>OFTX01000150.1_pt1 | contig 43568 bp, 41 predicted proteins | sample 1775051 | NCBI WGS metagenome assembly OFTX01 (sample SAMN08195772, study PRJEB24354) | sludge metagenome | isolation source: sludge from phenol fed wastewater aerobic bioreactor A | place: India: Nagpur | collected 2016-09-15 | reverse complement strand
CAGGATGATGGAGCCGTAGTGGTTCCACGCCGCCTGCGGGCAGGTGTGCAGGCCGCGGGCGCGCGCGGCCACCATGATGTTCTGCATGAACATGCCGTAGTCCAGCAGCGAGCCCACCCCCATCGCGCGGTGGATGGTGAAGATGAGGCCCACCGGCGCGTCGAAGAAGCGGAAGTTGCGCCGGTGCTGCGCGTGCATCCGGTCCTTGTCGCCCTTGGCGATGCCCAGCAGGCCGTACAGGCTCCAGCCGTTCTGGCGCCGGCGGCCCAGGTAGGGCTCGATCCACTGGCTGGGGTAGTAGTCGTACTCCTCGCGGTAGCGCGCGGCCACCTGCGGGTCGGCATAGCCCGCGTCGTAGGCCGCGCACACCTTGTCCACCAGCGCGTCGCGGCTGGCGCCCTGCAGCACGTACACCTGCCAGGGCTGGGCATTGGTGCCCGAGGGCGCGCGCGCGGCCACGCGCAGGATGTCGGCCACGGTCGCGCGCGGCACTGGCGTGGGCGCGAAGGCGCGCACGCAAAAGCGGTTCTCGATCGCGGCGTCGACGCTGGCCGGATCGGCGATGGGGGCATGCAGCTGGGACATGGTGACGGGGGGAAGGTTCAAGGGCTGCAGGCGCAGCCGGCCGCATGGCCGGCACCTGCACGCCATGGCCCGCCATTCTGCCAGCGGCCTCCTGCCGCGCCCGGCCGTGTTAGACCGTCGCACCTAAAAGCGCCGCGGCGCCGCAAAATGCCTTGATTTGATTCGGGAAATCCCTAAAATTCGTCCCATGCTGCACTGCAACATAAAGAAGTAGCGGTTGAAGGCGGCATCTCTATCAACCTTTTCCACCGTTACCAGGAGATTTCCATCATGCTGACCCCCGAGCAATTCGTCGCCTCGCAAAAAGCCAACCTCGAGACCCTCAACGGCCTGACCAACAAGGCCTTCGAAGGCGTCGAGAAGCTGGTCGAGCTGAACCTGCAAGCCACCAAGGCCGCGCTGACCGAGTCGCAGTCCCACGCCCAGGCGCTGCTGTCCGTCAAGGACGCGCAAGAGCTGCTGAGCATCCAGGCCAGCCTGTTCCAGCCCCTGGCCGAGAAGGCCGCCGCCTACAGCCGTCATCTGTACGACATCGCTTCCGGCACCAGCAGCGAATTCAGCAAGGCCTTTGAAACCCGCGTGGCCGAAGGCCAGGCCCAGTTCGCCTCGCTGGTGGACAGCGCCGCCAAGAACGCCCCCGCCGGCTCCGACACCGCCGTCGCCATGATGAAGAGCGCCGTGGCTGCCGCCAACAACGCCTTCGAATCGGTGCAAAAGGCCGTCAAGCAAGCCTCGGACATGGCCGAAGCCAACTTCAACGCCGTGGCCACCAGCGCCACCAACGCCGCGAAGAACGCCACCGTCGTGACCGCCAAGAAGCGCTGATCGACCGCCGCCGGCGCGCCCTCACCCGGCGCCCGGCATGACGCTCGGCCTGCCCCGGCCGGCCGAGCGCCCAGCAACAAGGGCAGGCACGCCCTCCGGTACGTGCCCTTGTTTCTGGGTGATGCAGGCACCCGAACGCTTGTCTCCTCGGATCCTTTCGCAGCCCTTCGCGGGCTCAGGGATCCCTTCAAGGGCTGATCGCAAGATCAGCCCTTTTTTTGTCGATTGCGCCCGAAGGCTCGGCCCCATCGAAGCGACCAGAACTTGATCCAGCACAAGCCTCAATAACGAGAACAATTCTCGTTTGCGTTATCATCACCGGCAAGCCGATCCGGTTTTCCTTGTACCGAGAGACCCCTTCCCCACCATGAAAAAACTGCTTCTCCTGGCCGCTGCCACGCTCGCCCTGGCCGCCGGCGCGGCGCACGCGCAAGAGCCCGCCGTCCTCAACCTGTATTCGGCGCGCCACTACGCGTCGGACGAGCAGTTGTACGACGGCTTCACCCAGGCCACGGGCATCAAGATCAACCGCGTGGACGCCGACGACGCCGGCATCATCGCGCGGCTGAAGGCCGAGGGCAGCGCCTCGCCGGCCGACGTGATCCTGCTGGTGGACGCGGCGCGCCTGTGGCGCGGCGAGCACGACGGGCTGTTTGCACCCATCCACTCCAAGCTGCTGGACGAGGCCATCCCGGCCAGCCTGCGCGCGCAGCCGACGGCCGACGGCGGCGTGGCGTGGTTCGGCTTTTCGACCCGCGCGCGCGTGATCGTGTACGACAAGCTGCGCGTGCAGCCGGCCGACGTGGCCACTTACGCCGACCTGGGCGACCCGAAGAACAAGGGCAAGCTGTGCATCCGCAGCGGCTCGCACCCCTACAACCTGAGCCTGTTCGGCGCGCAGCTGGAGCACATGGGCGCCGAGAAGACCGAGGCCTGGCTCAAGGGCATGGTGGCCAACATGGCGCGCGCGCCCAAGGGCGGCGACACCGACCAGATCAAGGCCGTGGCGGCGGGCGAATGCCAGATCGCCGTGACCAACAGCTACTACCTGGCGCGCCTGATCCGCTCGGCCAAGCCCGAGGACCGCGCGGTGGCCGAAAAGGTGGGCGTGGTGTTTCCCAACCAGGCCAGCTGGGGCACTCATGTGAACATCGCCGGCGCGGCCGTGGCGCGCCACGCCAAGCACCCGGGCAACGCCGTCAAGTTTCTCGAATACCTGGCCAGCCCGGCGGCGCAGAACTATTTCGCCAACGGCAACAACGAGTGGCCGGTGGCCAAGGGTGTGCTGACCGACAACCCCGCGCTCAAGGCCATGACCGGCGGCAGCGGCACCTTCAAGGCCGAGACCATTCCGGTCAGCAAGGTGGGCGAGCACCAGGTGCAGGTGCAGCAGATGCTGGATCGCGTTGGCTTCAAGTAAGCCGGCCCAGAACGCACGATCTGCCACGGCGCCGACACGGCGCCGATTTTTCGATCGAATCGAGCTCGGGCGCCCGCCGATCAAGCGCAAAAAGCTATTGATTCGATAGCAAGCGCAGCAGCCGCCCGTCGCTGCTGTCGGTCAGCACGTAGAGCAGGCCGTCGGGCCCCTGGCGCACGTCGCGGATGCGCTGGCCCACGTCCTGCAGCAGTTGGTGCTCGGCCACCACCTTGCCGTCCTTCAGCTCGATGCGGTCCAGGTACTGGAACTTGAGCGAGCCGACGAACAGGTCGCCCCGCCACGCCGGGCCGTAGCGCTCGCTGGTCAAGAACGCCATGCCCGAGGGCGCGATCGAGGGCGTCCAGTGGTGCAGCGGCGGCTCCAGGCCGGGCGCGGCGCTCTGGCCCGCGCCCACCGGCGTGCCCTCGTAGTTGAGGCCGAAGCTCACCAGCGGCCAGCCGTAGTTCTTGCCGGCCTGCGGCAGGTTGATCTCGTCGCCGCCCATGGGGCCGTGCTCGTGCGTCCACAGCGTGCCGTCGGGCGCCAGCGCGGCGCCCTGCACGTTGCGATGGCCGTAGCTCCAGATCTCGGGCAAGGCGCCGGCGCGGCCGACGAAGGGGTTGTCGGCCGGCACGGCGCCGTCCTTGCCCACGCGCACGATCTTGCCCAGATGCTTGTCCAGCTTCTGCGCCGCATCGCGCTGCGAAAAGCGCTCGCCCAGGGTGAGAAACAGCGTGCCGTCGGGCTTGCCGCCCACCCTCCGCTCGACGATGCGGCAGCCGAAGTGCAGGCGGCTGGCCACCTTGGGCCGCTGGCTGAAGATCACGCGCACGTCCTCCAGCCGCGTCCCGTCGTCGGCCAGACGGGCGCGCGCCAGCGCCGTGCCGTTGCTGCCGCCGGCGCCGGGCTCGCTGAAGCAGAAGTAGATGCTGCGGTTGCGCGCGAAGTCCGAGTCGGTGACGACGTCCAGCAGCCCGCCCTGCCCGCCCGCGGCCACCGCGGGCACGCCGGCCAGCGGCGGGCCCAGCGCGCCATCGGCCTGCACCACGCGCAGGCGGCCGGGCCGCTCGCTCACCAGAAAGCGCCCGCCGGGCAGGAAGGCAACGGCCCAAGGGTGTTCCAGCCCGCCGGCCACGGTCTGCACCCGCAGCGCGGGCGACTGCGCCGCCGCGCCCCCACCGGCGGCCAGCAAGGCGCCCGCCAGCAAGCCACGCAGCGCGGCCCGGCGCGGGTGCGAAACGATGCGGTCGATGGTTTGCCGGAACATGCGCCCATCATGCCGCGTCGGGCCCGATTTGTTAACTTTTTGGCCAAATTCGCTGGCGAAGCCTGAAACCAAGGGTAATCCCTGGGACGGAACGGATACCCCACCCCGGAATCGGCCGCTCTTTCCCCTACACTACGCCGGCCACATGGCAGGCAGTGGCACACCGTATTGCCCCCGCGCCAAGGCCCTTGCAAGCCGCGGCAGACCCCAACACGAAGCGCTGGCTCACGGCGCCCGCACCGACCGGATCCATGCTCAAGTCCATCATCGTCGCGTCCGCCCTGCTTGCCGCCTGCGCCACCCCTGCTTTCGCCTCCCCTCTTGCCGACGATCCGGCTGCGCCCGCCACGCCCACCAGCCTGAGCGCGCGGCTGGGCGACAGCATTCACCACGCGTCCGACCGCGCCAGCGGCCTGCTCGCCAACGCGCTCAGCGCCATCGGCGTGCCCTATCGCCGGGGCGGCAATTCGGCCGAGACGGGCTTCGACTGCAGCGGCTTCGTGCGCACCACGTTCGAGCAGGCGCTGGGCCTGATGCTGCCGCGACGCTCGCAGGAGCAGGCCGCGGCGACCGAAAAGATCGACAAGAAAGAGTTGCAGCCGGGCGACCTGGTGTTCTTCAACACCCTGCGCCGCGCCTACAGCCACGTGGGCATCTACCTGGGCGAGGGCAAGTTCATCCACGCGCCGCGCACCGGCGCGCGGGTGCGCGTGGAGAGCATGGACGTCAGCTACTGGCAAAAGCGCTTCAACGGCGCGCGCCGCGTGCTGGACGACAAGGCCGTCGCCACCACCGCGGTCAGCACCGACCCCGCCGCCGCCCCCGTGGCCCTGCGCGCGTCCAGCGTGCTGACGCGCGACACCCCAGCTCCCAGCGCCGTGCGCCTGGGCGGCAGCGCCAGCCGTGCCACCAGCGAGCCCGCGCGCGAAGCAGTCTCGCCCGTCGACGACCAACGCGCTACCATGGCAAGCGTCATGACCGGCGACATCTGAAACATCGAAAGGCGCGGCACCGCCTGCTGCGCCCACGCCAACGGTTTTACCTCCTCCAAAGGTACGGGCCCGCAAGGGCCCTCTTTTTTGGCGCCGGCGCCGGTCAATCGTCCTGCGCGTCCAGGCCCGGAAACAGCACCTCGGTAAAGCCGAAGCGCGTGAAGTCGCGCACCCGCATGGGGTAGAGCACGCCCTGCAGGTGATCGCACTCGTGCTGCACCACGCGGGCATGAAAGCCCTCGGCCTCGCGCTCGATCGCGTCGCCATAGACGTCTCTGCCGGCATAGCGGATGCGGCGCCAGCGCGGCACCACCGCGCGCAGGCCGGGCACCGACAGGCAGCCTTCCCAGCCTTCTTCTTCCTCATCCGACAGCGGCGTGACGACCGGGTTGCACAGCACCGTGCGCGGCACCACGGGCGCGTCGGGATAGCGCGGGTTGACCGCGTCGCTGCCGAAGATCACCAGCTGCAGGTCGACCCCGATCTGCGGCGCCGCCAGGCCGGCGCCGTCGGCCGCGCGCATGGTGTCCACCATGTCGAGCACCAGCGCGTGCAGCGCCGCGCTGTCGAAGGCCTCGACCGGGCGCGCCACGCGCAGCAGGCGCGCATCGCCCATCTTCAGGATGTCGCGGATCGCCACGTCCGGGGATCAACCCGCCCCTTCGATGCCCCGCAGGCGGTTCTGCGGCGCGCCGGGGTGCCAGTCGGGGTTGGAGCGCACCGGCGGGCGCACCGAGGGCTGGCTGGGGCGCGCCGGGCGATCCCAGCCGCCCGGGCGCGGGCCGGGCTGGCCGCTCCAGCCGGGGCGCGGGCCGTTGTGGCCGCCGTTCCAGCCCGGGCGCGGACCGTCGCGGTCACCCCAGTTGGGACGGCGCGACCGGTCGCGCCAGCCGCGATGGTCGTTGTCGGACCAGCCGCCGTAGATGCCCAGCGACATGGACGGGCCGTAGTAGTACGGCGCCGAATAGGCCGGATAGGCCGGCGCGACGTAGGACGGGCCGTAGGGATAGGTCGTCACCGGCGTGCCGACGTCGTAGTACGGGTCCACCGGCGCCATCACGCAGCCGCCCAGCAGCAGCAGGGCCGCGGCGCCGACGCCCAGCAGCAGCCGGCCGCCACTGAAAGAAGAAGCCCGAGTTGTCATGGTGATACCTCCGCAATGAGCCCGGCGTGTCGCGGCCGGATCGTGCCAATCACTGTACGCGTGCGATGTAAACCCCGCATGAAGCGGCGCGCGCGCCGGTTTCAAGCCCAAAACGCGCCACGTCGCCGCCACGCCGACCCCACGCGGGCGGTCTTTCAAACACTTGCATCCGCCAGCCAGGCGGCACCGCGCACGCCCGACGAATCGCCATGCCGCGCCGGCCGCAGCGCGGTACGCACGACGTCGCTGAAGACATGCGGTGCCCACAGCGCGGGCACGCGCTCGAACAGCTCGGGCACCTGGCTCAGGCCACCGCCCAGCACGATCACCTGCGGGTCGAGCACATTGATGACCCCCGCCAGCGCCAGCGCCAAGCGGCGGGCATAGCGCTCGAACGTCGCCACGGCCACCGCGTCGCCGGCGCGCATGGCCGCCACGACCTGCTCGGCGCTGCACGCGCCGCCGCCCGCCTGCGCGTGATCCGCCGCCAGCGCCGGGCCCGACAGCCAGGCCTCCACGCAGTCGGGCCGACCGCACCAGCAGGTGCGAGCAACACGCTGCTCGCCCGCCAGCAGCGGCAGCCGGTTGTGCCCCCACTCGCCGGCAATGCCGTTGCAGCCCTGCAGCACGCGACCCTGCACCGCGATGCCCGCGCCCACGCCGGTGCCCACGATGACGGCGAACACCACGTCGGCGCCCGCGCCCGCGCCGTCGGTGGCCTCGGACAGCGCCAGGCAGTTGGCGTCGTTCTCCAGCCGCACCGGACGCGCCAGCAGGCGCTGCAGGTCCTCACGCAGCGGCTGGCCATTGAGCACCGTCGAATTGGCGTTGCGCACCCGGCCCGTCAGCGGCGACAGGCTGCCGGGAATGCCGATGCCCAGCGGCAGGCCGGTGGCGCCCAGCCGGGCTTCTGCGGCGGCGACCAGGCGGGCGATCGCGTCCAGCGTGGCCGCGTAGTCGCCCTGCGGCGTGGCCACGCGCTGGCGCAGCACGAACGCGCCCCGAGCATCCAGCGCGGCAATCTCGATCTTGGAGCCGCCCAGGTCGACACCCAGGCGCGGGCGTCGCGGCGCTATTTGGCCCACGGGCTGGTGCACCACTGTTGCTCGCACGGCACCCCGTCGCGATTGCCGTCCATCTTGGTGCCGGGGCAGTTCTGCAGAAAATACGTGGCCTCGGCGCACGAAGTCATTTGCGAGCACATCGTCCGGCCGTCGCAACGAAACGCCACTGTCGATGGCTGCGAGGGCGACACCGGGCCGTCTGTTGCGCTCAGGGGCGCGACGATCCCAGTTTGGCGGTTGCCATAAGCGGCCCACCATTGGGTACCCTTCCAGCCCAAAGCCACCATCAGAGCCAGCATGAGGGCCATGCCCACCCAGCGGCCAAAGCCGCCACCCCCGTCATCATCCCGATACTCGGTGCGGCGACGGATCACCCGGGGCACACCCGCAGGCTGTGCGCGGCCGGGCGCATCGGGCCGGCTTACACGGCGGGCCTGCTTGCGGCCCTGGGCGTCCAACGTCAGCTCGAAACTGACGCGATCGCCCTCGCGAGGGCGGTTGTCGGCACTGCGGTCGCCTGGCGCAAACGCGCTCACATGCACAAACACGCGCTCGCCACCTTGTACCGGCTCGATGAAGCCGAATCCGCGCTGATCGTCCCACTGCGCCAGGCGACCGTCGAAACGCATGACGCTTCAGCCCTCGCCTTCCAGCAAGGCCCGCAGCCCCGCCTCGTCGATCACCGGCACGCCCAGCTCGCGCGCCTTGTCGAGCTTGCTGCCAGCCTCTTCGCCCGCCACCACGCAGTGCGTTTTCTTGCTGACGCTGCCGGCGACCTTGGCGCCGGCGGCTTCGAGCATGGCCTTCGCCTCCTCACGGCTCAGCGTGGGCAAGGTGCCGGTCAGCACGAAGGTCTTGCCGGCCAGGGGCTGGCGCGCGGCGGCGCTGGGCTCGCCCTCGGGCCAGGCGATGCCGGCGGCGCGCAGTTGCTCGACCACCTCGCGGTTGTGCGGTTGGGCAAAGAAGGTGTGGATGCTCTCGGCCACCACGGGGCCGACGTCGGGCACCTGGGCCAGCTGGTCGGCGTCGGCGGCCATCACGGCGTCGAGCGTGCCGAAGTGGCGCGCCAGGTCCTTGGCCGTGGCCTCGCCGACATGGCGGATGCCGAGCGCGAACAAGAAGCGTGCCAGCGTGGTGTGCTTCGATTTTTGCAGCGCATCGATCAGGTTTTGCGCCGACTTGTCGGCCATCCGGTCCAGCGCGGCCAGGCTGACGAAGCCCATGCGGTAGAGGTCGGGCAGGCTGCGCACCACCTTGCCGTCGATCAGCTGGTCGACCAGCTTCTCGCCCAGGCCCTCGATGTCCATGGCGCGGCGGCTGGCAAAGTGCAGCAGTGCCTGCTTGCGCTGGGCGCTGCAGAACAGGCCGCCGGTGCAGCGGTGGTCGGCCTCGCCCTCTTCGCGCACCACGGCGCTGCCGCACACCGGGCAATGCGCAGGCATGCTGAATTCGGGCGCGCCGGGTTGGCGCTTGTCGGGCAGCACCGACACCACTTCGGGGATCACGTCGCCGGCGCGGCGCACCACCACGGTGTCGCCCACGCGCACGTCCTTGCGGCGCGCCTCCAGCTCGTTGTGCAGCGTGGCGTTGGTCACCGTGACGCCGCCGACGAACACCGGCGCCAATTTTGCGACCGGCGTCAGCTTGCCGGTGCGGCCGACCTGCACGTCGATGGCGAGCACCGTGGTCAGCTGCTCCTGCGCCGGGTACTTGTGGGCCACGGCCCAGCGCGGCTCGCGCGTGACGAAGCCCAGCTCGCGCTGCAGTTCCAGCCGGTCGACCTTGTAGACCACGCCGTCGATGTCGAACGGCAGGCCGTCGCGCCGGGCCGCCAAGTCATCGTGAAATGCTATCAACTCGGAAGCGCCTTGCGCTTGTCGGGCCAGGGCCGAGACCGGAAAACCCCATGATGCGAGCGCCTGCAGCAGTTGCCAATGGGTGTCGAACGCCGGCCCGCCCTGCTCGGGCGGCGTGACTTCGCCCAGGCCGTAGGCGAAGAAGCTCAGTGGCCGCTCGGCGGCGATGGCCGGGTCGAGCTGGCGCACGGCGCCGGCGGCGGCGTTGCGCGGGTTGACGAAGGTCTTGGCCGCCTTGTCGCCGGCGGCCATGCGCGCGCGCATGCGCTCGTTCAGCTGCTCGAAGTCGTCGCGGCGCATGTAGACCTCGCCGCGCACTTCGAGCACGGGGGGAAAACATATTGCCCCCACGCTCGGCGCTTCGCGTCCTTCGCTGCCCCCCGAGGGGGCTCGCCCGCCTTGGGGCGGCCCGGCGTCGGGCGGGCCCGCGAGGCGCAGTGGTATCTGCCCGATGGTGCGGATGTTCTGCGTCACGTCCTCGCCGGTCTCGCCGTCGCCGCGGGTGGCGGCCTGCACCAGCACGCCCTGCTCGTAGCGCAGGTTCATCGCCAGGCCGTCGAACTTGGGCTCGGCCACGTAGTCGATGGGCGGCGCGTCGTCCGTCAGCTTCAGCTCGCGGCGCACGCGGGCGTCGAAGGCCTGGGCGCCGGCGGCCGTGGTGTCGGTCTCGGTGCGGATGCTGAGCATGGGCACCTGGTGGCGCACCGGCGCAAAGCCGTCGAGCACGGCGCCGCCCACGCGCCGGGTGGGCGAGTCGGGCGTGCGCAGCTGCGGGTGGGCGGCCTCCAGCGCCTGCAGCTCGCGAAACAGGCGGTCGTACTCGGCGTCGGGCAGCTCGGGCGCGTCCAGCGTGTAGTACTGGTGCGCGGCGCGATTGAGCGCGGCGCGCAGTTCGGCGGCGCGGGCCTGGGCGTTTGCTTCGCTATTCATAGCTGCTCGCGCTTGTTCGACGAGGGCCATAGCCCGATTTTGCTTGAAAATCAGCTGAAGAGCCGCCGCGCCTGCGGCGAGCCGGCCGCCAGGTCGTGCTGCTCCAGCGTGTCGTACAGCTGCTCCAGGTCGGTGCCGATGGCGCTCATCATCTCGGGGTGCAGCACCTGGCCGGCGTCGTCGGTGATGACGCCGTCCATGGCCTGGGCCAGCGCGAAGGCCACCTCGCACAGGCGCGCGAAGGGCTGCTGGGCGCGCTCCACCTGCGGCACGTCCAGGTTCAGCACCAACTCGTGGATGGCGGCCTGCTCGGGCTGCTCGGCCAGCGCGGCCTGGGCGTCGAAGGCCAGGCCCAGCACGGGCGGCAGGCCCATCTGCGCGGCCGGCAGCACCATGCGCCCGGGCACGGCGCCGGCGACGAAGCCCAGGCGCGCGGCCTGCTGGGCAACGTAGCCGGGGCTCCAGGCGGCGCTGCGCGCGCGCAGGCTCAGGCCCAGCTGCGCGTCGTGCTGGCTGGCGAATTGGTCCAGCTCGCGCGCGCGCATCACCTCGGGCAGCATGTCGGGAAACTCGGGCGCGCCGCCCACGGTGTCGGCGTAGAGCTGGGCCTTGGCGACGAACTCGGAGAACTCGATCTCGTTGAGCGCGCCGGTGCGGTTGGCCAGCTGCACGCCGGCCTGCACGGCGCCGTAGCGCCGGCCGGCGACCGGAAACTCCCACTCGCTGGCACCCTCGGCCTGGCCTTCGACCGCAAAGGGCTTGCTGCCGACGCGGCGCGTGGCCGGCAGCGCCGCCAGCAGGGCGTCGCCCGAGACCACGCGGCCGTCCAGCGCGATCGGGGCGATGACGTCGATCAGCGCGTCCAGCGCGGGGCGCTTGTCGGGCGTGGGCAGCGGGCCCAGCGGCGGCAGGGCGGCGTCGCCGTCGAAGGAGGGCTCGACGCGCTCGGGCTCGGCCATCGCCGCGCCGGGGATGGCCACCGGCTCTTGCCGCTCGTCGCCGGACGGCGGCGCCTCGGGCTGGGCCTGGCGCGGCTCGTTGCGGCGCGCGTACCAAGTGTTGTAGGCGATCACGCCCATCAGGATCAGCCCGCCGGCAATGGCCAGGCCCACTTGCAAGGAATTCATGCGGCCTCCGCCATGCCCACGGCGCTTTCCATGTCCACCGCCACGATGCGCGACACGCCCTGCTCCTGCATGGTCACGCCGATCAGCTGCTGCGCCATTTCCATCGCGATCTTGTTGTGGCTGATGAACAGGAACTGCGTGCCCTGCCCGCTCATCTTGGTGACCAGCCGGGCGTAGCGCTCGGTGTTGGCGTCGTCCAGCGGCGCGTCCACCTCGTCCAGCAGGCAGAACGGCGCCGGATTGAGCTGGAAGATGGCGAACACCAGCGCGATGGCGGTGAGCGCCTTCTCGCCGCCCGACAGCAGGTGGATGGTTTGGTTCTTCTTGCCCGGCGGCTGCGCCATGACCTGCACGCCGGAATCCAGAATCTCTTCGCCCGTCATCACCAGCTTGGCCTGGCCGCCGCCGAACAGCTCGGGGAACATGCGGCCGAAGTGCTCGTTGACGGTGTTGAAGGTGCCGCCCAGCAGCTCGCGCGTTTCGCCGTCGATCTTCTTGATGGCGTCTTCCAGCGTAGTCATGGCCTCGGTCAGGTCGGCGCTCTGCGCGTCGAGAAACTGCTTGCGCTCGCGCGCGCTGGTCAGCTCATCGAGCGCCGCCAGGTTGACCGCGCCCAGCGCCTGGATGCCTTGGTGCAGGCGATCGATCTCGCCTTGCAGACCGCTCAGGCGCACGTTGCCGTCAAGGATGGATTGCTCGACCGCCGCCAGGTCGGCCTGGGCCTCGGCCAGCTGCTGGGTGTATTGCTCGGTGCCCAGGCGCGCGGCCTGCTCCTTCAGCTGCAGATCGGTGATGCGCTGGCGCAGCGGGTCGAGCTCGCGCTCCAGGCCCAGGCGGCGCTCGTCGCTGGCGCGCAGCTTGGCCGTCAGGTCGTCGTAGCTGCTGCGCAGCGCGCCCAAGGCCTGCTCGCGCTCCAGCTTGAGGGCCAGCGCCGACTGCAGGCCGGCCTGCGCGGCGGCGTCGGTCAGGCGCGCCAGCTCGTCTTGCGCGCGCTGCTGCTCGTCGGCCAGGCCGCCGGCCTGCTGGGCGGCGGTGTCGATGGTGCGCGCCAGCTCGGCGCGGCGCGCCTGCAGGCTGCGCTGGGCGAAAGCGGCCTCCTGCGCCTGGCGCTCCAGCGCGCGCTGCTGCTCGCGCGCCTCGCCCAGCTTGCGCTCGGCGCCGATCACGTGCTCGTCGAGCTGGGCGTGGCGCTCCTGCGTGTCGGCCAGCTGCAAATCCAGCTCTTCGAAGCGCGCCTCGGCGGTCACGCGGCGCTCTTGCAGCGCCTCCAGCGCGGCGTCGACCTCGGCCAGGTCGCCGTCGATCTGCTGGCTGCGCGCGCGGCTTTGCTCGGCCAGCTGGGCCAGGCGCAGGGTTTCGACCTGCAGGCCGTGCGCGCGCTGCTGGGCCTCGCTGGCCTCGCGCCGCGCGCCCACCAGGCGCTGGCTGGCGTCGCTGTAGGCGGCCTCGGCGCGGATCAAGGTGGCGCGCGCCTCCTCGCCGATCAGGGCCTGGGCGCGCAGCTGCTTGTCGAGGTTCTCGATCTCCTGCGCGCGCGCCAGCAGGCCGGCCTGCTCGGAGTCGGGCGCATAAAAGGCAACGCCGTGCGCGGTGACGGCGTGGCCGCTGGGCACGTAGATCGCTTCGCCGGCCTGCAGCTGGGCGCGCGCGGCCAGCGCGTCTTCCAGACTGGGGGCGGTGTAGCAGCCGGCCAGCCAGTCGGCCAGCAGCGCCTTCTGGCCGGCATCGTGCAGGCGCAGCAGATCGGCCAGGCGCGGCAGGCGGCCGGCGGGCTCGGGCAGCGGCGCGCTGGGCGGGGTGTAGAAAGCCAGCTTGGCCGGCGGTGCATCGGCGGCGAAGGCGCGCACCATGTCCAGCCGGCTGACTTCGAGCGCGCTCATGCGCTCGCGCAGCGCGGCCTCCAGCGCGTTTTCCCAGCCCGGTTCGACGTGAATGCGGCTCCACAGCCCCTGCAGGCCGTCCAGCCCGTGCTTTTGCAGCCAGGGCCTCAGCTTGCCGTCGGTCTTGACGCGCTCCTGCAGCGCCTTCAGCGCCTCCATGCGCGCCGACAAATCGGCCTGTTTGGCCGATTCGGCGTTGACGGCCTGCTGCGCGGCGCGGCGCGCTTCGTCCAGCTGGGGCACGCTGTCCTGCAGCTCGTGCAGGCGCGCCTCGTGCACGGTGCTGGCCTCCTGCGCCTCGGCCAGCTGGGCCTGCAGATTGAGCAGGCGCTGCTCGTCGGGCGCGGCCAGCGCGTTCTTGTCGGCGCCCAGCTTGTCGCGCCGGCTGCCCAGCTGGCGCGACTGCTCCTCGATGCCGCGCTGCTCGGCCGCCAACACCTGGATCTGCTGCTGCACCTGGGCCACGGCGCCGCGCTGCTCACCGGCGCGCCCCTGCGCCGCGCGCAGGGCGTCTTCCAGCTCGGGCAAGGCCTGCTGCTGGTCTTCGAGCTGCGCGGCCAGGGTGATGGCGGCGTCCTCGGCCTGCGCGCCCTGCTCGGCCAGCTGCTCGATCTCGGTTTCGGCATCGGCACGGCGCGTGGCCCACTGGGCGATCTGCTCGATCAGCTGCCCCAGCCGCGCCTCGGCGCGCTGGCGGCCTTCGACCACGAAGCGGATCTCGGCCTCCAGCCGACCCACCTCGGCGCTGGCCTCGTACAGCCGACCCTGCGCCTGGTTGACGCCGTCGCCGGCGGCGTAGTGCGCCTGGCGAATGGTCTCCAGGTCGGCCTCGACGTGGCGCAGGTCGGCCACGCGCGCCTCCAGGTCGTTGACGGCCTTTTCGGCCTCCTGCTTGAGGCGCCCCTGCCCCTCATCGGCCTCGGCGCGCTTCAAGAACCAGAGCTGGTTCTGCTTGAGCTGGGCCGCGGCCTGCAGGTTTTGATATTGCTGCGCCACCTCGGCCTGCTTTTCCAGCTTGTCGAGGTTGTTGTTCAGCTCGCGCAGGATGTCCTCGACCCGCGTCAGGTTCTCGCGCGTGTCGGCCAGGCGGTTCTCGGTTTCGCGCCGGCGCTCCTTGTACTTGCTGACGCCGGCCGCCTCTTCCAGGAACAGGCGCAGCTCCTCCGGACGCGACTCGATGATGCGGCTGATCGTGCCCTGGCCGATGATGGCGTAGGCACGCGGCCCCAGTCCGGTGCCCAAAAACACGTCCTGCACGTCGCGCCGGCGCACCGGCTGGCTGTTGATGTAGTAGCTGCTGGTGCCGTCGCGCGTGAGCACGCGCTTGACCGAGATCTCGGTGAACTGGCCCCACTGGCCGCCGGCGCGGTGGTCGGCGTTGTCGAAGACCAGCTCCACCGACGAGCGCGACGCCGGCTTGCGCGTGGTCGTGCCGTTGAAGATGACGTCCTGCATCGACTCGCCGCGCAGCTCCGACGCCTTGGACTCGCCCAGCACCCAGCGCACCGCGTCCATGATGTTGGACTTGCCGCAGCCGTTGGGCCCCACCACGCCGACCAGTTGGCCGGGCAGCAGGAAATTGGTGGGCTCGGCGAAGGACTTGAAGCCCGAGAGCTTGATGGAGTTGAGACGCACTGGCGCTGGCGGCCCGCAGGCCGGAAATGGGAGGAAAACGGCAGAAGTGCCGATGATAGCGTGCAGCGCGAGCCATCCAGCCGCCAAGGCCGCTGCACTAAACATAGCTGTCAGCGCTTGACTGGCGGGCGATGGAGGCACATTTGATGCATGGATCGGCGCGGTGCCACGGCAACTTGTCACACCCCGGCCGGGAGCGCCCCGCGGGGCCGATTTCAGGCCCCAGCGACGCACGGCGCGGCAACCATCGGGCACAGCGCCGTCCGAGGCGCCGTGCTAACGTGTCCGCTCATTCCTGCTGCTGGCCAGTCAGGTGCATCAACCTCCATCGGGAGCAAGCGCACATGAAGAACCTCGTCATCTCCAGCCTTCTGGCCTGTCTGTGCGGCCTGGGCGCGGGCGGCGTGCACGCCGCCGGACTGGCGGACGCGCTGCGCGGCCAGGCCGGCGGCGGCTCGGGCTCGTCCGGGCTGTCCGGCATGCTGGGCGGCGGCGCCGAGATGTCGGCGCTTTCGGCCGCCGGACTGACCGGCTCGTCCACCGCCGGCAACGCGGCGGGCGTAATCACCTACTGCATGAAGAACAACTACCTGAACGCCGACAAGGCGGCGCAGGTCAAGAACCAGCTGCTGGGCAAGATGGGCCTGGGCGGCCAGCAGGAGGCGCCCAAGGACGAGGGCTACCTGAGCGGCCTGTCGGGCTTGGTGACGGGCTCGGGCGGCAAGTCCTTCAACCTGGGCAGCGTCCAGGGCAAGCTGAAGGAAAAGGCCTGCGACTACGTGCTGGACAACGCCGGTTCGCTGCTGTGAACCGCGTCCTTGTCGGCTGACGAGCGCCAAGCGGTCCAAGCCGACCGGTGGGCGCGGCTTGGACGTGGGCGGCGGCGGACGCGCCTCGCGCCCGGGGCGCGATCAGGAGCAGGCCTTGCCGTGCGAGGCGTGCATGCCCTTGGCCTTGGCGTCGGCCTCGCTCATGTATTCGCCCTGCTTGGTCTTGCCGTAGTAGCGGTCGCCGCTGCAATGGTAGACCTTGGTGGCGTCGTTGACCCAGACCTGGCCGGCGCCGCCGCCGGGCGCGCGTGCCACGTTGGTGGCCGGCTTGGCCTTGGCCGCTGGGGCTGCGTTACGCTTGTTGTCCGCTCCAGCCTCTTGCTTGTCCGGCGTCACCTTGGCCGAGGTTGCCGCTGCCGGCGCGGTGGCGGGGGCCGCGCCGGCAGCGGCCGCCCCGGCCTTGCTGGCCTTCTTGTCCACGCCACCGTGACCACGGCAGGCGCCGCGCAGGCTGGCGCCCTCGAAGGGGCTGCCGTCCTTGCAGACGGCGTGCACCGTGGCCGCGGCCGCCGGCGCCTGGGCAAAAGCCGCGGGTGCCAACACCAGGCCCAGCGCCAGCATGATCGGGGCAATCTTCATGGTCATTCTCCTTGTTTCGGTCACGCGCACGAAAGCCGTGCGTCCTGCTCCAACGCACGCAGCGCGCTGGCAGCCGACAGGGCGCGGACCGAAGCGGCAACAAGCCGTGCTGCAGCGCCGCAAGGCGGGACGCGGGCGAGACCGACGGGCGGCGCCGCGGTCAAGGGCCCAGCAGCACGTCTTCCAGCGGCTGGATGCGCGCGTCGCCGACGGCGGCGCGCAGCCGGGGCAGCAGTTCGACCAGGCCCTCGAAGCCCTGCGCCGCCTCCACCGCCAGGTTCAGCGCGAAGCCGCGCAGGCCCAGCTGGGCGGTGAGCTCGGTGGCCAGCGGGTAGGCCACGCGGTAGCGCTGGGCGCGCTCCTGCGCGCTGGGCTGATCGGCCGCTGGCGCGGTGCGGGCGCCGGCGACCGCTGCGGCAGCGGGTGCGGCGGCCGGCGCGGGCGCCGCGCCGGCTCCGGCCAGCGGTTGCAGCAGTCCCAGGGCCACCAGCTGGTCGATGTCGGCCGCCGTGACGCCCAGCGCCGCCGTGGCCTCCAGCACCGCGCGCACCGAGCGCTGGCCGTCGAACAGGATCAGCGCCGAGCGCTGCGCGCGCGTGATGTCCACCGCATGGCGATCCTTCATGGCCTGCAGGCCCAAATCGGACTTGGTGTACATCATCCCCGGCAAACCCCGCCGCTAGACACAAGTTCTACATTACAAAGTGAAACGACTCGTCTGGCAAGACGAATCACCTAGGGAATTTCCATAGCGTTGTGCCCCCAAGACGCGCGGCGCGCCGCAGACGGTGGCGCGGCCCAATGGGCGGGCCGCGCTCCCTACAATGCACGGGTTGAAGGTCAAAACCGGTTGGAGGGCCGTGCGGCGCGCACCCCGCCCCTCGTCCGCCGCCATCGCCCACCACCAGGAGCCACGCCATGCAAGTCCCCAGCACCATGATGGAGCGCATCCTGCGCCTGATGGCCGACAAGCAGGCCTCGGACGTGTACCTGACGGCGCACGCCCCGGCCACCATCCGCATCAACGGCGAATGCGTGCCCATCAACAACCAGGCGCTGCCGCCCGAGGCGACGATGAACCTGCTGATGGACATCCTGCCGCCCAACCGCATCGAGGAGCTGCGCGAGACCGGCGAGCTGAACATGGCGCACCCGATGGCCGGCGTGGGCAACTTCCGCATCTCGGCCATGCGCCAGCGCGGCACCTACGCCGCCGTGATCCGCTTCATCAGCCCCGACATCCCGCGGCTGGACTCGCTCAACCTGCCGGGCGTGCTGGAGCGCTTGGTGATGGAAAAGCGCGGCCTGATCCTGATGGTGGGCGCCACCGGCGCCGGCAAGTCGACCACCCTGGCGGCCATGCTGGACCACCGCAACGAGCGCGTGCCGGGCCACATCCTGACGATCGAAAACCCGATCGAGTACATGTTCAGCAACAAGCGGTCGCTGGTCAACCAGCGCGAGGTCGGCACCGACACCGAGACGCTGCAAACGGCGCTGAAGAACGCCCTGCGCCAGGCGCCCGACGTCATCATGATCGGCGAGATCCGCGACCGCGAGACCATGACCGCCGCCATCGCCTACGCGCAGTCGGGCCACCTGTGCCTGGCCACGCTGCACGCCAACAACAGCTACCAGGCGCTCAACCGCATTCTCAGCTTCTACCCGGTCGAGGTGCGCCCCACCCTGCTGGGCGATCTGGCGGCGGCGCTCAAGTCCATCGTCTCGCAGCGCCTGATCCCGGCGCTGGACGGCGGGCGCGTGCCGGCGGTCGAGGTGCTGCTCAACACCAAGCTGGTGGCCGACCTGATCGAGAAGAGCGACTTCGGCGGCGTGAAGGAAGCCATGGACAACGCCATCGCCGAGGGCTCGCAGACCTACGAGGCCGACCTGGCGCGCCTGGTGCGCGAGCAGCGCATCGACCGCAAGGACGCGCTGGCCTTCGCCGACTCGCCCACCAACCTGCTGTGGCGGATGCAAAACGCGAGCACGCGCTTTTCGGCCAACCAGGCGCAAGACGACGACGCGACCAGCAACGAGCCCACCTTCACCGACATCACGCTGGACGTGCGCCCCAGCGGCTTCGGCGCCACGGGCTTCGGCAGCACCGGCTTCGAGCTGTCGGGCTACCGCGACTCGCGCCTGGGCAGCGCCGTCGATTCGCGCCTGGGCGAAGCCTGACCCCGCACGGCGGCCTGCGGGCCACCCGCGCATTGCACACGCCAGCGTGGCACGCCGCGCTGGCGTGACCCTTTTCACCACTCATGATTCAACTCAACGACGTCACCTTGCGCCGCGGCGCCAAGGTCCTGCTGCAAGGCGCCAGCGCCACCATTCATCCGGGCGAAAAGCTCGGCCTGGTGGGGCGCAACGGCGCCGGCAAATCCACCCTGTTCGCGCTGCTGAACGGCTCGCTGCACGAGGACGGCGGCAATTTCTCGCGGCCCGCCGGCTGGCAGATCGCGCAGGTGGCGCAGAACATGCCGGAAACCGGCGAGGCGGCCACCGATTTCGTGCTTTCTGGCGACGAGCGCTTGACACGCCTGCGCGAGCAGCTATCACAAGCAGAGCAATCGGGCGACGAGAGCCCGGATGATGCCGCGCGCGGCATGGCGATTGCCCAGGCGCACGCCGACCTGCAGGACGCCGGCGCGCACGACGCCCGCGCGCGCGCCGAGGCGCTGATCCTGGGCCTGGGCTTCACGCCCGCGCAGCTGGGCCAGCCGGTCAACAGCTTCTCGGGCGGCTGGCGCATGCGCCTGCAGCTGGCGCGCGCGCTGATGGCGCCCAGCGACCTGCTGCTGCTGGACGAGCCCACCAACCACCTGGACCTGGACGCGCTGGTGTGGCTGGAAGGCTGGCTGCAGCGCTACCCCGGCACGCTGATCGTGATCAGCCACGACCGCGAGTTCCTGGACGCCGTCACGCGCGTCACCCTGCACATCGAGGGCGGGCGCCTCACGCGCTACGGCGGCAACTACAGCGCCTTCGAGGAGCTGCGCGCGCAGCAGCTGACGCTGCAGCAGGCCGCCTTCGCCAGGCAGCAGGACAAGATCGCCCACCTGCAGAAGTTCATCGACCGCTTCAAGGCCAAGGCCACCAAGGCCAGGCAGGCGCAAAGCCGCGTCAAGGCGCTGGAGCGCATGGAGCGCATCGCGCCGGTGCTGGCCGAGGCCGAATTCCAGTTCGAGTTTCTGGAGCCGGCCAACCTGCCCAACCCGATGCTGGCGATCAGCGAGGGCGTGTTCGGCTATGCGGCGCAGGACTTGCAGAATGCTCCTGAAAACGAAGCTGCTGGCGCATATGTAACGGGCGCTGCAGCCCGATTCGACTCAGAATCGACGGCGCCGCGCGTGATCCTGCGCGGCGTCAACCGCACCGTGCTGGCCGGCCAGCGCATCGGCATCCTGGGCGCCAACGGCCAGGGCAAGTCCACCTTCGTCAAGACGGTGGCGCGCACGCTGGCGCTGCTGGGCGGGCGGCTGACCGAAGGCAAGGGCCTGTCCATCGGCTACTTCGCGCAGCAGGAGCTGGACGTGCTGCGCCCGCAGGACACGCCGCTGGAGCACCTGGTGCGGCTGGCGCGCGAGAGCGGCCAGGCCAACAGCGAAGCGGCGCGCGAGCAGCAACTGCGCAACTTCCTGGGGCGCTTCAGCTTTCCGGGCGAGATGGTGCTGCAGCCCGTGGGCCAGTTCAGCGGCGGCGAGAAGGCGCGCCTGGTGCTGGCCATGATCGTGTGGCAGCGCCCCAACCTGCTGCTGCTGGACGAGCCCACCAACCACCTGGACCTGGCCACGCGCGAGGCGCTGGCCGTCGCCCTCAACGAGTTCGAGGGCACCGTCATGCTGGTCAGCCACGACCGCGCCCTGCTGCGCAGCGTGTGCGACGAGTTCTGGCTGGTGGCGCGCGGCGGCGTGGCGCCCTTCGACGGCGACCTGGAGGACTACCAGCGCCACCTGCAGGACGAAAGCCGGCGCCGCCGCGACGAGCTGGCCGCCGCCGCGCAGGCGCCCAACGACGCCGCCCCGCCTGCCGCCGCCGAGCGGCCGGGCCCGGCGCTCAACCCGGCCGAGCAACGCCGCCAGGACGCCCAGCGCCGTCAGCAGCAGGCCGAGCGCGCCCGCCCCCATCGGCGCGCGCTGCAGCAGGCCGAGCAGCGCATGCAAGCCATCGAGCGCGAGCGCCAGCAACTGGAGGCACGCCTGAGCGCCGCCGACTGTGCCCCCGCCGAGCTGGCCGACGCCGGCCGCCGGCTGAAGGCCCTGCAGGACGAACTGGCCGCGCTGGAGGAAGCCTGGCTGACCCACGCCAGCGCCATTGAGGCGCTCACGGCCGCGCCCGGCGCTGACGTCGCCCCCGCCGGCGGCTGAGGGCAGCCCTTTCCCCGCCCGGCGAGAGGGGATTAAAGTAGCGGGCCATCAACAACAACCCCCCAGGGGTGGAAAGGAAGCACCGTGAGCATCATCGTCACCATCATCGTCGGCTTCATCGTCGGCCTGATCGCCCGCGCCATCATGCCCGGCGACCAGAAAATGGGCCTCATCATGACTACCCTGCTGGGCATCGTCGGCTCGCTGGTCGCCAGCTACGGCGGCGCCGCGATCGGCCTGTACGCCCAGGGCACGCCGGCCGGCTGGATCGCCTCGGTGGTGGGCGCCATCATCGTGCTGTTCATTTATGGGCTGGTGACCAAGAAAAGTTAAGACTGCCGGGGGGGCCGCGACCCAGGCGCGGGCCAAACTCGTCCGCCGGGCGGCGGTGGCCCCGCAACAGCACGGGCAGCCAGCCTGCGGCATGGCGATGAATCTCGACTCGGTTTGATGTTTACTCAAAATAAACTCATAATTCGAGCATTCACCAAGAAGGATGCCAGCCCATGTCCGCCATCGCCACCAAACGCGCCAACTTCGACCTGACGCCCGAGCAGGACGAAATCCTGGCCAACCTGCGTGCCGCGCTGTCCGCCTCCAGCGTCAAGGACACCGTGCTGCGCGCCGCCCAGGTCACGACGCTGCTGGTCAATGAGGCGCGCCGGGGCAACCATCTTTTTGTCGGGCGCAGCGCCGAGCAGGCCACCCGCCTGGCCATTCCCGAACTGGAAGCCGCCCTGCCGCCCACCTGGCAATGGCTGGTGCAACGCCCGCACCCCTGGCGCCGCCAGCTCTGGATCAAGGGGCGCAAGCTGCAGGCCAGCGCGGTCTGGCTCGACGCCCAGGCCAACGGCCTGAGCGCCGCCGAGGCGGCCGAAAACTGGAACCTGCCCCTGCCCGCCGTGGAAGAAGCCTTGGCCTACAGCGAGGCGCACCGCGCGCTGATCGAGGCCGAGGCCGACGAGGAACGCCAGCGCCTGCTGGCCGAAGGCATCGCCGTGGGCAACGCGCCCGCATGAAGCTGCTGGTCGACGAGGACAGCCAGGCGCGCCGACTGCTCGACACCCTGCGTCAGGCCGGGCACGACGTGCTCAGCGTGGCCGAATTGGGCTGCAACGGCCTGCCCGACGCCCAGGTCTTCGCCCAGGCGCAAAGCCAGGGGCGCACGCTGTTGACCCACAACGTGGCCGACTTCCTGGCGCTGGCGCGGCAGGCCGGCGGGCACGCGGGCGTGCTCGCTGTCTTCCGCGACGGCAACCCGCGCCACTCCATGGACTACGAGCAGATCGTGCGCGCCATCGGTGTGCTGGAGGCGGCCGGCCTGCACGTGCAGGGCCAGTTCCACATCCTCAACCACTGGCGCTGACCCATGGGGCGCGGCGGCAAGCCTACTTCGCCCCACCCTCGAACCAGCGCTTGACCATGCCGCGCTCGGCCTCGGTCATCTGCGTGGCGTTGCCCAGCGGCATCAGCTTTTGCACCACCACCTGCTGGTAGATCAGCTGGGCGTGGGTCTTGGCCTGCTCCTCCGAGTCGAAGCGCAGGCCCTTTTGTTGCACCGCCTCGCCGTGGCACAGGTAACAGCGCTGCTCCAGGATCGGCCTGATCTGCGCGTAGTCCACGGTGGCGGGCGCGGCGGCGGCGGGGGCCTCGGGCGCGGGCTTCATCCAGGCCACCAGGCCGATCAGCAGCAGCACGCCGACGGCGGCGTAGGGCCACGGATGGCGGGCCTTGCCCAGGTGCCAGGCGTGGCGGGCGACGAAGAACTGGCGGATCAGCGCGCCCGCCAGCATCAGCACGAACAGCACCACCCAGCGGTGGGCGTCGCTGTACAGAAAGCTGTAGTGGTTGCTGAGCATGGCCACGATCACCGGCAGCGTGAAGTAGGTGTTGTGCACGCTGCGCTGCTTGCCGCGCTTGCCGTAAATGGCGAACTCGGCCGGGTCGTAGGGCTGGCCGCTGGTCATGGCGGCCACCACCTTGCGCTGGCCCGGGATGATCCAGAAGAACACGTTGGCGCTCATGCTGGTGGCGATCATGGCGCCCACGATCAGGAAGGCGGCGCGGCCGGCGAACAGGTGGCAGGCCAGCCAGGCCGCGATGGCCACCACCACCAGGATCAGCGCGCCGACGATGCGGTCGCCGTTCTGGCGAAAGCCGAACACGCGGCAGATGGTGTCGTAGATCAGCCAGAAGCCGACCAGAAAGCCCACGGCGGTGAAGCCCGCCGCCACCGGCGACCAGTCGAACACGTTCTTGTCGACCAAGAAGATGCTGGCGTTCCAGAGGTAGAGCACCACGAACAGCGCAAAACCCGACATCCAGGTCCAGTAGCTTTCCCAGTAGAACCAGTGCAGCTTGCTGTCGATGGCGCCGCCCTGGGGCGCCACCATGTACTTGTGGGCGTTGTAGAAGCCCCCGCCGTGCACCGACCAGATGGCGCCGTCCACGCCTTTTTTCTTCAGGTCGTCGGCCTTGGGTGGCTCGAGGTTGCTGTCCAGAAAGACGAAGTAGAACGACGAGCCGATCCAGGCGATGGCCACGATCACGTGCAGCCAGCGCAGCAGCAGGTTGGCCCAGTCGAGCAGATAGGTTTCCAAGGCGCGAGTCTCCTCTCGATGCGGCTCGCCACCGCGGGCGCTGCGAGCCGTCTACAGGTGATCGCGCTTGGAGACTTGGCGGGGCCCATGGCCCGCCCTTCCTTGCACCGCTGCGACCAGGGCAAATTGTATACAGTTCAGTGTGCAGAAACCACTGGGATTTGGTTCAGGGTTTTCCCGGAGTTCAGCGTCGATGCAACGCCCAGCCCATCCAGCGGTCAGGCGTGCCCGGAAATCGGTGAAAATAGAGGGTTTTCAGCCAACACGCCAAAAAGGATCACATCATGGGCAAGCAAATCGTCACCGAAGCCATGCGCAAGGCCACCCCGCCGCTGCCCGGCGCCCCCACGCGCAAGCTGGCCGTGGGCCAAAAGCGCAGCCTGGAGCGCGGCTCGCACACCCGCAGCAAGAAGAACCCCGGCAAGCGCCCGCACCAGGGCTGAGCGCCCGCCGGGCACCCGACAAAAAGCCACGCCGCGGCGTGGCTTTTTGCTGCCCGATCAACGCGGCGGCTCAGCGGCGCCCGCCCAGCAGGCTGCCGCCCACCTTCAGCAAGTCGCTCAGGTCGACCTGGCCGTCGCCGTTCTGATCGAGCACGGCGCCGAGCAGGCCGCCGCCCAGGCCGCCCTGCTGCTGCACGCGCGCCTGCTCCTGGCCCAGCATCTGGCCCAGGCCGCCGGCGTCCAGGTTGTTGCTGCTGGTGTGCTTGGCCAGCGCCGACATCACCAGCGGCGCCAGCATCATCAGGAGCTGGCCTGCCTGGCCGCCGTTCAGGCCCGTGGCCTGGCTCAGCCCCGATTGGGCGCGGCCCTGCGCATCACCGAAGATGTGGCCCAGGATGCCGCCAGCATCCAGCTGTGCGCTGGGCGGGCTGGCCGGCGCGCCGCCGCCACCGCCCATTACCCCGCCCAGCAGGCCCCCCAGCAGCCCACCCAGGCCGCCGCCACCGCCGCCCGCGCCGCCCTGCGTGAGCGAACCCAGCAGGCCGCCGAGATCCATCGCGCCCTGGCCCGAATGGTCGCGCTGCAGCGCGTTGAACAGCGCGTCGGCGCCGCCCGGCTGCTGCGCGTTGTGCCCCAGCGCGCCCACCAGCGTGGGCAGCGCGGCGGCAATGGCGTTGCTGGCCGTGCCCGGGTCGGTGCCCAGTTGCTGCGCGATCTGCCCCAGCGGAGCGCCTTGCATTTGACCCATCAGGTCGTCGATGAGAGAGCCGTTCATGGTCGCCATCCTTTGCCGGTTGCCAGTGGAAAAGGGACATCGTAGCCGCATCGGCCCCGGCGCGCCTTACCATGCCGGCTGACTCGACCCCCTCATCACAAGGAAACGACCCATGCGCGTGCAGAACAAATCCATCATCGTCACCGGCGCCGGCGGCGGCATCGGCGAGGGCATCGCCCGCCGGCTGGCCGAAGAAGGCGCGGCCGTCGTGGTCAACGACATCAACCCCGCGCTGGGCGAGAAGGTGACGGCCAGCATCAACGCCGCCGGCGGCAAGGCGCGCTTCGTCGCCGCCGACGTGACGAAGGGCGAGGACTGGGCGCGCCTGGTGCAGGCCGCTCGGGACTTCGGCGGCCGGCTGGACGTGGTGGTCAACAACGCCGGCTGGACGCACCGCAACCGCCCCATGCTGGAGGTGAGCGAGGCCGAGTTCGACAAGGTCTACGCCGTCAACATGAAGAGCATCTACTGGAGCGCCGTGCACGCCGTGCCGGCCCTGCGCGCGGGCGGCGGCGGCAGCCTGATCAACATCGCCAGCACGGCCGGCATCCGCCCGCGCCCGGGCCTGACCTGGTACAACGGCAGCAAGGGCGCGGTCATCATCACCAGCAAGTCGATGGCGGCCGAGCTGGGGCCGGACAACATCCGCGTCAACTGCATCAACCCGGTGTTCAACCCCGACACCGGCCTGTCGGCCGAATTCGCCGGCGGCCCGGTGGACGAGGAACGCAAGGCGAAGTTCCGCGCCACCATCCCGCTGGGGCGCTTCTCGACCGCGCTCGACGTCGCCAACGCCGCGCTCTACCTGGCCAGCGACGAGGCGGCCTTCGTCAGCGGGGTGTGCATCGAGGTGGACGGGGCGCGTTGCGCGTGAGGCCGCACCGGTTTATGAATCAAAAAAGGCCGCTGGCTCTTGTCCATCAAGCGCCAGCAGCTATTGTTTTGATAGAAACGGGGCCAGCCGCTACAGCCAGCGCGCCAGCTGCGCCACGTCTTCGGGAAACAGCTGGCCCTTCTCGGCCTGCGCCACGCGCCCGTCCTTGCCGCGCACCACGGTGACGGGCAGGCCTTCGGGCTTGTGGTAGTGGCGCAGCAGCTCGGGGCTGAGCCACGCGGCCGGAAAGTTGTAGTTCTTCTTGCGCAGATAGGCCACGGCCAGCTCGGGCTTCTTGTCGATCGACAGGGTCAGCATCTGCAGGCCGCGGCCGCGCTGGGCGTCCCACAGCTTTTGCATCTCGGGGCTTTGCTCGGCGCAAAACGGGCACCAGCTGGCCCACCAGTACAGCACCAGCACGCGGCCGTCGGCCTGCGCCGGGTCGAACTGCCCGCCGCCCAGCAGCGGCGCGGGGGCCAGGGGCAGCGCGCTGCCGACGGCGGGCAGCGGCGGCTCTTTCTCGGGCTTGGCCTGGGCGATGGCCGACGCCGGCAACGCAAGGCCGGCCGCGGTGACTTGCAGCCAGCGGCGGCGCGTGGTGTTGGAAGGCGTGTGCATGCGGTTCATTCGGTGCCGCCGAACTTAAGCGGTCACTGATCTTAGCGTGCCGGCCCGTGGCGCAGGGCGCACGCCCAGCGCGGGCAAGTCACCACGGGCCACGCGCCTACGGCGCTTGCGCATAATGGGCCGCATGGGGACTGCCACCGTTTCGTATTCCGCCCGTCGCAGCGCGCGCGCACCCGCGCCCGGTGCGGCGGCCTGGGTGCCGCTGCCCGTGCCGGCCGACGGCCTGCTGCGCGACACGCGCGGGCGGGCGCTGCACGATTTGCGCATCAGCGTGACCGACCGCTGCAACTTCCGCTGCACCTATTGCATGCCCAAGGAGGTGTTCGGCGCCAGCCACCAGTTCTTGCCACACGCCGAGGTGCTCAGCTTCGAGGAGATCACCCGGCTGGCGCGCCTGTTCGTGGACGTGGGCGTGCGCAAGCTGCGCCTGACCGGTGGCGAGCCGCTGGTGCGCAAGAACGTGGAGGGCCTGATCGAGCAGTTGGCCGCGCTGCGCGCGCCCGACGGCGAGCCGCTGGACATCACGCTGACCACCAACGGCTCGCTGCTGGAGCGCAAGGCCCGCGCGCTGGCGCAGGCGGGCCTCAAGCGCGTGACGGTCAGCCTGGACAGCCTGGATGACACGGTGTTCCAGGCCATGAACGACGTCGGCTTTCCGGTGCGCAAGGTGCTGGCCGGCATCGACGCCGCGCAGGCCGCGGGCCTGGGGCCGATCAAGGTCAACATGGTGGTCAAGCGCGGCACCAACGAGCACGAGATTTTGCCGATGGCGCGCCACTTTCGCGGCCGCGGCATCACGCTGCGCTTCATCGAGTTCATGGACGTGGGCGCCACCAATGGCTGGCGCATGAACGAGGTGCTGCCCGGCGCCGACATCATCCGCCTCTTGCAGGCCGAGTTTCCGCTGGTGCCGCTGCAGGCCAGCGCGCCGGGCGAGACCGCCGAGCGCTGGGGCTACGCCGGTGCCGACGGCCGCCACGACCCGGCTCTGGGCGAGGTCGGCGTGATCTGCAGCGTGACGCACCCGTTTTGCGGCGCCTGCAACCGCGCGCGCCTGTCGACCGACGGGCGCCTGTTTTTGTGCCTGTTCGCCACCCAGGGGCACGACCTGCGCCGCCTGCTGCGCGGCAGCGCCGACGATGCGCAAATCGGCGAGGCGGTCAAGGGCATCTGGCAAGGCCGAACCGACCGCTACAGCGAACTGCGCGCCAGCCTGCCGCCCGACACCGAAAAGGCCGCCCCGCGCGTGGAGATGAGCTACATCGGCGGTTGAGCCGCGCGCCCCCCGTGGCCACCACCCCGCCGACCGCCCCGCCGCCCATCACCGCCCTCGTCCTGGCCGGCGGCCGCGGCGCGCGCATGGGCGGTGCGGACAAGGGCCTGCAAATGCTGCAGGGCCGGCCGCTGGTGCAGCACGCGCTGCAGCGCCTGCGCCAGCAAAGCCTGCCGCCGGCGCACGTGCTCATCAGCGCCAACCGCCACCGCGCCGAGTACGAGGCCCTGGGCGTGCCGGTGCTGGCCGACGACTGGCCCGACTTTCCCGGCCCGCTGGCCGGCTTTCTGGCCGGCTCGACCCACGCCGGCACGCCGCTGCTGTTGACCGTGCCCTGCGACACACCGCGCTTTCCGCTATCGCTTTGCGAGCGCCTTGCGCAGGCCCTGCGAGCGCAAGAGGCCGATTTGGCCATGGCGGCCACGCCCGAGCGCGACGCCCGGGGCGCGCTGCGCCCGCAGGCCCAGCCGGTGTTTTGTCTGCTGCGCACCACGCTGGCGGGCAGCCTGCAGGCTTATCTGCAGGCGGGCGGGCGCGGCATTCTGGACTGGAGTGCGCAGCACCGCACGGTGCTGGTGGCCTTCGACCGCGCCGACGACGAGCCGCGGGCCTTTGCCAACCTCAACACGCCGGACGAGTTGCGCGCGGCCGAGGCCGGCCCGCGCGCCGATCAGGCGGCGTCCAGGGCCAGCTCGTCCAGCAACTGATCGCGCGAGGGCAGGCGCCCGAACCAGCCCAAAAACATCACGCGGGCGATGCCCACGGCCACGTCCTGCAGGCGGGCGGCGGCGGCCGGCTGAAGCTCCAGCGCCGTGTCGCGCTGCCACAGGCGCAGCCAGCGCTGCAGGTGCACGGGCCGGATGCCGTCCAGGGCCATGTGCTTGTGGTGCACGTCGCCGCGAAAGCTGCGCTCCAGCTTGAGCGTGGTGCACCAGAAGTCCGTCATGCGCGCCAAGTGCGCCGGCCAGCGGTCGTGCAGCCGCGGCTCGAACACGGGGGCCAGCAGATCGTCGGCGCGCACGTCGGCGTAAAAACGCTCCACCAGCCGCGCGATGGCGGCGCGGTCGGGCAGTTGCGACAGGTCTTCCATAGCTCGCATGGACTCACGATAACGCGCCCACGCCCGCCCGCCCGGGCCGCGCCGGCTTGCCCGCGCACCGGGTGGGGCCAAGCACGGCACGGCCGATATGATCGGCCGGCAACGACCTGCATTTTTTCGCCATGCCCTACACCGCCACCTTCGTCCCCGAAACCCAGACCCGCGCCGACGTGGACGCCACGCGCGGCCCGCTGGTGCTGGAGTTCGGCGCCAACTGGTGCGGCTGGTGCCAGGGTGCGCAGCCGCACATCGCCACGGCCTTCGCGCAGGCGGGCGCGGCGGTGCCGCACGTCAAGGTCGAGGACGGCCCCGGGCGCCCCTTGGGGCGCAGCTTTCGCGTCAAGCTGTGGCCGACCCTGGTGTTTCTGCGCGACGGGCAGGAGGTCGCCCGCGTGGTGCGGCCGCAGGCCAGCGCCGAGGTCGAGCAGGCGCTGCGGCAGATCGCGGGCGGCTGAACGAACACCAAACAGCCGAACGCAGAGGGCGCAAAGAGAGCGCAAAGGACGCAGAAAAGTCCGAAATAGGCACAGCATCGACTGAAGCCCCCGCGCAACGGGCGCGGGGCGCTATCTTTTTAAAAGCATTTGGGTGGATGTCTTTTGCGTCCTCTGCGAATCCTTTGCGCCCTCTGCGTCCGGCTGTTTGGAGCTTTCAACGTCCCGCTCCCATGGCGGCACCGGCTCGAAGCGCGCGCGCAGCGCGTCCAGCAGCACGCGCACCTTGGGGCTGCGCACGCGGCTGGGGGTGTAGCAGGCGTAGATGGCGTTGCCGTGCGGGGTGATGGGCTGCGCCTGCGGCAGCACCGCCTGCAGCCGGCCGGCCGCCACGTGCGGCGCCGCCAGGTAGATCGGCAGGATGGCCAGGCCCAGGCCGGCCAGCGCCGCGTCCAGCAGGGCGTCGGTGCTGTTCAGGCGCAGGCGGCTGCTGGCGGGCAGGTGGTGTTCGGCGCCGTCGGCGTCCTGCAGGCGCCAGTGGTCGTCGTCGGTCAGCAGGTAGCTCAGGGTCTGGTGGCGCGCCAGCTCGGCCACGCTGGCGGGCGCGCCGTGCGCGGCCAGGTAGGCCGGCGCGGCGAAGACGGCGCGCTCGATGGCGGCGATGCGCCGCGCCACGGCGTCCTGCGGCGGGCTGCGCGTCATGCGCAGGGCCAGGTCGATCTGGTCCTGCACCAGGTCCACCAGCTGGTCGGTCAGGATCAGCTCGCACACCAGCTGCGGGTGCGCGGCCAGCAGCGGCGGCAGCAGCGGCGCCACATAGATGCGCCCGAAGGTGATGGTGGCGCTGACGCGCAACACGCCCTGCGGCCGGCCGGCCTGCTGGCCCAGCGCGATGTGGGTGGCGGCCACGCTGTCCAGCGCCTGGCGCGCGTGCTGCAGAAACACCTCGCCGGCCGGCGTGGGCCGCAGGCGGCGGGTCGAGCGTTCGAGCAGGCGCGCGCCCAGGTGCGCCTCCAGCTCGGCCATCTGGCGGCTGACCTGGGCGCGCGTGCAGTCCAGCGCCCGCGCGCAAGCGGCCATGCTGCCCAGCTCCACGGTCTTGACGAAGGCGTGCCAGGACGGCAGCCAGAAGGCCTCGGGCGGTGCGGCGCCGGCGGCGCGAAGCGATGAGGAGGCGGTGCTGCGCTCGGTCATTGTCAAGCGTTCATTGACGTTGTCGGCCGGATTATGGGCTCAATGGATCGGCGGAACGGACCTATCATCACCCAGGCCCTCACCTTGCCCCTGGTTTCGGCCCACCCTCCCGGATCACGCCCCATGCTCTCCAAGCTCAAAGAACCCGGCGCCCTGGCCATCACGCTGGCCGCGGCCGGCATCCTGATGATCACCATGGGCGCGCGCCAGTCGCTGGGCCTGTTTTTGGGGCCGATCAACACCTCCACCGGGCTGGGCATCGCCACCATCAGCTTCGCCTTCGCCATCGCGCAGTTCAGCTGGGGCGCCATCCAGCCGCTGGCCGGCGCCGCCGCCGACCGCTGGGGCGCGCGCCCGGTGCTGCTGGGCGGCATCGTGGTGATGGCGCTGGGCATGGCGCTGACGCCGCTGTGGGGCTCCAGCTGGGGCCTGATCTTCACGCAGGGCCTGCTGGTGGCCGTGGGCGCGGGCGCGGGCAGCTTCTCGGTGCTGATCGGCGCGGCGGCGCAGCGCATGTCGGACGAGGCGCGCGGCACGGCGGCGGGCGTCATCAACGCCGGCAGCTCGATGGGGCAGTTCGTGTTCGCGCCGCTGACGCAAAAGCTGATCCAGCTGCTGGGCTGGATGGGCGCGCTGTACAGCCTGGCGGTGCTGGTGCTGGCGGCGCTGCCGCTGGTCGGCAAGCTGACGCGCGGCAGCCACGGCCACGCCCACCCGGCGCACGCGGCGGCGCCCGCCGGCGGCCTGCGCCAGGCGCTGCGCCAGGCGCTGGGCGACCGCAGCTACTGGCTGCTGCATGCGGGCTTTTTCACCTGCGGCTTTCACATCGCCTTCCTGGTCACGCACCTGCCGACCGAGGTCGACCTGTGCGGCCTGCCGCCCACGGTGGCCAGCACCTCGCTGGCGCTGATCGGGCTGGCCAACATCGTCGGCAGCCTGTGGGTGGGGCACCTGGTGGGCGTCTATCGCAGCAAGATGATCCTGGCGCTGATGTACGCCAGCCGCGCGGTGCTGATCGGCTGGTATTTGCTGATGCCCAGCGAGCCCTGGGTGTTCTACGTGTTCGCCATCGGCCTGGGCCTGACCTGGCTGGCCACGGTGCCGCCCACGGCCGGCATCGTGGGCAAGCTGTTCGGCGTGCGCTACCTGGGCACGCTGTTCGGCCTGACCCTGCTGTCGCACCAGATCGGCGGCTTTCTGGGCGCCTGGCTAGGCGGCCTGGCCATCACCCGCTTCGGCAGCTACGACTGGATGTGGGGGGCCGACATCGTGCTGGCGCTGCTGGCGGCGGTCATCAACCTGCCGATCCGCGAGGCGCGCATGCCGGTGCGCATGGCGGCGGCCTGAGGGCGGTCGACGGGCGGTTTTTGAGCCAAATCAGCCTGTAGCGCCCGCGGATCAAGCGCGAGCAGCTATCAAACAAGTAGTATCGTTGGGCCGCGAACTGCCGGCGGGTGCCCGGCGCGCCGGCGGGCTGGCACACTCGCCGCATCGCCCCCAAGCTGCCCGCCGTGCCCAACTCCACCGCTCCCCCTCCTCCGCTGCCGCCGCGCCCGCCGCGCGGCACCCTGCAACTGCCGGCCGTGCGGCAGGTCGGGCTGACGGCGCCACTGCACTGGCTGGCGCTGGGCTGGCGCGACCTGTGGCGCTGCGGCGCGCCGAGCCTGCTGCACGGGCTGCTGCTGGCGCTGTTCGGCGCGCTGCTGCTGTGGGTGGCGGGCGAGTGCTTCTGGCTGCTGGCCGGCGCCTTCTCGGGTTTTCTGGCGGTGGCGCCGGTGCTGGCCACCAGCCTGTACGCGCTGTCGCGCGCGCTGGAGCGCGGCGAGCCGGCCGACTGGCGCACCATCGGCAAGACTTGGACGCGCTGGCAGTATTCGCGCTTTGCCGTGCATGGCGGCTACTGGAGCCTGGTGCGCTTTGGCGTGCTGCTGTCGCTGGCCGGCACCGGCTGGGTGCTGACCTCGGCCGCGCTCATCACGCTGCTGGCGCCGCAGCCGGTGCACACGCCACTGGACTTCGTGCGCCACGTGGTGCTGGCGCCCGGCGGCCACCTGTTCGAGCTGTGGCTGACCCTGGGCGCGCTGATGGCGGCGCCGCTGTTCGCCTCCAGCGTGAGCGCCATGCCCCTGCTGCTGGACCGCCGCGTCGACGTGCTGCAGGCGGTGCTGACCAGCTGGCAGACGGTGCTGACCAACCCCGGCGCCATGGCGCTGTGGGCCGCCCTCATCATGGGCCTGACCTTGCTCGGCATGGCCACCGCGCTGCTGGGCCTGATCGTCGTTCTGCCTTGGCTGGGCCACGCCAGCTGGCACGCCTACCGCGCGCTGGTGGATGCCAGCACGTTGCCGGAACGCCAGCCACCGGAGGGGGTGCGCTGACATGTTCGGCTTCAGCGAGGAGCAGATTGCCTGGTTCGGCCTCACCTTCGGCGTCGGCGCGTTCATGGCCTACATGCTGTTCATCATCGGCCACCTGGCCTGGGAGTCGAAGGCCGGCAAGTTCGGCACCTTCGTGCTGTTCCTGGCGCTGGCCTTCGGCATGGTGGGCTTTGTCGCCAAGCTCATCATCGAGTGGGTGCTGGAGCACTGAGGTGCGGCCGCCCCCCTCACCTCGCGTTATCCCCTATGGCTGCGCGGCGCGCGCCTTTGCACGATGCGGCTTGCGCTTTGCTTCAACCACGAGAGGGATGCCATGAAACTGCTTCAACTGTCTGCCATCGCCGCGGCCGCGGCCCTGCTGGTCGCCTGCGGCGGCTCGGACGAGCCGGCCGGCCCCAAGCGCGGCGAGCTGCTGGACCCGGCGCGCGTGGTGGCCGACCTGACGCCCGATCAGATCGACGCCGCCACGGCGGCCAGCGGCCTGCAGGCGCTGACCGGCAAGGCCACCTGCGGCGTGAAGATCCTGGCGCTCAACTACGCCACCATCGGCGCCAAGGGCGAGCCGGGCGCCAATTCGTCGGGCGCGCTGATGGTGCCCACGGGCCCCGCGGGCTCGACCTGCGCCACCGCCGCCACGCCGCTGCTGGCCTACGCCCACGGCACCGTGGTGTCCAAGCCCATCACCATGGCCGACCCGAACAACGCCGAAACCATGCTGCTGGCCGCCTTCTACGCGGCGCAGGGCTATTCGGTGGTGGCCAGCGACTACCTCGGCTACGCGCAGTCCACTTACGCCTACCACCCCTACCTGCACGCCGACTCCGAAGCCAGCTCCGTCATCGACTCGATCCGCGCGGCGCGCAACGCGGCGGGTACGGTCGGCGTCAAGTTTTCGGGCAAGGTGATGGTCAGCGGCTACTCGCAGGGCGGGCATTCGTCGATGGCCACGCAGCGCACCGCCGAAGCCGCCAACGCCGGCGAGATCAACCTGGTGGCCGGCGCCCACCTGGCCGGCCCCTACAACCTGGCCGGCGCCATGAAGGTGCCCGACGCCATTGCCGGCTACCAGTTCTTCGTGCCCTTCATCATCACCTCGTGGCAAAAGGTGTACGGCAACGTCTACGACAAGCCCGAGGACGCGTTCAAGGCGCCCTACGTCACCGGCATCGAGAACCTGTTGCCCAGCCCCACCTACACCTACACCACCCTGGTCACCTCTGGCAAGCTGCCCGGCGGCACGCCCAACCAGGCGCGCGACGCGCTGATGCAGCCGGCCTTCCTGCAGATGATGCAGACCAACGACAAGGCCGGCATCAGCGTGGACGCGCAAAAGAACACCCTGTTCAACTGGATCCCCAAGGCCCCGACGCTGCTGTGCGGCGGCGCCGGCGACCCCACGGTGCCGCCGGCGGTGCACCAGCTGCCGATGTTCGCCAACTTCCAGGCCAACGGGGTCAAGAACGTGGGCTCGGTCGACGTCGACGCTCAAATCCAGGCCGTGTTCGGCCCCGGCGGCAAGGCCCCCACCGACCCTGCCTCGCCCGAGTTCGCCGCCTACTACGGCGCCTACCACGGCACCTACGAGCCGCCGTTCTGCATGGCGGCGGCGCGGCAGTTCTTCGACCAGGTGCGCTGACGCGAACAGTGCGTTGAGAACGTCGGGCGGTGGTGCGCCAAGGGACTTGGGCGAGCAGCTCCGCTCCTGTCCCCCGCTGTCCGTCTGCGACGGCCATCTCCTCTTTGACCTCGCTGCGCTGCCCACCCGAGCCCCTTGGCGGGATGCGGCGGTCACACATCAGGCGGCCGGTTCGGCTCGCGACGCCTCGGATCCCGTCGTTGGGGTGCCCGGCGCAGTGAAGTGAAGGCGGAGCCGGCCGCAGGCCGGTGGGGGACATGAACGGAGCCGGGTGCCCCGACGGCCTGATCCCGCTCCGCCGCCAGCTCAGCGATTCACATCGACCACCACGCGCCCGCGCACGCGGCCGGCCAGCAGCTCGGCGGCCGTGCCGGCGGCGTGCGCCAGGCCAATGGTTTGCGTGTTGCTGGCCAGCACCTCAGCCGGCAGCTCTTGCGCCAGGCGGCGCCAGGCTTCCACGCGGCGCGCGTGGGGCGCCATCACGCTGTCCACCCCCGCCAGCGTGACGCCGCGCAGGATGAAGGGCGCCACGCTGGCCGGCAAGTCCATGCCTTGGGCCAGGCCGCAGGCGGCCACCACGCCGCCGTAGCGGAGGCTGGCGCAGACGTTGGCCAGGGTGTGGCTGCCCACGGCGTCCACCGCCGCGGCCCAGCGCTCCTTCTGCAGCGGCTTGCCGGGCCCGCTGAGCGTGGCGCGGTCGATGAGCTCGCTGGCGCCCAGCGCCTTCAGGTGCTCGGATTCATGAAGGCGGCCGGTGCTGGCATGCACCGTGAAGCCCTGCCGCGCCAGCAGGGCAATGGCGATCGAGCCCACGCCGCCGTTGGCGCCGGTCACCAGCACCGGGCCCTGCTGCGGCGTCACGCCGTGCCGCTGCAGGGCCATCACGCACAGCATGGCGGTGTAGCCGGCGGTGCCGATGGCCATGGCCTGCGCCGCCGTCAGGCCGGCCGGCAGCGGCACCAGCCAGTCGGCCTTGACACGCGCCTGCTGCGCCAGGCCGCCCCAGTGCGACTCGCCCACGCCCCAGCCGTTGAGCAGCACGGCGTCGCCCTGGCGGTAGCGCAGGTCGCTGGACTCCAGCACCGTGCCGGCGAAGTCGATGCCCGGCACCATGGGGTAGCTGCGCACCACCGGCGCCTTGCCGGTGATGGCCAGCGCGTCCTTGTAGTTGAGGGTGGATGCCGCCACCTGCACCCGCACCTCGCCGGCCGGCAGCGCGGCTTCCTCGAGATCGGTGATGGCGCAGTGCAGCGCGCCGCCGTCGGGCTTGGTCAGCAACAGGGCTTTGAACACGTGGGGACTCCTCATGAAACGGGTTGACCGACAATCCAAGGGCAACGCGGCGCGCGCCGGCGTCGCCCCTGCCAGCCCCGATCATCCCATGCCCCGCACCCTCAAGAGCAAGGACTTCGCCGGCGACGCCCCCGAGGTGGCGCGCCGTCTGATCGGTGCCACCCTGCTGGTCGACGGCGTGGGCGGCGTGATCGTCGAGACCGAGGCCTACGACATGAGCGATGCCGCCGCGCACACGCACCGCGGCCCCACCGAGCGCAACCGTGCCATGTTCGGCCCGCCGGGCCACGCCTACGTGTACTTCAACTACGGCCTGCACTGGTGCCTGAACTTCGTCTGCCGCGAGGAAGGCCATGGCGCCGGCGTGCTGATCCGCGCGCTGCAGCCCACGCAGGGGCTGGCGCAGATGCGCGCGCGCCGCGGCCTGGAGGACGAACGCCTGCTGTGCGCCGGCCCCGGCCGCGTGGGCCAGGCGCTGGGCATCGACAAGGCCTTCTACGGCCTGCCGCTGGACCGCCCGCCCTTCGTGGTGCATGCGCCCGATCCGGCGCAGCCCGTCGCGGTGGTGGCCGGTCCGCGCATCGGCATCAGCAAGGCGCAGGCCCTGCCCTGGCGCTTCGGCCTGGCCGGCTCACGCTACGTCAGCCGGAAGTTTTAAGGGCAACGCTGAACAAGCCCCTCGCGCGTCGCGCATCCCTGCTTTGGGCGGTCTGCGGCGTTGCAAATCCTCGCCATAGCCCCGCTATGGCTGCGGTTTGCGTCTTGCAGCCCATCCCAAATCAGGGCGCGCGCCATCGCGGGTACTTATTCAGCGTTGCCCGAGGGCAACGCCACGACGCGGCGCTCCAGCAGCGAGCCCAGCCCGATCACCGCGAAGCCCAGGGGCACGCCGAACACGCCGGCCGAAATGGGGTGGATGCCCCACCACAGCCCACCGGGCGGCAGGCCCCACCAGGCGCGCAGGCCCGGGTGGGTCCACAGCATGTAGCCCGTGGTGACGCCGGCGCCCGCCAGCATGCCCCAGGTGGCGGCGCGCGTGCCGGCGCGGCGCCAGAACAGGCCCGTCACCAGACCCGGGAAAAAGGTGGCGGCGGCCAGCGAGAACGACACCGTCACCAGCGACAGGATTTCGGCCGGCTTGAGCACCGCCACGAAGGTGGCCACCATGGCGGCGGCCAGCAGCGCGAACTTGGACAGGATGACGCGGTTTTCGGACACCACCACCACCTTGTCGCGGATCGGCGAGGTGTCGTGCACCAGCGCGTTGCTGATGGTCAGCAGCAGCCCGTCGGCGGTGGACAGCGCGGCCGCCAGCCCGCCCGCGGCCACCAGGCCCGACACCACGTACGGCAGGCCGCCCAGCTCGGGCGTGGCCAGCATGATCATGTCGGCGCCCAGGCGGATTTCGCCGAACTGCAGCACGCCGTCGCCGTTGACGTCCTGCACCGAGATCAGCCCCGGATCGACGCGCGCCCACTGGGCGATCCAGGCCGGCAGCTCGCCGAACTGGCTGCCCACCAGGTGCTCCATCACCTCGTACTTGACCAGCACCGCCAGCGCCGGCGTGCCCAGGTACAGCAGCGCGATGAACAGCAGCGACCAGGCCACCGAGCGGCGCGTGTCGGCCACGCTGCGCGTGGTGTAGAAGCGCGTCAGCAGATGCGGCAGGCTGGCCGTGCCCACCATCAGGCAGAACATCAGCGCCAGGAAGTTCAGGCGCGAGACGTCGAAGGCGGCGCGCTGCGCCGGCGTGCCCTCGGGGTCGCCGGCGAAGGCCTGGCCCTGGCGCGGCAGGCCGCCCAGCGGCTGGGCGCGCTCCTGCGCCTCCTGCATGGCGCGCGTCCAGGCCTCGCGCGCGGCCTCGGCGTCGTGCGGCAGCGCCGTCAGTTCGCGCCGCACCTGCATCAGCTGCGACAGCTCGGCGCCCTGCTCCTTGAGCGCGCGCAGCCGCGCGTCCAGCCGGGTGCGCTCGCGCGCCAGCGCGGCGGCCGGGTCCTGCAGGCGCTGGGCCAGCTCCTGCGCACGCGCGGCGAACACCGCGCGCACCTGCTGCTCGGCCGGCGACGCGATCAGCGCGTCCTCCAGCTCGGCGATCTTGGGCAGCTGCGCGCCGTAGGCCAGCGGCGCCACGGGCGTGCCCAGCTGCTTGTAGGCCAGCCAGGACACCGGAATCAAGAACGCCAGCAGCAGCACCACGTACTGCACCGTCTGCGTCCAGGTGATGGCGCGCATGCCGCCCAGAAACGAGCACAGCAGCACGCCGCCCAGGCCGAGCAGGATGCCGATCTCGAACTGCACGCCCGTCAGGCGCGAGGCGATCAGGCCGATGCCGTAGATCTGCGCCACCACGTACATGAACGAGCAGGCCACCGCGCCCAGCACCGCCACCCGGCGCGGCCCGGCGCCGAAGCGCGCGGCGAAGAAATCGGGCACGGTGTACAGCTCCATCGCCCGCAGGCGCGGCGCGATCAGCAGGCCCACCAGGCAAAAGCCGCCCGTCCAGCCCAGCACGTAGGCCAGGCCGCCCGGCTGCGCGGCGGTGCCCGACACGCCCTGCAGATACAGCGCGCCCGACAGGCTGATGAAGGAGGCCGCGCTCATCCAGTCGGCCGCCGTCGCCATGCCGTTGTACATGGCGGGGATGCGCCGGCCGGCGACGTAGAACTCCTGCGGGTCGGTGGTGCGCGCGTAGATGCCGATGCCGGCGTAGGCCATCACCGACAAGAACAGGAAGATCGGCCCGATCCAGTCGCGCGACAGGCCCGCGCGCTCGGCCCAGGCCATCAGCGCCAGAAAGGCCAGGAAACCCACGATGAAGACCGCCATCAGGCGGTGGTGGCGCGCATCGCCCGCCGCGGCCGGATCAGGGCTGCGGCGGCTCATGCGTCTCCTCGTCGTCGGCCTCGGGGTGGCGGTTCATCCAGAAGGCGTAACTGGCCACCACGGCGATGAACAGCAGCACGCTGCCCTGCGCCATCCACCAGTAGTTGAGCGGCCAGCCGGCCACCACCTGCGTCAGATCGCGCGCGAAAAAGGCCACGCCGAAGGACGCCACCGCCCACAGCGCCAGCAGCAGGGCGCGCCAGCGCGCCGCCCGCGCGGGCTTGGACGGCGGGGCGGGCAGCGGGGCCATGGCGCGGGTGACGGCGGGGCGGCTACTGCGCCAGCAAGGTCCAGGTGTCGATCACGCTGTCGGGGTTGAGCGAGATCGAGGCGATGCCCTCGTCCGCCAGCCAGCGCGCGAAGTCCGGGTGGTCGCTGGGGCCCTGGCCGCAGATGCCGACATACTTTCCCTCGGCCTTGCAGGCGGCGATGGCGCGCGCCAGCATGGCCTTGACGGCCGGGTCGCGCTCGTCGAAGTCGTGCGCCAGCAGCTCCATGCCGCTGTCGCGGTCCAGCCCGAGCGTGAGCTGGGTCAGGTCGTTGGAGCCGATCGAGAAGCCGTCGAAGAACTGCAGGAACTGCTCGGCCAGGATGGCGTTGCTGGGCAGCTCGCACATCATCACCACCTTCAGGTCGTTGTCGCCGCGCTGGAGGCCCTGCTCGGCCAGCAGCTTGACCACGCGCTCGGCCTGGCCCAGCGTGCGCACGAAGGGCACCATCACCTGCACGTTGGTCAGGCCCATCTCGTCGCGCACGCGCTTGAGGGCCTCGCACTCCATCGCGAAGGCTTCGCGGAAGTCGTCGCTGATGTAGCGCGCCGCGCCGCGGAAGCCCAGCATGGGGTTTTCTTCCTCGGGCTCGTAGCGGCTGCCGCCGATCAGCTTGCGGTATTCGTTGCTCTTGAAGTCCGACAGGCGCACGATCACCGGCTTGGGCCAGAAGGCCGCGGCGATGGTGGCCACGCCCTCGGCCACCTTGTCGACGTAGAAGGCGCGCGGGCTGGCATGGCCGCGCGCCACGCTCTCGACCGCCTTCTTCAGGTCGGCGTCGACCTGCGGGTAGTCGAGGATGGCCTTGGGGTGCACGCCGATGTTGTTGTTGATGATGAACTCCAGCCGCGCCAGCCCCACGCCTTCGTTGGGCAGCTGCGCGAAGTCGAAGGCCAGCTGCGGGTTGCCGACGTTCATCATGATCTTGGTGGCGATCGGCGGCATGGCGCCGCGCTGCACCTCGGTCACCTCGGTTTCCAGCAGGCCGTCGTAGATGTGACCGGTGTCGCCCTCGGCGCAGCTCACCGTCACCAGGGTGCCGTCGGCCAGGGTCTCGGTGGCGTTGCCGCAGCCCACCACGGCCGGGATGCCCAGCTCGCGCGCGATGATGGCCGCGTGGCAGGTACGCCCGCCACGGTTGGTGACGATGGCGCTGGCGCGCTTCATCACCGGCTCCCAGTTGGGGTCGGTCATGTCGGTGACCAGCACGTCGCCGGGCTGCACCTGGTCCATCTCGGCCGTGCTGTGCACGATGCGCACCGGGCCGGTGCCGATCTTCTGGCCGATGGCGCGGCCCTCGGCGAGCACCGTCCCATGCCCCTTGAGCTTGTAGCGGTGCTCGGTCTTGCCCTGCGCCTGGCTCTTCACTGTCTCGGGGCGCGCCTGCAGGATGTAGAGCTGGCCGTCCGTGCCGTCCTTGCCCCATTCGATGTCCATCGGGCGGCCGTAGTGCTGCTCGATCACCAGCGCGTAGCGCGCCAGCTGCTGCACCTCGGCATCGCTCAGGCTGAAGCGGTTGCGCTGCTCGGTGGGCACGTCCACGGTCTTGACCAGCTTGCCGCTGGCCGCCTTTTCTTCGGCGCTGGTAAACACCATCTGGATCAGCTTGCTGCCCAGGTTGCGGCGGATCAGCGCCTGCTTGCCGGCGCGCAGCATGGGCTTGTGCACGTAGAACTCGTCGGGGTTGACAGCGCCCTGCACCACCGTCTCGCCCAGGCCGTAGCTGGCGGTGATGAACACCACGTCCTGGAAGCCGCTTTCGGTGTCGATGGTGAACATCACGCCGGCCGCGCCCAGGTCGCTGCGCACCATGCGCTGCACGCCGGCCGACAGCGCCACCACGTCGTGCGCGAAGCCCTTGTGCACGCGGTAGCTGATGGCGCGGTCGTTGTAGAGGCTGGCGAACACCTCCTTCATCTTGTGCAGCACATCCTCGATGCCGACCACGTTGAGGAAGGTCTCCTGCTGGCCGGCGAACGAGGCGTCGGGCAGATCCTCGGCCGTGGCCGAGCTGCGCACGGCAAAACTGGCCTGCGCATTGCCCGCCGACAGCGCGGCAAAGGCGGCGCGCACGGCCTGGTCCAGCTCGGCCGGGAAGGGTTGGCTCTCGACCCAGCCGCGGATTTCGGCACCCGCCTCGGCCAGCGCGCGCACGTCGTCCACGTCCAGCGCGGCCAGGCGCGCGCTGATGCGCTCGTGCAGGCCCCGATGCTTGAGAAACTCGCGAAACGCGTGCGCTGTGGTGGCAAAGCCCGTGGGCACGCGCACCCCCTGGGGCAGCTGCGAGATCATCTCGCCGAGGCTGGCGTTCTTGCCGCCGACCGCCTCGACATCGGTCATCCTCAGGTTTTCAAACGGTACGACCAGGGCGGTCGCCTCGAAAAGTGCAGACATGGGAAAGCTCCGGAGTTTGAAAATCGGCGTGCGCAGCAAGGGGCGCGCAGCGAAGCACCGCCGGCCGGCCGCGCGCGCGGCCCGGCGGCGGGGCGCGGGCCAAGGGGGCGCGAGGGGCGGGTTCGCATAATGGGCGCCATTCTAGAGAAAAGGGCGCCGGCCGACCCGGCCGCCCGCAGCCCCAGGCACGCCATGACCCATCGCACCGTTTTCTTTGTCTCCGACGGCACCGGCATCACGGCCGAAACCTTCGGCAACGCCATCCTGGCGCAGTTCGAGATCACGCCGCGCCACGTGCGCCTGCCCTTCACCGACACGCCCGACAAGGCGCACCAGGTGGTGCGCCAGATCAACCACGTGCACGACGTGGAAGGCCGCCGCCCGATCGTCTTCACCACCCTGGTCGACCCGCAGATGCTGGCCATCCTGCGCGAGGGCTGCAAGGGCATGCTGCTGGACATGTTCGGCACCTTCGTGCAGCCGATCGAGGCCGAGCTGGGCCTGAAAAGCCTGCACCGGGTGGGGCGCTTTTCGGACATCAGCCGCAACCAGGCCTATCACGACCGCATCGAGGCCATCAACTTCAGCCTGCAGCACGACGACGGCCAGAGCCACCGCGACCTGGCCGGCGCCGACGTGATCCTGGTGGGCGTCAGCCGCAGCGGCAAGACGCCGACCAGCCTGTACCTGGCCATGCAGTTCGGCCTGAAGGCGGCCAACTACCCGCTGATCCCGGAGGACTTCGAGCGCCAGCAACTGCCCTCGGCGCTGGCGCCCTGGCGCAAGAAGATCTTCGGCCTGACCATCGCCCCCGAGCGCCTGGCCGAAATCCGCGCCGAGCGGCGCCCCAACTCGCGCTACGCCGCGCTGGACAACTGCCGCATGGAGGTGGCCGAGGCCGAGGCCATGATGCGCCGCGCCGGCATCCGCTGGCTGTCGACCACCACCAAGTCGATCGAGGAGATCGCCACCACCATCCTGCAGGACGTGCGGCCCGAGCGACTCAACTACTGACCATCCGCGGTTGTCGTAACAACTATCAATTTAGTAGCTGTCCGCGCTTTTCAGACGCGGGTTACAGCCACATTTTATTCACAATCATGACAAGCCCAGCGCCGCCACGCCAGCGCGCGCCACCTGGGCGTCCTCGGGCGACTTGACACCGCTCACGCCCACCGCGCCCACGCACTGGCCGTCCACCAGGATGGGCACGCCGCCTTCCATCAGGCCGTCCATGCCGGGCACCGACAGGAAGGCCGTGCGCCCGCCGTTGATCATGTCCTCGTAGCCCTTGCTCTCCCGCCGTCCCAGCGCCGCGCTGCGCGCCTTGGCGGGCGCCACCAGCGCGCTCATGGGCGCGGCGCCGTCCAGGCGGCTCAGGTGCAGCAGATGGCCGCCGTCGTCGACGATGGCGATCGTCACCCGCCAGTGGTTCTTCAGCGCCTCGGCCTCGGCGGCTTGGGCGATGGCCTTGATCTCGGCCGATTCCAGGACTGCTTTCGATTTCATGGTCGTTTCACGGTGTCGTGCCCCGCGCTGCCGCACCCACCGCGGGACGACGGTATGCAAGGCGGGGCATGTGAAGCATAACCCCAGCCATCGTTCGGGGCGCCAAACGGGCAAAAATGGCAAGCCACGCCCTTGAAAAGGGAATTTTTGCGATCATCTACAGTCTACGTACAATGTCCCCGACAGGCCGCCACGGTGGCTGCCGCCCGACGACAGCAAGGAGATGGACACCATGACCGACCGCTTTTCCCCCTCCCCCCATGTGCTCGGCGCCCCCGGCGCCGGCTCCCTGCAGACGCAGCGCAACAAGGTGCTGCGCAATACCTACTGGCTGCTGGCGCTCAGCCTGATCCCCACCGTGCTGGGCGCCTGGCTGGGCGTGGCCACCGGCATCACCGCCGGCCTGGGCGGCGGCATGGGCTTGGTGGTGTTCCTGGGCGGCGCCTTCGGCTTCATGTACGCGATCGAGAAGACCAAGAACTCGGCTGCCGGCGTGCCCGTGCTGCTGGCTTTCACCTTCTTCATGGGCCTGATGCTCTCGCGCATGATCGCCATGGTGCTGGGCTTCAAGAACGGCCACGAACTGGTGATGACCGCGATGGCCGGCACGGCCGGCGTGTTCTTCGTCATGGCCAGCCTGTCCACCTTCATCAAGCGCGACCTGTCGGGCATGGGCAAGTGGCTGTTCGTCGGCGCCCTGATCATCATCGTCGGCGCCATCATCAACGTGTTCGTCGGCTCCACCGCCGGCATGCTGGTCATCAGCACTCTGTGCGTGGGCGTGTTCAGCCTGTACATGCTGTATGACCTCAAGCGCATCATCGACGGCGGCGAGACCAACTACATCAGCGCCACCCTGGCCCTGTACCTGGACCTGTTCAACGTCTTCCAGGGCCTGCTGGCCCTGCTGGGACTGGGCGGCAGCAGCGACTGAAGCGCGCTCTTCCTCTCACCCGCAAGCCCCGCCCGCGCGGGGCTTTTTCATGGCCGCCGCCGCTCGGGCCGAAGGCAAACGCAAGCTATAATCAACGGCTTGACGCGGTGGCTGTAGCTCAGTTGGTAGAGTCCCAGATTGTGATTCTGGTCGTCGTGGGTTCGAGTCCCATCAGCCACCCCAGACATTGATGCAAAGCCCGCTATCTTCGCGATAGCGGGCTTTTTCTTTGGCCGCGGTGCACATGCAGCACGACGAGCCGCTGGTCCGACCGTAGCCAATTCGAGACATCGTCTCCGCTGGCCCCAATCGTTGCCTTTTGGTGTGAATCTGGCGGGCCGTTTGGGCGCATGTTCTTGCACAAAAGACCCTTAATTCCATTTCTAATTCAATAGCGCATCAATAATCCACGGCCAGGCGACGATGGATCGGATCCGTTCGCAGTTGCT
>OFTX01000149.1_pt1 | contig 43833 bp, 48 predicted proteins | sample 1775051 | NCBI WGS metagenome assembly OFTX01 (sample SAMN08195772, study PRJEB24354) | sludge metagenome | isolation source: sludge from phenol fed wastewater aerobic bioreactor A | place: India: Nagpur | collected 2016-09-15 | reverse complement strand
GATCACGCTTGAAAAAAAGGAGACGCAATCGTGATCACGCTTGCTTTGTCCAAGGGCCGCATCTTCGATGAAACCCTGCCGCTGCTGGCGGCCGCCGGCATCACGGTGACGGAGGACCCGGAAACCTCGCGCAAGCTCATCCTGGCCACCAACCGGCCCGAGGTGCGCGTGGTGCTGGTGCGCGCCACCGACGTGCCGACCTATGTCGAATACGGCGGCGCCGACCTGGGCGTGACCGGGCTGGACACGCTGATCGAACACGGCGGCGCGGGCCTGTATCAGCCGCTGGACTTGCGCATCGCGCGCTGCCACATGGCGGTGGCGGCGCCCGAGGGCTTCGACTACGCCAGCGCCGTGCGCCAGGGCAGCCGCATCACCGTGGCCACCAAGTACCCGACCATCGCGCGGCGCTTTTTTGCCGACAAGGGCGTGCACGTGGACCTGGTCAAGCTGTACGGCAGCATGGAGCTGGCGCCGCTCACCGGCCTGGCCGAGGCCATCGTCGATTTGGTCAGCACCGGCAAGACGCTGGCGGCCAACCACCTGGTCGAAGTCGAGCACATCATGGACATCAGCTCGCGCCTGGTGGTCAACCAGGCGGCGCTCAAGCTCAAGACCGCGGCCATGCGCCCCATCATCGACGCCTTTGCGGCCGCGGTGTCGACGGAGGTGGTATGAATTTGGTAGCTGCTCCCGCCCGCCTGTCAACGGCCGAGGCCGATTTCGATCAAAAATTCCAGCAGCGCCTGCACTGGAGCGCCGAGCAGGACGCCGCCATCGAGGAGCGCGTGGCCGCCATCCTGGCCGACGTGCGCGCGCGCGGCGACGCGGCGGTGCTGGAGTACACCGCGCGCTTCGACGGTGTGCAGGCCGCCAGCATGGGCGCGCTGCAGCTCAAGGCCGACGAGCTGGCCGCCGCCTTCGACGGCCTGCCCGCCGAGCAGCGCCAGGCGCTGCAGGCCGCGGCCGGTCGCATCCGCCGCTTTCACGAGTGGCAAAAGACCCAGGGCGGCGAGACCGCCATGTACCGCGACGAGGACGGCACCCTGCTGGGCCAGAAGGTGACGCCGCTGGACCGCGTGGGCATTTACGTGCCCGGCGGCAAGGCCGCCTACCCCAGCAGCGTGCTGATGAACGCCATCCCCGCGCACGTGGCCGGCGTGCGCGAGATCATCATGGTGGTGCCCACGCCGGCCCGCAGGGACGGCTCGTCGAAGGACTCGAAGGGTGACAAGAACCCGCTGGTGCTGGCCGCCGCCCACGTGGCCGGCGTCACGCGTGCCTTCACCGTCGGCGGCGCGCAGGCCGTGGCGGCGCTGGCCTACGGCACCGCCGCCATTCCCAAGGTCGACAAGATCACCGGTCCCGGCAACGCCTACGTGGCCAGCGCCAAGAAGCGCGTGTTCGGCACCGTGGGCATCGACATGATCGCCGGCCCGAGCGAAATCCTGGTGCTGGCCGACGGCAGCACGCCGCCCGACTGGGTGGCGATGGACCTGTTCAGCCAGGCCGAGCACGACGAGCTGGCGCAGGCCATCCTGCTTTGCCCCGACGCCGACTACATCGAGCAGGTGCAGGCGGCCATGAACCGCCTGCTGCCCACGCTGGCGCGCGCGCCGATCATTGCCGCCAGCCTGGCCGGCCGCGGCGCGCTCATCCACACGCGCAGCATGGAAGAGGCCTGCACGCTGGCCAACCGCATCGCGCCCGAGCACCTGGAGATCGCCAGCCGCACGCCCCAGCGCTGGGAGCCGCTGCTGCGCCACGCCGGCGCGATCTTCCTGGGCGCCTACACCAGCGAAAGCCTGGGCGACTACTGCGCCGGCCCCAACCACGTGCTGCCCACCAGCGGCACGGCGCGCTTCTCCTCGCCGCTGTCGGTGTACGACTTTCAAAAGCGCAGCAGCCTGATCGAAGTCAGCGAGGCCGGCGCGCAGCAGATCGGCCGCATCGCCAGCGTGCTGGCGCATGGCGAGGGCCTGCAGGCGCACGCGCGCGCGGCCGAGCTGCGCCTGAAGCCCTGACGGCGCGCTGCGCCTGGCCCGCCCTCAGCAGGAGGGGGTCGGCTGAACTGTCTACGGCCTTTCGGCGGGCCGGCGGGCATTGACGCGGGCGATGAATCGGGTACCGTGCCCTTCTTCCCACGACGGAGCCCTGTCATGAACATCGCCGATCGCGCCAAGGCCATCTTGCTCAACCCCCGCCCCACCTGGGGCCTGATCGAGGCCGAACCGGCCACGCCGGCCGGGCTGTACAAGGGCTACCTGATGTGGCTGGCCGCCATTCCGGCGGTTTGCGGCTTCATCGGCATGTCGCTGATCGGCGTGGGCGGCTTCGGCTTCACGGTGCGGCTGTCGCCGTTGGCGGGGCTGGGCAACGCGGTGCTGTCCTACGTGCTGAGCCTGGTGGGCATCTACGTGCTGTCGCTGATCGCCAACGCGCTGGCGCCGCGCTTCGGCGGGGTGCAAAGCCCCATCCAGGCGCTCAAGCTGACGGTGTACGCCAGCACGGCCGCGCTGGTGGGCGGCGTGTTCAGCCTGCTGCCCGTGCTGTCCATGCTGGGGCTGCTGGCGGCGCTGTACTCGATCTACCTGATCTACACCGGGCTGCCGGTGCTGATGAAAAACCCGCCCGAAAAATCGGCGGTCTACACCCTGGTGCTGATCGTGGCGTCGATCGTGCTGGGCGTGGTCTTCGGCGCGCTGCTGGCGCTGTTTCGGCCGCACCACCCGATGATGGGCGGCGGGGTGTCGATCACCACGCCGCAGGGCAAGGTCGCCATCGACTCGGCGGCGCTGGCGGCCGCCGGCAAGAAGATGGAGGAGGCCACGCGCCAGATGGAGCAGGCGCAAAAGAGCGGCAACCCGGCCAGCGCCGCCGCGGCCGCCGGGCAGGCCGCGGCGGTGGCCATGGGCGCGCTGGGTGGCGCGCAGGGCAGCGTCGACGTGCAGGCGCTCAAGGCCGCGCTGCCCGAGCAGCTGGCGGGCCTGCCGCGCACGGCGCTGGAGGTGCAGAACAACCAGGCCATGGGCGTCAGCATGGGCCAGGCGCAGGCCGAGTACGGCCGCGGCGACAAGCATCTGCGCGCCGAGATCATCGACATGGGCGGCCTGTCGGGCCTGGCGCAGATGGCCGGCCTGGTGCAGGGCGAGAAGGAAAGCGACGGCCGCATAGAAAAAACCTGGCAGGCGGGCGGACGCACCCTGCACGAGGACTACCGCAAGGACGGCAGCGAGGCCGACGCCAAGACCATCCTGAAGAACGGCCTGGTGGTGAGCGTGGAAGGCCGCGGCGTGCCCATCGACGGCGTGCGCGGCGCCATGGGCCAGCTCGACCTGGCGGCGCTGGAGGGGCTGCAGCGCCAGAAACCCTAGCGCTTGGGTTGGCAACACGAATTTCGTGCAACACGAAATTCGTGTAGACTGGTGAGCATGAAGAACCTCACCATCACCGTCGAGGAAAGCGTGCTCGAATGGGCGCGCATCGAGGCGGCCAAGCGCGGCAGCAGCGTGTCGCGCATGGTGGGCGAGTTGCTGGCCGAGAAGATGCGTCAGGAAGACGCTTACGCGCAGGCCATGCGCGAGGCCTTGCGCTTCGAATCCTGGGGCGTGAGCGACGGGCCTTACCTGAGCCGCGACGAGATGTATGAGCGCGCTCGTTTTCGTTGACACCAACGTCTTTCTCTACACCGTGGACGAGCGCGATCTGCCCAAGCAGGCGCGCGCGCGCGAGTGGGTTCGCTGGTGCTGGACGCGGCAGAGCGGGCGCATCAGCACCCAGGTGCTCAACGAGTTCTACAACAATGCCATCACCAAGTTTCGCGCCGTGATGCCGGTGCAGCAGGCGCGCGCGCAGGTGCGCAACCTGCGCCAGTGGCAGCCGCCGCACTTGGACACCTACGTGATCGACGGTGCCTGGGCGTTGCAGGACCGCTATGCGCTCAGCTACTGGGACGCGCTGATCGTGTCCTCGGCCCAGCAGCAGGGTTGCCGCTTTCTGCTGAGCGAGGACCTGCAGCACCAGCAGCGCTTCGAGACCGTGCAGGTGCTCAACCCGTTTCGAACCGGCCCGGACGACTTGCCCCCGGGCCAGGAAGACTGACATGAACGCTCCGATTTCCTCCGCTACCCCCAAGCCCCTGGCCCGCATCCGCCACGACGTGCAGGGCATGCACGCCTACGCGGTGCAGGATTCGCGCGGGCTGATCAAGCTCGACGCGATGGAAAACCCGCACCGGCTGTCGCCGGCGCTGCAGGCCGAACTGGGCGCGCGGCTGGGCCAGGTGGCCGTCAACCGCTATCCCGGCGAGCGCATCGATGCGCTGAAGACCGCGCTGTGGGGCCACGCACAGCCGCCGGCGGACTGGTCGCTGATGCTGGGCAACGGCTCGGACGAGCTGATCAGCCTGCTGGCGCTGGCCTGCGACCTGCCGGGCGCGTCCATCCTGGCGCCGCTGCCCGGCTTCGTCATGTACGCGATGAGCGCGCAGCTGCAGGGCCTGGCCTTTCACGGCGTGCCGCTCACGGCCGACTTCGAGCTGGATGAAGCGGCCATGCTGGCGGCGATCGCCCGGCACCGCCCGGCCATCGTCTACCTGGCCTACCCCAACAACCCCACCGGCACGCTGTGGGACGAGGGCGCCATCGCCCGCATCATCGCCGCGCAGGGCGCGGCCGGCGGCCTGGTGGTGATGGACGAGGCCTACCAGCCCTTTGCCGCGCGCAGCTGGATCGAGAACGTGCGCGCCGCGCCAGCGCAGCACCGCCACGTGCTGATCCTGCGCACGCTCAGCAAGTACGGCCTGGCGGGCGTGCGCATCGGCTACCTGCTGGGCGAGGCCACGCTGATGGCCGAGCTGGACAAGGTGCGCCCGCCCTACAACGTGAGCGTGCTGAACGCCGAATGCGCGCTGTTCGCGCTCGGACATTCCGATGTTTTTGCCGCGCAAGCCCAGGACATTCGTGCGCAACGCGCTCTGCTTTTTGAAGCGCTGGCCCGGCTGCCCGGGGTGCACGCCTTTCCCAGCCAGGCCAACATGATCCTGCTGCGCGTGCCCGATGCCAACAAGGCCTTCGAGGGCATGCGCGCGCGCGGGGTGCTGGTCAAAAACGTTTCTAAAATGCATGCTCTGCTGGCCCAGTGCCTGCGCCTGACGGTGGGCACCGCCGACGAGAACGCGCAGATGCTGGCCGCCCTGCAAGCCGCCCTATGACGACCCCAGCCCGCACCGCCGAGGTTTCGCGCGACACCGCCGAAACGAAGATTCATGTCCGCCTCGACCTGGACGGCAGCGGCCGTTCCCGGCTGGCCACCGGCATCGGCTTTTTCGACCACATGCTCGACCAGATCGCGCGCCACGGCCTGATCGACCTCGACATCGAGGCCAAAGGCGACCTGCACATCGACGGCCACCACACGGTGGAAGACGTGGGCATCGCCCTGGGCCAGGCGGTGCGCCAGGCGGTGGGCGACAAGGCCGGCCTCACGCGCTACGGCCACAGCTACGTGCCGCTGGACGAGGCGCTGTCGCGCGTGGTGGTCGACTTTTCGGGCCGCCCCGGCCTGGTGCTGGACGCGCGCTTTTCCAGCGGCATGATCGGCGGCCTGGACACCCAGCTGGTGCACGAGTTCTTCCAGGGCTTCGTCAATCACGCCCACGTCACGCTGCACATCGACAACCTCAAGGGCGTCAACGCGCACCACCAGGTCGAAACCATCTTCAAGGCCTTCGGCCGCGCGCTGCGCATGGCGCTCACGCCTGACCCGCGCGCCGCCGGACAGATTCCGTCCACCAAGGGCGTTCTTTGAGCATTTTTGGCTCCCAGCCCGCGTCCATTCTGCGCGAGCAGCTATGAATTCAATAGTAAACCAAACCGTTGCCGTGATCGACTACGGCATGGGCAACCTGCGCTCGGTGGCGCAGGCCGTGATGCACGCCACGCAGGACACGCACGTCAACGCCGTCATCACGGCCGACCCGGCGGTGGTGCGCGCGGCGCACCGCGTGGTGCTGCCGGGGCAGGGCGCCATGGCCGACTGCATGAGCGCGCTGCGCGAATCGGGCCTGCAGGAGGCGGTGCTGGAGGCCGCCGCCAGCAAGCCGCTGTTCGGTGTCTGCGTGGGCATGCAGATGCTGCTGGACCACAGCGCCGAAGGCCCCACGGCGGCCGGAACCAAGGGCCTGGGCCTGATTGCCGGCGAGGTGCTGCGCTTCGAGCTGGCCGGCCAGCACGCACCCGACGGCAGCCGCTACAAGGTGCCGCAGATGGGCTGGAACCGGGTGTTCCACAGCCGCCCGCACCCGGTGTGGGGCGCGCAGGCCGACGGCCAGTGGTTCTACTTCGTGCACAGCTTTTATGCCCGGCCGAAGGCGGCGGCGCACGGCGCCGGCGAGACCGAATACGGCGTGCGTTTTGCCTCGGCCATCGCACGCGATAATATTTTTGCCACGCAGTTTCACCCCGAAAAGAGCGCGGCGCAGGGCCTGCAGCTGTATCGCAACTTCCTGCACTGGGACCCCTGATCGGCGGTCACTCTTTTTTTCATAGCATCTCGCGCAAGCACATCAAGCGCAACCAGTCATTTTCTCTCTCAACCGATCATGCTGCTGATTCCCGCGATCGACCTCAAGGACGGCCATTGCGTGCGCCTCAAGCAAGGCGACATGGCCCAGGCCACCACCTTCAGCGAAGCCCCGGCCGAGATGGCCGCGCACTGGCTGGACCAGGGCGCGCGCCGCCTGCACCTGGTGGACCTGAACGGCGCCTTTGCCGGCAAGCCGCAAAACCTGGGCGCCATCAAGGCCATCCTGAAGGAAGTGGGGGACGACATCCCGGTGCAACTGGGCGGCGGCATTCGCGATCTGGACACGATCGAGAAATACATCGACGCCGGCATGCGCTACGTCATCATCGGCACCGCGGCCGTCAAGAACCCCGGCTTTCTGAAGGACGCCTGCAGCGCCTTCGGCGGCCACATCATCGTCGGCCTGGACGCCAAGGACGGCAAGGTCGCCACCGATGGCTGGAGCAAGCTCACGGGCCACGCGGTGGTCGATCTGGCGCGCAAGTTCGAGGACTGGGGCGTCGAGTCCATCGTCTACACCGACATCGGGCGCGACGGCATGCTCTCGGGCATCAACGTCGAGGCCACCGTCAAGCTGGCGCAGGCGCTGTCCATCCCGGTGATCGCCTCCGGCGGGCTGTCCGGCATGGCCGACATCGAGGCCCTGTGCGCGGTCGAAGGCGAGGGCGTCGAGGGCGTCATCTGCGGGCGCGCCATTTATTCCGGCGACCTGGACTTCGCCGCGGCGCAAGAGCGCGCCGACGAGCTTGCGCAATAGCATGACCTGCCCCCACGCTCCGCACTTCGTGTCTTCGCTGCCCCCCGAGGGGGCGCGTCAGCGCCTTCGGGCGGCCGGGCGGCGCTGACATGCTGGCCAAGCGCATCATCCCCTGCCTGGACGTGACCGGTGGCCGCGTGGTCAAGGGCGTCAATTTTGTCGAGTTGCGCGACGCGGGCGACCCGGTCGAGATCGCCGCGCGCTACAACGAGCAGGGCGCGGATGAGCTCACTTTTCTGGACATCACCGCCACCAGCGACGGGCGCGATCTGATCCTGCCCATCATCGAGGCGGTGGCCAGCCAGGTCTTCATTCCGCTCACCGTGGGCGGCGGCGTGCGCACCGTGGCCGACGTGCGCCGGCTGCTCAACGCCGGGGCCGACAAGACCAGCTTCAACTCGGCCGCCATCGCCAACCCGCAGGTGATTCGCGACGCCTCGGGCAAGTACGGCGCGCAGTGCATCGTGGTGGCCATCGACGCGCGCCGGCGCAGCGGCGACGAGTTGGCCGCGCGCGGCGCCGGCTGGGACGTCTACAGCCACGGCGGGCGCAAGAACACCGGCCTCGACGCCGTGGCCTGGGCGCGCCAGATGGCCGCATACGGCGCCGGCGAAATCCTGCTGACCAGCATGGACCGCGACGGCACCCAGATCGGCTTCGACCTGGAGTTGACGCGCGCCGTGAGCGACGCCGTCGACGTGCCGGTGATCGCCTCGGGCGGCGTGGGCACGCTCGATCACCTGGCCGACGGCATCCAGACCGGCGGCGCCGACGCCGTGCTGGCCGCCAGCATCTTTCACTACGGCACCTTCACCATCGCGCAGGCCAAGCAGCATCTGGCCGGGCGCGGCATCCCGGTGCGCTTGTAGCTTGCAGCTTGCACGCGCGCCATGGCCAGTTTCATTTCCAGGAGATTCTTTTGACCACCCAAAGCCTTGAAGATTTCATGGGCGCCATCCAGCGCCGCGACCCCGGCCAGCCCGAGTTTCTGCAGGCCGTGCGCGAGGTCGTGATCTCGCTGTGGCCCTTTCTCGAAAAGAACCCCAAGTACCGCGAATACGGCGTGCTCGAGCGCCTGTGCGAGCCCGACCGCGCGATCCAGTTTCGCGTGACGTGGGTGGACGACAAGGGTCAGACGCAGGTCAACCGCGCCTTTCGCGTGCAGCACAACATGGCGGTCGGCCCCTACAAGGGCGGCATGCGCTTTCACCCCAGCGTGAACCTGTCGATCCTGAAGTTCCTGGGCTTCGAGCAGACCTTCAAGAACGCGCTGACCACGCTGCCCATGGGCGGCGGCAAGGGCGGCAGCGACTTCGACCCCAAGGGCAAGAGCGACGGCGAGGTGATGCGCTTTTGCCAGTCGCTGATGTGCGAGCTGTACCGCCACCTGGGCGCCGACACCGACGTGCCCGCGGGCGACATGGGCGTGGGTGCGCGCGAGGTCGGCTTCATGGCCGGCATGATGAAAAAGCTGGCCAACAACGCCAGCAGCGTGTTCACCGGCAAGGGCATCGCCTTTGGCGGCAGCCTGATGCGCCCCGAGGCCACGGGCTACGGCACCGTGTACTTTGCGCAGGAGATGCTGCGGCGCAAGCAGCTGGGCTTCGACGGTCGCACGGTCAGCATCTCGGGCGCGGGCAACGTGGCGCAGTACGCGGCCGAGAAGGCGCTGGAGTTGGGCGCCAAGGTGGTCACGCTGTCCGACTCGGGCGGCACCCTGGTGCACGACCACGGCATCAGCCACGGCCTGCTGCAGGACCTGATGGAGTTCAAGAACGTGCAGCGTGGCCGGCTGGCCGATTTCTGCAAGAAGAACAAGCTGAAGTTCGAGGCCGGCAAGCGCCCCTGGCACGTGCCGGTGGACATCGCGCTGCCCTGCGCCACGCAAAACGAGCTGGAAGCGGGCGATGCCAGGACGCTGATCACCAATGGCGTGGTCTGCGTGGCCGAGGGCGCCAACATGCCCAGCACGCTGGAGGCGGTGGACGCCTTTCTGGCCGCCGGCACGCTGTATGCGCCGGGCAAGGCCAGCAACGCCGGCGGCGTGGCCACCTCGGGCCTGGAGATGAGCCAGAACGCCATGCGCCTGTCCTGGTCGCACAGCGACGTCGACCTGCGCCTGCACGAGATCATGAAGGACATCCACGGCAACTGCGTGCGCCATGGCGAGCGCAAGGACGGCACCGTGAACTACGTCGAGGGCGCCAACATCGCTGCGTTCGTCAAGATCGCCGACGCCATGCTGGCGCAGGGCGTGTATTGACCACCCCCGTTGCTGCACTCGCTGCGCGATGTTGCGCCTCCCCCCTCGAGGGGGCGCCGCCTGCGGCCCGGCAAAGCCGGTTCCGCGGCGGCTGCTGGCAGGGCCTGCTCCGCGGCCGTTCGACGCGTTCTTGATCGAGCGCCGCCGACGCGTAGAGGTTTTCAAGTCAAACCGGGCGCTGATGCCCGTTGATCAAGCGCGAATAGCTATTTTTTTAATAGTAAATTCCGCAGCACCGACAACGCTTGGTGAATCGCGCACAATCCCTGCATGAACTGGTTGGACGAAGTCAAGTGGGACGCGCAGGGCCTGGTGCCGGTGATCGCGCAGGAGGCCGGCTCGGGCGACGTGCTGATGTTCGCCTGGATGAGCCGCGAGGCGCTGGCCAAGACGGCCGAGCTGGGCCGCGCGGTGTACTTCAGCCGCTCGCGCCAGCGCCTGTGGTTCAAGGGCGAGGAATCGGGCCACGTGCAGCAGGTGCACGAGATCCGCATCGACTGCGACCAGGACGTGGTGCTGCTCAAGGTGACGCAGCTGGGGCACGATCCCGGCATTGCCTGCCACACGGGGCGTCACAGCTGTTTCTTCAGCGTGCTGAAGGACGGCACCTGGACGGCGGTCGATCCGGTCTTGAAAGACCCCGAATCCATCTATAAATAGGGGCCATGTCGCAACAAGACGTCCTGGCGCGCCTGAGCGCCGTCATCGAAAGCCGCAAGCCGGCCGCCGGGGGCAACCCCGACACCAGCTATGTCGCGCGCCTGCTGCACAAGGGGCCCGACGCCTTTCTCAAGAAGATCGGCGAGGAGGCCACCGAGGTGGTGATGGCGGCCAAGGACGCCGAGCATGGCGGTGCGCCCGAAAAAATCGTGGCCGAGATGGCCGACCTGTGGTTTCATGGCATGGTGGCGCTGGCGCATTTCGGCCTGTCGTCGGCCGACGTGGTGGCCGAGCTGGCGCGCCGCGAAGGCTTGTCGGGCATCGAGGAAAAGGCGCTGCGCAAGGTGCGCGAGCGCGAGCACAGCGAGTCCACGCACGGAGGTCCCCACGCATGAGCAACAACGACATCATCGACGTCGAGCCCAAGGGCCAGACGCAGGCCGACAACCTGCGCACCTGGGGCTGGGTCAGCTACATCCTGCACTTGGTGGTGGCGGTGGGCGCGGTGTTTCCGGGTGCGCAGCCCAGCATCGCCCTGCTGCTGGTGGCGCTGATCATCGACCTGGTCAAGAAGGACGAGGCCGCCGGCACTTGGCAGGCCAGCCATTTCAGCTGGCGCATCCGCTCGGTGCTGTGGGCCGGCTTCTGGTATGTGCTGACCGCGCCGCTGTGGCTGCTGTTCGCGCTGCCGGGCTGGATCGCCTGGGTCCTCATCTCGATCTGGTTCCTGTACCGCATCGTCAAGGGCATGGTGCGCATGAACGCCGGCCAGGCCGTCGATGCCTGAGGCCGCGCGCACCGGCGCCGCCAAGGCCGGCGAGGCGCCGCGCTCGGTCGACCTGGCGCTGCAGGGCGGCGGCTCGCACGGCGCCTTCACCTGGGGCGTGCTGGACGCGCTGCTGGAGGACGGCCGCATCGTGCCCGATGGCGTCAGCGGCACCAGCGCCGGCGCCATGAACGCCGTGGTGCTGGCCCACGGGCTGGCACGCGCGCGCCACGACGGCCTGAAGGGCCAGGACGTGCACGAGGCCGGGCGCAAGGCGCTCAAGCGCTTCTGGGAAAACGTGGGCCTGCTGGGCAACTTCAGCACCGGGCTGCCGCTGCCGGCGGCGCAGGCGGTGGCGTCCTGGTTTTCGCAATGGATCTCGCCGGCGCAGGCCAACCCGCTGGGGGTCAACCCGCTGCGGCGCCTGCTGCTCGACCAGGTCGATTTCGAGCTGCTGGACACGCCGCAGGCCATGAAGGTCTTCGTCTGCGCCACCAACGTGCGCACCGGTGTCGGCGAGGTGTTCAGCGGCAAGCGCCTGACGGTGGACGCGGTGATGGCCTCGGCCTGCCTGCCCACCATGTTCAAGCCGGTCGAGATCGAGGGCGAGCTGTACTGGGACGGCGGCTATTCGGGCAACCCGGCGCTCTACCCGCTGATCTACAACACGCGCAGCAACGACGTGGTGCTGGTGCAGATCAACCCGGTGGCCGTGCCCTTCAAGGCCGACGCCAACGCGCAGGACATCATGGAGCGCGTCAACGAGATCACCTTCAACGCGCCGCTGCTGGCCGAGTTTCGCGCCATCGAGTTCGTTGCCCGCCTGCTCGACGAGGGCCGGCTGGACCCGGGTCGCTACAAGAAGATGCTGCTGCACCGGGTGGACGGCGGCGCGGCGCTGCACGGCTACGGCTCGGCCAGCAAGATGCGCGCCGACATCGTCTTTCTGCACCAGCTGTTCGAGATCGGCCGCCGCATGGGCCAGCGCTGGATCAAGACGCACTTTCGCAATCTGGGCGTGCGCGGCACCGCCATCGATTCCCCCTGACCGCCCCGACCGGAGAACGCACATGAGCGGCGCCACACCCCACGACCCCGACTGCATCTTCTGCAAGATCGTTGCCGGGCAGATTCCCTCGCGCAAGGTCTACGAGGACGAGGAGCTGTTCGCCTTCCACGACATCGCGCCCTGGGCGCCGGTGCACTTTCTCATCATCCCCAAGGCGCACATCGGCTCCATGATGAGCGTGGGCCCCGAGCACGAGCGCCTGCTGGGCCGCATGATGGCGCTGGCCCCCCGGCTGGCGATGGAGCAGGGCTGCAACCCCTATCCGGCGGGCGGCTTTCGCCTGGTGGTCAACACCGGGGCCGAGGCTGGGCAGGAGGTGCATCACCTGCACCTGCACGTGATCGGCGGGCCGCGCCCCTGGCTCAAGGGTTGATCCCCATCCGGCTGCCGGAACCGCCTGCGCGCCCCGCAGTCTAAAATTCACATCAACGCGCCGCTTTCGCCCGGTGCAAGGAGTATCACCATGGGTTCGTTTTCCATCTGGCATTGGCTGATCGTGTTGCTGATCGTGGTCATGATTTTCGGCACCAAGAAGCTGAAAAACATGGGCACAGACCTGGGCAGTGCGGTCAAGGGCTTCAAGGACGGCATGAAGGACGGTGCGACCGACGCGCCCGCCGCCGATGCGCCGGCGGGCCAGGTCACCAACGCCACCGCGCACAAGGACACCATCGACGTCGAGGCCAAGGAAAAGAGCTGATCGGCAGCTTGGGCGGGACGTTGATTCGTGCTTGATCTCGGCATCTCCAAAATGGCCCTGATCGGTGCCGTGGCACTGATCGTCATCGGCCCCGAGAAACTGCCGCGCGTGGCCCGCACGGTGGGCACGCTGCTGGGCAAGGCGCAGCGCTACGTGGCCGACGTCAAGGCCGAGGTCAATCAGGCCATGGACCTGGACGAGTTGCGCAAGATGAAGGAGACGGTCGAATCGGCCGGGCGCGACGTCGAGAAGGGCATCCGCGAGACCACGGCCAACTTCGAGAAAGACTGGAACGAGGCCACCGCCGGCCTGAGCCACCCCGACGACCCGCTGCCCGACGGCGGCTGGACGCCGCCGCCCGAATACCGCCGCCCCGACAAGAACTGGCGCCTCAAGCGCGGCGCCACCCCGCAGTGGTACAAGGCGCGCCACGGCGTGCGCCGCCAGGTGCAGTCGGGCGCGGCACGCGTGGCGCGCTTTCGTCCCAAGAAAACCAATCGCTGAGCCTTTCTGGCGGCGCCGGGCCCGGGCGCTGCCACTTCCTGAACGACCCTCGGGCCCCGCATGACCGACTCGACCCAAAAGCCAGACCCCGAAGACGAACTCGCCGGCACCGAGCAGCCCTTCGTCGCCCACCTGATGGAACTGCGCGACCGGCTGATCAAGTCCATCGTCGCGGTCGGCATCGTCGCCGTCGCGCTGGCCATCTACCCGGGCCCCGGCCATCTGTACGACCTGCTGGCTGCGCCGCTGATCGCCCACCTGCCGCACGGCGCCACGCTGATCGCCACCTCGGTCATTTCGCCCTTCATGGTGCCGCTGAAGATCCTGCTGATGGCCGCCTTCATGATCGCGCTGCCGGTGGTGCTCTACCAGGTCTGGGCCTTCGTCGCGCCGGGGCTGTATTCGCACGAGCGGCGCATGGTGCTGCCGCTGGTGGTCTCCAGCACCCTGCTGTTCTTTGCCGGCGTGGCGTTCTGCTACTTCCTGGTGTTCGGCCGCGTGTTCGCCTTCATCCAGAGCTTCGCGCCCAAGAGCATCACGGCGGCGCCGGACATCGAGGCTTATCTCAGCTTCGTGCTGACCATGTTCCTGGCCTTCGGCCTGGCCTTCGAGGTGCCGATCGCGGTGGTGGTGCTGGCGCGCCTGGGCGTGGTGAGCGTGGAGCAGCTCAAGCACTTTCGCGGCTACTTCATCGTGCTGGCCTTCGTGGTGGCGGCCATCGTCACGCCGCCGGACGTGGTGTCGCAGCTGTCGCTGGCCATTCCCATGTGCCTGCTGTACGAGGTGGGCATCTGGGCGGCGCGCGCCTTCATCAAGAACACCAGCGCGCCGGCGGACGAGGCCGAGACGGCCGGCTCCTGAGCGGCGCGCGGATTTTCAAGCCAGATCGGACTGTAGCGCGCTCCAGTCAAGCGCGAGCAGCTATCAATTAAATAGTATTCAGCGCTGTGGCTGCGCGCGCGGGCGCGGCCGCTGCACCGGCGTCACGGTGGCCTGGCTGGTTTCGCCGCGGCGCAGCAGGGTGAAGGCCACGGGCTGGCCCGGCACCAGGGCGGCGATGCGGCTCAAGAGCTCGGACACGGTGCGCACCGGCTGGCCCGCCACCTCGCTGATCACGTCGCCCGGCCGGATGCCGGCCAGCGCGGCCGGGGCGCCGCCCAGCACGCCGGTCACGATCACGCCCTGGCCGGTGGCCACGCCGAAGGTCTGCGCCAGCTCGGGCGTCAGCTCGCCGGGCTCGACGCCGATCCAGCCGCGCACCACCTGGCCGTTCTTGATGATGCTTTCCAGCACCTGCTTGGCGGTGTCCACCGGAATGGCGAAGCCGATGCCCAGGCTGCCGCCGGTGCGCGAGTAGATGGCGGTGTTGACGCCCATCAGGTTGCCCTCGACGTCGACCAGCGCGCCGCCCGAGTTGCCGGGGTTGATGGCGGCGTCGGTCTGGATGAAGTTCTCGAAGGTGTTGATGCCCAGCTGGTTGCGCCCCAGCGCGCTGACGATGCCGCTGGTCACCGTCTGGCCGACGCCGAAGGGGTTGCCGATGGCCAGCACGCGGTCGCCCACCTGCAGCTGGTCGGAGTTGCCCAGCACCATCACCGGCAGCTTGTCCAGCCCGATCTTGAGCACCGCCAGGTCGCTTTCCGGGTCGGTGCCGATCACCTTGGCCGGCGCGCTGCGGCCGTCGGCCAGCACCACCTCGATGGCGTCGGCGCCCTCGACCACGTGGTTGTTGGTCAGGATGTAGCCCTCGGGGCTCATGATCACGCCCGAGCCCAGGCCGTTTTGCTGCTGCTCGGCGCCGCGGTCGCCGAAGAAAAAGCGAAACCAGGGGTCGTTGCTTTGCGGGTTGTGCGTGGTGGTGCTGGTGTTGATGCTGACCACCGCCGGCGCCGCGCGCCGCACGGCCGCGTTCAGGCTGCCCGGCGCCGTCACGCCCACCGGCGTCTCGGGCGCCTGCAGGATCGAGATGGTGCCCAGGCTGCCCGCCATCGGTCCCGCGCGGCCCAGCCACTGCGGCTTGAGCGTGAGCACCACGAAGAAGGCGGCCAGCAGCACGGTCACCACTTGCGCGAACAGGAGCCACAGACGTTTCATGGCCGCCATTGTGGGGCATGGCCGCGGGCCGCCACGCCGATCTGCACAAGCTGGGGCACCATGGCCGACAATGCCCGCATCGCCCGTGCCCGCGCCCCGCTTCGACATGACCGTCTCCCGCTCGCAATTGCTCGCCACCCTGAACGCCGAACTGCAGCCCGAGCGCTTTCGCGACTACGGCCCCAACGGCCTGCAGGTGGAAGGGCGCGCGGAGATCGGCACGCTGGTCAGCGGCGTCACCGCCAGCCGCGCGCTGATCGACGCCGCCATCGCGGCCGGCGCCGACGCCATCCTGGTGCACCACGGCCTGTTCTGGCGCGGCCAGGACGGCACCGTCACCGGCTGGATGAAGCAGCGCCTGCAGCGCCTGCTGGCGCACGACATCAACCTGTTCGCCTACCACCTGCCGCTGGACGCGCACCCCACGCTGGGCAACAACGCGCAGCTGGGCGCGCGCCTGGGCCTGCAGGCCACGGGGCGCTTCGGCGAGCAGGAGCTGGGCTTCATCGGCCGGCCCGCCGACGGCGTGCCGCTGCAGGATGCGGCGGCCCTGGCCCGTCGCCTGGAATCCGTGTTGAATCGGCCTGTTACGCAGGTGGGACAGGCGCAAGCAGCTATTGAAACAATAGCTTGGTGCAGCGGCGGCGCGCAGGGCTACTTCGAGGCTGCCATTGCCGCCGGCGCGCAAGCCTTCATCACCGGCGAAATCTCCGAGCCGCAGGCGCACCTGGCACGCGAGTGCGGGGTGCTGTTCTACGCGGGCGGCCACCACGCCACCGAGCGCTACGGCGCGCCTGCGCTGGGCGCGCACGTGGCGGCGCAGTTGGGCATCGCCCATCGCTTCATCGACATCGACAACCCCGCCTGACGGCTTGTTTCGGACATGCCTTCCGCCGCTTCTTCCGCACCCGGCCCCGCCCGGCCGATCGCCATCACCCTGGGCGACGCCGCGGGCATCGGCCCCGAAATCATCGCCAAGGCCTTTCGCGATGCGTCCGAGCTGCTGGCCGGCTGCTTCGTGGTCGGCGACGTGGCGCTGATGCGCCGCGCCGCCGGCTGGGTGCAGGCCGGCGGCGTGAGCCTGCCGGTGGCGCAGATCACCGAGCCGCGGCAGGCCCTGCAGGCGCCGCCGCGCTGCGTGCCCGTGCTGCAGCCGGGGCCGCCCGTGGCCCTGCCCGAGCCCGGCCGCATCAGCGCCGCGGCCGGCCGGCTGGCGGGCGACTGCGTGGTGTGGGCGGCGCGCGCCGCGCTGCGCGGCGAGGTGTCGGCCCTGGTGACGGCGCCGCTGCACAAGGAGGCGCTGGCCGCCGCCGGCGAGCCGTATGCACGCTACCCCGGCCACACCGAGCTGCTGCAGGCGCTGGCGGCCGAGCACGCGGGCGTGCCGGTGTCGGCCATGCCGGTGCGCATGATGCTGGCCAACGACGAGCTGCGTACCGTGCTGGTGAGCATCCACGTGTCGCTGCACGAGGCGATCGCCCTCGTAACCGAAAGCAACGTCCTGCAGAGCCTGCGGATTGCGCACCAATCTGTTGGTGCCGCGCTACACCGGGCGCCGCGCATCGCGGTGGCCGGGCTGAACCCGCATGCGGGCGAGGGCGGGCTGTTCGGGCGCGAGGAGATCGAGGCCATCGCGCCGGCCATCGCCCGCGCCCGCGCCGAGGGCATCGACGCGCAGGGACCCTTCGCGCCCGACACCGTGTTCATGCGCGCGCGCGGCGGCGCCGAGTTCGACCTGGTGCTGGCGATGTACCACGACCAGGGCCTGATCCCGGTGAAATACCTGGGCGTGGAGCGCGGCGTCAACGTCACCCTGGGGCTGCCGCTGGTGCGCACCAGCCCCGATCACGGCACGGCCTTCGATCTGGCCGGCACGGGCCGCGCCGATGCCGGCAGCCTGCTGGCGGCGCTGCGCATGGCGCGCCAGCTGGTCGAATGAAAAACGCCCGTCGCGCAGAGCGGACGGGCGCCGGCAGCTATGAATAAAGGGGCGACTGACTCTTGCCTTGTCAGCGCTTCAGGCTGTCGCGGATTTCGCGCAGCAACTGGATGTCCTCCGGCGGCGCGGCGGGCGCGGGCGCGGGTTCTTCCTTCTTCAGGCGGTTCATCTGCTTGACCATCATGAAGATGATGAAGGCCAGGATGATGAAGTTGACCAGGATGGTGATGAAGTTGCCGTAGGCGAACACCGCGCCGGCCTTCTTGGCCTCGGCCAGCGCCAGGCCTGCGGGCTGGCCCGACAAGGGGATGTAGTAGCTGGAAAAGTCCAGCCCGCCGAACAGCTTGCCGACCACCGGCATGATCAGGTCGCCGACGATCGAGTCGACGATCTTGCCGAATGCGCCGCCGATGATCACGCCGACCGCCAGGTCCATGGCGTTGCCCTTGACGGCGAACTCGCGAAACTCTTGCATCATGCCCACGGTGAAACCTCCTGAGTTGTTGAACGGATGGCCAGTATTGCGCGCCGTCAGGGAATGTCAATCCGGGCGGCCCGGCGCGGCGCATGTGGCCGCCACACCGCACGGGGGGCCAAGTTGCTCCGCTACAATCCTTGGCTGGTTCGCATAAAAAAACACATCCCTGCCGATTCAGAGGACAGCCATGAGTGACGCTCCACCCAGCAATTTCACCCCTGCGCCCATGGACAGCAGCAAACGCACCTGGCTGATTGCTTCGGGTTGCGCTGGCGCTGTGGGTACCGTGGCCCTGGCCACCCCGTTTGTCGAGAGCTTTTCGCCGTCCGAGCGTGCCAAGGCCGCCGGCGCGCCCGTCGAGGTGGACATCTCCGCCCTGCAGCCGGGCGAGCGCATGATCGTCGAATGGCGCGGCCAGCCGGTGTGGGTGTTCAAGCGCACGCCCGAGATGCTGGCCACGCTCAAGACCACCGACAGCGAGGTGGCCGACCCGCTGTCCAAGCGCACCGACTTTCCGACGCCGGTGTGGGCGCAAAACGAAGACCGTGCGCCCGAGGCCCACAAGGACATCCTGGTGGTGGTAGGCATCTGCACGCACCTGGGCTGCTCGCCGGTCGAGAAGTTCAAGGCCGGCCCCCAGCCCTCGCTGCCCGACAACTGGGTGGGCGGCTTCTTCTGCCCCTGCCACGGCTCGACCTTCGACTTCTCGGCGCGCGTGTTCAAGAACAAGCCGGCTCCGGCCAACCTGCTGGTGCCGCCCTACACCTACCTGTCCGACACCCGCTTGCTGATCGGCGAAGACAAGAAAGCATAAGAGGCGGTCATGGCTGAATTCAAGGAAATCTCCCCGAACGCATCCGCCGGTGCCAAGCTGTACAACTGGCTGGACAACCGCTTCCCGACCCTGTTTGCGGAATACCGCAAGCACATGTCGGAGTACTACGCGCCCAAGAACTTCAACTTCTGGTATTTCTTCGGCTCGCTGGCGCTGCTGGTGCTGGTGATCCAGGTGGTCACCGGCATCTTCCTGGTGATGCACTACAAGCCCGACGCGGCCAAGGCCTTCGAGTCGGTCGAATACATCATGCGCGACGTGCCGGGCGGCTGGTTCATCCGCTACATGCACTCGACGGGAGCCTCGGCCTTCTTCATCGTGGTGTACCTGCACATGTACCGCGGCCTGATCTATGGCAGCTACCGCAAGCCGCGCGAGCTGGTGTGGGTGTTCGGCTGCGCCATCTTCCTGTGCCTGATGGCCGAGGCCTTCATGGGCTACCTGCTGCCCTGGGGCCAGATGTCCTACTGGGGCGCGCAGGTGATCGTCAACCTGTTCTCGGCCATACCGTTCATCGGGCCCGACCTGTCGTTGCTGATCCGCGGCGACTACGTGGTGGGCGACGCCACGCTGAACCGCTTCTTCAGCTTCCACGTCATCGCCGTGCCGCTGGTGCTGATCGGCCTGGTGGTGGCGCACCTGCTGGCGCTGCACGACGTGGGCTCCAACAACCCCGACGGCATCGAGATCAAGAAGGGCCCCAAGGGCAACCGCTGGTCGCCCGACGCGCCGGCCGACGGCATTCCGTTCCACCCCTACTACAGCGTGCACGACATCGTGGGCGTGTGCGTGTTCCTGATGATCTACTTCGCGGTGCTGTTCTTCGCGCCGGAGATGGGTGGCTACTTCCTGGAGTACAACAACTTCATCCCGGCCGACCCGCTGGTCACGCCCGCGCACATCGCACCGGTGTGGTATTTCACGCCCTTCTACTCGATGCTGCGCGCCACCACCGACACCATGGTCAACGTGCTGAGCCTGATCGTGGCGCTGGCCACCGTGCTGGCCTGGCTCAAGGGCCGCGGCTCGATGAAGTCCAAGATCATCCTGACCGTGGCGGCCATCGTCGGCATCGTCCTGCTCAAGACCTTCGATCCCAAGTTCTGGGGCGTGATCGTCATGGGCGGCTCGGTCATCATCCTGTTCTTCCTGCCCTGGCTGGACCGCAGCCCCGCGCGCTCGATCCGCTATCGGCCCGACTGGCACAAGACGGTGTACGCGGTCTTCATCATCTGGTTCATCGTGCTGATGATCCTGGGCATCATGGTGCCGGGTCCGATCTTCGCGCAGCCCTCGCTCGAATGGCTGACCAACGAGCGCGTGGCGCTGGTGGGCACGCTGGTGTATTTCGGCTTCTTCCTGCTGATGCCGTGGTGGAGCCAGCTGGGCACGCCCAAGCCGGTGCCCGATCGCGTGACCTTCAAGCCCCATTGATGCCGGCCGGAGTACAACAACCATGACCATGTGGAAAAAGATCATCCTCGGGCTGACTCTGGCGCTGGGACTCGGTGCCGCCGCGCAGGCGTCCACCGGCGGCATTTCGTGGGACAAGGCGCCCGGCAAGCTGGACGACAACGCCTCGCTGCAGCGCGGCGCCAAAATCTTCGTCAACTACTGCCTGAGCTGCCACTCGGCGGCCTTCATGCGCTTCAACCGCCTGCAGGACATCGGCCTGACCGACGATGAAATCAAGGACAACCTGCTGTTCGTGGGCAGCAAGGTCGGCGACATGATGAAGGCCGCCATCGACCCGGTCGAGGCAAAGGCCTTTTTCGGCGCCAACCCGCCCGACCTGACCCTGGTCGCGCGCTCGCGCTCGGGCGCGGGCGGCACCGGCGCCGACTACCTCTACACGCTGTTTCGCACCTACTACCGCGACGACTCGCGCCCCACGGGCTGGAACAACCTGGCTTTCCCCAACATCGGCATGCCGCACCCGCTGTGGCAGCTGCAGGGCGAGCGCAAGCCGATCTACCACACGGTCGAGTCGCACGGCAAGGAAGAGCACAGCTTCAGCGGCCGCTGGGAGCAGGTCACGCCCGGCACCCTGACGCCGCTGCAGTACGACCAGACCGTGGCCGACCTGGTCAACTTCCTCAAGTGGATGAGCGAGCCGGCCCAGTCCAAGCGCGTGCAGATCGGGGTGTGGGTGCTGATCTTCCTGGCCCTGTTCACGCTGATTTCGTGGCGCCTGAATGCGGCGTACTGGAAAGACGTCAAATAAAGCACATCAATCATCCGGGCGCCCGCGCCCGGGCATTTTTTCGGAGTGGGGCGCGCCCGGCTGTCGGTGCGCTTCCACTCCTTCGGTTTTAAGGAGTTGACCTGCCATGATGGTGCTGTATTCAGGAACCACCTGCCCGTTCTCGCATCGCTGCCGCTTCGTGCTGTTCGAGAAGGGCATGGACTTCGAGATCCGCGACGTCGATCTCTACAACAAGCCCGAGGACATCAGCGTGATGAACCCCTACGGGCAAGTGCCGATCCTGGTCGAGCGCGACCTGATCCTGTACGAGTCGAACATCATCAACGAGTACATCGACGAGCGCTTCCCGCACCCGCAGCTGATGCCGGGCGACCCGGTGGATCGCGCGCGCGTGCGCCTGTTCCTGCTCAACTTCGAGAAGGAGCTGTTCACCCACGTCAGCGTGCTGGAAAACCGCGCCGCGCGCAGCAACGAGAAGGCGCTGGAGAAGGCGCGCAGCAACATCCGCGACCGCCTGACGCAGATGGCCCCGGTGTTCCTGAAGAACAAGTTCATCCTGGGCGACAACTTCTCGATGCTGGACGTGGCGCTGGCGCCCCTGCTGTGGCGCCTGGACTACTACGGCATCGACCTGTCCAAGAACGCCGCGCCCCTGCTCAAGTACGCCGAACGCATCTTCTCGCGCCCAGCCTACATCGAGGCGCTGACGCCCTCCGAAAAGGTGATGCGCAAGTAAGGCCCCCGCCGCGGCAACGACGATGAACGCCCTCGAATCCGCCTCCACCCGCCCGTATCTCATCCGCGCGCTGTACGAATGGTGCGCGGACAACGCGCTCACGCCCTATGTCGCGGTGTTTGCCGACGACAGCGTCCAGGTGCCGCGCGAATACGTGCAGAACGGCGAGATCGTGCTCAACGTCAGCACCGATGCCACCAGCGGCCTGAAGATCGGCAACGAGTTCATCGAGTTCCGCGCCCGCTTCGGCGGCGTGCCGCGCGAGATCATCGTGCCCATCGACCGCGTGATGGCCATCTACGCGCGCGAAAACGGCCAGGGCATGGCCTTCCCGCTGCAGGCGCGCGCCGCCGCCGCGCCCGGCGTGCCGCCCGCGCCCGCCGCCAGCCCGCTCGGCGTGGTCGAGGCCAGCGCGCCCGAGGGCGGGCCCGACGACACCGAGCCGCCCGGGCCCGCCGCGCCCGACGCGCGCAAGCGCCCCGCGCTCAAGCGCATCAAGTGAGGGTGCCGCCCGGGATGCGGGCGCCCGTCCTCTAGAATTTCGCCCGTTTGCCGCCTTAGCTCAGTTGGTAGAGCAACCGCCTTGTAAGCGGTAGGTCGTCCGTTCGATTCGGACAGGCGGCACCATCTTTTCGCACTAACGTCCCGCCGCGTCCTGATGCACCCGGATGCGGATGTCGCGCCGCGGGTGGCCGGCGGCCTCCAGCGCCGTGCGCAAGGCCGGCAGCAGCTGCCGGATCTTGGCCGCGGCGGCCGAATGCGGCACCAGCAGGCACCATTCCTCGTCGTCGATCGGCCCGGCCAGCACGGCGCGGCGCAGGGCGGCGGGCAGCAGCGGGCGGATGGTGTCCAGTCGCGCGGCCGAGGCCGCCAGGCGCGCGCGCAGCGGCTGCAGGGCCGCGGCGGCGTCCAGGGCTTGTCCCACCGAGGCGCTGCGATGGGACTTGGGAGGCATGGGCATGGTCGGGGTGCGGCGCCCGGGCGGGCGGTCGCCGATGGGTAGAATGGGGAGCTTGTCGCGACGATGGCCGGCGGGCGCTGCCCGATGTTGTATACGGCGGTTTCGCCCCAATCTTCGCACCATCTTGAACTCACTGGGACCGCTGGTCGCCACTGCCCGGGCGCTGCGCGCGCGGCGGCGACCGCTTACGCATGGCCACGACCTTTCTCACCAAGATTTTCGGCAGCCGCAATGACCGGCTGCTGAAGCAGTATCGCAAAGTCGCCGCCCGCATCAACGCGCTGGAGCCGCAATTCGAGAAGCTCGACGACGAAGCCTTGCGCGGCAAGACGCAGGAGTATCGCGACCGGCTGGCTGCCGGCGAGACGCTGGATGAGCTCCTGCCCGAGGCCTTCGCCACCGTGCGCGAGGCCTCCAAGCGGGTGATGAAGATGCGCCACTTCGACGTGCAGCTGGTGGGCGGCATGGCGCTGCACGACGGCAAGATCGGCGAGATGCGCACCGGCGAGGGCAAGACGCTGACCGCCACGCTGCCGGTGTACCTGAATGCCCTGGAGGGCAAGGGCGTGCACGTGGTCACCGTCAACGACTACCTGGCCAACCGCGACGCGCAGTGGATGGGCCGGCTGTACAACTTCCTGGGCCTGTCGGTGGGCGTCAACCTGCCGCAGATGCCGCGCGAGGAAAAGCAGGCCGCCTACAACGCCGACATCACCTACGGCACCAACAACGAATACGGCTTCGACTACCTGCGCGACAACATGGTCTATGAGACCACCGACCGCGTGCAGCGCAAGCTGCACTACGCCATCGTCGACGAGGTGGACTCGATCCTGATCGACGAGGCGCGCACGCCGCTGATCATCAGCGGCCAGGCCGAGGACCACACCGCCATGTACGTGGCGATGAACCAGGTGGCGCCGCTGCTGGTGCGCCAGGAGGGCGAGGCCGACCCGCGCACCGGCGAGGGCGTGACCAAGCCGGGCGACTTCACGGTCGACGAGAAGGCGCACCAGATCTACCTGACCGAGCAGGGCCACGAGACCGCCGAGCGCGTGCTGGCCGAGCGCGGCCTGATCGCCGAGGGCGCGAGCCTGTACGACGCGGCCAACATCGCTCTGATGCACCACCTGTACGCGGCACTGCGCGCGCATTACCTGTACCACCGCGACCAGCACTACGTGGTGCAGCCCGGCGAGCAGGGGCCCGAGATCGTGATCGTCGACGAGTTCACCGGCCGCCTGATGAGCGGGCGCCGCTGGAGCGAGGGCCTGCACCAGGCGGTGGAGGCCAAGGAAGGCGTGCCGATCCAGGCCGAGAACCAGACCCTGGCCTCGATCACCTTCCAGAACTACTTTCGCCTCTACGGCAAGCTGGCGGGCATGACGGGCACGGCCGACACCGAGGCCTACGAGTTCCAGGAAATCTACGGCCTGGAAACCGTGGTCATTCCGCCCAACAAGCCGCCCAAGCGCGACGACCAGCTCGACCGCGTCTACAAGACCACGCCCGAGAAGTACAACGCCGCCATTGCCGACATCCGCGAATGCTACGAGCGCGGCCAGCCGGTGCTGGTGGGCACCTCCTCGATCGAGAACTCCGAGATCATCGCCGACCTGCTGGACAAGGCCAAGCTGCCGCACCAGGTGCTCAACGCCAAGCAGCACGCGCGCGAGGCCGACATCGTGGCGCAGGCCGGCCACTCGAAGATGATCACCATCGCCACCAACATGGCCGGACGCGGCACCGACATCGTGCTGGGCGGCAACGTCGAGAAGGCCATCGAGGCGCTGCAGCAGGACGCCAGCCTGGACGAGGCCGCGCGCGCCGCCCGCGCCGCCGACATGCGCGCGCAGTGGCAAAAGGACCACGAGCAGGTCGTCGCCCTGGGCGGCCTGCGCATCATCGCCACCGAGCGGCACGAGAGCCGTCGCATCGACAACCAGCTGCGCGGCCGCTCGGGCCGCCAGGGCGACCCGGGATCCTCGCGCTTTTACCTGAGCCTGGACGACCCGCTGATGCGCATCTTCGCCGGTGACCGCGTGCGCGCCATCATGGACCGCCTGAAGATGCCCGAGGGCGAGGCCATCGAGGCCGGCATCGTCACGCGCAGCATCGAGAGCGCGCAGCGCAAGGTCGAGGCGCGCAACTTCGACATCCGCAAGCAGCTGCTGGAGTACGACGACGTCTCCAACGACCAGCGCAAGGTGATCTACCAGGAGCGCAACGACATCCTGGACGCCAAGGACCTGACCGAGCAGATCGACGCCTTCCGCGAAGGCAGCATGACCGACCTGGTGCGCCAGTACGTGCCCGCCGAGTCGGTCGAGGAGCAGTGGGACATCCCCGGCCTGGAAAAGACCCTGGCCGAGCAGTGGCAGATCGCGCTGCCACTGGCGCAGGAGGTCGAGGCCTCCAGCGCCATCACCGACGAGGACATCGTCGAGAAGGTGGTGGCCGCCGCCAACCAGGCCTACGCCCAGCGGCTGGAGCTGGTGGGGCCCGACAACTACCATCCCTTCGAGCGCGCGGTGCTGCTGCAAAGCATCGACATGCACTGGCGCGAGCACCTGGCCGCGCTGGACTACCTGCGCCAGGGCATCCACCTGCGCAGCTACGGTCAGAAGCAGCCCAAGCAGGAATACAAGCGCGAGGCCTTCGAGCTGTTCGGCCAGTTGCTGGACGTGGTCAAGAACGATGTCACGCGCACGCTGATGACGGTGCGCATCCAGTCCAGCGAGCAGATCGAGCAGGCCGCGCAGGACTTCGAGGCGCGCGGCGAGCGCTTGAGCAACGTCACCTACACCGCGCCCACCGAAACCGGCGAGGCCGAAAGCGTGCCCGAGGCCGCCGCACGCGGCATGACGGCGGCCGCCGCCGCGGCCGGCGCCGCCGCCGTGCCGCGCGTGGGCCGCAACGATCCCTGCCCCTGTGGCAGCGGCAAGAAATACAAGCATTGCCACGGCGCACTGACATGACCCACCCCCAGTCTCCACACGCTGCGCGTTGTTTCGCCCGGTGCTCGCCGCCGGAGGCGGCGGCCCTTCGGTCTGTCCAGACCTGCGCAGGCAGGTCTGGAGCCGCAGACCTCAGCCCCCTCGAGGGGGCATCGCCTCTGGCCGGGGAGACCCCGGCCACGGCGATCGCTGACCTGGCCTGCTCCGCGGCCATTGGATCGCGCGGTGGCGAGCCCTGGTCTGGCGCCTTGTGCCGCTGAGCCGCAGGATTCGCCCTTTTCTCCCGTTTTTTCTTCTACCCCACCGCCATGCCCGTCAACCTGACCGCCACCGATCCCGCGCAACTCCTTCCGGTCGCCGGCGTGCGACTGGGCGTCACGCAAGCCGGCGTGCGCAAGGCCGGCCGTGACGATTTGACGGTGCTGCTGCTGGACGAGGGCGCCAGCGTGGGCGGCGTGTTCACGCAAAACCGCTTTTGCGCCGCGCCGGTGCAGGTGTGTCGCGAGCATCTGACGGGCGGCGCGCCGATCCGCGCCATCGTCGTCAACACCGGCAACGCCAACGCCGGCACCGGCGAGGACGGCTTGCAGCGCGCGCGCGCCACCTGCGCGGCGCTGGCCGGCCTGCTGCACATCGAGCCGCGCCAGGTGCTGCCGCTGTCCACCGGCGTCATCATGGAGCCGCTGCCGGTCGAGCGCATCGAGGCCGGGCTGCCGGCCGCCATCGCCGCGGCGGGTGCCGACCAATGGGGCCGCGCCGCCAGCGCCATCATGACGACCGACACGGTGCCCAAGGCCTTCAGCACCAAGCTCAAGCTGGGCGGGGCCGAAGTCAGCGTGACGGGCATCAGCAAGGGCGCCGGCATGATCCGCCCCAACATGGCCACCATGCTGGGCTTTGTCGCCACCGACGCCTGCATCACCCCGGCGCTGCTGACGCCGCTGGCGCGCGAACTGGCCGAGGGCTCGTTCAACCGCGTCACCGTCGATGGCGACACCTCTACCAACGACAGCTTCCTGCTGATCGCCACCCAGCGCGCGGGCCACGCGCCCATCACCTCGCTGGCCTCGGCCGAAGGCCAGGCTCTGAAGGCGGCCCTGCTCGACGTGGCGCGCCGGCTGGCGCAGGCCATCGTGCGCGACGGCGAGGGCGCCACCAAGTTCATCACCGTGCGCGTCGAAGGCGGGCGCGACGCTGCCGAATGCCGCCAGGTGGCCTACGCCATCGCGCATTCGCCGCTGGTCAAGACGGCGTTTTTCGCCAGCGACCCGAACCTGGGCCGCATCCTGGCGGCGGTGGGCTACGCCGGCATCGGCGATCTCGACCAGACCCGCATCGACCTGCACCTGGACGAGGTGCACGTGGCCACCGGCGGCGGGCGCCACCCCGCGTATCGCGAGGAAGACGGTCAGCGCGTGATGAAGCAGGCCGAGATCACCGTGCGCGTGGGCCTGGGCCGCGGCGCGGCCAGCGACACCGTGTGGACCTGCGATTTGAGCCACGACTACGTCAGCATCAACGCCGACTATCGGTCTTGAATAAATACTACTGATTTGATAGCTGTCGGCGCTTGTTGCATGGGCGCCAGAGGCCAAAATGACTGAAAACCTGACGCGCCTGATGGAACGGGCGGAGCAACTCATCACCCGCATCGAGGCGGTGCTGCCCCAGCCGCTGGGCGCCCCCGACTGGAGCCAGGCCGTGGCCTGGCGCTATCGCAAGCGCGCCTCGGGCATGGGCGTGCTGGAGCCGGTGCGCCATCTGGCCGCGATGCGGCTGGCCGATCTGAAGGAAATCGACGGCCAGAAGGACAAGATCGAGCGCAACACGCGCCAGTTCGTCGATGGCCGGCCGGCCAACAACGTGCTGCTGACGGGCGCGCGCGGCACCGGCAAGTCCTCGCTCATCAAGGCCTGCCTGAATGCCTTTGCGCCGCAGGGCCTGCGCCTGATCGAGGTGGACAAGGCCGACCTGGTGGACCTGCCCGACATCGTCGAGGTGGTGAGCGAGCGGCCCGAGAAGTTCATCGTCTACTGCGACGACCTCAGCTTCGACGAGGGCGAGCCCGGCTACAAGGCGCTGAAAAGCATCCTCGACGGCAGCGTGGCGGCCAGCACGCCCAACGTGCTGGTGTACGCCACCAGCAACCGGCGCCACCTGCTGCCCGAGTACATGAAGGAAAACCTCAGTTACACCCACACCGAGGATGGCGAGGTGCACCCCGGCGAGGTGGTCGAGGAAAAAATCTCGCTGTCCGAGCGCTTCGGCCTGTGGGTCAGCTTCTACCCCTTCACCCAGGCCGAATACCTGGCCATCGCGGCCCAGTGGCTGAGCGCCCTGGGCGCCAGCGCCGCGCAGATCGAGGCGGCCCGTCCCGAAGCCCTGGTGTGGGCGCTGGAGCGCGGCTCGCGCTCGGGCCGCGTCGCCTGGCAGTTCGCGCGCGACTTCATGGGTCGCGGCGCGGCGTGAGCGACACCACCATCCGCGCCGACGCCCACCTGCCGCGCCAGGGCACGGCCGCAGGCGGCGCGCGCCCGGTGGTCGAGGTGGCGGTCGGCATCCTGCTGCAGCCCGATGGGCGCTTCTTGCTGACCTCGCGTCCGCCGGGCAAGGTCTACGCCGGCTACTGGGAGTTTCCGGGCGGCAAGCTGGAGCCGGGCGAGAGCGTGGCGCAGGCGCTGGCGCGCGAGCTGCACGAAGAACTGGGCCTGCGCATCGAGCCGGCGTCCGTCACCCGCTGGCGCGAGCAACTGGTGGACTATCCGCACGCCCTGGTGCGCCTGCATTTTTGCCGCGTCACCGCCTGGCAGGGCGCGCTGCAGATGCGCGAGGGCCAGCAGGCGGCGTGGGAGCGCCTGCCGGTGCGCGTGCAGCCGGTGCTGGCGGGCACGCTGCCGGTGCTGCAGTGGCTGGGCGAGGAAGCTGCCTTCGGCAAGCCGCCGGTGTGATGGTTTTCGACCGGCCCTGAGCGCGGCCTCAGTGCGGCGGGTGGGGCGGCGGCGCGGGCGATGGATCGTCGGCGTCCTGCGCCTCGACGCGAAAGCGCTCGTTGGCCCAGTCGCCCAGGTCGTGCAGCTTGCAGCGCTGGCTGCAAAACGGTCGCCAGGGGTTGTCCGCGGCGTAGCGGCTGGGGCCGCCGCAGGCCGGGCAGCGCACGGTGCTTGCGCGGGGCGTTACATCACCGGTCATGCGCAGAGGGCCAGTTCAAACGGCGCGTCCACGCGCTCGGCCTGCAGCTTGCCGTCGGGCTGCATGCGCATCAGCCGCACCGACACCGCCAGGCGGTTGCCGCTGATCTCGGGCACCAGGCCCATCGATTCATCCAGCCGCAGGCGCAGCAACTGGACCGTGCGGCCCTGGGGCAGCCCCATCTGGTACTGGCCGGCGGTCGCCGTCATCATGCGCGGCTTGCCGCTGGTGCGCAAAATTTGCAGCAGCAGCGCGATGGCCTGCGCCATCGGCTCCAGCGAGGCGACCCAGCGGTTCAGGTCGGCGCGCCGGTTGGCGGCCTGGCCGTGCTGCCAGGTGTGGTAGGCCGGCAGGTCGAAGCCGCAGGTGCCGCCGGGCATGGCCGCGCGGCTGCGCACGGCCATCAGCCATTCGTGTTCGGTCAGGTCGTGGCCCGGCTTGCCCATCTGGCCGCTCAGTTGGGCGAAGGCCCGCTCCAGCTGCGTCAGCAGCGCGTCCAGCGACGCCTCGGAAATGGCGGGGTTGCCGCGGTAGGCGGCCATCAGGCCCTTTTGCTTTTCCAGGTCCTTCAGCACGTCCGACTTCAGGTCGGCGCGGCTGGTCACGTCCATGACCTCGAACAGGGTCAGCAGGGCGAAGTGGTGATCGAGCGCGCTTTCGCGCTGCAGCAACTGGCCCAGGCGGCCGAACAGGTGTTCCAGCCGGAGGTAGGTGCGAATGCGTTCGTTGAAGGGGTACTCGTACAGGATCACGCGCCGGCTTTCACCATCGAAACCGCAGTTGGGGCCGCGCTGCACCAGCCTTCGCGCGCGCCGCACTGCGTAAACTTTATAGAGCCTCGCCTTTGGCGCGCATCATAGCCCGAAGCCCTGGGCCAGAGCGCCGATTTGCGCCTGAAGGTCACCCACTGTGACACCTTCGCCGTTGAACAGCACCCAGTCGGCCGCGGCCAGGCGCTGCGTGCGCGCCGCCTGGGCGTCGAGGATGGCCTGCACCTGCTCGCGCGGCAGGCCGCTGCGCGCCATCACGCGCTCGATCTGCACGGCGGGCGGGCAGTCCAGCACCAGCACGCGGTCGAGCCGCGCACGCCAGCGCGCGCCGCCCTCGGCCAGCAGCGGAATGTCGAATACCAGCCAGGCGTGGCCGGCCCGATGGGCGGCGCGGGTCTGCCGCTCGATTTCCTGGGCCACCAGCGGGTGGACGATGGCCTCCAGCCGTGCGCGGGCCTGCGGATCGTCGTACACCAGCGCGCGCATGGCGGCGCGGTCCAGCGCGCCGTCGGCGCCGATCAGCCGGGGGCCGAAGGCGGCGGCGATGGCCGGCAGGGCCGCGCCGCCGGCGGCCGTGGTGGCGCGCGAGATGGCGTCGGCGTCGATCACCGCCGCGCCGCGCGCCGCCAGCAGCGCCGCCACGGTGCTCTTGCCGCTGCCGATGCCGCCGGTCAGGCCCAGATGCAGCGGGGTGCGCGCGGCCATGGCCCTACAAGCCGATCGCGCGCAGGATGCTCGCGGGCCCGAAGATCATGGCCGTCAGGCCGGCCAAGGCCAGGAAGGGGCCGAAGGGCACCACGCCGCCTTCGCGCAGCGAGCGCGTCATCTTCATGGCGATGCCGATCAGCGCGCCGATGACCGAGGCCATCAGGATGATGGGCACCAGCGCCGGCCAGCCGAACCAGGCGCCCAGGGCGGCAAACAGCTTGAAGTCGCCGTAGCCCATGCCTTCCTTGCCGGTGGCCAGCTTGAAGGCCCAGTACACCGCCCACAGCGACAGGTAGCCCGCCACCGCGCCCCACAGCGACTGGGCCAGCGGCACGCCCGTCCAGCCCAGGGCGGCGGCCATCAGGCCGGCCCACAGCAGCGGCAGCGTCAGGTCGTCGGGCAGCAGGGTGGTGTCCCAGTCGATCAGGGTCAGGGCCACCAGCACGGCGGCAAAAAAACACCAGGCCGCCGCCGTGGGCGTGATGCCCCAGCGCCAGGCGCACCAGGCAAACAGCGCGCCGGTGGCCAGCTCGACCAGCGGATAGCGCGCGCCGATGCGGGCGTGGCACTGGGAGCAGCGCCCGCGCAGCGCCAGCCAGCTCAGCACCGGGATGTTCTCGTACCACGTGATCGCGTGGCCGCAGTGCGGGCAGCGCGAGCGCGGCGTGACCAGGTTGAGCGCCGCCTGCTCGGGGGCCGGCTGGCCGTGCAGCTCGGCGCATTGCTCGGCCCACTGGCGCTCCATCATCTGGGGCAGCCGGTGGATGACGACGTTGAGAAAGCTGCCGATGAGCAGGCCCAGCACGCCGCCGACCGCGGCCTGCAACCACAGCGGCTCCAGCATCAAACCACCTGACCGAGCTTGAAGATGGGCAGGTACATCGAGATCACGATGCCACCGATGACGGTGCCCAGCACCACGATGATGATGGGCTCCATCAGGCTGGACAGGCCGGCCACCATCTCGTCGACCTCGGACTCGTAGAAGTCGGCCGCCTTGCCCAGCATGTGGTCCAGCGAGCCCGACTCCTCGCCGATGGCGCTCATCTGCAGCACCATGCTGGGAAACACGTTGGCGTTGGTCATGGCGGTGGTCAGGCTGGTGCCGGTGGACACCTCCTGCTGGATCTTGTCGGTGGCCAGCTTGTAGACCGAGTTGCCCGAGGCGCCGCCGACCGAGTCGAGCGCCTCGACCAGCGGCACGCCGGCGGCGAACATGGTCGACAGCGTGCGCGTCCAGCGCGCGATGACGGACTTTTCGATCAGCTCGCCGAAGATGGGCAGCTTGAGCAGCAGGCGGTCCATGAACATCTGCATCTTCTCGTTGCGCTTCCAGGCCTGCATGAAGAAGTAGAAGCCGAAGCCCAGGCCGCCGAAGATCAGCCACCACCACTTGACGAAGAACTCGCTCATGGCGATCACCATCAGCGTGGGGGTGGGCAGGTCGGCGCCGAAGGAGCTGAACACCTCCTTGAAGGCCGGGATGACGAAGATCATGATGATCGAGACCACCACGAAGGCCACCACCATCACCGCCACCGGATACATCAGCGCCGACTTGATCTTGGACTTGATCGCCTCGGTTTTTTCCATGTAGGTGGCCAGGCGGTCGAGCAGGCTGTCCAGGATGCCGGCCGCCTCGCCGGCCTCGACCAGGTTGCAGTACAGGCTGTTGAAATAGATCGGGTACTTGCGGAACGCCGCCGACAGCGAGGTGCCGGTCTCGACGTCGGTGCGGATGTCGTTGAGCAGCTTGGTGACGCTGGGGTTGGGGTTGCCGCGCCCGACGATGTCGAAGGCCTGCAGCAGCGGCACGCCGGCCTTCATCATGGTGGCCAGCTGGCGGGTGAAGATGGCGATGTCCTTGGGCTTGATCTTCTTGCCCGAGCGCATGCGGCGCTTCTTGATCTTGGTGACCACGATGCCCTGGCGGCGCAGCGTGGCGTTGACCTGATTTTCGCCGCCGGCGCGCAGCTCGCCGCGCACCACCTTGCCGTTGCGGTCCTTGCCTTCCCATTCGTAGACGGCTTCCTTGACGCCGCTGCGGTTGACGGGTGTGCGGGCCGAGCCGCGGGCGGCGGCGGTGGGAGCGGTGCGTGTTGCCATGAAGGAATGTCTCTCGTGTTGCCGCGCGCGGCTTATTGGTTGGTGACCGCCAGCACTTCCTCGAGCGAGGTGACGCCCAGCTGAACCTTGTGCAAGCCGGCCTCGCGCAGCGAGCGCACACCCTCGCTGCGCGCCTGCTCGGCGATCTCCAGCGCGCTGCCGTCGGCCAGGATGATGCGCTGCAGCTCCTCGGTGATCGGCATCACCTCGTAGATGCCCACGCGCCCCTTGTAGCCGTTGTTGCAGGCGTTGCAGCCCACCGGGCGGTAGGGCGTCCAGCTGCCATCGACCGCGCTTTCGGCAAAGCCGGCGTCGATCAGCGCCTCGTGCGGAATGTCGGCCGGCTGCTTGCACTTGGCACACAGCCGGCGCGCCAGGCGCTGGGCGGTGATCAGGATCACGCTGGACGCGATGTTGAACGGCGCGATGCCCATGTTGCGCATGCGCGTGAGCGTGGTGGGCGCGTCGTTGGTGTGCAGCGTGGACAGCACCAGGTGGCCGGTCTGCGCGGCCTTGATGGCGATGTCGGCGGTTTCCAGGTCGCGGATTTCGCCCACCATGATGATGTCCGGGTCCTGGCGCAGGAAGGCGCGCAGGGCGACGGCGAAGGTCAGGCCGGCCTTTTCGTTGACGTTGACCTGGTTGACGCCCGGCAGGTTGATTTCGGACGGGTCCTCGGCGGTGGCGATGTTGACGCCCGGCTTGTTCAGCAGGTTCAGGCAGGTGTAGAGCGACACCGTCTTGCCCGAGCCGGTGGGGCCGGTGACCAGGATCATGCCGTAGGGCCGCTCGATGGCGTGCATCAGGCGCGCCTTTTCCTCCGGCTCGTAGCCCAGGGCGTCGATGCCCATGCGGGCGCTGCTGGGGTCCAGGATGCGGATGACGATCTTTTCGCCGAACAGCGTGGGCAGGGTGCTGACGCGAAAGTCGATCACGCGCTCGGGCCCCACCTTGAGCTTCATGCGGCCGTCCTGCGGGATGCGCTTTTCGGCAATGTCCAGGCGCGAAATGACCTTGATGCGCGAGGCCAGCTTGTCCTTGATGGCCACCGGCGGCGAGACGATTTCCTGCAGCTCGCCGTCGACGCGAAAGCGCACGCGGTAGTTGTGCTCGTAGGGCTCGAAGTGCAGGTCGGAGGCGCCCAGGTTGATGGCGTCGATCAGCACCTTGTGCAGAAACTTGACCACCGGCGCGTCGTCGACCTCGGCCTGCGGGTCGTCGGCCTCGGCCGCCGGGATGTCGGAGCCGAGCGCGGCCTCGTCGAACTCGAAGTCCTTGCCGACGATGCTGTCCATCGAGTCGGCCACGGTCTTGCCGTGCTTTTCGACCAGGCGCGCCAGCTTGTCGTACTCGCCGATCACCCACTCGACGCCCGACTGGCTGACGAACTTGAGCTTTTCGGCCGCCTCGTGGTCGGACGGGTCGGCCGTGACCACGATCAGGCGCCCGCCGCGCTTGCTGAGCGCCAGCAGGCGGTATTTGAGCGACAGCTTGACGTCGATCAGGTCGGTCGGCAGGCGCTGCGGGTCGAGCGCGTCGACGTCGATCAGCGGCGCCGAAAAGGCGTGCGCCAGGGTGTGGGCCAGCTCGCTGGCCGACACGGCGCCCGACTCGATCAGCTCGGCAATGTAGGGCCGGCCCGCCGTCTGCGCCTTGCGATGCGCCTCCTCGGCCAGCTTCTGGCTGAACTTGCCGGCCATGACCAGCACCCGGCCCACGCCGGGCAGGGCGGGGGTCAGGGTGTCTTTGAGGTGCGAGTCGGTGACGGCCATCGAAGCAGGGCTGGAACAAATCCAATCTTAACGATCATCGGGCAAGCGTGAACGAATGTAAACGTTCCGGCCGGGCCAAAACGGTCCAAATCGGCCGATTGTGTGCGCCAGTAGACACTTGGGCCGCTGTTGTGCCGCTTGGCCGGCGTCGGCCGGCCTGGCGCCCCCGAAAAGCGAAAATTCAAGTCAAACAGGGCTTTTGCGCAGATGTAGAAAGCGCGAGCAGCTATCAATAAAATAGTAAATCGCCTCAACCGGGCCAGACCCGCAGCAAGACCACCGTCATCACCAGGTAGCGCGCGAACTTGCCCGCCAGCATCCAGGCCGCGCAGGGGCCCGGCGGCAGGCGCAGCCAGCCGGCCACGGCGCACAGCGGATCGCCGATGACGGGCAAGAAGGACAGAAAGCAGGCCGGCGGGCCGATGCGCTGCAGCCAGTCGAGCGCGCGCAGGTGGGTGGTCGAGTGGCGGTATTTGTCCACCATGTGGTGTGCGCCCAGGCCCATCCACCAGGTCAGCATGCCGCCCAGGGTGTTGCCCAGCGTGGCCACGCCGATGGCGGGCCAGAACAGCTGCGGGCTGAGCTTGATCAGGCCGAACACCGCCGGCTCCGAGCCCAGCGGCAGCAGCGTGGCCGACACGAAGGCGACCACGAACACCGTCGACAGGCCGTACTGGGGCAGCGCCAGCGCCTGCAGCAGGGAGTGAAACCAGGCGTCCATCAGGGCGGCAAGTGTAGGCGCAGGGGCCGGAGCGATGTCACGTTTCGATTGCTGAAAATATGAGCAGCTAGAATTCTGCCTCCCACTGCCGCAGCCTGCGCCGGCAGCGCGCCCCCGCGATGCAGATCGGCCCTTACACCCTCCCCAACGCCTTGTTCGTCGCCCCCATGGCGGGGGTGACGGACCGGCCGTTTCGCCAGCTGTGCCGCGCCTTCGGCGCCGGCTATGCGGTGAGCGAGATGGTGACCTCGCGCAAGGATTTGTGGCACACGCTCAAGACCTCGCGCCGCGCCGACCACGCCGGCGAGCCGGGGCCGATCGCGGTGCAGATCGCCGGCACCGACGCCGCCATGCTGGCCGAGGCCGCGCGCTACAACATCGAGCGCGGCGCGCAGATCATCGACATCAACATGGGCTGCCCGGCCAAGAAGGTGTGCGACAAGTGGGCCGGCAGCGCGCTGATGCGCGACGAGCCGCTGGCGCTGTCCATCGTCGAAGCGGTGGTGGCCGCCTGCGCCCCGCACGGCGTGCCGGTGACGCTGAAGATGCGCACCGGCTGGTGCGCGCAGGTGAAGAACGCGCTGGCCATCGCCCGCGCGGCCGAGCAGGCCGGCGTGCAGATGTTGACGGTGCACGGCCGCACACGCGAGCAGGGCTATCGCGGCGAGGCCGAATACGAGACCATTGCCGCCGTCAAGGCCGCGCTGCGCATTCCGGTGGTGGCCAACGGCGACGTCGATTCGCCCGCCAAGGCGCGCGCGGTGCTGGCCGCCACCGGTGCCGACGCGCTGATGATCGGCCGCGCCGCCCAAGGCCGGCCCTGGATCTTCCGCGAGGTGGCGCACTTTCTGGCCACCGGCGAGCCGCTGGCGCCGCCGCTGGTGCTGGAGGTGCGCCGCGCCCTGCTGGGTCATCTGCAGGACCACTACGCGCTGTATGGCGAATTCAGCGGCGTGCGCTCGGCGCGCAAGCACATTGGCTGGTATGTTCGGGCGCTGCCGGGCGGCGAAGCCTTTCGCGCCCGCATGAACGCCATCGAGACCGCGGCCGCGCAGTGGCAGGCCGTGGCGGATTTTTTCGACCAGCTGGCGGCGGCGCACGAACGCCTGCCGCAGGCCGGCGCCGGCGCATGCGCCGGCCAGGGGGCGGTGGAGGCCCCGTTGCAACCATGAACAAGAATGCCAGTCCCATCGAGCACAGCGTGCGCGCCAGTCTGGAAGCCTACTTTCGCGACCTGGACGGCACCGAGCCCGACGGCCTGTACGACATGCTGATCCGGGCCGTCGAAAAGCCCTTGCTGGACGTGGTGATGCACCACGCCGGCCACAACCAGAGCCGCGCCGCCGAATGGCTGGGGATGAACCGCAACACCCTGCGCAAGAAGCTCATCGAGCACCGCCTGGTGATCCTCGAAAAATCCTGAATCCATAGCTGCTCGCGCTTGCTGCATGCGGGCCAGACCCGTTTTTGACTTGAAATTTCGCTGCCCATGACCACTGCGCTGATATCCGTTTCCGACAAGACCGGCGTGCTTGAATTCGCCCAGGCCCTGCACGCGCTGGGCGTGCGCCTGCTGTCCACCGGCGGCACCGCCAAGCTCTTGCAGGGCGCCGGCCTGCCTGTCACCGAGGTGGCCGAGCACACCGGTTTTCCCGAGATGCTGGACGGCCGCGTGAAGACGCTGCACCCCAAGATCCACGGCGGCCTGCTGGCGCGGCGCGACGTGCCCGAGCATGTGGCGGCGCTGCTGCAGCATGGCATCGACACCATCGACCTGCTGGTGGTCAACCTCTACCCCTTCGAGGCCACGGTGGCCAAGCCCGGCTGCACGCTGGCCGACGCGATCGAGAACATCGACATCGGCGGCCCGGCCATGGTGCGCAGCGCGGCCAAGAACTGGCGCGACGTGGCGGTGCTGACCGACGCCTCGCAATACGCCGGCGTGCTGGCCGAGTTGCAGGCCGGCGCCATCAGCCTGAAGACCAAATTCGCCCTGTCGGTGGCCGCCTTCAACCGCGTGAGCGACTACGACGGCGCCATCAGCGACTACCTGTCCGCCATCGATTTCGATGCTGCCGGCGCTGATGCGGTGCCGGCCAGAGGCCTTTTTCCTGCGCACAGCAACGGCCGCTTCGTCAAGCTGCAGGATTTGCGCTATGGCGAGAACCCGCACCAGCAGGCCGCCTTCTACCGCGAACTGTACCCCGCCCCCGGCTCGCTGGTGACGGCGCGGCAGTTGCAGGGCAAGGAGCTGTCCTACAACAACATCGCCGACGCCGACGCGGCCTGGGAATGCGTCAAGCAGTGGAGCACACCGGCCTGCGTCATCGTCAAGCACGCCAACCCCTGCGGCGTGGCGCTGGGCGGCACGGCGCTGCAGGCGTATCAGAAAGCCTTCCAGACCGACCCCACCAGCGCCTTCGGCGGCATCATCGCCTTCAACGTGCCGGTGGACGGCGCGACGGCCGAGGCGCTGAGCAAGCAGTTCGTCGAGGTGCTGCTGGCGCCGGCCTTCACGCCCGAGGCGCTGGCGGTGTTCCAGGCCAAGGCCAATGTGCGGGTGCTGCAGATTGCACTCGACGGCGTGCAGCGCGGCGGCGCCAGCGCCTGGGCGCGCGGCCACAACGCGGTGGAGGTCAAGCGCGTCGGCTCGGGCCTGCTGATGCAGACCGCCGACTTTCACGAGCTGCAGCCCAGCGAGCTGAAGGTGGTGACCAAGAAGCAGCCCACGCCCGAGCAGTTGCAGGATCTGCTGTTTGCCTGGCAGGTGGCGCAGTACGTCAAGAGCAACGCCATCGTCTTCTGCGGCAAGGGCATGACCCTGGGCGTGGGCGCGGGGCAGATGAGCCGGCTCGACTCGGCGCGCATCGCCAGCATCAAGGCCGAGGCGGCGGGCCTGTCACTGCAGGGCTCGGCGGTGGCCAGCGACGCCTTCTTCCCGTTCCGCGACGGGCTGGACGTGGTGATCGACCACGGCGCCGCCTGCGTCATCCAGCCCGGCGGCTCGATGCGCGACGCCGAGGTGATCGCCGCCGCCGACGAGCGCGGCGTGGCGATGGTGTTCACCGGCGTGCGGCATTTCCGGCACTGATACCCAGTCGCAATCAACGTGTCGAGAGCCCACGACGGGCGGTGGCGCGCCAAGGGGCATGGGTGGGCAGCTCCGCTCCTGTCCCCCGCTGTCCGTCTGCGACGGCCATCTCCGCCTTGACCTCGCTGCGCTGCCCACCCAAGCCCCTTGGCGGGATGCGGCGCTCACACACCAAGCGGCCTGCTCGGCCCGCGACGCCTCGGATCCCGTCGTTGGGGTGCCCGGCGCAGTGAAGTGAAGGCGGAGCCGGCCGCAGGCCGGCGGGGGACATGAACGGAGCCGGGCATCCCGACGACGGGATCCCACCCCACAGCTGGCAAGTTTTGCCTTTTCGAATGCGAAACCGTACGAGCCCGCTTCAACCGAAAAATTGGCTGCCAGCGCTTGTCCATCAAGCGCAAGCAGCTACTAAAATCAGAGTAAGCGAAACACCTCGGCCGCGGCGTCGATGGTGGCGGCTATGTCGGCCTCGCCGTGCGCGGCGCTGACAAAACCCGCTTCGTACAGCGCCGGCGCGATGTACACGCCGCGATCGAGCAGGCCATGAAAGAGCGTGTTGAAGCGCGCGCCGTCGCTCTGCATCACCTCGCCGTAGTTGCGCGGCAGCTCGCGCAGCAGGAAGAAGCCGAACATGCCGCCCTCGCTGTCGGCGGCAAAGGGCACGCCGGCCTTCAGCGCGGCCGCCTTCAGGCCGTCGACCAGGCGGTGCGTCTTGGCCGTGAGGGCGTCGAAAAAGCCGGGCTTGGCGATCTCGCGCAGCGTGGCCAGGCCGCAGGCCGTGGCCACCGGGTTGCCGGAGAGCGTGCCGGCCTGGTAGACCGGGCCCAGCGGCGCCAGCTGCTCCATCACCGCGCGCTTGCCGCCGAAGGCCGCCAGCGGCATGCCGCCGCCGATCACCTTGCCCAGCACCGTGATGTCGGGCTCGAAGCCCGGGATCGAGCGCGCGTACACGCTTTGCGCGCCACCCAGCGCGACGCGAAAGCCGGTCATCACCTCGTCGTAGATCAAGAGCGCGCCATGCTGGGTGCACAGCTCGCGGCAGCGGCGGGTGAAGTCGACGCTGGCGCGCACGAAGTTCATGTTGCCGGCAATCGGCTCCATGATCAGGCCGGCGATGTGCGGGCCGTGCTCGGCAAAGGCCTGCTCCAGCTGCGCCAGGTTGTTGTATTCGAGCACCAGGGTGTGCTGCACCACCTCGGGCGGCACGCCGGCGCTGGTGGGGTTGCCGAAGGTGGCCAGGCCCGAGCCGGCCTTGACCAGCAGCGCGTCGGCGTGGCCGTGGTAGCAGCCCTCGAACTTGATGATGCGGCTGCGCCCGGTGGCGCCGCGCGCCAGGCGGATGGCGGTCATGCCGGCTTCGGTGCCGCTGCTGACCAGGCGCAGCATCTCCATGCCGGGGCGCAGCGCGAGGATGGCCTCGGCCAGCTCGATCTCGCGCTCGGTCGGCGCGCCGAAGGAGAAGCCCTCGGTGGCGGCCTTTTGCACGGCCTCCAGCACGGCCGGGTGGCCGTGGCCCAGGATCATCGGGCCCCAGGAGCCGATGTAGTCGATGTAGCGCGTGCCGTTGGCGTCCCAGAAGTAGGGGCCCTGCGCGCGCTGCACGAAGCGCGGCGTGCCGCCGACGGCGCGAAAGGCGCGCACGGGCGAGTTGACGCCGCCGGGAATCACGCGGCGCGCGCGTTCCATCAGCCAGTCGTTGCGGTCAGTGTTTGGTGTCATGGATCACTTGGGTCAGGTCGGCGGGCGCCTGCGCGTCATCGGCAGCGCCCGTCGCGGGGGGTTCGTCGGCCTCGGCCCAGAACAGCCGGTCGGGCAGGGCGCGGCCCATGCCGGGGCAAAAGCCGTGGTCCAGCGCCTGGTCGAGGTATTGCAGGGCCTCGACCGTGGCCTCGGTCAGGTCCGAGCCCATGGCCAGCAGGCCCGTCAGCGCGGCCGACAGGGTGTCGCCCGCGCCCATGAAGTCGGCCTCGATGCGCTCGAACTCCTGCTGGCACAGCTCGGCCTGGGGCGAGGCCAGCACGCTGCCGATGCGGTCGCCCGGCCGCACCAGGCCCGTCACCAGCACGTAGGACACGCCCAGCTCGGCGGCGGCGCGCGCCAGGTCGGTGGCGTCGGTGTGCCGGCGCGAGGCGGTCTCGGGCAGCAGCCAGTGGCGCAGCGTGGTGTTGTGGCCCACCAGCACCGCCGTCTGCGGCAGCAGCAACTCGCGCAAGGCGTCCTGGTAGTTGTCGATCTGCTGCTCGTCCCACCACGACAGGTCGGGCATGTAGGTGATCACCGGCAGCTCGGGATAGTCCGACACGAAGGCGGCCACCGCCGCCACCGCCTCGGCGCTGCCGACAAAGCCCACCTTGACCGCCTGCAGCGGCATGTCCTCGGCCAGCAGCTGGGCCTGCTGGGCAATGGCGGCGGCGTCCAGCGCCGCGTGGTCGACCGTCTCGCGGCTGTCGCGCAGGTAACTGCCGGTCATCACCGGCAGCAGGTGCGCGCCGACCGAGCCCATCACCAGCGCATCGCCGCTCAGGCCGCCGGCGCCGGTGGGGTCGTTGGCGTTGAAGCCGAGCACGCACACCGGCGCGCCGTCCGACTCGCTCCGGTCGTCCGAACTGTCGCGCTCGTGCGACGCCTCGGGGGAGGTCAAACCCGACATGGGTCGCCCGAAGCGTGATTTTTGCCACAGGGCAGGCCCTGTGACGCGGCTTCCGTAGATACAATCGATTGCATTTGATGTGGTCGCACTTTAGTATTAGGCAACGTGACGCGATCGGCCTTGGCGTCGCATGGAATGCACACCCGCGCATCCATCGGCCGGTTTGGCCATGGTATCGCGTTGCGGCCATCGGGCGAGCCGGGCAAGGTCTTGGGCAGCAGGCGCGCCGATGGGCGCCGGGCAGATGTCAGACCAGGAGAAACGCTTGAATTCGACGCTATCCATGAAAGTTCTGGTCATCGACGACAGCAACACCATCCGGCGCAGCGCGGAGATCTTTCTCAAGCAGGGCGGCCATGAGGTGACGCTGGCCGAGGACGGCTTCGATGCCCTGTCCAAGGTGGGCGACAGCCTGCCCGACCTGATCTTCTGCGACATTCTGATGCCGCGCCTGGACGGCTACCAAACCTGCGCCATCATCAAGCGCAACGAAAAGTTCGCCGCCACGCCCGTGGTGATGCTGTCGTCCAAGGACGGCGTGTTCGACAAGGCGCGCGGGCGCATGGTCGGCTCGCAGGACTACCTGACCAAACCCTTTACCAAAGACCAGCTGCTGCACGCCGTCAAGCAGTACGGCGCCAGCCAAGGAGAGGCTTGAATGCCCATTCGCAGTGTATTGATCGTCGACGATTCGAAAACCGAGCTGATGTCCCTGAGCGAAATGCTCAAGGGTGAGGGCTTTTCGGTGACCACGGCCGAGAACGCCGAGGACGCGCTGGCCCAGCTGGAGCGTCACAAACCGGACCTGATCCTGATGGACGTGGTGATGCCGGGCAAGAACGGCTTTCAGCTGACCCGCGCGATCACGCGCGATCCGCGCTTCGCCGACGTGCCGGTCATCCTGTGCACCAGCAAGAACCAGGAAACCGATCGCGTCTGGGGCATGCGCCAGGGCGCGCGCGACTACATCGTCAAGCCGGTCGACAGCGCCGACCTGCTGGGCAAGATCAAGCAGCTGGGCTGATCATGGCCGGCAAGCAGGCGCTGCGCGAGTTTCAGACCCGGCTGGCCGAGCGACTGCAGGCCGCGCGCTCGCAGGGCGTGGCCGCATCGTGGCTGGCGGTGCGGGCGGGCGATGAGCGCCTGCTGGTGCCGCTGAGCCACGCGGCCGAGATCTTCTCCTGGACCGACCTGCAGCGCGTGCCCTATGTCCAGCCCTGGTTCATGGGCGTGGCCAACCTGCGCGGCAACCTGAGCGGCGTGGTCGACCTGGCCGCCTTCCTGCAAGGCCGGGCCAGCGTGCCGCGCTCGGCGCTGGCGCTGGCTCAATGCCGGCTGATCGGCTTCAATGCGCTGCTGGATGCCAGTTGCGCGCTGCTGGTCGACGAACTGCTGGGCATGCGCACCACCCAGGCCTTTGTGCGCTCCAGCGCGCGCGCCGCGTCCGACCCCGAGCACTTCGGCCACACCTATGCCGACGCGCAGGGTGATTCATGGCGTGAACTCAACCTCCAAGCCCTCGCGCAGCAAGCGGCGTTTCTCGAAATAGGCGCGTAAGCCCCTTCATCAAGGTAAGACCATGGCACTGATTGGCAATTTGTCGATGATGTTCAAGAAGCCCGCCCCCGCCGGCGACGGCCTGGATCAGGGTGACACGATGGTGGTGCACGAATTGCCGAGCACCAGTTCGGAGTACGAGTCGATCGAGCCGGAAAGCGTGGTGCCGTTGGTGGCCGCCAACGACGCGCCGGCGCGCGTGGCCGACGACGCCTTCCCGATCGCCGGCCTGGGCACGCGCACCGCCGCGCAGCACCAGCGCCTGCTGTCCATCGTGCTGGCCGCGGCGCTGATCGCGCTGGCGGTCGTGGTGTTCTGGATGGTGTCCAGTGCCGACCGCGTGGCGCAGCAGGTGGGCGCCACCGGCCAGGCCCTGATGCAGTCGCAGCGCCTGGCCAAGTCGGTGTCGCAGGCCCTGCTGGGCAACCCGGCGGCGTTCGCCGAGGTGAAGGACAGCGCCGGTGCGCTGGTCGACAACGTCGACGGTCTGCGCGACGGCCGCCCCGGCATGGCGGCGCTGGGTGGTGCCTACGGCGGCGAGCTGGGCCGGATCATGCCCATGGTCGAGCGCGCGCAAAAGAGCGCGGCCACGGTGCTGGCGCAGGAAAAGGTCATGACCCAGGTCGGCACCGGGCTGCGCTTCGTCAGCCGCAAGTCGGCCGACCTGTCCGAGGCGGCCGAGACGGTCTCCGCGCTCAAGCTGCAGCATGGCGCTCCGCCCGCCGAGTTGGCCGCCTCCGGCCAGCTGGTGATGATGTCGCAGCGCATCGGCAAGTCGGCCAGCGAACTGCTGACGGTCGAGGGCGTGAGCCCCGAGGCCATCTTCCTGCTGGGCAAGGACCTCAACTCCTTCCAGGAGCTGGGTCGCGGTCTGCTGGACGGCAGCAGCGAACTGCGGCTGGCGCCGGCACGCGACGCGCAAACGCGCGACGCGCTGACCGACATGCTCAAGGTGTTCGAGGAAATGCGCGCGCAGGCGGCCGGCATCCTGGGCAACGTGCAGAACCTGGCGGCGGTGCGCGATGCGCAGAACACCATCGCGACCGACAGCGAACCGCTGCGCAAGGACCTGGAAGGCTTGCAGGCACGCCTGGCCGACGAGTCGGGCGTGGGCGCCGGCAGCTGGCTGCTGATGGCCGGGGTGCTGGCGGTGCTGGCCCTGGCCATCGCGGGCCTGGTCTACACGTGGCTGCGGGAAAGCCGCCAGCGCCAGTCGCTGGCCGAACTGCAGCGCCAGACCGCCGAGCAGCAGGAACTGGACGCCAAGCGCGTCAACGACGCCAACCAGGCCGCCATCTTGCGCCTGATGAACGAATTGCAGACGGTGGCCGAGGGCGACCTGACGCAGGAAGCCACGGTGACCGAAGACATCACCGGCGCCATCGCCGACTCGGTGAACTACACGGTGGAAGAGCTGCGCTCGCTGGTGGGCAGCGTGCAAAGCACGGCGACCCGGGTGGCGCAGACCACGTCGCGGGTGGAAAGCACCTCGTCCGAGCTGCTCGCGACCTCGACCGAACAGCTGCGTGAAATCCGCCAGACCGGCCAGTCGGTGCTGGACATGGCCACGCGCATCAACGCGGTGTCCGAGCAGGCGCAGCAATCGGCCACGGTGGCGCGCCAGTCGCTGCAGGCCGCCGAATCGGGCCTGAGCGCGGTGCAGAACGCCATCGGCGGCATGAACTCGATCCGCGACCAGATCCAGGAAACCTCCAAGCGCATCAAGCGGCTGGGCGAATCCTCGCAGGAGATCGGCGAA
>OFTX01000146.1_pt1 | contig 44261 bp, 42 predicted proteins | sample 1775051 | NCBI WGS metagenome assembly OFTX01 (sample SAMN08195772, study PRJEB24354) | sludge metagenome | isolation source: sludge from phenol fed wastewater aerobic bioreactor A | place: India: Nagpur | collected 2016-09-15 | reverse complement strand
CGCCGAGGCCCGCGAGAGCTGGCACCTGTACCACCTGATCGGCGACGTGCTGCGCGCGCCCGACCTGGGTGATGGCCGGGGCGACGCGGCCTTCGTCGCGCGCCTGCGCCAGCAGCTGCCGCCGCAACCGGTGCCGCAGGGGTTGGTCGATGCGCCGGCGGTCGTGGCCGAAACCCGGCACGAGGCGGCCAACGATGGCGTGTTTCGCTGGAAGATGGCGGCCGGCTTCGCCTCGCTGGCGGCCGTTGCGGCCATCGGCTGGGGCGTGCTGGGCGGCATCGGCCCGGCGGCTCCGGCGGGCGGGGCGCAACTGGCCTCGAGCACTGGCCCGGCGGCGCCCGCCACGGCCGTGGTGCAGGTGGCACAGCAACAAAGCCCGGCGGCTGCGCCAGCCCCGGCCACGCCCGTGATGCTGCGCGACCCCGAGCTCGACCAGTTGCTGGCCGCGCACCGCCAGGCGGCCGGGGTGTCGGCGTTCGGCAACACGGCGGGCTTCTTGCGCGCCGCCACGTTTGAAGGGTCGACGCGTTGAGCCGGCTGGCCGGGGAGGGCGCCTGGCGCCCGGCAGGCTGGGCCGACGCGCCGTGGCGCCGCGGCTGGATGCGCCGCATGAGCGCCCTGGCGCTGTTGTGGTGCGCCGGCGGCGTGCTGAGCTGTGCTGCCGCGCAGGGGGCGTTCGGCGGCGGTGCGGGCCGACCCGTGGGGCCGCCGCAGCGCAGCGTCGACGAGTGGCTGGTGCGCCTGCAGCAGGGCTCCAGCGTGCCGTCGTTTGTCGGCACCTACGTGGTCAGCGCGTCCAACGGCGCTATGGCCAGTGCGCGCATCTGGCATTTGTGCGAGGGCGACGTGCAGTTCGAGCGCGTCGACGCGCTGTCGGGCCCGCCGCGCTCGACCTTCCGGCGCAACGACGAGGTCAGCCTGCTGCTGCCTGATGCCCATGTGCTGCGTTCCGAGCAGCGCGCGCCCGGCGGGCGCTTTCCCAACCTGCTGCGCCCGGGTGCCGATCAGGCCGCGGCCGAGCACTACACGGCCCAGGAGACGGGCCAGGATCGCGTGGCCGGCATGACCACCGACGTGGTGGTGCTCAAGCCGGTCGATCAATGGCGCTTCGGCTACCGCATCTGGAGCGAGCGCCGCACGGGCCTGGTGCTCAAGACGCAGACGCTGGACGGCGCCGGCAAGGTGCTGGAGCAGTCGGCGTTTTCCGAGGTACAGCTCGATCCGCCCGAGCCGGCCGTCAAGACCCAGCTGGCCATGCCCAGCACCGAGGGCTGGCGCAAGGTGCGCATCGAGCGCGTGCGCATCGACGCTGCGCGCGAGGGCTGGCGCCTGGAGCAGCCGGTGCCGGGCTTCGAGCCGCAGGGCTGCTTTCGGCAGTCCATGGGGGCGTCGAACTCGGTCGTGCAATGGGTGTTTTCGGACGGCCTGGCCACGGTGTCGATATTCATCGAGCCCTTCGACGCCAAGCGCCACGTGCATGCCGGGGTGTCCAGCCTGGGCGCCACGCATGCCATGAGCCGCCGCTGGCCCGGCGCCGAAGGGCCCTGGTGGGTCACCCTGATCGGCGAGGTGCCGCGCCAGACCCTGACCGCCCTGCTCGACAATCTGCGCCACGACAAGTGATTCATCGCGCCCACGGCCCCAGCCTGGTGGCGCGCCTTCTTCCAACCGACATCGACCGAACCCCGACATGAAAACTGCCGTCTTCCGCCGTGCCCAGCTTGCGGGCCTCATCGTGCCCCTGCTGCTGAGCGCCGGCGCCTGGACCGTCACGCTGCCCGCGGCAGCCCAGCCGGCGCCCGTGGTGCGCACCCTGCCGGACTTCACCGATCTGGTCGACCTGGTCAGTCCGGCGGTGGTCAACATCCGCACCATGGAGCGCGCGCGCGCCAGGGGCGGCGACGATGGGGCGATGGACCCGGAGATGCAGGAGTTCTTCCGGCGTTTCTTCGGCGTGCCCATGCCCAACCTGCCGCGCCCCGGCAAGCCCAACCGGCCGGCGCCCCAGGCCCCCGACGAGGAGGTGCCGCGCGGCGTGGGCTCGGGCTTCATCCTGTCGGCCGACGGCTACGTCATGACCAATGCGCACGTGGTCGACGGCGCCGACGAGGTGATCGTCACGCTGACCGACAAGCGCGAGTTCAAGGCCCGCATCGTCGGTGCCGACAAGCGCACCGACGTGGCCCTGGTCAAGATCGACGCCAGCGGCCTGCCCTTCGTGAAGACGGGCGATGTCAGCCGCCTGCGCGTGGGCGAATGGGTGATGGCCATCGGCTCGCCCTTCGGGCTGGAAAACACCGTTACCGCCGGCATCGTCAGCGCCAAGCAGCGCGACACCGGCGACTACCTGCCCTTCATCCAGACCGATGTGGCGGTCAACCCCGGCAACTCGGGCGGACCGCTGATCAACATGCGCGGCGAGGTGGTGGGCATCAACAGCCAGATCTATTCGCGCTCGGGCGGCTTCATGGGCATCTCGTTCGCCATCCCGATCGACGAGGCCATGCGCGTGAGCGACCAGTTGCGCGCCAGCGGCCACGTCACGCGCGGGCGCATCGGCGTGCGCATCGACCAGGTGACGCGCGAGGTGGCCGAGTCCATCGGCCTGGGCAAGCCGCAGGGCGCGCTGGTGCGCAACGTGGAAGGCGGCTCGCCGGCCGAGAAGGCGGGCGTGGAGGCGGGCGACATCATCGTTCGCTTCGACGGCAAGACCATCGACAAGGCCAGCGACCTGCCGCGCCTGGTGGGCAACACCAAGCCCGGCACGCGCAGTACGGTGACGGTGTTTCGCCGCGGCCAGAACCGCGATCTGACGATGACCATTGCCGAGCTGGAGCCCGATGCCGTGGCGGCCAGCGGCAAGCCGGCCGCGCGCAGCAGCGAACCGGCCAAGGCCGCCAACACGGCGCAGGCGCTCGGCGTGACGGTGACCGACCTGACGGACGCGCAGCGAAAGGAACTCAAGGTCAAGCATGGCGTGCGCGTGACGGCGGTGGCCGACGCGGCGGCGCGTGCCGGCCTGCGCGAGGGCGACGTGATCCTGGCCGTGAGCAACGTCGAGGTCGCCAGCGTGCGCGAGTTCGAGGCGGCCGTGGCCAAGGCCGACCGCAGCAAGCCCGTCAACATGCTGGTGCAGCGCGGCGACCTGGTGCAGTTCGTGCTGGTGCGGGCGACGCGCTGACGGGAGCCGGACAAAGGCTGAAAACCCCTACGTTTTGCTGGGTTTTGGCGGCTTTGCCACGGCCGGCGAGCGGTTCGGAGTGGTGACCCCGGGTTTGGCCCATGCCGGACGGTGTGGATCAAACGCGGGGCGCTCAGATGGAGTTCGGTAAAATCGCGCCCAACTTTCTACGGATTTCGGAATATCAGGACGGCTTGAGCCCACGATGCGCAAGACGCCCGGCTTTTTCACAAGCCATGCCCAGTCAAATCACAGCTTGTTCACGGCTCATCCAGAAATATCTGTGGATAAGCTGTTGATGAATATTCCGTTGTGAGCCTGCAACGCCCTCCGATTTTGGATTTTCAATCTTGGCCCCAGCGGTTTTTGCCTACAATGAAGCTCCAACTATCGCAGTTGCCATAGATTGTTGGTTGAGGGCGCGTCACATTCAGGGCGCGCCCTTTTTTCATGCGCCGAGCGTGCGCGATCAAACACTTGCCTTCGTTCCTTGATGGATCACATCAGAAATTTTTCAATCATCGCGCACATCGACCACGGCAAATCCACGCTGGCCGATCGCCTGATTCAGCGCTGCGGCGGCCTGGCCGAGCGCGAGATGCAGGCGCAGGTGCTCGACTCGATGGACATCGAGAAGGAACGGGGGATAACCATCAAGGCGCAGACCGCCGCGCTGCACTACACGGCGCGCGACGGCCGCGTCTACAACCTCAACCTGATCGACACGCCGGGCCACGTCGACTTCTCGTATGAAGTCTCGCGTTCGCTGTCGGCCTGCGAAGGTGCACTGCTCGTCGTCGATGCCTCGCAGGGCGTCGAAGCGCAGACGGTGGCCAACTGCTACACGGCGCTCGACCTCGGCGTGGAGGTGCTGCCGGTGCTCAACAAGATGGATCTGCCACAGGCCGATCCGGAAACCGCCAAGGCAGAGATCGAGGACGTGATCGGCATCGACGCCAGCGAGGCGATCGCCATCTCGGCCAAGACCGGCATGGGCATCGACGAGGTGCTGGAGCAGATCGTCGCCAAGGTGCCGGCGCCGCGCGGCAAGCTGCAGGCGCCCTTGCGCGCCATGATCATCGACAGCTGGTTCGACGCCTACGTCGGCGTGGTGATGCTGGTGCGCGTGGTCGATGGCGAGCTGAAGAAGGGCGAACGCTTTCGCATGATGGCCACCGGCGCCGCCTACGAAGCCAACCAGCTGGGCGTGTTCACACCCGCCACCGAGCAGCGTGAGCAGCTCAAGGCGGGCGAGGTGGGCTACATCATTGCCGGCATCAAGGAGCTGAAGGCCGCCAAGGTGGGCGACACCATCACCCTGGACAAGAAGCTGCCCAACAATCTGGGCCCGGCCGAGCATCCGCTGCCGGGCTTCAAGGAAGTGCAGCCGCAGGTGTTCGCCGGCCTGTACCCGACCGAGGCCAACCAGTACGACCAGCTGCGCGACAGCCTCGAGAAACTGCAGCTCAACGACTCGTCGCTGCGCTTCGAGCCCGAGGTCAGCCAGGCGCTGGGCTTCGGCTTTCGCTGCGGCTTCCTGGGCCTGTTGCACATGGAGATCGTGCAGGAGCGCCTGGAGCGCGAGTTCGACCAGGACCTGATCACCACCGCGCCCAGCGTGGTCTACCAGGTCGAAAAGGCCGACGGCGAAGTAATCTTGGTCGAGAACCCGTCCAAGATGCCCGACCAGGGCCGCATCCAGGAAATCCGCGAGCCCATCGTCACCGTGCATCTGTTTATGCCGCAGGACTACGTCGGCCCGGTGATGACGCTGTGCAACCAGAAGCGCGGCGTGCAGCTCAACATGCAATACCACGGCCGCCAAGTCATGCTGACCTATGAGCTGCCGCTGGGCGAGATCGTGCTGGACTTCTTCGACAAGCTCAAGAGCGTCTCGCGCGGCTATGCGTCGATGGACTATGAGTTCAAGGAGTACCGCGCCTCCGACGTGGTGAAGGTCGACATCCTGCTCAACGGCGAGCGCGTGGATGCGCTGTCCATCATCGTGCACCGCAGCCAGGCGCAGTACCGCGGCCGCGCGGTGGCGGCCAAGATGCGCGAGATCATCAGCCGCCAGCAGTTCGACGTGGCGATCCAGGCGGCCATCGGCGCCAACATCATCGCGCGCGAGAACATCAAGGCGTTGCGCAAGAACGTGCTGGCAAAATGCTACGGTGGCGACATCACCCGCAAGCGCAAATTGCTCGAAAAACAAAAGGCAGGGAAGAAGCGAATGAAACAGATCGGCTCGGTCGAGGTGCCGCAAGAGGCATTTTTGGCCATCCTGCAGGTGGAAGAATGATCACCCCCCGCGTTTTCACTCGCTGCGAGACGAACCACTGAAATGCCCATCCTCACCGCCATCGTCCTGGCCGCCTTCGTGGGCTACGGCGCCGCCTGGTACACCGGGTCGATCGAGGGCAACTTTGCCCTGCTGCTGTTTCTGGCCACCGTCGTCACCGGCCTGTACTGGCTGGCCGACCGCTTCATCTTTCTGCCGCGCCGTCGCGCCGCCGCGCAGGCACTGACCGAGCAGCGCGCGCGCCGGCGCGCCGAGCTGGCGGCGCAGGGCATCACCAAGGTCGACGACGAGAACCTGGACACGGCGCGCGAGCGCCTGCTGGCCCAGCCCTGGTGGCTGGACTGGACGGCCGGGCTGTTCCCGGTCATCCTGATCGTCTTTCTGCTGCGCTCCTTCGTGGTCGAGCCGTTCAAGATTCCGTCGGGCTCGATGATCCCGACGCTGCTGATCGGCGACCTGATCCTGGTCAACAAGTTCACCTATGGCCTGCGCCTGCCCGTCGTCAACACCCAGGTGACCCAGGGCAACCCCATCCAGCGCGGCGACGTGGTGGTGTTCCGCTATCCGCCCAAGCCCAGCGTGGACTACATCAAGCGCGTGATCGGCCTGCCGGGCGACGAGGTGTCCTACCTGAACAAGCGCCTGACCATCAACGGCAAGGAAGTGCCGCAGACGGCGGTGTCGGACTTCTTCGACGAGTCGACGATGGAGTACTTCAAGCAGTTCAACGAACAGCTCGGCGACGTGCATCACAACATCATCGTCGACACGCGCCGCGCGGCCTTCATCGGCAACCCGGACCAGTTTCAGTACCGCGACCAGTGCCGCTACAGCATCGAGGGCGTCACCTGCAAGGTGCCCGAGGGGCATTACTTCATGATGGGCGACAACCGCGACAACTCGCTCGATTCGCGCTACTGGGGCTTCGTGCCCAACGGCAACATCGTCGGCAAGGCCTTCTTTGTCTGGATGAACTTCGGCAACCTGGGCCGCATCGGGCCTTTCAAATGAGGGAGAGAGCAAACATGAAGCACACGTCACCGGCGTCGCAGCGCGGCATCTCGTTCGTCGGCCTGCTGTTTTTGGGCGTGGTGCTGGCCTTCGTGGCCATCGTCGGCGCCAAGGTGGTGCCCACGGCGAGCGAATACATGTCCATCGTCAAGGCGGTCAAGAAGGCCGCCGCCGACGGCGACACGGTGCCGGCGGTGCGCGCCTCGTTCGACCGCACCGCCTCGGTGGACTACATCGACTCCATCAGCGGCAAGGACCTGGAGGTCACCAAGGTCGACGACAAGGTGGTGGTGCGCTTTGCCTACGACAAGGAAATCCCCTTGTTCGGCCCGGCCTACCTGCTGATCAAGTACCGGGGCTCTTCCGCGGGTGGGTACGACTAAGTCGCGGCGCGCCGGCGCGCCGGCGCTGCCGCCCGAATGGCAGGCGCTGCAGCAGCGCCTGCATCACCGCTTCGCCAACCCGGCCCTGCTGCAGCGCGCGCTGACGCACCGCAGCTTTTCGGCCGACCACAACGAGCGCCTCGAATTCCTGGGCGACTCGGTGCTGGGCTTGGGCGTGGCCCACATGCTGTACGAGGCCCTGGGCGACGGCGCCGAGGGCGACCTGTCGCGCCTGCGCGCGCAGCTGGTGCGCCAGGACAGCCTGCACCGCCTGGCACTCGAGCTGGATCTGCCCGCGCTGCTGCGCCTGGGCGAGGGCGAGATGCGCTCGGGCGGCCAGCGCCGGCCTTCGATCCTGGCCGACGCGCTGGAGGCCATCATCGGCGCCGTCTACCTGGACGGCGGGCACGCCGCCGCCGACGCGCTGATCCGCCGCCTGTTCGAGCGGGTGGAGATCACGCCGGCGCTGTCGGCCGCCGCCAAGGACGCCAAGACCCGCTTGCAGGAATGGCTGCAAGGCCGCAAGATGCATGTGCCGCAGTACGAGGTGGCGCAGGTGCTGGGGGCAGCGCACCAGCAGACCTTCGAGGTGATGTGCCGCATTGCCGAGCTCGACCTGCAGGCCCAGGGCCAGGGCCCCTCGCGCCGCGCCGCCGAGCAGGACGCCGCGGCGGCCATGCTGCGGCAGCTGGAAGCAAAGTCATCATGATTGCTACTGAAAAAATAGCTACTGACGCTCACCCCGAGCGGGCTGAGGCCTCATTCGATTTGAAATCGGCGGAGACCGGCGCGGCCCAGCGCTGCGGCCTGATCGCCATCGTGGGCCGTCCCAACGTGGGCAAGTCGACGCTGCTGAACGCCCTGGTGGGCCAAAAGATCAGCATCACCAGCCGCAAGGCGCAGACCACGCGCCACCGCATCACCGGCATTCGCACGCGGGCGGATGAGGGCGGCGGCGGCACGCAGTACGTGTTTGTCGACACGCCCGGCTTTCAGACGCGCCACAGCAGCGCGCTCAACAAGTCGCTCAACAAGACCGTGCTGGGCGCCATCGACGGCGTGGACCTGGTGCTGTTCGTGGTCGAGGCCGGCAATTTCACCCTGGGCGACGCCAAGGTGCTGTCGCTGCTGAGGCCCGGCACGCCCACGCTGCTGGTGGCCAACAAGCTGGACGCCGTGCACCGCCGCGCCGAGCTGGCGCCCTGGCTCAAGGGCATGGCCGAGCGCCACGCCTTTGCCGAGTTCGTGCCCATGTCGGCCAAGAACCCGCGCGACGTGGCGCACCTGCTGGACGTGTGCGCGCGCTACCTGCCCGAGCAGCCCTGGTGGTACGGCGAAGACGAGCTGACCGACCGCAGCGAGAAGTTCCTGGCCAGCGAGGTGGTGCGCGAGAAGCTGTTTCGCCTGACGGGCGACGAGCTGCCGTATACCTCCACCGTGGTGATCGACCAGTTTGCCGAAGAGAAAAGCCGCGCCCACGGTCGCCTGGTGCGCATCGCTGCCACCATCGTGGTCGAGCGCGACGGCCACAAGGCCATGATCATCGGCGAGAAGGGCGAGCGTCTGAAGCGCATCGGCACCGAGGCACGGCAAGAGCTCGAAAAGCTGATGGACTGCAAGGTCTTCATCGAGCTGTGGGTGAAGGTGCGCAGCGGCTGGGCCGACGACGAGGCGCGCGTGCGCTCGTTCGGATATGAATAGGGCCCCCACGCTCCCCTGCTTCGCATGGTGCGCTGGCCCCCGAGGGGGCCGTCGCCGCCTTGGGGCGGCCCCGCGGCGGCGAGCAGTGTCTCGGACCGCGTGCCTGCCGTGAAGCGGGTCACCCACGAGCCGGCCTACGTCCTGCACCACCACGACTGGAGCGAATCCAGCCTGATCGTGGAGGCCTTCACGCGTGGGCACGGGCGCATGGCGCTGGTGGCCAAGGGGGCCAAGCGGCCCTCGTCCAACTTCCGCCCCGTGCTGCTGCCGCTGCAGCCGCTGCTGCTGTCCTGGGGCGGCGAGGGCGAGATCCGCACCCTCAAGGGCGCGGAGTGGGGCGGCGGCCTGGTGATGCCCACGGGCGACGCGCTGCTGTCGGGCTACTACGCCAACGAGCTTTTGATGAAGCTGCTGGCGCGCGAGGACGCGCACCCGCGCCTGTTCGACGCCTACGCCGCGCTGGTGCACGTGCTGGCCTCGCCCGATGCCGACGCGCTGGGCGCCGCGGCCTTGCGTGCGTTCGAGCTGCTGCTGCTGCGCCACACCGGGCACCTGCCGGCACTGGATGTGCAGACCCTGACCCTGGCGCCGTTGCAGGACGACGCGCCCTATCGCCTGGTGGTCGAAGGTGGCCTGCGCGCCGCGCACGGCGACGACGAGGCCTGGCTGGCCGGCGCGGCCTGGCTCGCGCTGTCCGCCGCGCTGGACGAGCAAGCCGCCTTCACCGCCGCGCTGCAAGCCGTGGCCGGCTGGCCTGCCGGCGAGCAGGGCCGCCTGCGCCAGCAGTTGCGCGCGCTGCTGCACTACCATTGCGGCGGCAACACCTTGCGCACGCGCCAGCTCATGCTGGAGCTGCAGCGCCTGAAATCCCCGGTGGCTTTTTCATGACCGTCCAGCTGTCCGTCAACGTCAACAAGGTCGCCCTGGTGCGCAACACGCGCCACCTGGGCATCCCCAGCGTCACGCGCGCCGCCGAGCTGTGCCTGCAGGCGGGCGCCAACGGCATCACCGTGCACCCGCGGCCCGATCAGCGCCACATCCGCCCGCAGGACGTGGATGAGCTGGCCGAGCTGATGCGGCGCTGGCCGCGGGCCGAGTTCAACATCGAGGGCAACCCGACGCAGAACCTGCTGGACTTCATCCGCCGCGTGCATCCTCACCAAGCCACCTTCGTGCCCGACAGCGAGGACCAGTTCACCAGCGACCACGGCTGGAGCTTTCCGCCGGATGCCCAGCGCCTGCAGCCCCTGATTGCCGAATGCCGCCAGTTGGGCGTGCGCGTGAGCCTGTTCATGGACCCTGCCCCTCAGCAGATGGCCGCCGCGCGCGCCGTCGGCGCCGATCGCGTCGAGCTCTACACCGAACCCTACGCCGCCGCCTGGGGCACGCCCGATCAGGCGGTGCAGTTGCAGCGCTACGCCGCCGCGGCGCAGGCGGCGCTCGATGCGGGCCTGGGCGTCAACGCCGGGCACGACCTGAATCTGGACAACCTGCCCGCCTTCGTGCGCGCCGTGCCCGGCCTGGCCGAGGTCTCCATCGGCCACGCCTTCATTGCCGACGCGCTGGAGCAGGGCTATGCGGCCACGACGCGGGCGTACCTGCGCTGTCTGCTTGACAATTCCTGATTTGATAGCTGCTCGCGCTTGTTGCACGGTCGCCAGAGCCATTTTTCTTGCATGATCTACGGCATCGGCACCGACATCTGCGACATCCGCCGCATCCGCGCCAGCTTCGAGCGCCATGGCGAGCGCTTCGCGCAAAAGATCCTGAGCGAGGCCGAGCTGGCGGCCTGGCGCCGGCGCAGCGCCCGCTGGCCCGAGCGCGGCGTACGCTTTCTGGCCACGCGCTTTTCGGCCAAGGAGGCGTTCAGCAAGGCCGTCGGCCTGGGCATGCGCCTGCCCATGCACTGGCGGCGCTGCGAGATCGGCAACGCGCTCAGCGGCGCGCCGCGCATCGTGCTGCACGGCGATCTCAAGACCTGGTTCGAGGCCCGGGGCCTCAGGGCGCACATCACCCTGAGCGACGAGAGCGACTACGCGGTGAGTTTTTGCGTGGTCGAGCGTCTCTAAAAGACCAGCGTGCGCCAGTCGCGGTCGATGGCGCGGGCCATGAACTGCACCGCCCCGCCGCGCTGCACGCCGGGCATCAGTTGGGCCGCCTCGATGCCCTGGGCGTGCAAGGCATCGCTGCAGGCAAACAACTGGGCGCCGAGATCGGTGGCTTCGCGCAGGTTGTCGGCAATCGTTTTTTCCACGCGCTCGCTGGCGCGCAGGCCGGCGGCCACGCCGGGCAGCAGCAGGTGCACGCTGGCGGCGGTGAAGTAAATCTCCACCGGCACCTCCATGGCGGCCGCGGCGGCGGCATGAAAGAAGGGCGTGGCCAGGCGCTCGGGCGCGCTGGCGTCGGCCGCCCACAGCAGGATGGCGACGCCGGCCACGCTGTTTTCGGCGAAGCTCATGGGCTGCCCCTTGCAGGCCCGCTGGTGGCGGGAACCAGGTCGGGCGCGAAGCGCCGCGCGTGCTCGGCCATGGCCTCGTCCGCCGCCGCGCCGTGCAGCAGCAGCGCCTGATCGGCTTTGAAGTCGGTCAGTTGCAGGCGCGCGATCCAGCCCGCGCCATAGGGCTCGCGGTGCACCCAGTCGGGCCGCTCGTCCAGGGCAGGATTGACTTCGACCACCGCGCCGCTCACGGGCGACTTGACCGCCACGATGGACTTGGACAGTTCGACCACCGCCACCGTGCCGCCTTGCGCCACCACACTGCCCACCCGCTTGGGCCGGCACATGTAGATCTCGCCCGACAGCGCAATGCCCAGTGGCGTGATGCCCACCGTGGCCGTGCCGTCGTCGTGCACGCGCGCCCACACCTGGTGCTCGATCAGCACATGCAGATCGGCGGGCAGGGCGACCAGTGACGACGCAGCGGGGTCAGGCATGGCGGGGATCCGCATCGCATCCATCGCCGGCAACGCGCGGATCGCAAAGGGCCCAATGGCCGCGGAGCAGGCCATGCCAGTGAGCCCCTGGCCGGGGTCTCCCCGGACAGAGGGCGTGCCCCCTCGAGGGGGGAGGCGAAACATCGCGCAGCGAGTGGAGACTGGGGGTGGTCATATGCTGGCGGAAAGGCATGGGAGTCGAACCCACCCGGCGACGCTTGGCGCCACCCACCGGGTTTGAAGCCCGGCCCACCCACCAGGATGGTTGCCTTTCCGTGTTTTTCATTGCAATAGCCCGCTGTCGGCGCGCAGCCGGTGGGTGTCGCCCACGCGCCGGGTCAGGCCGATGCGGTCGAAGTATTCCAGAATCTGAATGGCCCGCTTGCGGCCCAGGCCGGTGGCGTCGCGAAACTCGGCCGCCTGCACCTCGTCGGTGTGGCTGGCTGCCACCTGGCGGGCCAGGGTCGCCAGCCGCTGCATGGTGCCGGTGGGGTAATACAGGTCCTTGACCACCTGGTGCAGCTCGCCGCGCCGCGCCAGCCGCGCCAGCGTGGTGCGCACCAGCGGCTCGGCCTCGCGCGCGTCCCGGGCCATGTCGCGCGCCCACGCACCCTCGAAGCCGGCGGCCTCGAGCGTGGGCGCCACCTTTTGGGCGATGCGCGTCTCGACGGCCGACAGCTCGGCCCCGTGCGTGGGCAGGTGCACCACCGGGCCGTGGCGGGCGATGCGGCCTTGCTCGGCCAGCCGCGCCAGCAGCGCCTGCCACAGCGGCGCCGGCAGGCGTGGCGCGGCCAGGCGGCGCAGGCGGGCGGCGTCGGGCCCCAGCTCGTCGGGCTGCTGCTGGTGAAAGGCCTGCAGCGCGCCCAGCACGGCCGCGCCGAATGCTTCGGTTTGAATAGCGCCCAGCGCATGTCCTTCATGGGCCAGCGCCTCGTTGGGCATATGAATAGGCGGTGGCCCGACCAGACCCTGGGTGGCGGCAAAGCGCGCCTGGTCGATGCCGTGTGGCGCCACGGCCAGCAGGGCCTGCAAGCGTTCGCCGGCGCGGGCGTGCAGGAGCGCCTGCAGCTCGCTCAGGCGCTGCGGCGTGCGCCGATAGCGCGTGGGCGCCATGGGGTCGAGCACTACGGCGCCGGCCAGGGTGCGGCTGGCGGCGGCGTCGCGCAGCAGCACGCGCTCGCCGTGCCAGGCGCCCACCGGGGCGGCGAGCACCAGCTGGGCCAGCGCCGTGCCGCCGGGGGGCAGGCTGTCGGCATCCAGCAGCGCCACGGTGGCGTTGACGCGCGCCGCGCCGATGTGGGCCTGCACGTGCGCGCCCGAGCGCAGGGTCTTGGCCTCGCCCGGCCACAGGCGCAGCGACACGTCCATGCGCTCGGTGGCCAGGGCCACGGCCGGGTGGGTGAGCCACTGGCCGCGCGTGACCGCGTCGCGCTCGATGCCGGCCAGGGCGAGGGCGCAGCGCTGGCCGGCCTGGGCGCTGGCCACGGCCTGGTCTTGCGCGTGCAGGCTGCGCACGCGGGCGCGCTGCACGGCGCCGCGTGCGGCGGGCAGCAGCGCCAGCTCGTCGCCCACGCGCACCGTGCCGGCGTGAATGGTGCCGGTCACCACCGTGCCGATGCCCACCAGGGTGAAGGCGCGGTCGATGGCCAGGCGGAAGGCTTGCGGATCATCCGGGGCTGCAGCCCGCTCAGTGTCTGCGCGAGCAGCTTCGAAAAGCAGAGCACGCAAGTCGTCGATGCCGGCGCCGGTCTGGGCCGACACAGCGAGGATGGGGGCGCCGGCCAGTGCCGTGCCCTGCAGCAGCGCGGCCATCTCCGACTGCACCGCCTGCACGCGCTGGGGCGCCACGCGATCCATCTTGGTGACGACGACCGCGCCGCGCCGGATGCCCAGCAGCGACAGCACGGCCAAATGCTCGCGCGTCTGCGGCATGGGGCCGTCGTCGGCCGCCACCAACAGCAGGGCGCAGTCGATGCCGCTGGCGCCGGCCACCATGGTGTGCACCAGGCGCTCGTGGCCGGGCGCGTCGATGAAGCCGATGCGCTGGCCACTGGGCGTGTCCATGAAGGCGTAGCCCAGCTCGATGCTGATGCCGCGCTTTTTCTCCTCCGGCAGGCGGTCGGTGTCGACGCCGGTGAGGGCGCGCACCAGCGTGGTCTTGCCGTGGTCGATGTGGCCCGCTGTTCCAACAATCATGTGCCGAGGATCACGATGCTATCAATCGGAGAGCTGCTGGCGTTTGTCTGATCTGCGCAAGAGGCCGATTTGATCGGTCAACAGCTGGGCGTCTTCGAGGCAGCGCAGGTCCAGCAGCAGGCGCTCGTCCTGGATGCGGCCGATGACCGGGGTGGGCAGCGCGCGCAGCGCCTCGGCCAGCTGCTGCAGGGCGCGGCCGGCACCTTTCTTCTCGACCGGGGCGATGCCCAGGCCGGCGGACGCGAGCCGCTCGACGGGCAGCGAGCCGGAGCCGATCTGGCCTTGCAGCGGAACGCATTCGACCGTGTAGCGCGGCGCCAGCGCGGCCTGCAGCGCCGGCTGCACGGCGCCGGCCATGGCCTCGATGTCGGCCAGCGGGCGCGTGAGCAGGCGCAGCGTGGGCAACTCCTCGGCCAGGCGTTCGGGGCGCAGGTACAGGCGCAGCGTGGCTTCCAGCGCGGCCAGCGGCAGCTTGCCCAGGCGCAGCGCGCGCTTGAGCGGGTGCTTGCGGATGCGCGCCACCAGGTCCTTGCGGCCGACGATCAGCCCGGCCTGCGGGCCGCCCAGCAGCTTGTCGCCGCTGAAGGTGACGAGGTCGCAGCCGGCTTCGATCATGTGGCGTGGCGTCGGCTCGGCCGGCAGGCCCCAGGCGGCCATGTCGATCAGCGCGCCGCTGCCCAGGTCGGTCACCAGCGGCAGGCCGTGGGCGCGGGCGAGGGGGGCGAGCGCGGCCTCATCGACCGCGGCCGTGAAGCCCTGCACCGCGTAGTTGCTGGTGTGCACCTTCATCAGGAGGGCGGTGCGCGGCCCGATGGCGCGCTGGTAGTCGGCCGGATGGGTGCGGTTGGTGGTGCCCACCTCGACGAGGCGCGCGCCGGCGCTCTTCATCACGTCGGGCATGCGAAAGGCGCCGCCGATCTCGACCAGCTCGCCGCGCGAGACGACGACCTCCTTGCGCGCGGCAAGCGCCGCCAGCGTGAGCAGCACGGCCGCCGCGTTGTTGTTGACCACGGTGGCGGCCTCGGCGCCGGTCAACTCGCACAGCAGGCCTTAGATCAGGCTGTCGCGGTCGCCGCGCCCGCCGCTGTCCAGGTCGTATTCGAGGTTGCTGGATGCGCCCATCAGGGCCTGAATCTGCTCCAGCGCCGCGCGGGGCAGGCGCGTGCGGCCCAGGTTGGTGTGAATGACGGTGCCGGTAAGGTTGAGCACACGGCGCAGGCGCGGCGCCAGGCGCGCGTGCACGCGCCGGCTCAGCGCTGTGACCAGGGCGTCGGGCTCGATGCTCGACGAGGGCAAGGCGCCGGCCAGTGCCTGCGTGCGAAGTCCGCCCAGCAACTGGCGTGCCGCCCCGGCAACCAGGGTGTGGCCGTGCTCGGCGGCGAGCGTGGCGACTTCGGGCTGGCGCAGCAGCTTGTCGAGGGCGGGCAGGTCTTGCGGTTGCGCCAGGGGCCGGGGGTCTGCGAGGGCCTGCGAACCGTGAACCACGGATTCTTCGGGCCGCTTCATCAGGCCGGCTCCGTTTGCACGCTCTCGCTGTCGCCGAACAGCAGCAGCAGGTTGGTGCCGTGGCGCTGATAGCCGGCCTCGGACACCAGCAGGTCGAGCGTGAGCGTGGCCAGGTCGTCGGCCACCGGCTCGACGTGGGCGTCGCGCTCCTGATGCACGATCTTGAGGTAGTGGTGGCAGGCCTCGCAGGTTTCGGCCTCGACCGCCGCGCGCGTGGCCGGTGCGCCGGTTTCGCCGGCCGGCTGCAGGGCCTGGTACTGAATGCCCTCGTGCGCGCCGCAGTGGCTGCAGTGCACCATCTCCATGCGCCACTGCGAGCCGCACACCGAGCAGTGCAGGTAGCGCTGGCCCCTGAAGCCCTGGCCCGAGCGCGTGTTGCTGGCCGTGGGCAGGCTGCCGCAGCAGGGGCAGTGCGCGCGTCCGCTCAGGGCCGCGAACGCCTCCGGGTGGGCGGCGGCGGCCGCGGCGGCCCGCTGCGCCCAGTGCAACTGCAGGCCGGCGGCCAGCAGCGGCGCGGTGGCCATGTTCAGGCCCAGGGTGATGCCGGCCAGCAGGCGGTCGGCCTGCTGCTCCAGCGTGTCGTCCGGCCAGGCGATGACGGTCTGCACGGCGCTGCGCGCGGGGTTGTCGGGCGCCAGCCTGGCCAGCACCTGTTGCAGGGCGGCGCGCAGTTCGGCGCGCCACAACGCGGGGCGCGGCCCGTGCCGGCTGGGCAGCGGCGGCTCGCCACGCTGCAGCGCCGCTGCGATGTCGTCGGCGCTCGGCAGGTCGAAGGCGGGCGGGGTTTGTGCGCGCTCGTGCAGGGCCTCGCACAGCACGGCCATCAACAGCAGGTACTCGCGCAGCGCATGGCCGGCGGCCTGCTGGCGCAGGCGCAGTGCACGCTCGGCAAACAGCGTGGCGGGCTGGGGGGCGATGAAGGACGGGATGTCGGCGAGTCCCGCGCGCAAGACGATTTGCTCGGGCGAGGGCAGCTCGGGTGGAGTGATCGGGTTGGTCAAGGCAATGCAAACGGCCGCCGATGCGGGCACCGGCCGGCCGGGTCGAGGGGTGGTTGATACAAGCTCACTTGGACGGGGCCTTGGCCGAGCGGCCCTGCACCTGGTCACGGTACCACAGCGGGTGGTGGTGGCGCGCCCAGCCGGCGCTGACGGTGCCGCGCGTCATGGCCTGCACGGTGCCCTTCACCCAGATGGCCGCATAGGCGTGCACGATGACCGTGAGCACCAGGCCGAAGGCCGCCAGCGCATGCAGCACCACGGCGATGCGCTGCAGCCAGATCGGCACACTGGGCGCGAACCAAGCCTGCCAGAACAGCGCGCCGGTGACCAGCAGCACGATCAGGCACAGGGCGAACAGCCAGAACACCAGCTTTTGCCCGCCGTTGTACTTGCCGATCGGTGGCATCTGCGCCGCATTGCCCTCGGATATCAGCTTGCCGGCCGAGCCCAGCCACTGCGAGTCTTCCTTGCGCCAGATGTTGGCGCCGGCAAAGGCGAAGAACAGGCCCAGGAACAGCACGAACATGGCGATGCCCAGGTACGGGTGCAGGATGCGCGCCCATTGCGGCCCGCCCACCAGCGCCGTCAGCCAGAACAGCGCCGGATGAAACAGCGCGAAGCCCGAGACGGCCGCGAGCACGAAGCAGGTGACGACGGCCCAGTGGTTGGAGCGCTGGCCGGCGCTGTAGCGCTGCAGTTGGAGCTTTTTCATCGCGGCTCTCCTTGGGTGCTGTCCTGCGCCTCGGCGGCGGCGGCGGCTTCGTCTTCTTCCGACACTTCCAGCGGGCCCTTGCGCAGGTAGTGGAACCAGCCGGCAAAGGCGGCGCCGGCCATGACGGCCAGGCCGACCGGCTTGGACACGCCCTTCCACAGCGACACCCAGGGGCTGACACTGGGGTTGGCGGGCAGGCCCGTCAGCGCCGGCTGGTCGGCGTGCTTGAGCACGTACATGACGTGCGTGCCGCCCACGCCGGCCGGGTTGTACAGGCCGGCGTTCTGGAAGCCGCGCTCCTTCAGGTCGGCCGCGCGTTGCTCGGCGTAGCTCACCATGTCGTCCTTGGGGCCGAAGGTGATGGCGCCGGTGGGGCAGGCCTTGACGCAGGACGGCTCCAGGCCCACGCCCACGCGGTCGGAGCACAGGGTGCACTTGTAGACCTTGTGGTCCACCGGGTTCATGCGCGGGATGTCGAACGGGCAGCCCTTGATGCAGTAGCCGCAACCGATGCAGTGCTCGCTGATGAAGTCGACGATACCGTTGGCGTACTTGACGATGGCGCCGGGCGAGGGGCAAGCCTTCAGGCAGCCCGGGTCGTCGCAGTGCATGCAGCCGTCCTTGCGGATCAGCCATTCGAGGTGATTGGGCTCGGGCTCGACCTCGTAGAAGCGCATCAGGGTCCACGACTGGGCCGTCAGGTCCATCGGGTTGGTGTAGACGCCGAGGTTGGTGCCGACGTCGTCGCGCAGGTCGTTCCATTCCATGCACGCCACCTGGCAGGCCTTGCAGCCGATGCACTTGGAGACGTCGATGAGCTTGGCGACCTCGGGCACGTGCGAACGTGCCTGCGGCGATGGGGTTGTGGTGGCCGAGCGGGCAACCACGTCCTGGGTTTGCAGGCTTGACATGGCTACACCTTTTCAATGTTCACGAGGAACGCCTTGAACTCCGGCGTCTGCGAGTTGGCATCGCCCACGAAGGGCGTCAGCGTGTTGGCGATGTAGCCGTTCTTGGTCTGCCCCTTGAAGCCCCAGTGGAAGGGAATGCCCACCAGGTGCACCTTCTGGTCGTTCACGTCCCAGGGTTTGATGCGCTTGGTGACCACCGCCTTGGCCACGATGTGCCCGCGGTTGCTGCTGACCTTGACGCTGTCGCCCAGCTTGATGCCCTTTTCCTTGGCCAGCTCCTCGCTGATCTCGACAAAGGCCTCGGGCTGAATGATGGCGTTGAGCCTGGCGTGCTTGGTCCAGAGGTGGAAGTGCTCGGTCAGCCGGTAGGTGGTGGCCGAGTAGGGGAACTCCTCCTTCTTGCCGAAGGCGTCCATGTCGCCCTTGAACACGCGGGCGCAGGGATTGCTCAGCGCCTTGGGGTTGTCGGGGTGCAGGGGGTTGACGCCGATGGGCGTTTCGAACGGCTCGTAGTGCTCGGGGAAAGGCCCCTCGGTCATGCCCATGGCGTGCAGGCGCGCCACGCCCTCGGGGTTCATGATGAACGAGCCCATGCCCATGTCGGGCGCGGCCGTGGGCATCATGTCCGGCACGTCGGCGCCGCCCCAGGACTTGCCGTTCCAGTACTCGTACCTCTTGTTGGGTGCCCAGGGCTTGCCGTTGGGGTCGGCGCTGGCGCGGTTGTACAGGATGCGCCGGTTGGCCGGCCAGGCAAAGCCGAAGTTCTGGTAAACGCCCAGGCCCGTCGGGTCGTCCAGGCTGCGCCGCGCCGTCATGTTGCCGGCCTCGGTCCAGGCGCCCGAGTACAGCCAGTTGCCGCAGGCCGTGGAGCCGTCGTCGCGCAGCATGGCGAAGCCCGGCAACTGCTGCCCGGCCTTGACCAGCACCGCGCGCGGGGCGGTCGGGTTGTTGGGATCGGCGGGCGCCAGCACGTCGGCCAGCGCCTTGCCGTTGATCTCGCGCAGCAGCTCGGCCGACGATGGCTCGGTGGGCCGCACGTAGTCCCAGGCCAGGCCTGCGATCGGGTCGGGGAAGGCGCCGCCGTCCTTGGCGTACATCTCGCGCAGCTTGACGAACAGCAGGGCCATGATCTCCGAGTCGACCTTGGCCTCGCCGGGCAGGCCGATGGAGGCCTCTTTCCAGATCGCCACGCGGCTGGAGTTGGTCAGGCTGCCTTCTTCCTCGGCAAAGCAGTTGCTGGGCAGGCGAAACACCTCGGTCTGGATGTTCTCGGGCTTGGCGTCGTTGAACGCTCCGTGGTTTTGCCAGAACTCGGAGGTTTCGGTCTCCAACGGGTCGATGATGACCAGGTACTTGAGCTTGGCCAGCGCCGCCGACAGCTTGTTCTTGTTGGGCACCGTGGCCAGGGGGTTGAAGCCTTGCGACAGGAAGCCGTTCATCTTGCCCTGGTGCATCAGCTCGAACAGGTGCATGGCGTCGAAGCCGCCCTCCAGCTTGGGCACCCAGTCGTAGCAGAAGTTGTTCTCCGGCGTGGCGGCCTTGCCGAAGTAGGACTTCATCAGGCTGTTGAAGAAGCGCGGGAAGTTGCTCCAGTAGTTGAACTGGTTGGGCCGCATGGGCTTGGGCGTGCAGCGCTTCATGTACTTTTCGTACGTGTCGTCGCTGTCGGTGGGCGCGCTCAGGTAGCCCGAGAACACCTCGGCATAGGCGTTCATGTCGGTCACGCCCTGCACGTTGGAGTGCCCGCGCAGCGCGTTGACGCCGCCGCCCGGCCGGCCGATGTTGCCCAGCAGCAGCTGGATCATGGCCATGGTGCGGATGTTCTGGCTGCCCACGGTGTGCTGCGTCCAGCCCAGCGCATACAGGATGGTGCTGGTCTTGTCGGGCGCCGACATCTCGCCCAGCATCTCGCATACCTTGAGGAACTTGTCCTTGGGCGTGCCGCAGATCTTGCTGACCATCTCGGGCGTGTAGCGGCTGTAGTGCTTCTTGAGCTGCTGCAGCACGCAGGCCGGATCCTGCATGGTGTCATCGACCTTCACGTAGCCGTTCTCGTCCAGCTGGTAGCCCCAGGTGGACTTGTCGTACTTGCGCTTGGCCTCGTCGTAGCCGCTGAACAGGCCGTTTTCAAGATTGAAGCCGGGCTTGGTCAGGAAGGTGGCGTCGGTGTTGAACTTGACGTATTCGTGGTGAATCTTGTCGTTGCTCAAAAGCCAGTTGATGACGCCGCCCAGGAAGGCGATGTCGGTGCCGTTTCGCAGCGGCGCATAGAAATCGGCCACCGCCGAGGTGCGGTTGAAGCGCGGATCGACCGAGATCAGCTTGGCCTTGCGCTTTTCCATGGCCTCCACCACCCACTTGAAGCCGACGGGGTGGGCTTCGGCGGCGTTGCCGCCCATGACAAGAACGAGATCCGTGTTGCGGATGTCGGTCCACGAGTTGGTCATCGCTCCGCGACCGAAAGTCGGGCCCAGACTGGACACCGTCGGCGCGTGTCAGACGCGTGCTTGTGTATCGATCCCCACCATCCCCAAGCCGCGCGCCACCTTCACCGTGATGTAGCTGGACTCGTTGGAGGATGAACTGCACATCAGGAAACCGGTGGTGGTCCAGCGGTTGACCGTGGTGCCGGCCGCGTTCTTGGCCTGGAAGTTGGCGTCGCGGTCGTCCTTCATCAGCTTGGCGATGCGCGTGAGCGCCTCGTCCCAACTGATGCGTTTCCACTCCTTGCCGCCAGGCTCGCGCACGGACGGGTACTTGACGCGGCCGGGCGAGTTGATCATGTCCAGCACGCCCGAGCCCTTGGGGCACAGCGAGCCGCGGCTGACGGGGTTGTCGGGGTCGCCCTCGATGTGGATCACGCGCTCGTGCACGTTCTTGGCCTCGTCGCCCAGCTTGTAGATCATCATGCCGCAGCTGACGGAGCAGTAGGGGCAGATGCTGCGCGAGAGGGTGGCGTGGGTCAGCTTGAAGGCGCGTGTTTCAGCCAGCGCCGCCGTGGGTGAGAACCCCAGGGCCACCAGGCTGGACGCCGCCAAGCCAGCCCCGCTCACGCGGAAAAACTGGCGCCGGTTCATGTCCATGGACGTTTTCTCCTCATTGCCATGCACCGCCCAGAGCTCGAGATGCGCCCTTTTTGGATGCATTGAGCGACAGTCTAGGCGCGGGTCGGGATTTCCACTACCTAAGGTTAACCCTCAAGCGAACGTTCGTGCGAATGACGAAGGCGGCGACGGGGTTGCCGTGTGCGACTCGACCCATCCCGGCCGCGCCAATAATGCGGCTTTCATCGCACCAACAGACAGGAGCATTCCATGCAGATCAAGGACAAGGTTTTCATCGTCACGGGCGGCGCTTCGGGCCTGGGCGAAGGTACGGCGCGCATGCTGGCAGGCGAGGGGGGCAAGGTGGTCATCGCCGACATGCAGGCCGACAAGGGCGAGGCCGTGGCGCGCGAGATCGGCGGCGCCTTCATGAAGTGCGATGTCAGCAGCGAGGCCGACGGCCAGGCCGTGGTGGCCAAGGCCACGTCGCTGGGCAAGCTGGCCGGCCTGGTCAACTGCGCCGGCATCGCCCCGGCCGAAAAGACCGTGGGCAAGAACGGGCCGCACCGGCTCGACGTCTACACCCGCACCATCATGGTCAACTTGGTGGGCAGCTTCAACATGATTCGCCTGGCGGCCGACGCGATGAGTCGCAACGAGCCTGAGGCCACCGGCGAGCGCGGCGTGCTGATCTCGACCGCCAGCGTCGCTGCCTACGACGGCCAGATCGGCCAGGCGGCCTACGCGGCCAGCAAGGGCGGGGTGGTGGGCATGACGCTGCCGATCGCGCGCGATCTGGCGCGCAGCGGCATCCGCAACATGACCATCGCGCCCGGCATCTTCGGCACGCCCATGCTGTTCGGCATGCCCAAGGAGGTGCAGGACGCGCTGGCCGCCGGCGTGCCTTTTCCGAGCCGCCTGGGCACACCCGAGGACTACGCCAAGCTGGTGCGCCACATCCTGGAAAACGACATGCTCAACGGCGAGGTGATTCGCCTGGACGGCGCCATCCGTCTGGCACCCAAATGAGTCTCGAATCGGCTTGGCCTCGATGACTCCCGTCGCGCCAAGTCTTACAGGTGCCTGACAAATCATGGGGCAAACAGCTGATTTTGTTCAGGGTTTTCGAGCTTTTGCTGTGGTCTTGCACAGACCTACATTTGGCAATACATCATGACTTGACCTGAGGGGCGGGTGTTCGATCCGCCTTCAATGGGTTGCTGCAATGGTGCGGTTCCGGTGGGCTTGGCAGCCGCGTTCGGCATGACAGGCGTTCGGGGCGGCGGTGGGCGCTGCCTCGCCACCGGTTCAAGAAGTCACGAAAGGAGACTGTCGATATGTCGAAGCTTGAGTCTGAACAAGAGGGCGCTTTTGCCCTGTCGCGCCGCGGTGCGTTGAAGCGCGGCGCGCAGGCGGCTGGCGCCGGCGTGCTGGCCAGCGTGGGTGGGGTGCAGTGGGCGTTTGCCGCCGACAAGCCCGCCATGGGCACCTGGCCGGCCGGTTCGCAGGGCGACACGGTGTACATCGGTGCGGCGGTGCCGCTGACCGGCACCTACGCGGTGCAAGGCGCCGACGAGCTCAAGGGCTGGGAACTGGCCGTGGAGCACATGAACACGGATCACCCGCTGATGAAGAAGATCGCGCCCAAGATCAGCAAGGGCGTGCTCGGCAAGAAGGTGGCGCTGGTTTCGGCCGACTCGGCGGCCAAGCCCAACCAGGCGGTGCAGTCGATCCAGACCTTCATCAACCAGAACAAGATCATCCTGGCAACGGGTTCGACCTCGTCGGCCGTGGCCGTGGCGCTGAACAAGTTCTGCGATCGCGAAAAACTCATGTACATGCCCGGCATCTCGGGCTCCAACGACACCACCGGCAAGGACTGCGTGCGCTACGGCTTCCGCCAGGGGTATTTCGGCGAGATGGCGGCCAATTCCATCGGGCCGATCCTGGTCAAGACCTTCGGCAAGAACCGCAAGATGGCGTTCATGACGCCGGACTACACCTACGGTCACACGACGACGGCCTCGACCGAGAAATACCTGAAGGAAAAGGGCGGCTGGACGACGGTGACCAACCAGGTTTCGCCGCTCGGCACGCAGGATTTCAGCCAGTACCTGACCAACATCGCCAACTCGGGCGCCGAGTTCCTGATGAACGTCAACTGGGGCCGCGACGCCGTGCTGTCGAGCCAGCAGGCCAAGCAGTTCGGCCTGCTGCCCAAGATGACCCTGGTGCTGCCCTACCAGATCCCGTTCTTCGCCAAGGAAGCCGGGGTGGACATCAGCGAAGGCGTGTTTGCCGCCACCGAGTTCTGGTGGGAGCTGGAGGACAAGTATCCGATGGCCAAGGAGTTCGTCGACGCCTTCCGCAAGAAATATGGCTACGCCCCGGAGTGGGGCGCTGAAAATGCCTACGTCAGTTTTGCCCACTGGGCACGCATGGTCACCGAGGCGGGCAGCTTCTACCCGCCCGACGTGATCAAGCAGTGGGAGAAGGGCGAGAAGATGCCGTCGCTGTTTGGCGACGTCTACTACCGCCCCGAGGATCACCAGTGCGTGCGCCCGGTGTTCGTCGTCCGCGGCAAGGCCAAGAAGGACATGAAGAACCCCGAGGATTTCTGGACGGTGGTCGACACGCAGAAGGGCGAGGACGTGATCCAGTCGCCCACGGCCTTTGGCTGCAAGCTCGGCAGCTACACCTGAGCTCCGTCCGGATCCCGTCGTCCGCTCTCGCGCGGGCGATGGGCCCGGCTGTCTCTTGCCGTCATGTCGGGCGGCGAAGTCGCGTGCGATCGGTTGCCGTCGGGCCGATCGCAGAGCCACATTCGCGCCTGCCTGACTCACATTTCACCAACCAGCATCAGGACGGTCGCGCGTGCTTAACTGGGCCAACTTCATTTCACAACTGTTCAACGGGCTGGTGCTCGGCGCCCTGTTGGCGCTGATCTCCTCTGGCCTGACGATCATCTACGGCACGCTGGGCGTGCTCAACCTTGCGCATGGCGCGATGTTCATGCTGGGGGGTTACGCCGGTTGGGTGGCGTTCACCTACACCAACTCCTTCGTCGTCGCCGTGATCTGCGGCGCGCTGTTCGTGATGCTGGTCGGCATCGTGATCGAGCGGGTCATCATCCGCCACTTCTACTCGCGCCCGCCCGAAGACCAGCTGCTGGTGACCTTCGGCCTGAGCATCGTGATGGTGGAACTGGTGCGCTTTGCCTTTGGCAGCCTGTCCAAGGCGGTGCCGCCACCGGGGCCGCTGATGGGCATCACGAACCTGGGCTTCATGGTTTATCCGACCTACCGCATCGGCCTGCTGGCCATCGTCACGGTCGCCTTGCTGGCGCTTTATTTCGTGCTCTATCGAACGCGCATCGGCATGATCGTGCGCGCCGGCATCGAGGACGCGGTGATGGTCGATTCGCTGGGCATCAACGTCTATCGCGTATTCATGCTGGTGTTCGGCATCGGCGCCATGGCTGCGGGTTTTGCCGGCATCGTGAATGCGCCGGTGGTGTCGCTGGCGCCGGATGTGGGCGAAGCGATCCTGGTGCAAACCTTCGTCGTGGTGGTGATCGGAGGCGTCGGTTCGTTCCCGGGCGCCGTGCTGGGTGGCTTGATCGCCGGTGAGCTGATCAGCCTGACCTCGATGATCAACCCCGCGTACTCCTACGTCGTGCTGTTCGTGGTGATGACGCTGGTGCTGATGTTCCGTCCCCGCGGTCTGCTGGGCGCGGTGGGCCGTGAATAAGAACAGGGTGGATTTTTCGATGCGCAGACCATTTCCATACCGTGCCGAGGTACTGACGATTCTGGCCCTGATCGCGGCGCCGTTCGTCCTGCCGCACCTGGGTTTCACGCCGACCACCATCAACCGGATCCTGATCTGGGGCATGGTCGGCATCGGCTTCGACCTGCTGTTCGGCTACACCGGGCTGCTGTCGTTCGGCCAGTCGGCCTTCTTTGGTTCGGGCGGCATGTTCGCCGCCTACCTGCTGACGCAGACGTCGATGCAGAACACCCTGTTCGCGCTGCTGATCGGCACCATCGCCGCCGGCGTGCTGGGCTACCTGGTGGGCTTGGTGGCGCTGCGGCGCACCGGCATCTACTTTGCCATGATCACCGTGGCCATCGCCGAGGTGTTCTTCTACCTGGAGTTCAATCCGCTGTCCGACTTCACCGGCGGCGAGAACGGCCTGGCCGGCGTGCCCACGCCCAGCGTGAGCCTGGGTTTCACCACGCTCGAATTCGACAGCAACCTGTCGATGTACGTGTTCTTTGCCTTTTGGTATTTCGTGGCGCTGGCGCTGGCCTTGCGCATCGTGCGTTCGCCCTTCGGGCTGGTGCTGCGCGCGATTCGCGAGAACCCGCTGCGGGCGGAGGCGCTGGGGCATGACATCCGCAAATACAAGCTGGCGGTGTTCGTCGTCGCGGCGATGTACGCGGGCTTTGCCGGCGGCTTGCTGGGCATGATGCAGGGCTTCATGCCGCCCGACGCCTTCATGTTCGCCACCTCGGGCGAGATCGTCATGCAGACGGCCATTGGCGGTGCCGGCACGCTGTTCGGCCCGCTGTTGGGCGCCGCCGTGTGGCTTTATCTGAGCGACTTCTTCCAGGTCACCCTGAAGCTGGGCGCTGCCTGGCGGTTGATCCTGGGCGTGGTGTTCGTGCTGCTGGTGGTGTTCCTGCGCCGCGGCCTGGCGGGAGCGATCATCGACCTGTGGCATCTGGTGTGGCCCAAGTCGGCCAAGGTGGCAGCGACGCCTCAGCCCACCCAGGCGAGCAGCGCCGACACGGCTGACATGCAGGCGGCGCGCAAGGACACGCGGACGCACGAGGGCCCGATCCTGCAGGCGACCGGCCTGACCAAGCGCTACGGCGGCCTGCTGGCCAACAGCGACATCAACTTCAGCGTCGATCACGGCGAGATTCGCGGCATCATCGGACCGAACGGCGCCGGCAAAAGCACCTTCTTCAAGATGCTGACCTGCGAGGTGCAGCCCACCAGCGGCAAGATCGTGTTCGACGGGCGCGACATCACCGGCATGGGCGTGATCGACGCCTGCCAGCTGGGCCTGACCAAGAGCTACCAGATCAACCAGTTGTTCGAGAAGCTGACGGTGCGCCAGAACCTGGAAATCGCCGCGCTCGGCGAACTGCGCGGCAAGTTCAAGCTCGACCTGTTCAAGGACCTGCACAAGGTACCCAAGCTGGATGCGCACGTGGCCGGCACGGCGGCGCTGGTGCACCTGACCGAGCGCCTGGACACGCATGTCTCCGAACTGGCCTACGGCGAAAAGCGTCGGCTGGAAATCGGCCTGGCGCTGGCCACCACCCCCAGCCTGCTGCTGCTCGACGAGCCCCTGGCCGGCATGAGCGCGGAGGAGCGCGTCGAGACCGTGGCGCTGCTCCGGTCCATCGCGCAGGGCCGCACGCTGGTCATCATCGACCACGACATGGACTCGCTGTTCGAGCTGGTCAGCAAGGTGACCGTGCTGCAGGAAGGGCGCCTGCTGGTCGAAGGCACGCCCGATGAAATCAAGAGCAATCCCCAGGTCCAGGAAGCCTATCTCGGCGGCGTGATGGAGGAAGTGTGATGAGCCTGCTGGAAGTCAAGGACCTGAACAGCTACTACGGCGACAGCCACATCCTGTTCGATGTCTCGCTGCACGTGGACAAGAACGAAGTGGTGGCCCTGCTGGGACGCAACGGCGCCGGCAAGTCCACCACCTTCAAGAGCCTGATGGGCGTGGTCACGCCGCGCACCGGCAGCGTCAAGCTCGATGGGCAGGAGCTGGCCGGCAAGAAGGCACACGAGATCGCCCGCGTGGGCATGCAGCTGGTGCACGAGGAGCGGCGCATCTTCGGCAGCTTGAACGTCGAGGAAAACATCGTCCTCGCCGGCTTGACCGCGCCCAACAAGTGGCCGCTGGAGCGCATCTACGAGATCTTTCCGCGCCTGAAGGAGCGGCGCACCAGCCGCGGCACCGATCTGTCGGGCGGTGAGCAGCAGATGCTGGCGATCGCCCGCGCCCTGGTGCGCGACCCCAAGATCATTTTGCTGGACGAGCCGTTCGAAGGCCTGGCGCCGGTGATCGTGCAGAACCTGGTGCGGGTGTGCCGCGAACTGGCGAAGTCGGGTCAGACCATCGTCCTGATCGAGCAGAACATCGCCGCCACGCTGGCGCTGGCCACGCGCGTGTACATCCTCAACAACGGCCACATCGTGCACGAGGGGCCGGCGGCCGAGCTCAAGAAGCAGCCCGAGCTGCTGCAGCGCTACCTGTCGGTTTGAGGGCTCGGGCGAACTGGGCGCGGCAGCGCCGCGCCCGCCGCCTCACAGCACCTCGCTGGCGAAATCCGCCAGCCGCGAGCGCTCGCCGCGCGCCAGCGTGACGTGGCCGCCGTGGGACCAGCCCTTGAAGCGGTCGACGGCGAAGGTCATGCCAGATGAGCCCTCGGTCAGGTAGGGCGTGTCGATCTGCGCCAGGTTGCCCATGCAGATGATCTTGGTGCCGGGGCCGGCGCGCGTGATCAGCGTCTTCATCTGCTTGGGCGTCAGGTTCTGCGCCTCGTCGATGATGATCCACTTGTTCATGAAGGTGCGCCCGCGCATGAAGTTCATGCTCTTGATCTTGATGCGGCTGCGGATCAGCTCGTTGGTGGCGGCGCGCCCCCACTCGCCGGCATTGCCGCCGTCGCCCTTGGCTAGGAACTCCAGGTTGTCGTCCAGCGCGCCCATCCAGGGGCCCATCTTTTCTTCCTCGGTGCCGGGCAGAAAACCGATGTCCTCGCCCACGCTGACGGTGGCGCGGGTCATGATGATCTCGGTGTAGCGGCGGTCGTCCAGCACCTGCGTCAGGCCCGAGGCCAGCGCCAGCAGGGTCTTGCCGGTGCCGGCCGTGCCGGCCAGGGTGACGAAGTCGATCTCCGGGTCCATCAGCAGGTTGAAGGCGAAGTTTTGTTCGCGGTTGCGCGCCGTCACGCCCCAGACGCCGTTTTTCAGGTGGGTGTAATCCTTGAGCGTGCGCAGCACCGCCGTCTTGCCCTGGATCTCGGTCACGCGGGCGTACAGGCTGGGCTCACCCGGCGCCTCGAAAAAGGCGAACTGGTTGATTTGCAGGCTGGCCACGATGGGCCCGCCGATGCGGTAGTAGGTGGCGCTGCCGCTTTGCCAGCTTTCGATGGTCTTGCTCTGGCGGGTCCAGAAGTCGGGCGGCAACTGCAGGGTGCCCGAGTACAGCAGATCGCCGTCGTCCAGCGTCTTGTCGTTTTGGTAGTCCTCGGCAATCAGGCCCAGGGCGCGCGCCTTGACGCGCATGTTGATGTCCTTGGACACCAGCACCACGTCCACGCCGGCCTGCTGCTGCTTGAGCGCGGCCACCACGCCCAGGATCTGGTTGTCGGCCTTGCCCTGGGGCAGGGCGGCCAGCAGATTGGACTCGAGCGGGGTGGTCTGCAGGTGCAGCTTGCCGGTGGCCTCGGCGTGGCCGGTGGCGCTCAGCAGCAGGCCTTGCGCGATGTCGGCGCCCTTGACGCCCGCCAGCGCGTCCAGCAGGCGGCTGGTCTGGCGGCCGTTGCGCGCCACCTCGGTCATGCCCTTCTTGTGGGCGTCGAGCTCTTCCAGCACGATCATCGGCAGGAAGATGTCGTGCTCCTCGAAGCGGAACAGCGCCGTCGGGTCGTGCAGCAGGACGTTGGTGTCCAGCACGAACAGGCGCGGCGTGCCGTTGCTGCGCGCCTTGGGCTGGCGCGCCGCGCCGGCCTTGGGCGCGCGTGTGCGCGGCGCCGCCGCAGGGGCCGGGGCGATCGGCGGTGCCAGCGGCGCACGCGCCACGGCCGGGCTGGGGGCGAGGGCGACGGCGGGGCTGGTCAGGGCAGGCTTTTGCACGCTGGGCTTGGGCGCCGCGACCGCTGCGGCACCGCCGCCGGCCGGCGCGCGGCGGGCGGACAGGTCGATGACGTCGGAAGACAGGCGGGCGCCACGCTTGGCGGGTGGGGGCGGCAGGGGCATGGGGACGGGCTCAATACCAGGAACGGGACAAAGAAAAAGCCGCCGGGCTGGGCCGGGCGGCTTGGCTTGACGCGGAGTCGGGTACAGCGGTGTGCTTGCACATTGCGGCTCATTATGCATGAGCCGGCGGCGCCACCCGTGCGTCGATCAGGCAGCCTTCCTGAGGATCTTGACGGCCTTCAAGACCTCTTCGACGTGGCCCGGAACCTTCAGGCCGCGCCACTCCTGCACCAGGATGCCTTCGGCGTTGACGAGGAAGGTGCTGCGCTCGATGCCCTTGACCTTCTTGCCGTACATGATCTTGTTCTTGACCACGCCGAACATGTGGCACATCTTTTCTTCGGTGTCGGCGATCAGCTCGAAGGGCAGCTCCAGCTTGGCCTTGAAGTCGTCGTGCGACTTCATGTTGTCGCGGCTGACGCCGAACACGATGGCACCGGCCTTGACGAAATCCTTGTACTTGTCCCGAAACTGCATCGCCTCGGTGGTGCAGCCCGGCGTGTTGTCCTTGGGATAAAAATACAGGATGAGTGCTTGCCCGAGATGGGTGGTGTTGGTAACCTTCACGCCGCCGGTGGCGTTGGCTTCGAATTCGGGCAGGGGTTTGTTGACAACAATCGCCATAGGAACGCTGATCTCCGGACGTGTTTTGGACAGAAAGCGGCGGGGCGACGTGCTCGCACACTCACCCGCAACGCCGTGCCGACGGGCAGGGCCTGCCGGCAGTTGCAAGAGTGGCTGGCGATGAGGCTGCCCGCAACAGCTGCAAGGCTGCTATTTTAACCGATCCGGGGCTTCTTCGCCCGCGTCCAGCAGCAGCGCGGCAATCACGCGCCGGCCTTCGCCGGCCAGGATGTTGTAGGTGCGGCAGGCGGCGGCCGTGTCCATGGTTTCGACGCCGATGCCGGCCTCGATCAGCGGGCGGATCCAGGCCGGCGGCGGAAAGCGCAGCCGCGCGCCGCTGCCAAACAGCACCAGCTCGGGGCGCTGCAGCGCCAGCGGCTCGAAATGCTGGCTGCCCAGGTCCTCGAAATGCGCACAGGGCCAAACGACCCGCTCGCCGCTGCTGCTCAGCAGCACGCTGTGCGCGATGCGCTCGCCGCGCACGGTGATCCAGCCCGGGCCGTAGCCGGTGATGGCCGTCTCGAAAAGGTCGGACTGGAACTTCATGGCGTTTGTGCAGTGCACCAAATGTGTTCCAATTCTATGTTTCGCGCGCGATCCCTGCCGCGCGCTCGAGGTTTTGCCCATGAAGACCATCGCCAAATCCAGCAAGCTGGCCAACGTGCTGTACGACGTGCGCGGCCCCATCGTCGACGCCGCGCGGCAGATGGAGGACGAGGGCCAGAAGATCATCAAGCTGAACATCGGCAACATGGCGCCGTTCGGCTTCGATCCGCCCGAGGAGGTGATGCAGGACATGATCCGCAACCTGCCCGACTCGGCCGGGTACTCGGACAGCAAGGGCATGTTTGCCGCGCGCAAGGCCGTCATGCACTACACGCAGCAGCAGGGCATCGCCGGCGTCACGCTGGACGACATCTACCTGGGCAACGGCGCCAGCGAGTTGATCCAGATGGCCACCAACGCGCTGCTGAACGAGGGCGACGAACTGCTGGTGCCGTCGCCCGATTACCCGCTGTGGACGGCCGTCACCAGCCTGGCCGGCGGCCACCCCGTGCACTACATGTGCCGCGAGGAGGACGGCTGGATGCCCGACCTGGCCGACATGCGCGCCAGGATCACGCCGCGCACGCGCGGCATCGTCGTCATCAACCCCAACAACCCGACCGGCGCGCTGTACAGCGACGAGACACTGCTGGGCATCGTGCAGCTGGCGCGCGAGCACGAGCTGGTGCTGCTGGTGGACGAGGTGTACGACAAGGTGCTGTACGACGGCGTGCGGCACACGGCCATGGCCAGCCTGTCCACCGACGTGCTGACGCTCACCTTCAACTCGCTGTCCAAGGCCTACCGCTCCTGTGGCTACCGCGCCGGCTGGATGGTGGTGTCGGGCGACAAGGCGGCGGCGCGCGACTACGTCGAGGGCCTGAACATGCTGGCCAACCTCAAGCTGGGCTCCAACGTGCCGGGGCAGTGGGCCATCCAGACGGCGCTGGGCGGCTATCAGAGCATCAACGACCTGGTCAGGGAAGGCGGGCGCCTGCGCCGCCAGCGCGACCTGGCCTACGAGCTGATCACGCAGATCCCCGGCGTCAGCTGCGTCAAGCCGCAGGCGGCGCTGTACATGTTTCCGCGCCTGGACCCGGCGCTGTACCCGATCGAGGACGATCGCCAGTTCTTCATGGAGGTGCTGCGCGCCACGCGAGTGATGCTGGTGCAGGGCTCGGGCTTCAACTACCCGGACAACCAGCACTTTCGCATCGTCTTTCTGCCGCACGAGGGCGACCTGCGCGAGGCCGTCGAGCGCCTGGCGAAGTTCCTGGAGCAGTACCGCCAGCGCCGCGCCAAACCCGCGAACGTGCTCCCGATTGCTACCAAAAAAGAAGCTGCTCGCGCTTGATTGACGGGCGCAAGAGGCCAATTTTATTCATAAGTCTGATTCATGAAAGCCATTCAAGTGGGCCTGATGGGCCTGGGCGTCGTCGGTGAAGGCGTATTCCAGGTGCTGCGTCGCAATCAAGAGGAAATCAAGCGCCGCGCTGGCCGTGGCATCGAGGTGGCCATGGTTTCCCGCCGTGACATCAGCAAGGCGAAGGCCGTGGTTGGCGACGCGGCGCGCGTCGTGGCCGACCCGCGCGAGATCGTTCGGAATCCCAATATCGACATCGTGGTGGAGTTGATCGGCGGCTACACGCTGGCGCGTGAACTGGTGCTGGAGGCCATTGCAGCTGGCAAGCATGTGGTTACCGCCAACAAAGCGCTGCTGGCCGTGCATGGCACCGAGATTTTCGAGGCTGCTCAGAAGATGGGCGTGATGGTCGCCTTCGAGGCCGCGGTGGCCGGCGGCATCCCCATCATCAAGGCGCTGCGCGAGGGCCTGACGGCCAACCGCATCCAGTGGATCGCCGGCATCATCAACGGCACCACCAACTTCATCCTGAGCGAGATGCGCGACAAGGGCCTGGACTTCGACGCCGCCCTGAAGGACGCGCAACGCCTGGGCTACGCCGAGGCCGACCCCACCTTCGACATCGAGGGCGTGGACGCCGCGCACAAGGCCACGCTGATGAGCGCCATTGCCTTCGGCATTCCGGTGCAGTTCGACAAGGCCCACGTCGAGGGCATCACCCAGCTGGCGGCCACCGACATCAAATATGCCGAGCAGCTGGGCTACCGCATCAAGCTGCTGGGCTTCACCAAGCGGCGCGAGGGAAACGAACCGACGTCCTCACCGGCCGTCAGGGGGGTCGAGCTGCGCGTGCACCCCACGCTGGTGCCGGCCAAGCGCCTGATCGCCAACGTCGAAGGCGCCATGAACGCGGTGGTGGTCAACGGCGATGCGGTGGGCACCACGCTGTACTACGGCAAGGGCGCCGGCGCAGAGCCCACCGCCAGCGCGGTGATCGCCGACCTGGTGGACGTGGCGCGCCTGGCCACCAGCGACCCGCAGCACCGCGTGCCGCACCTGGCCTTCCAGCCCGGCGCGATGCGCGACGTGAGCGTGCTGCCCATGGACGAGATCGTCACCAGCTACTACCTGCGCCTCACCGTGGCCGACGAGGCCGGCGTGCTGGCGCGCGTGGCCACCATCCTGGCCGACGCCGGCATCAGCGTCGACGCACTGCTGCAGCGCGAGGCCGACGAGGTGGGCGGCGAAGGCAGCACGCAAACCGACCTGATCATCCTCACCCACGACGCGCGCGAAGGCGCCATGAACGGCGCGCTGGCGCAGCTGCAGGCCCTGCCCACGGTGCTGGCGCCGATCGTGCGCATCCGCAAGGAAGAACTGAATTGAATTGACGGGCGGCGCCGCGGGCGCCGCTGGTTCGACCGACCCCATGAGATACCTGTCCACGCGCGGTGAAGGCGCATCACGCCGTTTTTGCGACATCCTGCTCGAAGGCCTGGCGCCCGACGGCGGCCTGTACCTGCCCGAGCGCTATCCGCGCATCGACGCCGCCGGGCTGCAGCGCCTGCGCCAGGTGCATGCAAGTCACGGCTATGCCGCGCTGGCCTTTGAAATCCTGTCGCTCTACATCGACGACATTCCGGCTGCCGACCTGAAGGCCATTTGCGACAAGACCTACACCGCCCAGGTGTTCGGCACGCCCCAGATCACGCCGCTGAAGTCTTTGGGTGAGGGCTTTTGGCTGCAGGCCCTGTCCAACGGCCCCACGCTGGCCTTCAAGGACATGGCGATGCAGCTGCTGGGCAACCTGTTCGAGTACGAACTGGCGCGCCGGGGCGAAACACTCAACATCTTGGGCGCCACCAGCGGCGACACCGGCAGCGCGGCCGAATACGCCATGCGCGGCAAGAAGGGCATCCGCGTGTTCATGCTCAGCCCCGACGGGCGCATGAGCGCGTTTCAGCAGGCGCAGATGTTCAGTCTGCAAGACCCCAACATCCACAACATCGCCATCGAGGGCGTGTTCGACGACTGCCAGGACATCGTCAAGGCCGTCAGCAACGATCTGGAGTTCAAGCGCAAATATCGCATCGGCACCGTCAACTCGATCAACTGGGCGCGGCTGCTGGCGCAGGTGGTGTACTACTTCGCGGGCTACTTCCAGGCGACGCGGAGGAATGACGAGCACGTCGACTTCACCGTGCCCAGCGGCAACTTCGGCAACGTCTGCGCCGGCCACGTGGCGCGGCAGATGGGCCTGCCGATCGGGCAGTTGGTGGTGGCCACCAACGAGAACGACGTGCTCGACGAGTTCTTCCGCACCGGCGTGTACCGCGTGCGCGGCAGCGCCGACACGCACGAGACCAGCAGCCCCAGCATGGACATCAGCAAGGCCAGCAACTTCGAGCGCTTCGTGTTCGACCTGCTGGGGCGCGACGGCGCGCGCGTGAAGGCGCTGTTCGACGATGCGCTGCGCCACGTCGGCCGCTTTGATCTGAGCGGCGATCCTGCTTTCAAGCAGGCCCATGAGCGCTATGGTTTCGTGAGCGGGAAAAGCACGCATGCCGACCGCCTGGCCACCATCCGCGCCGTGCATGCGCAGCAGGGCCTGACGATCGATCCGCACACCGCCGACGCCGTGAAGGTCGCGCGCGAGCAGGTGCGGCCCGGCGTGTCCATGATCGCGCTGGAGACGGCCTTGCCCATCAAGTTCGCCGTCACCATCGAAGAGGCGCTGGGCCACCCGCCCGAGCGCCCGCCGGCCTTCGAGGGCATCGAGCAACTGCCGCGCCGCGTGCGCGTGCTGCCGGCCGACGCGGGGCAGGTCAAGCGGCTGATCGAGCAAGAATGTGAATGAAATGGGGCTCTGGCGCCCGCCAGACAAGCGCAACCAGCTATTGAGTTGATAGTGATCGGATCGAACGGATGAAGGTGGTGGGCTTTGCCGGCTATTCCGGCGCCGGCAAGACAACGCTGATCGAGCAGGTCATCGCCGCCTTGCGCGCGCGGGGCCTGCGCGTGTCGGTGATCAAGCACGCGCACCACCGCTTCGACATCGACCGCCCCGGCAAGGACAGCTTTCGCCATCGCGAGGCCGGCGCCGTCGAGGTGCTGATCGCCTCGCGCCATCGGCTGGCGCTGATGCGCGAGTTCGAGCGCGAGACCGAGCTCAGCGTGCACCAACTCATCGCGCGCCTGGATGCCGGGGTGGACTGGGTGCTGGTCGAAGGCTTTCGCGGCAGCGACCTGAGCAAGATCGAGGTCTGGCGCGCCCCCACCGGCCACGCGGTGCTGTATCCGCACGACGAGCACGTGATCGCCGTCGCCACCGACGATGCTGCGCGCCTGCCCCAGCCCGCCGGGCGGCCGGTGCTGGACCTGAACCGGGGCGCCGCCGTGGCGGACTGGCTGATTGCCCAGGGCGAGCGCCTGGCTTACGCGGCGCCGGCGCAGTGACTTTCGCCTGCTCGTGAGCGGGCGCCGGCACGGGTCGATAAGATCGACCGTCATCGCATCCCTCATCGCAGCGCCTTCATGCCCCCAGTTGCCGAACCATCCGCCAAGCCCGCCGCCCGCGCGCCCCTGATGCCGCTGGACGACGCCATCCGGCGCCTGCTGGCCCGCGCCCAGCCCGTGCTGGGGGCCGAGTCGGTGTCCACCTTCGACGCCGACGGCCGCGTGCTGGCGCAGGACGTGATCTCCGGCCTGACGGTGCCGCCGGCCGACAACAGCGCCATGGACGGCTACGCCGTGCGCAGCGCCGACTGCGCCACGGCCGGCGTCGAGTTGCCGGTCAGCCAGCGCATCCCGGCCGGCAGCGTGGGCCGGCCGCTGGCGCCGGGCAGCGCGGCGCGCATCTTCACCGGCGCGCCCATCCCGCCCGGCGCCGACGCAGTGGTGATGCAGGAAGACACCGAGGCGCTGCAGGGCGGCGCGCGCGTGCGCATCCGCGTCGTGCCCAGGGCCGGCCAGTCGATTCGCCGCGCCGGCGAGGATGTCATGCGCGGTGCCGTGGTGCTCTCGAAAGGAGAGCTGCTCACGCCCGCCAGCACCGGGCTGGCGGCCGGAATCGGCCTGGATCGTCTGAGCGTGGCGCGCCGCCCGCGGGTGGCCATGTTCTCGACCGGCGACGAACTGGTCACGCCCGGCACGGTGGCCCCTGAGGCCCTGCCGCCCGGCGCCATCTACAACAGCAACCGCTATTTCTTGCGCGCGCTGCTGCAGCGCCTGGGCTGCGAGGTGACCGACCTGGGCATCGTGCCCGACAGCCTGGACGCCACGGTGGATGCGCTGCGCGGCGCGGCGGCCGGGCACGATCTGATCCTGACCAGCGGCGGCGTGTCGGTGGGCGAGGAAGACCACGTCAAGCCCGCCGTCACGCGTCTGGGCGCACTGGACCTGTGGCAGATCGCCATCAAGCCCGGCAAACCCTTTGCCTACGGCCACGTCGGGCGGGCCGATGGCGGCGCGGCGCACTTCATCGGCCTGCCCGGCAATCCGGTGTCCAGCTTCGTCACCTTCCTGCTGCTGGTGCGGCCCTTCGTGCGCGCGCTGCAGGGCGCCACGCGGCTGGACGCGCCGGCCTTTGCCCTGCGCGCCGACTTCGCCATCACCAAGGCCGACAAGCGCCGCGAGTTCCTGCGCGTGCGGCGCAACGCGCAGGGCGGGCTGGATCTGTTCGCCAACCAAAGCTCGGGCGTGCTGACGTCGATGCACTGGGCCGACGGCCTGGTCGACCGCCCGGCGGGCACGACGATCGCCCAGGGCGACATGGTTCGCTTCATCCCGCTGGCGGAGCTGCTGGCATGACGGTGCAGGTCACGGTGCGCTACTTCGCGTCGTTGCGCGAGGCGCTGGGAAAGGGTTCGGAAGCACTCGACACCGATGCCGCCACGCTGGGCGCGCTGCGCCGCGAACTGGCCGCGCGCGGCGGCGCCTACGCCGAGGTGCTGGCCCCGGGCCGCGCCGTGCGCATGGCGCTGGACCAAGTGATGGCGGCCGACAGCGAGCCCCTGCGCGCCGGTGCCGAGGTGGCGTTTTTCCCGCCCGTCACGGGGGGATAAGCGGCGCGCGGGGGCGATCGCCGCAGCCGACTGGAGCGCCTACTTCTCGCCTGAATCGAGAAACCGATCGACCGCTGCGGCCGACTCGGTCGCCTTGGTGAACAGGAACAGATGCCCGTCGTCCAGCTCGACCAGCGTGCTGTGCGGAATCAGCCGCGCCATGATGCGGGCATTGACCAAGGGGACGATCGGGTCGTCGTTGCCCGCCATGATCAAGGTGGGCTGCCGCAGCAGGGGCAGCAGGGGCGCGCTGATCCAGCCGGCCAGGGCCATCTGCTGATAGAGGTAGCCGCGCCGGCTGGGCGAGCGCGACAGGCGTGCGAAATCGGTCAGCGCCTCGGGGTCGGTGCGGGCCACGCCGCCGTAGAGCGCGCCCAGGTTGTCGCGCATGAAGTTGGGGTCCTTGAACCGGCGCGGCGTGGTCATCTTGGCCAGGACGCGCAGGTCGCCCGGAATCAGCAGCCCGCCCGCGGCGGTGGCCGCCAGCACCAGCCGGCGGCAGCGGCGCGGGTTTTGCAGGGCAAACTGCTGGGCCAGGGTGCCGCCCCAGGAGACGCCCAATGCGTCCACGCGCTCGACCTTCAACTGCTCGAGCAGGTGCCCCACCAGGCGGGCCATCATCCACAGCCGGTACGGGAACGGGGTGGCCGGCGATTCGCCGGTGCCCGGAACGTCCAGCGCGATGATCTCGCGCTCGGGGTCCAGGTGGTCGACAAACGGCGCCATCAGCTCGATGCGCGAGCCGATGCCGTTGAACAGCAGCAAGGGCGGCTTGTCCGCCGACGTGCCCGCCCACACCGCGATGCGCAGCTCGTGGCCGTCGACGGTCCGGCGTTCGAATCGCGGTTCGGCTCGGTTGGCGGTCGCGGTGTCTGGGGAGTCCATGGTGTCGATCAAGACGATGCCTTTTCATGCACGTAGGTGCCCGGTGCCTTGCCCAGGGACGGGTGGGTCTTGTTGCCGGGCTTTTTGGGTGCGGCGACCATTTTGCCCGAGCGCTTGGCGCACCATTCGACGTAGTACGGCCACCAACTGCCGTAGACGCGCTGGGCGTCGGCCAGCCAGCCGTCGCTGTCCTTGGTGTTGTCCGGGTTGAGGAAATAAAAGTCCTTCTTGCCCCCGGGCGGCGCCACGATGGTCTGGATGTGGCCGCGCCCGCCCAGCAGGAAGTCGCAGCGCTTGCCCAGCATCTGGGCCGAGCGGTACACCGACGGCCAAGGGCAGATGTGGTCGGTGCGGGCGGCGATGACCAGGCTGTCGAAGCCGAACTTGGAAATGTCGGCGATGGGCGTGTCGCGATACTGCATGGCGCCGGGCGTGGCCAGCGGATTGCGCGCGCAGAAGGCCTGGAAGTCGCGGTTGTACTGGGCGGTCATGCCGGTGGCGTCCGAGTTCCAGGCCAGGATGTCGAAGGCCGGCGGCCCTTCGCCCATCAGGTAGTTGTTGACCCAGTAGTTCCAGATCAGGTCGTTGGGCCGCAACATGGCAAACAGCAGGGTGAATTCGTCGGCGCTGATGCGGTCGCTCTTTTTGGGCAGCACCTTGGTCCACTTGCTCAGCTTGGGGTCGTTGAAGTCGCCCAGCACGGGTGTGTCGTTCATGGCGGCGCAGTCCAGCGGCGCTACGAACAGCGTCATCGAGCCGATGCTTTTCGAATGCATGGCCTCGTGATGGCCGGCCACCGTGACGGCCAGCGGCGCCGCGCCACAGACGGCCAGCACGTTCGGATCGGCGCAGCCCGAGATGCTCTTGACCGCCTGCAGCGCCTCGTCCATGCCGTCCATGTAGGTGTCCATGCCCCATGAATCGTGCTCCTTGCCGGGGTTTCGGAACACCATGACGAACAGCGTGAAGCCGTTTTGCACCAGGTATTCGAGCAGGCTGCGCCCGGGCGCCAGGTCGAACGCGTAGTATTTGTTGATGATTGAGGGAATCACCAGGATCGGCCGCTCGTGCACCTGCTCGGTCTGCGGCGCGAATTGCAGCAGCTCGAACAGTTCGGTGCGCAGCACCACGTCGCCGGGCGTGGCCGCCAGGTTGTCGCCGACCTTGAACGGCCGCGTGTCCACCTGCGAGGGCACGGGGCGACGCGCCGTCACGTCGCTCAACCAGTTCTGGTAGCCGCTGAGCAGGCTCTTGCCGCCGCTCTCATAAGCGCGCTTGAGCGCGGCCGGATTGCCCAGCAGGAAGTTGGTGGGCGCCAGCGCCTCGGTCACTTGCGACATCAGGAACTTGGCGCGGCCCGTCTGCTTGGGCTCCAGCCCCGCCTGGTCGACAAAATTCTGCAGCGACTGCGCCCACGCCTGGTACGCCGGCAGCCACCGGCGGTACAGGCCGTTGTTGCGCCAGGCGGAGTCGCCAAAGCGCGGATCGGGGCTGGGTGCCGACTCGCCGCCATCGCCGCGCACGATGATCTTGGCCAGCTTGGCGTAGAACGCCGCGCTTTCCCGCGCGAAGACTTCGGGTTGCCGCAGCGCCTGCAGCCACAGCTCGACGGCGCTGTCGCGCAGGTCGTCCAGCCGCAGGTCGCCCAGGGCATTCAGTCCGCCGACCGATTGCGTGGCGTCGGTATCGGCGTCGGTATGGACTTCAGCGGTCGCCGTCGCGCTTGCCTTTTTTCTGGCCATGGCCTGTCTCCTCGTTGTGCGAACAAGTGCTTTCTGCGCCGGTCACTGGATCAGCATGGCCAACATTTCGGCCACCAGGGCGGGTTTGCCTTCCCCTTCGATTTCCAGCGTGTTGCGCGTCTTGATGAGGGTGTTGCCGCCGCCCTTGTCCTCGGCCGACATCAGCTCGACGCGGCAGCGCACGCGCGCGCCGGCCTTGACGGGCGCCATGAAGCGCAGCTTGTCCATGCCGTAATTGAGCCCGGCGCGCGCGTCGGCCGGCACGATGCCCACCTCCATCGCCATCGTCGCCACCATCGAGAGCGTCAGAAAGCCGTGTGCGATGGTGCCGCCGTACGGGCTTTCGGCGCTGGCCCGCTTGGGGTCGACGTGAATCCACTGGTGATCGCCCGTGCACTCGGCGAACTGGTCGATGCGCGGCTGATCCACCCGCACCCAGCCCGATACCCCCAGCTCCTTGCCGACAAAATCGGGCAGTGTCCGCAAGCTGTAAGCCTCGATCGCCATCCCGGTCTCGTTGTGGTGTTTTTATGGGTTGAGCGTCAATTTAGCCGAATCGGGAACCGTCGTCACCTGTGTCCGGCCGTTTCACTTCAGCCACTTTTCGTCGATGGCCTTGAGCGCGCCGCGCTGATTCAGACTCTGGAAAAGGGCGCTCCGCTGGCTGTCCGCCGGGTGCCACAATCGGCCTCATGCAAGCGATCAAGGCGGGACGCGGTCCCCGGGTGAGCATTCAGTCGCACGACTTCGACCTGACGCAGGAGGTGGCGCACTTGCGCGCCGGCGATGCGCGCATCGGCGCCGTGTGTGCCTTTGTCGGCACGGTGCGCGACCGCCACGCCGGCGCCGAGGCGGGCAGCGTGAGCGCGATCGAGCTGGAGCACTACCCCGGCATGACCGAGAAGGCCATCGAGGCGATGATCGATGCCGCGCAGCAGCGCTTTGCCATTCTGGGCGCGCGGGTGGTGCATCGGGTCGGCCTGCTGCAGCCGCTCGATCAGATCGTGCTGGTGGCTGTCACCTCGATGAATCGGCGCGAGAGTTTTCAGGCCTGCGAGTTCCTGATGGACTACCTCAAGACCCAGGCGCCGTTCTGGAAGAAGGAGGCCACGCCCGAAGGCGCGCGCTGGGTGGACGCGCGCGTGAGCGACGACGCGGCGCTGGCACGCTGGGGACTGAGCCTGCCCAACGCCTGAGCCACGGCGCGCAGCCCGTTGCCGAAACCGCTCGTCCGAAGCGAGCCGGCCTTCGACCTCGTCGTCGTGCAGTCGCTCCTGCTCGCAAGGGGGCTATCGACGTGCGCGCTCGCGCAGGCGCTGCAGCCGGTAGCTCAGTTGCGGCCGGGTGAGGCCCAGGGCGCGCGCGGCCGCCGACAGGTTGCCGGCGGCGCGGTCGACCGCTTCGTTGATCAGTGCGTCCTCGAGCGCTTCCAGGCTCAGCTGCCGGCGCTGCAGTTCGTCATACAGCGCTCCCGAATCGTCGGTCGGCCGGCGCTCGAGTTCGCCCGAGGCGTTGACGGTGACCGGCGTCGACGTCGGAGCGGCAGCAAACAGTGCGTCCACGTCGATCGGCTCGCCGGCACTGGCGAGGATGACGCCGCGCTCGATCAGGTTTTCCAGTTCGCGCACGTTGCCGGGCCAGGGATGGTGGCGCATGGCGTCGAGCGCGCGGTCGGTGAACCCGGTGACGCGCTTGTCGTGCAGCGCGCAGAAACGTTGCAGCAGGTGCAGCGCCAACGGCTCGATGTCGTCGGCGCGCTCGCGCAGCGCTGGAATGCGGATCGGGTAGACGTCGAGCCGATACAGGAGATCGCGCCGGAAGCGACCGGCGGCGACCGCGGCCTCCAGATCGACGTTGGTCGCGGCGATCACCCGAACGTCCACCTTGCGCACCTGTGTGGCGCCCAGGCGTTCGATCTCGCCCTGCTGCAGCACGCGCAGCAGCTTGGCCTGCGCGGGCAGCGGCAGCTCGCCCAGCTCGTCGAGCATCAGCGTGCCGCCGTTGGCGCGCTCGAAGCGGCCCGGGCGCGCAGCACCGGCACCGGTGTAGGCACCTTTCTCGGCGCCGAACAGTTCGCTTTCGATCAGCTCGCCCGGCAGCGCCGCGCAGTTGACCGCGACGAACGGCTTGTCCGCGCGCGCGCTCATCGCATGCAGTGCGCGCGCGAAGCGCTCCTTGCCGACGCCGGTCTCGCCGGTCAGCAGCACCGTCACCTGGGTCACGGCGGCCTTGCGCAGCAGGTCCACCGCGCCGGTGAACGCCTTGGAGCGGCCCACCAGCGGGCCCAGATCGTCGGCGGGTTCGAGCGAGGAGCGCAGCGTCTCGACCTGGGAATGGAGGTTCTCCAGGCGCACCAGCAGCGAGTCGGCGTCGTAGTCGCGGGCCATGGCCTCGCCGTCGGGCCAGTCGGCGAGCGGGCGGCCCTCGATGCGGCAGTGCGCGTCGCCGCAGGCGCAGCAGGCGACCTCCTTGTACAGCACGGGCCGGCCGAAGAACGCGCTGGTGTAGCCCGAGGCATAGCCCAGCAGCATCCAGCACACCGGTTCCGCCTGCGGACCGAAGTCGCGCACATGGGTTTCCACCTCCCAGGAATGGTCCCAGCGGAAGATGCCGTGGTAGCGGCCCTGGTCGACGTCGGCCTCGAAGCGCTCCGCCGTGACCTGGACAGCGCCCTCGAGCATGTGCAACTGCGGGCCGACGGCGAACATTTCGAACAAGGACGCCTCGCTGCGCACCTGGCGCGCCAATGCCGCATCGCGCTCGCCGGCGGCGTAGCCGGAACGCATCAGCACGCGGCGCGTCGTCTCGCGACCGATGGTCTGCATCAACTCGCGTCGCAGCGATCCCAGCGCCGCGGCATGGATCAGCACCATGCGCTGGCCGGCGAGCCAGATGCGCCCGTCGCCGGCCGAAAAGTGCACCAACCGACGCAGATCCGCGTCGGAGGGCAAGGGAGGGAGGGCATCCTCGGTCATGAATCGATTATCGATAATGAATTCAACCCTGTCCATGCCGCGCGAATCGAGTATTGATCAATTCATCAAGCCGATATTCTTGGATTTTATGATTTGATGAAAGAACGAGAGTCGATATCACCAATATATCAGGGAAAACCCGCCATGAAGTCTCGCATTATTTATTTTTGACCTGGGTTTATTTCGGGGTTTTCCCTGAAATTATCGATATTTTTGAGGATTCCCCTGGTCGTGGCATGGCTCATGCATTCATTGTCGGTGCATTGTGCCGAGCCTGACCCATGACCCCGATCGACCCATCCCTGGAACTGCCCGCCTGCGATCCGTCGCGCAAATACGTGAGGCCGCTTGCCCCGCGTGCCGACGGGCTGGTGGCGTTCGAATTCTCGATCGGCTGGCCCGAATTGGCGGTGGAACTGCTGTTGCCCCGTCCGGCCTTTGCCGAGTTCTGTGCCGCCAACCGGGTGCAGCAGCTCGACGCGCCTTCCCCGCATCAAAACCCTCAGGAGACCCGCGAATGAACATCGATCTGCAGGCGCGCGAAATCAAGCCGCTGCGCCAGACCTTCCAGCGCGTGGCGGCGTACGTCGGCGACAAGCCGGCCTCGCGCTACGAAGAGGCCATGCTGGGCGCGCAGCCCTCGGCCAATTTCCACTACCGGCCCACCTGGGAGCCCAGCTTCGAGTTGTTCGACGTCGGCCGCACGGCGGTCCGGATGGCGGACTGGTACGCGTTGCGCGATCCGCGCCAGTACTACTACGCAAGCTGGACCATGGCACGCGCCCGGCAGCAGGACGCGATGGAGGCCAACTACGACTTCGTCGAGTCGCGCCAGCTCGTCGCCAAGATCGCCGACGGCGTGCGCGCCCAGGCCTGCGAAGTGCTGATGCCGCTGCGCCACGTGGCCTGGGCCGGCAACATGAACAACTGCAACATTTGCGCGCGCGGCTGGGGCACGGCCTTTACCGCGCCGGCGATGTTCCACGCGATGGACCAGCTGGGCGTGGCGCAATACCTCACGCGCCTGGGCCTGGCGCTGGGTGAGCCCGAGGCGCTGCAGGCCGGCAAGAACGACTGGCTGGGGGATTCGCGCTGGCAGGTGCTGCGCCGCTACGTCGAGGACACGCTGGTGCTCAAGGACCCGTTCGAGCTCTTCGTGGCGCAGAACCTCGCGCTCAATGGCCTGCTCTACCCGCTGATCTTCACCCACTTCGTGGATGACCGCGTGGCGCTGCAGGGCGGCACGGCCGTGGCGATGCTGTGCTCGTTCATGCCTGAGTGGCACGAGGAAAGCGCCCGCTGGATCGATGCCGTGGTCAAGGTCGCGGCGGCGGACAACGCCGACAACCTGGCGCTGATCACCGGCTGGTACCAGCGCTACACCGGCCTGGCCCAGGCCGCTCTGGCGCCCGTGGCCAACGCCGCGCTGGGTGCGGAGGGCGATGCGCTGCTCGCCGATGTGCGTGCCACCCTCGATGCCCGTGCCCGCAAGGCCGGTCTCGCCCTCTGAGAAGGAGCGCAGCATGAATGCCCCCGTCGTATCCAGCGTCTTCATCGCCTTCCAGGACAACGAGGAAGCCCGCCCGGTGGTCGATGCCATCCTGCTCGACAACCCCAACGCCAGCGCTCAGCGCTCGCCCGGCCTCGTGAAGATCGACGCGCCGCGGCACCTCGTGATCCGCCGCGAGACCATCGAGGAGCAAACCGGCCGCCGCTTCGATCTGCAGCAGATCCACATCAATCTGGTGACGCTGTCGGGCCATATTGAAGAAGACGACGATGAGTTTTCGCTGAGCTGGCGCGACTGAGCGCAGCGCACACCACAAACCAACCATTGAAGGAGACGCCACCATGGACGCACCCGTAGTCAAGAAGAAACTCAGCCTCAAGGATCGCTATCGCGCGATGACGCGCGACCTGCACTGGGACACCACCTACCAGCCGATGGACAAGGTCTTCCCGTACGACAAGTACGAAGGCATCAAGATCCACGATTGGGACAAGTGGGAAGACCCCTTCCGCCTGACGATGGACGCCTACTGGAAGTACCAGGGCGAAAAGGAGAAAAAGCTCTACGCCGTGATCGAGGCCTTCGCGCAGAACAACGGGCAGTTGAGCATTTCCGACGCGCGCTATGTCAACGCACTCAAGGTGTTTATCCAGGGTGT
>OFTX01000145.1_pt1 | contig 44441 bp, 39 predicted proteins | sample 1775051 | NCBI WGS metagenome assembly OFTX01 (sample SAMN08195772, study PRJEB24354) | sludge metagenome | isolation source: sludge from phenol fed wastewater aerobic bioreactor A | place: India: Nagpur | collected 2016-09-15 | reverse complement strand
CGAATCGGATCTGCGCGGCGGGCGCCGGGCAGTCTGGGCGGCAACCACGTCACCGATCTTCGACGATCTGCGCTCCATCCTGCGCAAGACGGTCGGCCCGCAGTCAGTGCTTGAGCGCCTCCTGCACGCTGTGCCCGGCATCGAGCGCGCCGTCATCTACGGCTCCTGGGCGCGTCGCTACCACGGTGAAGCCGGACCGTTCCCCGGCGACGTCGACGTGATGGTGATCGGCGACGTCGACGTCGCCCGCGTCCGTACCGCCGCGGACGAGGCGTCGGCAGAACTCGGTCGTGACGTCAACGTCACCGTCCTGACCCGACAGGAATGGGGCAACGAAGCCAGTGGTTTCATCTCGCAGGTCAAGTCGGGGCCACTGGTTGAACTAGGCCCGCCGTGACGCCATTGCCGAAACCCGTCGCGTCGCTGGTCACCGCGCGCCGCATCGAACACGTCCGTGCGGACCTGCCCGGCGCAGTCATTCGACTGGGACGCGCCGAGGAGAGACTTGAGGCCGCCCGTCGCATCGCGGACATCGACGTGGAAGTCGCGTACGTCACGGCCTACGATGCTGCGCGGATCGCCGTGACAGCGCACATGCTGGCCGGCGGGTATCGGGTCCGAGCCATCGCCGGGGCACACGAGGCCGTCGGCGTATACGCCGCAGCGATGATCAGCACACCGAGCGTTCGCGAGTTCCAGCGGATGCGGCGCCGGCGGAACAAGTCCGAGTACGGCGACACCGCCATCGGCCGGGCCGACCTCACGACCGATATTGGCCACGCTGCGGCCATCATTCAGGCGATCCGCGAAGATCTGCAGTAGATCGAGGTGGAACAGGACGCAGGTAGCAAGCGGTGCGATGCGCGCCAAGTCGCCAGCGACCCGCCTCCAACAGGCGGGCAGCGCGTCAGTCATTGCCTACGGCAGGCAGTTATTGCCTAATCGTCCTACATTTGCGCAGGTCAGAGTGGGCAAGGGGGGAGTTGAACCCCCACGTCCTTTCGGACACACGGACCTGAACCGTGCGCGTCTGCCATTTCGCCACTTGCCCGAACAATCGCACCGGCGCGAAGCGCGACCGCGACCGGTGAGACAGCGACCACTAGGCTAACACGCGCGGCCGCGTGCCGAATCCCCTCGGCGCCGTCGGAAGATCACCGGCCGGAGGAGCACCGGCCGGGAGCGCATCAGCCTCTCGACGGTGGCGCCGATCGCACTCAACGAATGATCGTCCGAGGGTGGATACCTCCGCACAGACGCGCAACGCACCCGCGCCCACACACGTCCCCATTACGATCGTGGGGCAGAGACAGTTCGCGCGGCGACCACCGCGCCGGTCAAGGCTGCACCGCGACGAATGCCTCGATCAACGCGAAGGCACACAGGCACGACGGCACGGGCACGGACAGGAGGTAGACCATGCGCATGCTGCACGGAATCGAACGCCGGCTGCAGGGCGCCGTCGACAAGACGTTCGCCCGCATCTTCGGCGGCAGCGTCCAGCCCGCCGAGGTCACCTCCGCTCTGCAACGCGAGGCCGCCAGCAATGTCCGTCATCAGGACGGCCGGGCGATCGCGCCGAACCGCTTCATCGTTCAGCTCGGGCCGAGCGACCACGCCGACGTCGGGGACGATGTCCGGCGGGTGTCCTCCGCATTCACCGACATGCTCTCGAACTACGTCGCCGACCAGGGCTGGGAGACGTTCGCAGACGTCGACGTCAGCCTGCAGGAGTCAGACCTGTTGCACACCGGCCAGTTTCGCATCACCTCGCTCGTCGACCCGGATGTCGGCCGGCGCCATGAGCCCGGCGGCGAGCCCGGCTTGATGGACCAGTTCTTCGGCCGATCGTCCGGACCCCGGAGTGCCCCGATCGCCAGCCCGGTACTCCCCGGCGCTCCGCGATCTGCCACCGCATATGACGATGTTCGTGGCCACGCCCCGATCGCGCGGCGAGAGCCGCCGAACCCGATTCCGCCGCAGCTCGATCACGGTGGCCCGAACCCGTACGGAGCAGGGCCGGCGGATCCCGCGCATGTCCAGTACCCCCCGGTCGGCCATGGCTCGCAGCCCGCCGCCGGTCCCCGGCCCGCCAGTTCGTGGCCGAATCCGTATGCGGACTCCTACGGGGACCGCTATCCGCCCCCGGGCGCCGACCCGTACGGTTCTCAGGCCGCGTACGGCGAGGCCGCCGGTTACCCGCCGCCGGTGGTGGGCCCGCGCCTGCTGGTGCAGGACGGCAGTGGCCGCAGCTACCCGCTGCAGCGCGGATCGAACGTGATCGGGCGCGGTGCGGACGCGGCGCTTCGGCTCGCCGACACCTCCGTCTCCCGACGGCACATCGACGTCTACTTCGACGGACAGGTGGCCATCGTCCACGACCTGAGCTCGACCAACGGCACCAATGTCAACGGCTCGCCGGTGCAGACCTGGCAACTCGCCGACGGCGACGAGATCCGGATCGGCCAGTCCGCGGTCGTCTTCAGATCGAGGTAAGCGGACCGGTGCCCGCCCTGATCCTGCAGCTCTCCAGACTGGGTTTCTTGATCCTGCTCTGGCTGTTCATCCTTGCGGCGATCCGGGTGATTCGCTCGGATATGCGGGTTGCCGCCGAAGGCCGGGTCGGCGTGACGTCGGCATCGAAACGGCAGCAGCGCCGGAACACCGTGTCGGCGCGCGCCACGGCGCTGCCCGGCGTTCGGCCGAGCACGCTGGTCGTCACTGCGGGTTCGATGGCCGGTACCCGACTGCGCCTGCAGAACGGCCCCATTTTGATCGGCCGGGCGGAAGACTCGACGTTGGTCCTCGATGACGATTTCGCGTCGACCCGGCATGCCCGCCTGATCCAACAGGGCGACTGGTGGGCCGTGGAAGACTTGGGCTCGACCAACGGCACTTACCTCGATCGGATGAAGGTCACCGCGACAACGCCTGTGCCCGTAGGTGTTCCGATCCGAATCGGCCGATCGGTGATGGAGCTCCGCCCATGACGGAGGACCACCACCCCGGCTCTGATCCTGCGGCGCGCATCCCCGACAGCGGCGCGGACCGGGACAGGGCGCGCAGTGCGGGGGAAACCCCGCGCCGGCAGTTGCACGTCGCCGCGCGCACCGACCCGGGCCTCATTCGCTCGAACAACGAGGATTCGTTCTTCGCCGGCGATCGGGTGCTCGTCGTCGCGGACGGCATGGGTGGCCACGCCGCAGGCGAGGTCGCCTCCCGCCTGGTGGTCGATGCGATCGCCCCACTGGACGAACAGATCCCGAGCCCCGATCTCTCCGTAGACCTGCTCGCGGCGACCCGTCGCGGAAACGCGGCGATCGCCGGCCTGGTCGCCGAGCACCCGGATCTCGACGGGATGGGCACCACCGTCACGGCCGTCCTGTTCCACGGGCACCACGCGGCGCTGGTCCACGTCGGAGACTCCCGCGCCTACCTCTATCGCGACGGTGTCCTGCACCAGCTCACCCACGACGACACCTTCGTCCAGTCGCTCGTCGACGAGGGCCGGATCACCGAGGAGCAGGCGCACGAACACCCACAGCGGAATCTGGTGCTGCGAGCGCTCACGGGGATCGACGTGGATCCGAGCGTCGCGATCCGGGAGACCCACGCCGGGGACCGTTACCTGCTGTGCAGCGACGGCCTGTGCGGCGTGGTCGACGCGGAGCGGATCGGCGACGCGCTGGCGGACCCGAATCCGAACGTCGCCGCCGACACCTTGATCCAGCTCTCGCTCGCCGCCGGGGCGCCGGACAATGTCACCGTCGTCGTCGCGGACGTGCTCGACATCGGCGACGGCGCAACAGATTCCGGTCAACCTGTGCACATCGCGGCGCTCGACGATCCGGCCGCGACGAACCCCATCCAGCAGCTCACGCGCGAGATGCCGCGGGTTCCGCTGCCGCCGATCCCCGAGGAGCCCGGCGGGGTCGCGGAGATCCTGACCGGACCCGAGGATGACACCGAAGACGACATGGAGGACGACGCAGTCGACGAGCCCGACGAAGACGTCGACGACGACTTCGAAGAGGACGCGGCAGAAGACACAGCAGACGACGATTCCTGGGACGACTACTTCGATACCGACGACGGCGCCACCGACGCAAGCACCGACGCGAGCGCCGCCGGCGCCGCGGGCCGCCCGGCCGCCGCGGCCGGTTCCCAGGGTCCCGGTGAGGCCCCGCCGTCCCCGGGCGCGGGCGAGAAGACCGCCGATGACGCTGTTCTCGGCGCCGCGGGCGCCGCCTGCGATTCCCGCGAAGCGGCCGGCATCGGGGAAGCCAGTGCCACCGGCACCACGACAGGCACGGCAGCGCGTCGGCGCGGAAAGAGCCCAGGGCCGGGCCCCGGTGCTCCGAAACGCGGTGCGGCGCGGGCGAAGTCGTCGCAGCAGACCCATCCGCCCGTTCGCCGGCGGTGGTATCGCCGCGGCGCGCTGGCCCTTGCGGTGATCGTCCTGCTGGGGGTTGCGATCGCCGGCTCGACGATGTGGGTGCGCCATCAGTACTTCGTCTCGGATCAGGGCAACCTCGTCGTCGTCTTCCGCGGCGTGGACGGCGCGCTGCTCGGCTGGCACCTGTCGACGTTCGAGGAGACCTCGTGCGCCGGCAACACCGAGTGCACGCCGATGCGCGTCTCGGACCTGCAACCGGCAGCGCAGAACCAGGTGCGTGCCGGAATCAAGGCGGTCAGCCTGGCCGACGCGCGCGACGTCGTACAGCGCCTCTCCGGTCAACTGCTGCCGCCGTGCCCTCGCGCGCCGTCGCCGACCGCCGATGACGTTGTTCCGGGCACCACCACATCGCCTGCGACCACCACTGGGATCACCACCGAAACGCCGTCCGCGGCGCCGCCGGTCGCCCCGACAGATACCACCGCCGACAGCACGGTGACCCGCACCCCCGGCTCCACCCCGGACACGCCGGCCGCAGCACACTCTGCGGCTCCGACGACGTCCGCATCCCTCGCACCGCCGCGCACCGAAGCCGCTGCGGCTACCGCCGCGCAGCGCGCGGATGGGGCCGCTGGCGGGCTCGTCGGAAAAGAACTCGCCGCGACCGGGAACTCCGAAAACACCGTCATATCAGGGAAAACCGGGTCGCGCGTGGCCGCAGCGGCCGGCGCAACGATCCCGTCCGGTAGCGGCGCCGCGTCCCACACCGCCGCGTCCCACACGACTGTGCCGACCAATCACACGCCGACCAACCACACCGCATCTCCGACCAGCGACACCACCGCCTCCGCGCCCGGCCTGTCGACGGTGACGATGACGGAGACCGTGACCGCGACGCCGCTGGCCCCGGCGCCGGCGGTCCCGGGCGTCACGTGCCGGAGCGTCCCGTGACCGGCAGCCCCGGCAGCTCCAGTGGCAACGGCGGCCCAGCCGGCAGCGCCACCGGCAGCGCCAACGCAAGTTCCGCCGCCCCCCTGAACGGGCGCGTCCGCCGGCGCACCGGCCGCGGCGCGGAGCTGGGGCTGCTCATCTTCGCAGCGATCATCGTCACCGCCGCTTTGATGATTGTCGAGCTGAACCAGCATCAGGCGCTCAAGATCGAGCTTCTCTATTACGGCGGCGGATACCTTGCGGTCTTCGCGATCGCGCATGTGGTGGTGCGGGCGCTCGCGCCGTACGCGGATCCGTTGATGCTGCCGCTGGTCGCCCTGCTCAACGGTCTCGGACTGGTGATGATCTACCGGCTGGACCTCGCCGAGGCGGTCAAGCACGCGAACGCCACGCCGCAGGCGCCGCTGCAGTTGCTGTGGACGGCGGTGTCCCTGGTGCTGTTCTTGGTGACGCTGCTGGTGATCCGCGACCACACGAGCCTGCAGTCGTACCCCTACACGCTCGCGTTCGCCGGGCTGCTCTTCCTCGCCATGCCCGCGGCCCTGCCCCGGTCGCTGTCCGAGGTGAACGGGGCGAAAATCTGGATCCGTATCCCCGGGCTGCTCTCCGTCCAGCCGAGCGAGTTCGCCAAGATCACGCTGATCGTGTTCGCGGCGGCCTTCCTGGTCTCCAAGCGCGGCGTCCTGTCGACGGCCGGGCCGAGGTTCCTCGGCCTCACTCTCCCGCGGATCCGCGACCTCGGGCCGCTGGTCGCACTGCTGGCGGTGTCGCTCGCGGTCCTGGTGTTGGGCAACGACCTCGGCCCAGCCCTGCTGATCTTCGGCGTGCTGCTCGCCATGGTCTATCTGGCGACCGGCCGGGTGTCGTGGCTGATCATCGGGCTGCTCGCGTTTGCCGGGGGGGCGGTCGTCGCGTATCAGCTGGTCCCGCACCTGCGAGTGCGGGTCGACATCTGGATGCATCCGTTCGCGGACCCGCAGGGCGCCGGCTACCAGCTCGTGCAGTCGCTGTTCGGGCTCGGCACCGGCGGGATCTTCGGAACCGGGCTCGGCGCGGGGCGCCCGGACATCGTGCCCTACGCGTCGACCGATTTCATCACGGCCGCGCTCGGCGAGGAGCTGGGCCTGGTCGGGCTCACCGCGATCATCGTCTGCTTCATGATCCTGGTCGGGCGCGGCATGCGGGCCGCGCTCGCCGCGCGGGACAACTTCGGCTCGCTGCTCGCGGCCGGACTATCGTTCTCCATCGGGCTGCAGGTGTTCGTGATCATCGGCGGCGTCACCGGGCTGATCCCGCTGACTGGGCTCACCACGCCGTTCGTGTCCTACGGCGGCTCCAGCCTGTTGGCGAACTACATCATCCTCGCGCTGCTGCTGCGCATCTCGGACTCGACCCGGCGGCCGCCCGTGAAGCGCACCGGGCCGCGCCGTACCGGAACGCTGGCCCAGGCGCACACCGAGATCCTGTCGCGGAGTGCGAAATGAAGCCCTCCATGCGGAAACTCGGCGCGGCCATCATCGTGATGCTGGTCGCGCTGATGGCGAACCTGACGTACATCCAGGTCGTCAAGGCGGTGGACTACCGACACGATCCGAACAACCGCCGCACCGTGCTGGAGGAGTACTCGCGCGCCCGGGGGCAGATCACCGCGTCCGGCGGGGTGGTGCTCGCCCAGTCGAACCCCTCCAAGGACCAGTACCGCTACCAGCGCGTCTACCCGGGCGGCGCGATGTATGCGAACCTGACCGGGTATTACTCGCTGCGGTACGGCCCGACCGGTCTGGAGCGGCTGCAGAACGATCTGCTCGCCGGCAACGACCCGCAACTGTTCGTCGAGCAGCTCTCCGACCTGATCACCGGACGCGATCCGCAGGGCGGCAACGTCCAGCTGACCATCGTCCCGGCGGTCCAAAAAGCCGCTTATGACGGGCTGTCGGCGAAGGGCTACGTCGGGGCGGTGGTGGCCATCAACCCGTCCACCGGGGCGATCCTCGCGATGGCCTCAACGCCCTCCTACGACCCGAACCCGCTGGCCAGCCACAGCGAAGACGTACAACGCAAGGCGTACAACAAACTGGTGGAGGCGTCCCCGTCGCCGATCCTGGATCGGACGATCGGCGCCGTCTACCCGCCGGGGTCTACGTTCAAGCTGGTCGTCACCGCGGCCGCGCTGCAGCACGGCTTCACGCCGCAGTCGCAGGTTCCGGGCGCACCGACCATCACCCTCCCGGACACCGGCGGCGCGACCCTGTCCAACTACGACAAGGAGGCCTGCGCCGGTCGCGGCGGGGCCCCGGTCACGCTGACCCAGGCGCTGGCGTACTCGTGCAACACCGCCTATGCGACTGTGGCCATGGACATCGGCGCGGCCGCGCTGAAGCAGCAGGCGGCGGCGTTCGGCATCACCGGCGAGAACTCCTCGATCGACGGCTTCCCGGTCGCCGCTTCCCGCACCGGAACCATGGAGACCGCCAGCGGCGCAACGGATCTCGGCGCGCTGGCGCAGTCGGGGATCGGGCAGCGGGATGTCGCGCTCACCCCGCTCGAGGACGCGGTGGTCGCCGCGACCATCGCCAACGGCGGCAAGCGGATGCAGCCGTACCTCATCGAGAAGACCACCCGTCCGGACCTGTCGGTGATCGAGCAGGCCGCCCCCGTCGCGCTCGGCCAGGCGATACCGGCGACCGTGGCAGACGAGATCCGCACGATGATGGTGGCGTCCGAGAACGCCACGCCCGGCAGCGGACGCATCGCCGGCATCACCATCGCCTCGAAGACGGGGACGGCGGAGCACGGCACCGATCCCAAGAACACCCCGCCGCATGCGTGGTACGTCGCGTTCGCCCCGGCCGATCACCCGAAGGTGGCTGTCGCGGTGTTCGTGGCCAACGGCGGCGATCGCGGGCTGAACGCGACCGGTGCGACCGTGGCGGCCCCGATCGGGCGCGACGTGATCGCCGCGGCTCTGGCAGGCTTGTCATGATGAGCGCTCGGGGACGATGCCGGGACCTGCGACAATACAAGAAGTGCACGATGATTCAGCACGGTCCGAGCAGCAGAACGGACGTGGTGCCGGGTGTGGCGGGGTATCGTCATCCGCCACGAGCCGCGTCACGGGCAGCGTCATCGGACGTCATAGGAGATGCGAAACGCGACGCACGACGCGGCGCGCAAGGCGACCCAGGCGATGGGCGCCGGAAGGCGGTAAGCGAGCAGTGAGGCGATGACGGGGAACCTGTTGGGCGACCGTTACCAGGTGGGTGACACGCTCGGCTTCGGCGGCATGAGCGAGGTGCACCGCGGCCGCGACGTGCGTCTGGGCCGGGACGTGGCGATCAAGGTGCTGCGCGCCGACCTGGCTCGCGACCCCACGTTCCAGACGCGGTTCCGCCGGGAGGCGCAGAACGCCGCATCGCTCAACCACCCGGCGATCGTGGCGGTGTACGACACCGGTGAGATGCTGGGCGACGGCGTAACCCTGCCGTACATCGTCATGGAATACGTGGACGGCGAGACGCTGCGCGACGTCGTCAAGCGCGAGGGCCCGATGGCGCCCAAGCGGGCGATGGAGATCACCGCGGATATCTGTGCGGCACTGGACTTCTCGCACCGGCACGGCATCATCCACCGCGATGTGAAGCCGGCCAACGTGATGCTGACCCGGGCCGGCGCGGTGAAGGTGATGGACTTCGGGATCGCCCGGGCGGTAACCGACGGGCAGGCCACCGTCACGGCCACGGCCGCGGTGATCGGCACCGCCCAGTACCTCTCCCCCGAACAGGCCCGCGGCGAGGCGGTCGACGCTCGGTCGGATGTGTACGCGACCGGGTGCGTGCTCTACGAACTGCTCACCGGCACGCCGCCGTTCTCCGGAGACTCTCCGGTGGCGGTGGCGTACCAGCATGTGCGCGAGGAGCCGCGGCCGCCATCCGCCGTGCACCCCGGGGTCCCGCAGGACCTGGATGCGATCGTGCTCAAGGCGCTGAACAAGAACCCGATGAACCGCTACCAGACGGCCGCGGACATGCGCTCGGACCTGGTGCGCGCGCTGGCCGGCCAGGCGGTGCACGCGACGCCCGTGATGAACGACGCCGATCGCACCGCCCTGCTCGGTTCGGTGCCCGCCGTCCGCGCTTCGGGCACCCGGACATTGGTCGCGGCGACGCCGAGCATCCTCGAGCCGCAGGACCATTGGGTGGACGAGTCCGCCCGCTCGAAACGGGTGTGGGGATTCGTCGGGATCGGCGCCGTCTGCCTGGTGCTGCTCGCTGGGGCGATCTATCTGACGCTGAAGATCACCGGTGCGCCGCCGCCTGCGAAACAGGTTGCGGTGCCGTCTGTTTCGAATATGACGGTGGAACAGGCCACGGCCGAGTTGCACAAGTACAACCTGACCGTGGCGCAGCCGCTGAAGCATGCGCCGTCCGCGGAGGACAAGAAGGGCCTGATCATCAACCAGGATCCGAGCGGCGGCGTGCCCGTGGCGCAGGGGTCGGCGGTCACGCTCACGGTCGGCGACGGCGTGGATCAGGTGGTCGTGCCCAACGTGCAAGGGATGGACGCGCAGAAGGCGCAGGCCACGATCCAGAAGGCGAACCTGGTCTACAAGGAGCAACTGATCTACTCGAGCACGGCCAAGGGCCGCGTCGATCATCAGAACCCGGAACCGCAGACACCGGTCGCACCGGGCACCACGGTGACGGTGTTCATCTCCCAGGGCGCGCAGCTCACCACCGTCCCGGCGGCGGACCAGTTGATCGGCGTGCCGCTGCAGCAGGCCGAAGCGGCGTTGACGGCCGCGCAGCTCAAGTTCGTCCCGCAGACGCAGCCGAGCGACCAGCCGAAGGATCAGGTGCTCTCGCTCGGCGGCGGGGTGAAGCCGGGCGACCAGGTGCAGGTCGACACGGTGATCACGCTGATGGTGTCGGACAACTCGATGATGAAGATGCCGTCGCTCATCAACCTGTTGCCCGCGGACGCGCTGGCCAAGCTGACCAGCCCGGATGTCGGGTGGACGGGTACCAATGACTACCTCACCCAGCGTCAGGTGGCGAATCCGAACAAGGCGCTGTGGGGGCGCATCACCGGCCAGATCCCCAAGGCTGGCGATGCTGTGCCCAAGGATTCACTGATCCAGGTCACGATCGGGGTAGAGCCGCAGATCACCGTTCCGGATATGTCCGGCATGACGAAGGACCAGGCGCTGGCCGCGCTCAAGGGTGCGGGCTGGAACGGGCAGCTCACCGTGGTCACCGAGGGCGGCCAAACGCCTCCGCCGGGCCTGGGTGGCACGGTGATTCCGGGCATGCAGGACCCGGCGTCGGGCAGCCAGCTCCCGATGACGGGCGGTGTGACGATCCACATCTATCCGCCGGAGGCGACGACCGGTCCGCCGACCAGCCCGTCCGGCGGCGGGCCGGGCGGCGGTGGTAATGGCGGTGGCGGCGGATAGTCGCGTGCGGTTTCGGGCGGCCGCCGACCCGCCTCCCGAAAACGCGTCATATTGGCGCGCCGTTCTCAGGAAATCCCCACACCCTTCGGCCACCCTGTAGGACATGAGCGAAGACACCCCGATCTCCGACGACGCCGAATCCCAGCCGAGTCCTGACCAGGGCGCCGACCAGGGTCCCGACCCGAGCGAGCCCGGCCGCATCGGGCCCGGCAGTGCCGAATCGCCCGATGTGCCCGAGGATCCGGCCGCCGCCGGTTCCCCGGAGCCCTCGACCGCGCGCGGGGCCGAGGGCCCCTGGCACGCCCGCCCCAGCGGCGCGCTCACGTCCGCTGGCGCCTTCGGTGGAGGCACTCCGGCGCCCGCCGATCCGTGGAGCGGCTCGGCGCAGCGGCCCGGCGGCGGGAGCACCGCTGGGACCGCGGGCGGTCCGAGCTGGCCCGCGCCGTCCGGGCACAGGTATGGCGACAGTCCCTGGGCGGCGCCCGCCGGGCGCCCGGCGGACACCGGGTTCACTGCCGGGCACGATCCGGGGTACGGCGCCGGTTACGGCAGCAGCTATGGGTCGGCACCGCCCGGCGCGGCCTCGTCGGCGCAGGGATTCCCGTTCGCGCCCTTCCCGCCCCTCGGCGCGCCGTCGTCCACCGCGCATACGGCGACAGCGTCCGGCCCGCACGAAGCCGACCATGGCCACGGCGGACCCGTGCGGACGGTACTGATCGCTGTCGCGATCGCCGCCCTCGCGCTCGTCGCCGGGCTCGGCGGCGGTGTACTGGGCAGCAGCCTGGCCGCCAACAACGCTGACAACACCAGTGGCGGAAGCGGTTCCGCGATCGTGCAACACACGACCGGGCAGAGCGCGTCCGATACGTCGCCCGCGCCGGCCGGATCCGTGCAGCAGGTCGCGGCCAAGGTGCTGCCGTCCGTGGTGAGCGTGGTCGCCGTCGCCGGCAATGCGCAGAGCGAAGGTTCCGGGATCGTGCTGACCTCCTCCGGGCTCATCCTGACCAACGAGCACGTGATCGACGGCGCCAGCAAGCTCACCGTGCAGTTCAACGACGGCACGACGGCCAACGCCACGGTGGTCGGCGCGGATCCGACCGACGACCTCGCGGTGATCAAGGTGTCGGGCATGTCCGGCCTGACCCCCGCGACGCTCGGCTCCTCCTCGAACCTCCAGGTCGGCCAGCAGGTGGTCGCCGTCGGCTCGCCGCTCGGACTGTCCGCGACCGTGACCACCGGGATCGTCTCGGCCCTCAACCGCCCGGTGCGCACCTCGCAGGCGCAGAGCGAACAGGCGCAGGGCACGGTGCTCAACGCGATCCAGACCGATGCCGCGATCAACCCAGGAAACTCCGGCGGGCCGCTTGTCGACATGAACGGCTACGTGATCGGTATCAACTCGGCCATCGCGGCGCTCTCGTCCGGCTCCAACGGCCAATCGGGCTCCATCGGCGTCGGCTTTGCGATCCCGATCGACCAGGCGCACCGGATCGCCCAAGAGATCATCGACACCGGGAAGGCCTCGCATGCTGTTCTGGGGGCGAGCGTCACCGACAACGTCGACCAGTCCCGCGGCGTGACGACAGGCGCGAAGATCGCCGATATCACGCCGAACAGCGGCGCCGCGAAGGCGGGGCTGCAGGCGGGCGACGTGGTCACCAAGGTCGGCGGCACGCTCATCGAGTCGGCGGACGCCCTGGTCGCGACCATCCGCTCGACCGCGCCGGGGTCGAAGGTCACCGTGACCTACCTGCGTGGCGGGCAACCCGCGACGGTCGACGTCACGCTCGGGTCCGTCACGAACTGAGCCCGGGCGGACACGTTCATGAGCAAAAAAAGCCCTGGCGCGCCGCCCCGAGGCGGCCAGCGGACGCCGGTCAGACCGCGGACAGCCGGAGCCGCTCGACCTCGGCCTCCAAAGCGGGGACCAGCCCGAGAGCATCGTCATACCCGCACTCGCGCAACCAGTTCGCCAGCAGCCGGTGACCGCCTTGGGTGAGCACCGACTCGGGGTGGAACTGCACACCAGCGATGGGGTGACGAGTATGACGAAGTCCCATGATCGCGCCGTCGAGAGTCCTTGCGGTGACCTCGATCTCGTCCGGAAGCGTGCCGTCCACCACGGCCAGGGAGTGGTATCGGGTCGCGGTGAAGGGGTCCGGTAGCCCGTCGAAGAGCGGAGACGAGTCGTGCGCCACCTGTGAGGTGCGCCCGTGCATCAGCTCGGCGGCGCGGTCGACGACGCCGCCGTAGACCTCGGCGATCGCCTGATGTCCGAGACACACGCCGAGCAAAGGAGTCTCGGTTGCCGCGGCCCAGCGAACGAGGGGCTCGGTGATGCCCGCATCCGCCGGAACGCCCGGACCGGGCGAGAGCAACACGCCGTCGGGGGCCTCGGCCGCCACCTCGTCGACGCTGACGGCGTCGTTCCGCCACACCTGGCACTCGGCGCCGAGCTGCTGCAGATACTGCACCAGGTTGTAGACGAACGAGTCGTAGTTGTCGATCACCACAATGCGAGCCACGGGCACCAGCCTTCCACATGACGGTCGGCGCGCCGGATCGACTGGCGGTGAGGAACCACACCGAGCGGGAACCGGCCGGTCAGCCCGTCGAGCCGCCCGAATCGATCGGCAGCATCGGCTCCACCCACGGGAAGACCACGAAGAACAGCAGCGCGACCACCGCGGCGATCAGCACCACGACCTGCAGCAGGCGCAGGGCGAGCGGCCCGGGCAGGTGCCGCCAGATCCATCCGTACACGTCAGCTCGTCTCCTTCAGCTCGGGCGGCGTGAACCCGTCCGCCTTGGGGTACGACTTGACCAGGATCCCGTGGATGATCATGCGCTGCCGGTCGGAGAACTTCGGGTGGCATGTGGTCAGCGTGATGAGCGCCTCGGCGTTCTTCGGCACCACACGGCTGTCCACGTGCGGCACCGGATAGATCTGCCGGATGTCGGTGGGCGTCGTGATCTCCCGGCCGTAGACCCCGCGGTACTGGCCGGTCTGCACGTCGACGCCATCGCAGTGCGCGTGCACGGTGGTCGCCCAGCTCGCGACCTCGTCCTTCATCGGCAGCACCCGATAGACGTACCAGTCGTCGCGGGTCTCGATCACGATCGCATCGCACGAGTTCAACAGGCCCAGGTCGTCGAACGGCGCGCCCTTATTCACCCGGTGCCCCGCCAGCGCGAAATTGCCCGGCTGACCCGGATACTGCGTCATCGGATCGTTGTAATGCCCCGGCCCCGCGTACAGATCGGCCTGGGTCGTTCCCTCCACGATGGTGAACATGAAGTCCGGCCCGAAGCTCGGCACGTAGAGCTTCGCGAAGCCCGCGCCCTCGGTCGTGTTGTAGTGGAGGGTCCGCTGGCCCGGGTCCAGGACGGGGCCAGCCGCCGTCGTCACCACCACGCCGCCGGATTCGGTGACCACGGCCGGGTCGCCGGGTGCCGTCACCGTGTCGCTCTGCTGGGCCCACTGCCTATCCAGCGCCTGGGTCGCCGCGGCCTGCTTCTGCTCGCCGAACAGGTTCGTGATCCACAGTTCGTAGACCACGAACAGCAGCACCACCAAACCGGCCGTGATGAGCACCTGCCCGATGCCACGGACGGTGGCGCGCAACGGGTCTCGCGGAGGGCGCGCGCGGCCTGCGTCCGTCCGGCGGTGACGCCGGCCCGGCCCGACCATCGCCGGTTCGCCCGGTGCTGTTGCGGTGTGGGTCTCGGATTCGTTCTCGGATTCGGCCTCGGGTCCGGCAGGGCCTTCGGCATCGGGTTCCGTGTTCGCTGGGACATCGAGGATGACGTTGTTCTCGGCCTCAGCCGTTCCGGACGCGCCCGGCCCTTGAGCATCGTCATGAGCGGTCTCCGTGTCGACGGGGATGCCCGCACCGCTGTCGGGGCCGATGCCGGCTGTGCTACCGGCACTGTTGCCGGCTGTGTCATTCCCCCCGGCTCCGCCGCCCGCGGTGTCATTCCCCCCGGCTCCGCCGCCCGCGGTGTCATTCCCCCCGGCTCCGCCGCCCGCTGGTGGATCCTCGTCGCTGCGCCTGTGCGCGCGGTGCCGTCCGCCGCCGGTGACGCCTGAACCGCTCACCTACACCCGACCCCCGACTATGATGGACACTTTCATGGACACTGTGCGGTGGCATCCGAGGTGATGCCGACATCGTAGGCTACTCGGTGGAGATATCCGCGCAGGTCGCAGGCGGCCGCCGCGGACCGTATTCGCTCATCCGCAGTTCGGAGGATCACGTGCCCAAGTCGAAGGTCCGTAAGAAGCCGCAGACTCAGGCTTCCCGGTCGGCGGCGGCTGCCGCTGCCGCGGCGGCCCCGCGCGCGAAGGTCGCCGGCCCGTCCAGCCAGGTGTACGTCGGGGTCATGATCGGGTTGATGCTCCTCGGCCTGATCTGGCTGGTCGTGTACTACCTGTGGCCTCATTCGATCCCGGGAATGTCGAGCCTGGGGAACTGGAACTTCGGCGTCGGCTTCGCTCTGATGATCGCCGGTCTCGTCATGACGATGCGCTGGCGCTGAGCATCGCGGCCGCCGCGCAGCCCGACCCCACCGAACTACACCTGTGTCATTCCATCCCCACTGGGGATAACCGCTGTGGATAACTCACCTGATGACGGCACTCCGGGCCCGTCGGCGGATCCCGACGCGACCCCGTACGTCTGGGGCCCGGACCCGCGGTTGCGCTGGATCCTGCTGACGTGCACGGTGGCCGCCGTGCTGTGGGGCGTCCTCGACAGCAACCCGGAGAACCGGCTGGTCGCCGTGGTGCTCGCCACGGTGTGCGCCGTCGTCGGGATGCTGCTGGTCCGGATGCGGGTCCGGTTGCGCGCCGGCGCCGAGGGGATCGTGGTGACCGGGCCGCTGCATTCGCGCCGGATCGCCTGGGCCGAGATCGATATGATCTCCACACCGCGGCGCGGCCGATTCGGCAGGCATGCGCCCTGGTTGGAGCTGGAGATCCGGATGGACGCCGACGTCTCCGGCGCGGCTGGCGATCCGGGCGGCACCGGAGGCGCGGCCGGGGCGAGCTCGGGGCCGGGTTCGGCGCCGCCCGACCGGCCGGATACTGAGCTGATGACCTTCGGCGCGTTCGATCTCGGCACGGATCCGGCGAAGGTCGGCCGCGCGCTCCTCCGCCTGCGGCGGGGCTAGGCCGAGTTCACCCGGCCGAGTTCACCGTGCCCAGCTCGGCGTGACCTAGCGCAGCGTGACCTAGCGCGGCGGGATGCAGGAGACGTCCGGCCTGGTCGTGTTGAAGCAGACCCAGTGCCCGAGCGACAGGTCCTTGGCCACGATCACCGATGCCAACGCGACGAACACCACCGCACACGTCCCGACCTGCCAGTGCGTGCGTGTTGCGGCCGGCGCATAGACCATCGCCGCGCCCACCAGCGCTCCCACCACCAAACCCCCGATATGCGCCTGCCAGGAGATCCCGGGGATCGCGAACGTGGCGATCACGTTGATCGCGATGATGATCCCCGCCTGGCGCAGGTCCAGCTTCAGGCGCTTGAGCGTCACCAGCAGCGCGCCCATCAGACCGAAGATGGCCCCCGACGCGCCGGCCGACGCGCTCGTCACCCCCGCGAACAACATGATCGACGCCGAGCCGCCGAGCAGCGAGAGCAGGTACAGCGCAAGGTATCTCCACGCACCGAGCACCCGCTCCAGGCCCAGCCCGATGAAGTACAGCGCCAGCATGTTCAGCACGATGTGCGTCACCGACAGGTGCAGGAATCCGCTGGAGACGACGCGCCACCACTCGCCGCCGGCCACCAGCATCGGCACCAGCAGCGAGCCGTTGAAGATGCTGGAGCCCCGGAAGTCCGACAGCGACCCGGCCTGCGCCGCGACGGCCAGGAACACCAGTACGTTCAGGCCGATGAGCGCGTAGGTGATCCGCGGCTGCGCGCCGTGCCTCGCCCCAGCGATGGTGCGTGCGACGGCCACACGCGACGCCGGCCGCGACTCGGCCACGCAGGCGCGGCAGTGGAAGCCGACCGACGCGGGGGTCAGACATGAGGGACACGCGGGCCGCCCGCACCGCGAGCAGCGCAGGTTCGTCGGCCGATCCGGATGCCAGGTGCACACCGGCTGCTGCGGCGCCGCGCCCGGCTGCGATCCGTAGGGCCCGTACGGGCCCACTGGTCCGGAAGGTCCTTGCGGCGGATACATCGTCATAGGCGGTTATCCCTGGTATCCGTGGTGCCTGGTTTCCCTGATATGACGAGGTTCTCGACGGTGCGCGCTCAGTGAGCTCAGGACTCGGCCGACGCAGTGCCCTCCGGTGCGCCTTCGATGGTGATCGAGTTGATGACCACGTCCTCCACCGGGCGGTCGCGGTGGTCGGTGGCGGTGGTGGCGATGGCATCCACCACGTCGCGGGACGCCTGATCCGCGACCTCGCCGAAGATGGTGTGCCGGCGGTTGAGGTGCGGCGTCTTCGTGACGGTGACGAAGAACTGGCTGCCGTTGGTGCCTGGGCCGGCGTTCGCCATGGCGAGCAGGTACGGCCGGTCGAAGGCGAGCTCGCCGTGGAACTCGTCGGCGAACTGGTAGCCGGGGCCGCCCATGCCGGTGCCGGTCGGGTCGCCGCCCTGGATCATGAAACCGTCGATCACCCGGTGGAAGACGGCGCCGTCGTAGAACGGGCCGGACGTGGTGCCGGAGGCGTTCTTGGTGGTGTAGTCCTTGGTGCCGGTGGCCAGGCCGATGAAGTTCTTCACCGTCTTCGGCGCATGGAACGGCATCAACTGGATGCGAATGTCGCCCCGATTGGTGTGCAGGGTCGCGAAGGTGTTCCCGTAATCAGTCACATCGACATCCTGCCATGCGGGCCGCCGCGCCGACGCCGCTGGCGCACCGTCAGCGACCGGAACGAGGGCGCCTAAAGGATCGTGATCCACCGGTCTTGACAAGAGCTCTGGGCGTACGTCGGCGCTGCCAAGACCTGGCTGCCGCGACCCAGGCGACGAATACGACGAAGGCACTGATGAACGCCAGGATCTTGTGAAACCTGTGCAGGAAGTCGGTGTCGAAGACGTGGTTGAGGGCGAGTGGAACTACGAAGCTGACAACCGCGAGCAAGGCGCCATACAGGATCGCAGCGCGCGGGAGTTGATCGCCTCTGACAACGTAGACGATTACGATCGCGAGCAGCGCGGCCGCGAGTACAACGTCAAACCACACCGTGCCAGTCTCACCTCCGCGTTGATCAAGTACGTCAGGGTCCTCCCCGAGATCGACCCTGACCGCTGCGGCGTTCGCCCAGTCGCTCCTGCCATTGCCGATCGGCGACACCTTCGATCTGCGCGATCCGGGTGAACAGCGCATCCGTGCGTTCGTGTTCGACGTCGACCGGCATGACCGGTGAACGTCCCAACGGTAATGGGGTAGAACGCAGCAGTGCTGTGCGCGTGAGTCTTCTCGCAACGTGAGCCCAAAGTGCTGCGCACGCATGCCGGTGCGCGCGAGCCCGAGCATCACGTGACGTGCGAACGCTACGCGCTGCGGGGACACCGGCTGCATGGTCGTGCTGTTCATGAGCAGCGCGAGGGCTTGATTCAAGGGCTCGCGGCGCGTCGGGGTCTTCTGGCTGTCAGTCGCCTCGCGCTGTCGACGAGCGTGTGGAGATGGTCTGGGGCGATGGCCGGCGCCGTGCCGTCGTCTTCGCCGCAGCAGGGCGGTTTGGTGCGGCGGGCCTGGTCCGGAGGCTGCACGCCGGCGATCTGATACAGCAGGTCGTAGACGCTCAGGCCGGGATCGTCGTCGCGGTGCGCGGCGACGAGCAGTACCCAGGCCTCGTCGTCGGATGGGAACGCGACGATGACGCGGTCTTGACCACGCAGGTGTTTCACGCACAGTCGCGGCAGTGGATCGGGTCCGGTCAGGCGGTATCCCATGGCGGCGCAGCCGGCCGCGGCGAGGTCGTCGAGGAACGCCTGGTAAGCGCGGCGACGGGGGCCGCGCAGGGAGTCGACCTGCCTTGCGGCCGTAGGTGTTTCGACGACCCGGGTCGTCGCCACGGGCGTCAGGCCGCGCCGCGCACGATGCGGCCTCGTCCGTGGCGCATCTCGGTGATGGCCTGCTGCAGGTCCTGCCGATCGCGCAGCGCGGCGTCGGCGAGTCGCCGGTACACCTCGTCGAGCAGCCGCCGGTTCTTGCCGGCGGCCTGCAGTTCGCGCACCACGCGCCGAACCTCGTTGAGCCGCGCAGGGTCGAGCAGCAGCCGGGGGCTGGTGGTTCGCGCGACGAGGACGCCTTCGTCAACCCATGCGCGAACCGTCTTCTCGGTCAGCCCCAGCAGGCTGGCGGCGATGACCGGTCGCACCGGGTTGGCGGCGGCAAGCTCATCTTCGACGACGGCCTGAAGCGTGCGGCGGCGTGGGTCGGCCGTAGGCAGGGTGTCGGCGACACCTTCGATCTGTTCGATTCGGGTGAACAGCGCATCCGTGCGTTCGTGTTCGACGTCGACTGACATGACCGACCCCTCGCTTCCCCAACCATGCAACTATCGAATAATACCGCGCTACTCGATAGTAGTAGGCGTGGCCGGGCAGGGGCATGTTCGGAATGGCGGGGCTCCGTGCGGGCCACGCTTGGGTGTGAATCCTGCAGCATTCTGTCCGGATTGTCCCAGTATTATTCACAGCCTGGTGTGGAACGGGACGCGGGGCAGCACCCGCGAGCGCTAACGCGAGGCGGGGTGCCGGTGCGCGCGCGCCGCCGCGGCGATCACAGCGGCGGTGGCTGCGGCGTCGAGGTCGCCGGCGGCGTCCACGTCGATCAGCCCGGCGGTGATCCGCACGTGCGGCTCACCGGCGTCCTCGACCATGAACGGCCGCCCGGACGAGGCGCCGATGCCGTGCGTGGCCAGCAGTAGGAGCGCCGCGGTCTCGTCGGCGACCGGGACCCAGATGTTGAGCCCGTCCGAGCCCGGGACGGTGATGCCCGCGGCGGCCAGTTCCGACACCACGGCGCGGCGGCGGCGCGCGTACTCGGCGCGCGCGTGGTCCACGGCGGCGACCGCCGACGGTTCGGTGAGCAGTGTGACGAGCACGCGCTGCAGCAGCCGGCTGGTCCAGCCCTGGCCCAGGAAACGCCGGTCGACGATCGGCGCGATCAGGTGCTGCGGCCCGCCGAGGGCGGCAAGCCGCAGGTCCGGCCCGTGGGACTTGGAGTAGCTGCGCACGTGCAAGGTCTGCTGCGGCAGCAATTCGCCGAGGCTCACGTCGGGGGAGGTGGCGATCGATCCGAGCGAATCGTCCTCGACGACGAGAACGTCTCTGCTGGAAAGGATCTCGGCGAGTTCTGCGACGCGCGCCGCGGTGGTCGAGATCCCGGTGGGGTTCTGACCGCGCGGTTGCAGGAACACGGCGCGGGCGCCGGCGTCGATCGCCCGGCGCAGATCGGCCGGCGCCACGCCGTCCGCATCGAGCCGCAGGGGCATCACCCTGGCGCCGACCGCGTCGAGCAGATCCAACAGCGGCGCGAAGCACGGGTCCTCGACGGCGACCCGGTCCCCAAACCGCACGTGTGTGGTGACGATCAGGTCGAGTGCGTCCATCGCGCCGTCGACCACCGTGATCCGCTCGGCGCCGAACGGCCACTCGGCGCGCAACAACTCGGCGAGTTCCGGGAGCACCGGCTCGTCCAGGTAACTGCTCGCCCCGCCCGGCGGCTGGACGCGCCGCAGCGCGGCGGCAAGGTCGGGGAGCAGCGCCGGGTCGGGTGTGCCGGTGGACAGGTCCACGGTGAAGTGCGCGCGGGCGCCGTCATCCGGCGGCACCGGCAGCGCGTCCCCCTGTCTCAGCGCCGACCGGTACCGCAGCGGGCCGACCTGGCGCGGCGCGATCCGGGTGCCGTTGCGCCCGTTCGCGGAGACCATTCCGGCGCGTTGCAGCATGGCCCAGGCGGAGCTGACGGTGGTGGGCGAGAGGCCGAGTTCTGTTGCGACGGAACGGATTGGGGGTAGCTTCTCCCCTTCCGTGAGGTGCCCTTCGCGTATGACGCTGCTCACGGCATCGGCCAGCCCGCGTGCGCTGGGAGGTGTGCTCAACGTCGCCATATGCTGCTCCAGACGGTGCAACACCGAGGACGACGTCATAGTTTGTAACATAACATTACCAGTATTGTTAGCGCGATACCTGTGACGTACCGTAGGGCCATGAGTCGCATTTCACATTGGATCGATGGTGCCTTGGCGGACGGCACCTCCGGTCGTACCAGTCCTGTTTTCAACCCGGCCACCGGCCTGCAGACCGCGGATGTGGATCTCGCCTCGGTGGCGGATGTCGATCGGGCGGTGGCGTCGGCGAAGGCCGCCGCGGAGGGTTGGCGGGCCACGTCGCTGTCGCGCCGATCGGCCGTGATGTTCGGGTTCCGGCAGCTTCTGCACGACGCGACGGACGAGCTCGCGAAGATCATCACCGCGGAGCACGGCAAGGTGCTTATCGATTCGGCGGCCGAGATCGGCCGCGGACTGGAGAACGTCGAGTACGCGTGCGGCGTGCCGGAACTGCTCAAGGGCGGGTTCTCCGAGCAGGCCTCGACCGGCGTCGACGTGTACTCGATCCGGCAGCCGCTGGGCGTGGTCGCCGGGATCACGCCGTTCAACTTCCCGGCGATGGTGCCGTTGTGGATGTGCGCCAACGCGATCGCCTGCGGCAACGCGTTCATCCTCAAACCGAGTGAGAAGGACCCGTCGGCGTCGCTGTTCCTCGCGGAGCTGTGGCAGAAGGCGGGCCTGCCGGATGGTGTGTTCACGGTGCTGCAGGGCGACAAGGTCGCCGTGGACCGGCTTTTGGAGCATCCGGACGTCAAGGCGATCAGCTTCGTCGGCTCGACCCCGATCGCGAAGTCGATCTACGAGACCGCGACGAAGAACGGCAAGCGGGTCCAGGCGCTGGGCGGCGCGAAGAACCACATGCTGGTGCTGCCGGACGCGGATCTGGGCCTGGCCGCGGACGCCGCGGTCTCCGCCGCCTACGGCGCGGCCGGCGAGCGCTGCATGGCGATCTCGGTGGCGGTCGCGGTCGGCGACATCGCGGACGATCTGGTCGATGCCATCGCGCAGCGCATCCCGAAGCTGAAGGTGGGCGACGGCGCGGAGCCGGGGACGGACATGGGTCCGCTGATCACCGCGCAGCATCGCGACAAGGTCGCCGGCTACATCGCGGCCGGCGTCGAGTCCGGCGCCAAGGTGGTGGTGGACGGGCGGGACGGGACCGTGCACGGCGCGTTCTCGCCGTCCGGTGGTTTCTTCGTCGGCCCGACTCTGCTGGACGGCGTGACGCCCGAGATGAGTGTCTACACCGACGAGATCTTCGGACCGGTTCTCGCCGTGGTCCGGGTGGGGACGTATGACGAGGCGATCGCGCTGATCAACGCGAACCCGTTCGCCAACGGCACGGCGATCTTCACGCGCGACGGGGGCGCCGCCCGCCAGTTCCAGTTCGACGTGGAGGTGGGCATGGTCGGCATCAACGTGCCGATCCCGACCCCGGTCGCCTACTACTCGTTCGGCGGTTGGAAGAACTCCCTGTTCGGCGACACGCACATGTACGGGCCGGAGGGTGTCGCTTTCTACACGCGCGGAAAGGTGGTCACCTCGCGGTGGCCGGACCCAGCGACGTCGAAGATCGATCTCGGCTTCCCCACCACCCGATAGACCCCACGCCCCGGCAGACGCGCACCGCTGAGCCCGCACGGTTCGTCATCCCCGAAAACCAATCGCACACCCTGAAGGCAACACCGATGAGCGCACTACCGAGCCCACTTGCAGGACTTCCCACCGACGGCGCCACCGTGAAGGCACTGGACCGGGCGCACGTCTTCCATTCCTGGTCCGCGCAAAGGAATCTTGATCCGCTGCCGGTCGCCTCCGCGTCGGGCTCGCACTTTACGGACTTCGACGGGAAGACGTATCTGGACTTCTCCAGCCAGCTCGTGAACGTGAACATCGGTTACCAGCACCCGAAAATGGTGGCCGCGATCCAGGAGCAGGCGGCGAAGCTGTGCACGATCCAGCCGTCGTTCGCCAACGACGCCCGCAGTGAGGCGGCCCGGCTGATCGCCGAGCTCGCCCCCGGCGACCTGAACCACGTGTTCTTCACCAACGGCGGCGCCGAGGCGAACGAAAACGCCATCCGCATGGCCCGCGCGGCGACCGGCCGGTTCAAGGTGCTCGCCGCGATCCGCTCCTACCATGGGGCGACGGCCGGGGCGATCGCGTTGACCGGTGAGCCGCGCCGCTGGGGCAACGAACCAGGTATGCCGGGCGTCGTGCATTTCTTCGGGCCGTACCCCTACCGCTCCTCCTTCCATGCCACCACCGAGGAGGAGGAGACCGCCCGGGCGCTGGAGCATCTGCGCGAGGTCGTCACCCTGGAGGGCCCCGCCACCATCGCCGCCATCATCTTCGAAACGGTCGTGGGCACCAACGGCATCCTGGTGCCGCCGCCCGGCTATCTCGCCGGGGTGCGCGCCCTCTGCGACGAGTTCGGCATCATGATGATCGCCGACGAGGTGATGGCCGGCTTCGGTCGCTGTGGCGAATGGTTCGCCGTCGACCACTGGAACGTGGTGCCGGACCTGATCTCCTTCGCCAAGGGCGTCAACTCGGGCTACGTTCCGCTCGGCGGCGTGATCATGTCTGAGAAGATCTACGAGTCGTTCCTCGACCGCTACTACGCGGGCGGGCTGACCTATTCCGGGCACCCGTTGGCTACTGCCGCGGCCGTCGCCTCGATCAACATCTTCAAGGAAGAGGGCATCGTCGAGCACGCCCGCGCCATGGGCACCGACGTGATCGCACCGGCGCTGGCCAAACTCGCTGCGAACCACCCGTCCATCGGCGACGTGCGCGGCCTGGGCGTCTTCTGGGCGCTGGAACTCGTCCGCAACCGCGCCAGCCGCGAACCGCTGGTGCCGTTCCAGGCGTCCGGCGCCGACAACCAGCCCATGGCCGAGCTGAAGAAGGCCTGCACCGACCGCGGCCTGATGCCCACCATTGCCGGGAACCGGCTGCACGTCACTCCGCCGTGCGTCATCACCGCAGACGAGATCGAAGAAGGCATGGCCATTCTCGACGAAGCACTCACCACCGCCGACCAGTACTACCACTAGCAGCAGGCCGCCGCCGGCGGACACCGGACACGGAGGGTTACCCAGATGCCCGATGGCGTACGCGCTTTGACCAACTTCGTCGACGGCTCGTTCCGGCCTGCGGACGGGCCGGTCTCCGATGTCATCAACCCGTCGACCGGCGAGACCTATGCCACCGCACCGGTTTCCGGCGCCGCGGAGGTCGATGCGGCGATCACAGCGGCCGCTGACGCCTTCGACGGGTGGAAGCACACAACGCCGGCCGAACGGCAGCTCGCGCTGCTGCGCATGGCGGATCGGCTGGAGCAGCGTGCCGCCGAGTTCACCGCCGCCGAGTGCGAGAACACCGGCAAGCCAACGGCTCTCACGCTCTCCGAGGAATTGCCCCCGTGCGTCGATCAGCTCCGTTTCTTCGCGGGAGCGGCGCGGACGATGGAGGGCCGGGCGGCCGGCGAATACCTGGCCGACCACACGTCCTACGTCCGGCGGGAGCCCGTCGGCGTCGTCGCCCAGGTGACGCCGTGGAACTACCCGCTCATGATGGCCATCTGGAAGATCGCGCCGGCGCTGGCGGCGGGGAACACGATCGTGCTGAAACCGTCGGACACCACGCCGGTCTCGACGCTGATGCTCGCGGAACTCGCCGCGGAGTTCCTGCCCCCGGGCGTGCTCAACGTGATCTGCGGGGACCGGGACACCGGGGCCGCGCTGGTATCGCATCCGCGTCCGGACATGGTGGCGATCACCGGAAGCGTGCGCGCCGGCATGGCGGTGGCCCGGGCCGCGTCCGACGGCGTCAAGCGGGTGCACCTGGAACTCGGTGGCAAGGCGCCGGTGATCGTGTTCGACGACGCCGACATCGAGGCGGCCGCCCGCGGTATCGCCGCGGCCGGATACTTCAACGCCGGCCAGGACTGCACCGCGGCCACCCGCGTGTTGGCCGCTCCCGGCGTGTATGACGACTTCGTCGCCGCGCTCACCGAACAGGCGAAGAGCACCATCACCGGGCCACCCGAGAACACGGCCGCGGCCTACGGCCCGCTGAACAACGCGAACCAGCTCGATCGGGTATCCGGCATGGTGCAGCGCCTGCCCGACCACGCCGCGGTGGAAACCGGTGGGGCGCAAGTCGATTCGCCGGGCTACTTCTACGAGCCCACGGTGGTCTCCGGGCTTCGCCAGGACGACGAGGCCATCCAGGAGGAGATCTTCGGTCCCGTCATCACCGTGCAGAAGTTCCACGGGGAGGCCGAGGCCCTTGCCTGGGCCAACGGCGTCAAGTACGGTTTGGCGTCATCGGTGTGGACCCGTGACCACGGCCGCGCCATGCGGATGGTGCGCGAACTGAACTTCGGCTGCGTATGGGTCAACACCCACATCCCGTTCGTCTCCGAGATGCCGCACGGCGGGTTCGGGCATTCCGGCTACGGCAAGGACCTCTCCGTCTACGGACTGGAGGACTACACCCGCATCAAACACGTCATGCACCACATCGGTGGCAGCTCGTAACGGTCGACGCACTCAGGAACAGATGCTAGGTTCACACACCATCGCACGAGCCGGGCGCCGATTCCATGGCCCGTCGAGCAAGCGGATTCCGGAGCGACGACGAGGAGATCGCGTATGACTGGACCGGATGCCGCCTCGGCGGCGCGCGAGATCGGATCGGTGGTCCTGGACCGGGTCACCAAGCGGTACGGCGCCCTCGCCGCCGTCGACGACCTCACCCTCGAGATCCGCGCCGGCGAGTTCCTGTCCCTGCTCGGCCCCTCCGGCTGCGGGAAGACCACCACGCTGCGGATGATCGGCGGCTTCGAACATCCCGACGCGGGGGACATTCGCATCTCCGGCCAGTCCGTGGTCGCCTTACCGCCCTACAAGCGCCATGTCAACACGGTGTTCCAGGCCTATGCGCTGTTCCCGCACATGTCGGTCGCCGAGAACGTGGCCTACGGTCTGCAGCAACGCCGCACGTCCAAGGCAGACATCCGCGACCGTGTCTCGGCGGCCCTCGACATGGTGCGCATGCGCACCTTTTCAGAACGCAAGCCGACACAACTCTCCGGCGGGCAACAGCAGCGGGTCGCCCTGGCCCGGGCGCTCGTCAACCGGCCGAGCGTGCTGCTGCTGGACGAACCGCTCGCGGCCCTCGACCGCAAGCTCCGCGAGGAGATGCAGCTCGAACTCAAGCTGCTGCAGGCCAATCTGGGTATCACGTTCGTCTTCGTGACGCACGACCAGGGCGAGGCGTTGTCCATGAGCGACCGGATCGCCGTGATGCGGGAGGGCCGGATCGAGCAACTCGGCGACTCGTCGACGATCTACAGCGCACCCGTCTCCGCCTACGTCGCCGGGTTCGTCGGGCAGCAGAACATCTTCGACGGCACGGTGGCGGCGGACCTGCGCGGCGTGCACACCCGATACGGCATGCTGCGCCCCGCCGATCCGATCACCCGGGTCTCCTCCGGCGCTGCCGCGCGAGCCATGGTGCGCCCCGAGTTCGTGCAGATCGGCATCGACCAGCCGGATACCGACGCCAATGCCGCCCGCGGCCGCGTGATCGGGGTATCGCACCTGGGCGAGACTCATCAGTTCCTCATCGAGCTGTCCCCGGAACTCTCGCTGATCTCCCGGCGGCCGACCCCGGAGGCGCCGGACGTGTCGACCGGTCAGTCCGTCTGGTGCTCCTGGCGGCCGGAGTCGGTCCAGGTCTTCCCCGCCGACGGTCCGGCCGCGCAGAACGTGGCGAGTGCAGAGACCGTACCGGCCGTCATAGCCGGAAAAGCCGACCACGACGCGACCACCGCCGACATACCCGCGACCGAAACACCGGCCGCCGCAACACATTCCTAGTTACTCCAATCGCTTCGAAAGGGACCGAGATCGTGAGCCACGCGAGCAACCAGACGAACGACACCGCACCGCTACGCATCCTGGCCGATCAGGCCGCCGTCCCCGGCATCCGCCGCGCGCTGTCCCGCCGCGGGTTCTTCTCGCTGGCGGGCCTGGCCGGAGCCGGCGCTCTGCTGGCCGCTTGCGGAAAGGGCGGCAGCGGCGGCACCGGCGGCGGCACCGATACCGGGGCCACCGCGACCGGCGGCAAGCTGGAAGACACCCTGTCGATGTACTCCTGGGGCGACTACGACGCGCCCGAGGTGCTCGCCGACTTCACCAAGCAGCTCGGCCCCAAGCTGGTGGTCGACTCGTTCGGGTCCAACGAGGAGCTGATCTCGAAACTCGTTGCAGCCAAAGGCACCGGCGGCTACGACATCCTCGTACCCACCGGCGCCTACATCCCGCAGATGGTCGAGAACAAGCTCCTGATGAAGCTGAACAAGGAGCTGATCCCGAACATCAAGTACATGGATCCGGCCTTCCTGAACAAGGCGTGGGACCCGAAGGGCGACTACTCGATCTGCAAGGCCTGGGGCACCACCGGTTTCGTCTACGACAAGACCGTAATCACGCGAGAACTCAAGACCTGGAGCGACTTCCTCGACTGCGCCCAGAAGGAGGCCAGCCACAAGACCAGCGTGCTGGACGACCCCAAGGAGATCACCGGAATGTACTTCTGGGCCAACGGGATCGACTGGAACACCACCGATCCCGCCCATCTCGACGCTGTCGAGAAGTTCCTGACCGGAACGCTCGCCCCGCATATCGCCGCTTTCGATTCCAACCCGGGAACCGGTGCCATTCCGCAAGGTACGCACGCGCTGATCCAGGTGTGGAACGGTGACGCCCGGCAGGGGATCATCGAATCGAAGAAGGCGGACAAGTGGCAGTGGGTGCTGGGCGCCCCGGCCACCGAACTGTGGATGGACAACTGGGCGATCTCGTCGACGGCGCCCCATCCGAACGCCGCCCACGCGTTCATCAACTTCGTGCTCACGCCGGAAAATCAGCTCAAGAACGTCGATTACATCGGCTACCACACCGGGGCCAAGGACATTGAGGAGAAGGCTAAGGCGGAGAACTTCGAGATGCTCGACCTGGTCTTCTTCACCCCCGAGCAGCTCGCCACGATGCACGAGGGGACGGTCAACTCGGCGACCGAGCGCACCGTGGACATCTACAACAAGATGAAGGCCGCCGCGAGTGCCTAGGCGGCGCCTGCCGAAGTACGCGCTCGCCCTGCCCGCGTGGCTGTGGCTGATCGCGTTCTTCATCGTCCCGGTCGCCGTGGTGTTCTGGTACAGCTTCGGTTACAAGCCAGGGCTTTTCGGCTCGCACGCCAACGACGTCCTCTCCTTCGACCGGTACATCGAGGTGCTCACCCCGACGTTCTTCAAGACCTTCCTCAACACGTTGCAGATCGGTGTCGCCGGCACCCTGCTGTGTTTCCTGATCGGCGCGCCGGTCGCCTACTGGATGGCCCTCAAGGCGCCCGCCCACCTCAAGGGCCTGCTCATTGCCCTGGTGCTGGTGCCGTTCTGGACGAACTTCCTCATCCGCACCATCGGCTGGATGATCGTGCTCTCCCCGGAGGGCTGGGTGTCGCAGGCCTTCCAGGCGCTCGGCTTCAATCCGGTGAGCATCCTCTACACCCGGCCGGCCGTGCTGCTCGGCGTCGTCTACAACTACCTGCCGCTGATGATCCTGCCGCTGTACGTCGCGTTCGACCGCGTCGGCGTGGTGCTGCGTGAGGCGTCGAAAGACCTTGGCGCGTCACCGCTTCGGACGTTCACCCGGGTCACCTTCCCGCTCGCCCGGCCCGGCATCATCGTCGGCGTGCTGCTCGTCTATATCCCGCTGATGGGCGACTACATCACCGCGACCGTGCTCGGCGGCGCCAAGGGCAACATGGTCGGGCAGATGCTCGCCTCCCAGTTCCAGACCGCGCAGAACTGGGCGCTCGGATCGGCCATGGCGATCATGCTCATCCTCATCACCGTGGGTTCGATCGCGGTGATGGGCGGCCTGATCGTCCTCGGGACCATGCCGATCCGGCGGCGCAATCGCGTTCGGCTGCAGGAGGTTTCGGTATGACGGCCGCTCTGGTCGGTCCGGGGGAGGGCGCGTTCGCGGCGCCCGATGCGCCATCCGCCGCGCAGCTCGGCACGGCGACCGGCAGCGCCACCGGCAGCGCCACCGACAGTGCGCCGCCGGAGCACCGGCCGCGTCGCACGCTGCTCGACCGCACCCTCAAGATCTGGGCGATCCTCATCTTCGCGTTCTTGTTCACGCCGATCGTGGTGATCGTCGCCTACTCGTTCAACACCGGTCGCCTGCTCGCCGCGTTCACCGGCTTCGGCTTCGACAGCTTCGGCGCGTTGTTCACGAAACCCGTGGTGCGGGACGCGGTTCTGGTGTCGCTCAAGGTCGGCGTGGTCGCCGCGATCTTCGCCGCGCTGCTCGGCACCTTCGCCGGGATCGCGCTCGCCCGCCGGCCGGGAAAGTGGACCTACTGGTTCATGGGCCTGCTGCTGCTCGTTGCCATGACGCCCGAGATCGTCGACGCCGTAGCACTTCTGCCGTGGCTGGTTTTCTTGGGACAGGACCTGGGCCTGGGCATCTTCAACAATGGCATCGTGCGCTTGGTGATCGGCAACTCGGTCTTCTCCATCGCCGTCGTCACCTACCTTGTGCGGGCGCGCTTGCTGGGCATGCCGGAGAATTTAGAGGAGGCGTCGGCCGACCTGTACGCGCCGCCGATGCGCACCTTCCGGAAGGTCACCCTGCCGCTCACGATGCCGGCAATCCTTGCGGGCCTTCTGCTCTCGTTCACCTTCAGCCTGGACGACACGATCGTCGCCTCGTTCGTGCAGGTGTCCGGGGCGACCCCGTGGCCGGTGTACGTGCTCTCCGCCGTACACACCGGGCTCAGGCCGGAGGTCGCCGCCGTGTCCAGCATCATGCTCGTCATCACGCTCGGCGCGCTCGCCGTCGTGGGGATCGTGCTCAAACGCGCCGGGGATTCCTCCGCCGAGATCGCCAGCACCATGGCCGGCGGCTGACGATCGTCCCGACAACCCAGCCTGCGCAATGGATCTGTCACCGAGAATGACGAATATGACGTTGTTCCGGGCCGTGCCGCCGCATCGACGATGATGCCCACTGAGTCGTGAACACTGAGCCGTGAACCTGAATCCTGATCCCGCCCCGAACCCCGACCGGAAGGACCCTCTCCGTGACCGACTACGCCGATCTCGCCTTCACCGGCGGCCCCGTCTACACCGCGAACACGGTCCGGGCTCGGACCGGCGCCGTCGCGGTGCGCGGCGGTCGCATTGTCGCTGTGGGGCACGATGTCTCGGAGCTCATCGGGCCGCGCACGGAGGTGGTCGACCTTCGCGGCGGGATGCTGGTCCCCGGGTTCCAGGACGCGCACGTGCACCCCGTGATGGGCGGTCTGCAGATGCTGCAGTGCCACCTGTCCGACGCCCACACCGAGCCCGACTACCTCGATATCATCGGCCGCTACGCCGCCGCGCACCCGGACACGGAGTGGATCCAGGGCGGCGGCTGGTCCATGTCCGCGTTCGAGGGCGGGACCCCGACCGCCGCCGCCCTGGACACGGTGGTGAAGGACCGGCCGGTGTTCCTGCCGAACCGGGACGGCCATGGCGCGTGGGCGAACTCGGAAGCGTTGCGGCGCGCCGGAATCGACCGCGACACACCCGATCCCGCCGACGGCCGCATCGAGCGGGACGCCGCCGGGAACCCGACCGGCACCCTGCACGAGGGCGCCATGTCGCTCGTCAGCCGACTGCTGCCCGCGCCCACCCTGGACGACCTCGTGGCCGGGCTCGTCGCGGGCCAGCGCTACCTGCACTCGCTCGGGATCACCGCCTGGCAGGACGCGATCATCGGCGACTACGCGGACCTCACCGACCCCGGACCCGCCTACCTGCGCGCCGCGGCGGACGGGACGCTCACCGCCCGGGTGGTCGGCGCCCTGTGGTGGGACCGCGGCGCCGGGCTCGACCAGATCGAATCGCTCATCGAGCGGCGAAACCACTACCGGGGCGGGCGTTTTGCTGCCACCAGTGCCAAGATCATGCAGGACGGTGTGGCGGAGAACTTCACCGCGTCCCTGCTCGATCCGTACCGCGACGGCCACGGGCACCCCACCGACAACTCCGGCATCTCCTTCGTCGATCCGGAGATCCTGGATGACGCCGTTCCGGCCCTGGACGCGCTCGGCTTCCAGGTGCACTTCCACGCGATCGGCGACCGCGCCGTCCGGCAGTGCCTGAACGCCGTCGAGCACGCGATCGCGCGAAACGGCATGCGGGACAACCGGCATCACATCGCACACATCCAGGTGGTGCACCCGGAGGACGTGCCCCGGTTCCGCGCACTCGGGGTCGCCGCCAACATGCAGATGCTGTGGGCGACGCTCGAACCGCAGATGGTGGAGCTCACGCTGCCCTTCCTCGGCGAGCCCCGCGCCGGCTGGCAGTACCCGTTCGGCGACCTGCAGCGCGCCGGCACGGTGCTCGCCGCCGGCAGCGACTGGTCCGTGTCCACCCCCGACCCCTGGGCGGCGATCCACACCGGCGTCAACCGCGTCCCCGCACCCGGCGAGGAAGCGGGCGACTTCGAGCCGTTCCTGCCGAATCAGGCGCTCGACCTGGGCACCGCGTTGAACGCGTACACCGCCGGGTCCGCGTGGATCAACCACCTGGACGACACGACCGGGACGATCGAGGTGGGCAAACTCGCGGACGTCGTCATCCTCGACCGCGATCCGTTCGACGGACCGACGGCCGAGATCGGCGCGACGCGCGTGCTGCAGACGTTCGTGGAGGGCGAGCGGGTCTTCGCGGCCGCCGACGCCTGACCCGCTCCAGCCGGCCGTACCCTCGTCGCCTCCCCGGTCGAGTGTGAGTCCTGCAGGGCGAAACGGCCCCGAGGCCCTGCAGCACTCCCACTCGACGAGAGTAGGTGCGCGAGTTCGCGATAGAGGGCGTGTCCGCAATAGCGACAGGAGCTACAGCCCGAGATTCGCGACGATGTCGGCCACCATCTGGCGGCCCTTGATGGACTGCTTCTGGTTGGAGATCGCGATGATCGCGATCGTGCCCTTGGACACCGCGTAGATCGAGCCCGCGTCCGGGTAGCCCGGCAGCCCGTTCGGCGTGGACATCGCGCCGCCGGTCCAGCCCGCCGGATGCGTCACCGGATACGACTCCCCGATCGGCACGTGCTCGTTCACCGCCGCGGCCGCCTGCTCGGGCGTCGCCGCCCGCACGATTCGGGTCGCCGCCAGGAACCCGCCGCTGGAGCGCGTGAACACGCAGACCGGATACGGCTGGACCTGGATCACCGAGGTGACGCCGGTGTGCTGGCCGTTGGCGTCCGCCACCTGCTGGTCCGTGAGATACGGGCAGGTGCCCGGCACGGCCGGCGGCTCCGAGGTGGTCGGCGGCGGTGCGATCAGTGTCGGATCGGTCGGCGTCGTGACGACGGTGGTCGGTTGTTCCGACACGGTCACCGTGCCGGGGCTCTGGGTGAGGATTGAGGGGCGCGTCGCCGCCCCGGTCGGCTGAGACAACTGAGATGACGGCGATGACGACGTTCCGGGCCCGGGCCCCGTCCGCGCCGCACTGCAGCCTGCAGCGGTCACTGTGAAGGCCACCGCGACGAGCGCCACGGACACCGCTGCGCGAAGGCGGCCGTACGCGGCGCGATCTCGAGCCATGGCTCCCCCTTTCGCCAGCCCGCGGCGAGTATGTGGACCCCCACGTTATCCGGTCGCTCGGCTGGCGCGCGGCAGGTGGGAACAGGCGGGCGCTACCGAGAAATGACGTCTAGATTCACCGGTCGCCGCATTTCCCCAGGTGGACTTGATCTTGGTCACGTCTGGGCGTCGATTTTCAGCAGACGAGGTCTCACCCGCCTACCAGGCACGCACGGTAATCTCACGATCAAGGGCAGGGGCACCCGGCGAAAGGAGCGGCACCGTGGCCGAACCGACGCGTCGCGCCACCAGCCAGCGCGCCGCCCTGGAGGCGGTCCTGGCGGACACCGACGAGTTCGCCACCGCGCAGGAGCTGCACGAGGTGTTACGGGAGGCCGGTGCCCGCGTGGGGCTCGCGACGGTCTATCGGACGCTTGCGGACCTGGTGGCCGCCGGCGAGATCGACACGCTGCGCAGCCCCGCCGGGGAGACGCTGTACCGGCGCTGCGGCGAGTCCGAGCACCATCACCATCTGGTGTGCCGGGTGTGCGGGCGCACGGTCGAGGTCACCAACCCCGCGGTGGAGCGTTGGGCGCGCACTGTCGCCCGCCGATACGACTTCTCCGACATCGGCCACGAGATCGAGCTTTTCGGCGTCTGCGCGGCCTGCGCGCAGCGGGCCCAGGAGCCCATGGCAGGGTGAAGGGGTGAAGCCGCGAACGTCGTCATGGGCGAAACGCGCGGAACCGCAGGCGCGCGCCGGTGGGGCGATGCGAGCGGCGGCGGGCGCCGTCATCCTCGTGCTGGCCCTGCTCGCCGGATGCGGGGCTGTCCGATCCAGCGGTGCCGCGCCGACCACCCCGGCGCCGCAGCACATCACCCTGCAGACCGCGACGGCCGCCTTCGGCACATACCTGACAGACGGCTCCGGTCGGGCGCTGTATATGTGGGACGCGGATCGCACCGGGGCGCCGACCTGCTATGGGGACTGCGCGGCGACCTGGCCACCGGTCACCGTCTCCGGCGACGTGACGGCCGGTCCGGGCGTGCAGGGCAGCTTGATCTCGCACGTGCAGCGCACCGATGGCACCGAGCAGGTGACCTACGGCGGGTGGCCGCTCTACTACTACAAGCCGGATGCGCGGCCGGGGGAACTCTCCGGCCAAGGCAACACCGGATTCGGGGCCGTGTGGTGGGTGGTGGCGCCGGACGGCAAGCCGCTGCCCTCGGAACCGCAGGGGTGACTCACCGGCAGGGGTGACTCACCGGCCGATCGCGAGCCGGACGACGGCCGTCAGCACGTCGGGGTGGGGTCAGCGCGTCAGCGTCCAGATGATGACGGCGACGATGATGATGAGGACGATCGCGCCGATGGCGATCCAGAGTCCCTTCGACGCGCCCGACGAGCCGGAGGCGTCGATCTCTTGTTCATGCTCCACGAAACGCTTGAACATTCCGGTGTCGGCGATATGGCCCTCGTCGTCGGACTCGTGGGGTGTGGACATACCCGATAGTCAACCGCATCGCGGAGCGTGAGGTGGCACGACCCGCCTAACAAACCGGTCGCGGATCGGTCACCGTTCGGTGACGGCGAGGTGCCGAAGCGGCACCGGTGCGGCGCCGGGGTGGCGCAGGGCGGTGGCCGGTGTGAGGGCCGGGCGCTGCTGAGTCGACCTTGGCCACCAGGCTCGACAGCCCCTGGCGGCCGTGTTCGGCGATCACTTGCGGCCGCACGCCAGCGCACAAGGTCTCAGAAATCGCCGCTGCGCGGCACTGTCAAGTGATCTGCGTCACGGTCGATACTGGTAGTAGGCACCGGAAACGGAGGTCCCTATGAACGAGCACATGCCGTCCATCGAGGTCGCGCCGCTGCAGGCACGCGGCGAACTGCGTGGATTCCTGCTGGGCGGGCGTTGGCCGGATTCCACGCTCGAATGGCTCCGCGTGCTCATGCTGGCGGTGCGGGTGGCCGCGGTTCCCGGGCTGCTGCCGACCACGACCGTATTCCGCGTGCGCGAAGACGTACCGCCGGATCCGCCGGTCGGGACGGTCGGGCTGGTCCTCGCCGAGGGCACCTTCGTCGGTGAGCATCGGTTGGAGGCAGGCCAGTTTGCGGATCCGCAGCCGATCGGGCTGATGGTGCTGCACCCGCCGTCGGAGACGCACCCCTCCATGCCCGAGGTCGAGGACGTCGCCTCCGGATGCGTTTTGCTTCCGGGGCTGCCGTGGTTGGGCCTGGACCACCGCGCGGGCTGGGTCGAGGCCACGTCCGGCGGGACGGTGACGTCCATGGTCTCCCGCTCCGGGCCGGACCTCGACTCCGATGCCGATACCGCCGTGCTCGCCATGCTCATGGCGGCGTAGCGGACGATCACGTACCGCTGGTGGTGGCGTCGCTGGACCACGCGGGACGCGCCAGAACTGGTGATCTTCCTGTGATCTTCCTGGGGCCGGGGGACTGCTAGCCTTTGAGACCACGGTGGACATCGCGGCTCGTCACGGGGACGATCCGCCCGGTGGAACGGAGATCTCGCCGATGGGCAGGACGCTACATCGAGCCGTGGTGGCCCTCGCCGCCGCGGCGCTCGTCACGCTGACGGGTTGTAGCACCGCGATCTCCGGAACCGCCACGGCGGCAACGCATCTGGCGCCGACCGCGCAGAGTTTGGCCGCGGCCAGTGAGACCCCGTCGTCGCAGATCGCGAACACCTCGGAGTCGACGGCCATGGAGTCGTTGAGTTCCGAGCCGATCCGGCCCATGCCGCCGATGCCGTCCATAGGCGGCAGTTCCGATGGAAGTTCTTCACCGTCGGATGTGCAGCAGCTGGACCCCGCGAGCATCACCTGGCTCGCCGGGTTCTGCACCGGGTTCAGCGACGTGGCCAGCTACTCCGGCCCGGACACGACGGGCATGAGCGACAGCGAGATCGTCCAGACGATCGTCGATGCCTACGACTCGATGTCGGCCGCGGCGGCGTCCGCGAAGACGACTTTGCAGACCCTGCCGGCGCCCACCTTCCCCGGTCACGACAAGATCGTGCCGGCCGTCCTCGCCTGGTTCGCTGCGGTGAACACGGTCTACGGTCGGGGCGCCGACACCATCGCTACGACGACATTCACGTCGCTCGACGAGCTCTCGGCGGCCGTCAACAAGGTCGAGGCGGGCATGGACTCGGCGAACACGTCCTTCGGCGCGGCCATCGGCACGGTGGATCCGTCGGTCACCCATGCGATGAAGTCGCTTCCGGAGTGTTCGACGCTCATCAACTCGGCGGGCTGAACCCGACGGTCGTGAGTACCGGGCTGAACTGCGCCCGCTGAACCCCATCGGTCAGCAACGCCGCGAATCCCGCTCAGTCGGTGCCGAGGTCGAACGCCGCTTCGTTGACCAATTCGTCCACCGCCGGCACCGTCTCGGCCGCGCCGAGCTGCGCGATCTGCTCCGAGTGCCCCGAGCCCAGCGCCCCCACCAGGGCGGCCGTCGCGTCGAGCTGCCCGAGCCCCGCGTACAGCTCGAGCTTCGCGCGGGAGTCGGCGATATCGAGGTTCCGCATGGTCAGCTGCCCGATGCGGTCGGTCGGCCCGAACGCCGCGTCCTCGGTCCGCTCCATGGACAGCTTGTCCGGGTGGTAGGACAGGTGCGGCCCGGCCGTATCCAGGATCGAGTAGTCGTTGCCGCGGCGCAGACGAAGCCGCACCGACCCGGTCACCGCATTGCCCACCCAGCGCTGCAGTGACTCCCGCAGCATCAGCGACTGCGGGTCCAGCCAGCGGCCCTCGTACAGCAGCCGGCCGAGACGGCGGCCCTCGTTGTGGTACGTGGCGATCGTGTCCTCGTTGTGGATGGCCGCCACCAGCCGCTCGTAGCAGATGTGCAGCAGGGCCATGCCGGGCGCCTCGTAGATGCCGCGCGACTTCGCCTCGATGATCCGGTTCTCGATCTGGTCGGACATCCCCAGCCCGTGCCGCCCACCGATTTCGTTCGCGCGCAGCACGAGAGCGACGTCATCGTCGAAATGCTCCCCGTTGATCGAAATGGGCCGGCCGGCCTCGAAACCCACTGTGACGTCTTCGGTCTCGATCGTCACGGCAGGGTCCCAGAACCGCACCCCCATGATCGGGTCCACGATCTCGATCGAGGCGTCCAGGTACTCAAGCTTCTTCGCCTCGTGCGTCGCCCCCCAGATGTTCGCGTCGGTGGAGTACGCCTTCTCGGTGGAATCCCGGTACGGTAGCTTCCGCGCGACCAACCACTCCGACATCTCCGTGCGCCCACCGAGTTCGCGCACGAACGCCTCGTCCAGCCACGGCTTGTAGATCTGCAGCGCCGGGTTCGCCAGCAGGCCGTAGCGGTAGAACCGCTCGATGTCGTTGCCCTTGTACGTCGACCCGTCGCCCCAGATGTGCACATCGTCGTCGAGCATGGCGCGCACCAGCAGCGTTCCGGTCACGGCCCTGCCGAGCGGCGTCGTATTGAAGTAGGAGACCCCGGCCGTCCGGATGTGGAACGCGCCGCACGCCAGCGCCACCAGCCCCTCGGCGACCAGCGCGGCCTTGCAATCCACCGCGCGGGCGATCGCGGCGCCATAATCCTTGGCACGGCCCGGCACCGCCGGGAGGTTCGGCTCGTCATATTGGCCCAGATCCGCGGTGTAGGTGCACGGAATCGCCCCGTTCTCCCGCATCCACGCGACCGCGGTGGACGTGTCGAGGCCGCCGGAGAACGCGATGCCGACCTTCTCGCCGACGGGCAGGGAACTCAAGACCTTGGGCATGGGCTCAAGACTATTGCCTGCGCCGATCCGGCCTCGACCGACCGGGTATGACGATGTTCCGGGCCATAGCGTGTCCGCCGCGCCGCGCCCCCGCACCCGCAGTCACGGCCCGAGCAGGGCTGCCGGGACTACGGCAATCCCGTCCGGCCGGCGGTACGCCGCGCCGCCGGTCGTGATCACCGCCGCGTCCGCGAGGTCCCCGCCCATCCGCTCCTTCAGCCACAGCAGGTGCCGCACATCGCGGTCGTCGGGGGCCGCACCGAGCTTCACCTCCAACGCGACTGCGGCTCCGTCGTCCCCGGTGACGATCAGGTCCACCTCGTGGTCGCCACGCTGCGTGCGCAGATGGGAAACGGTGGCGCGCAAGGCATCCGCGTACACCCGCACGGACAGCGTGACCAGACTCTCGAATAGGGCGCCGAGCAGCGTCCCGTCGCGCGGAATGGAGACCGATCCCGGGTCGGGCCGGCTGAGCAGCGACCGCGACGTGACGCCGAGCAGTCGTGCCGCGAGCGCCGGATCCGCCAAGTGGTGCTTCGGCGCCTGGCCGAGCGCGGTCAGCCAGTTGCGCGAGCCGGCCCAGGTCGGGAGCTCTTCGAGCAGCCACATGCGCTGCAGGATCTCGCGGTACGCGATGGTTGTTGCGCGGCTTGGTTTATCGGACAATCCTGGGGTCGCGGCATCTAGGATCACGTTGTACGCGGCCGTGGTCGACGTCGCTGCCGCATACGCGGCGAGCCAGGCGCGGAGCGCCTGCGGCCGCCGCACCGGCCGGCCCGCCTCGGCGAAGTCCCGATCGACGACCGTCGCCAGGTAGCCGTCCAAGATGTCCGGCCGAACATCGTCCGCGAGCGCACGGATCCCCGGGAAGCCGGACCGCGTGATCTCTTCGGTGTAATCCTGCAGACCGAGCACGCAGTCGCCGGCAATGTCCGCACTGCCGGCCAACATCGCTTCAAGCGAGACGGTCGGCGTCGCAATCTGCCGTTCGGCCAGGCTGAGCGGCCGCATGCGTACTGTCACGATTCGGCCGGCGCCGGAGTGCTGGGGCGCTTCGGCCGGGAAGTTCGATCCGGCCAGCAGATACGTCCCCGGGCCCGCACCCGCGTCCACGTCATGGCGCACCCTGTCCCAGACCGGCGGGTAGTGCTGCCACTCGTCGATCAACAGCGGCTTGTCGAGCCGATCGAGACGCTGTGGATCATCGCGCAGAAAGACTCGTTCCGCGTCGTCGTCCAGTGCAATGGTGGCGACGACCCGGCGGCGCGCGGTCACGGTCTTGCCGACGGCCTTCGGACCCTCGATGGCAACCGCGGGAAGGCCGGCCAGGAGCCGGTCGAGCTGCCGATCGACGACGCGCGAAAGATACGCCACAGGGCTACTATACCGATCCTGCAACAGTTACGATACGTATCCGTACCGATCTACGATACAAATCCGCAGCGCGTGTGGCAGCGGGCGTTGCGGGCCTAGACCGTTCCGTCGGCACAGAACCAACACCGCGGTGTGTCCGGCCCCACTCGCAGGTTTCCTCTTGCACGAAAACATGACGACAGGTGTCATGATTCGGTCGATGCCGGACCCTACCGGGTATGACGATGTTCGCGAGGCTTGCCGCCACCGGCACCCGATGCGCGGGAGCGTGCTCATGACCAGGACCGCATCGCCCCAGCAGACGCGCACGGCGGCGGACGTGCCGGACACGGCGGACCTGGTGAGCGACCTGTTTCGCCGGTACGCGAACCGGGTGTACGGCTACGTCCGGCTGCGCACCACGCCCGAGATCGCCGACGACGTCGTGGCGGACACGTTCCTCGCCGCCTGGCGGCTGCGCGACCGCATTCCCGACGAACCCCTGCCCTGGCTGTTGGTCGTGGCGCGCAACATGTTGGCCAACCGCCACCGGGCCGTCGGGCGGTCCCTCCGGCTGGTCGTGGCCATGGCGAGGGTAGAGCAGCTTGCCGGCCACCAGCCCCCCGCCGAGGACGCGGTGGTGGCACGCGACGAGGTTCTCGGTGCCCTCGCCCGGTTGATGGACGACGAACGTGACGCCGTCTTGCTGGTGGCCTGGAACGGGCTCTCGCACCGTGATGCCGCCGCCGCCGGGTGCAGCGAGCGCACCTCCGCCCGGCGACTGCGGCGAGCGCGGTACCACCTCCGCGATCTGGCTGCGCCGGCCACCGTCGCGGCCACCGCCGACCCGATGAACCCCGGTTCTTCCACCGATGCCACTGATCCGACGAAGGAGTCGTCATGAAAACCATTGCGCGCCACGAGATTTCATGGGTGATCGCGCTGCGGCCGACCGAACAGGAGCTGGAGCAGGAGTGGACGGTCGGCCGGAAGGAGGCCGTCTGGGAACGTGTCCTGCTGGCGCGGCAGCTCGAATCCGAAAACGGCGAGAACAGCGTCATACTCGACACTCTTGTTGCGCCGCAGCGCATGTCCAGGCGAAAGTCGCTGATCGCGGTCGGCAGTGTCGCCGCGGCGGTCGCCGCCCTGCTGACGGTGCCGCTGCTGCTGCCGTCCGGCGGTCCGGTAGGCCCGCTGACCGCGCAGGCGCTGGAGGCACTGGCTGCCGCCGCCGCGGGCCAACGACCGCTCGCCCCCGGGCAGTTCCGGCATGAGATCACGCGTTCGCAGCAGAACGGGCACGTGACCGAGCACGAGAGCTGGACCGCGGCCGACGGGCACGTGTGGCGCGTCGACAGGGTTGCGGGAACCTCGACGTACTACGCCTTCCCGCCCGGCGGCGAGGACGTCAACAACCCGTCGCCCGCGTTCCTCGCGACGCTGCCGACCGATCCGGCCGCGCTGCAAAGCTATCTCGAGGCGAACGGGGGGCGCGAGGGCAGGGATCGGCGCAGCGCGACGAGGCCGTGTTTGTGGCTGTCGGCGACATGCTGCGCGGCGGGTTCGCTCCGCCGGCGCTGCAGGCGGCGGCGCTCCGCGTGCTGGAGAAGACCCCGCACGTCACGGCCGAGTCGGGCCGTGACTCGGCCGGGCGGGCGGCGACGGTGGTCAGTTTCGTGGACGAGTCGATCCGGCCGGGTGAGGTGCAGTCGCTGTACTTCGACCCGGCCACGGCGGCCATCCTGCAGGAGGGGCTTACCGCTCCAGGTGTCGCCTACGGCGGCACCGTCGTGAGCTCGGATATCGTGAGTTCCGTTCCGCCGCAGGTGATCCGCTACGCGTCGGACCGTGGGACCTGCGTCACCGCCGCCGGCGTCACGGATGAGATGACCTGCGTCCTGGCCCTCACCGCCGGGGGCGCGACCACGATGGCGGAAGCTCCGGGGACCGGCGGCCTTGCTACGCCGCGCACGGCCGCCCCGTCGCCCTCGACGGTGCCCTCGACCGTGCCCTCGACGGTGCCGCCAACCAAGTAGCAACGGGCGTGCCCTCGACCGAGGAGCGGAGCGAGCCCAGGCTTGGTCACCGGTGCCGGCCGATTCGGGCGATGATGGTCTCCGCCTCCATGCCCCGGGTATGGCGCGGCTGCCGCGCGAACCGCGTCATACCCGGTATTCCCCCGGCCGTGAGACGCTCACGGGCCTGGCGAGGGGTCGCTCGAGAAACTGCACCGTGCACCCTTTCTTGGGTCGCGATGCGTCTGTCAGGGTGCCGGGCCCTTGTCGGGTTTCGGCGAGGGAGCGGGCGATGACGAGCGCACGAACACAGCGACCGGCCCTCGCCGCTGGCCAGGCGGGTGGTGCCCGGTGACGGTGCTCGATCGCCTCGCTCCGTCTGCCGGCGACCTGGCGGGGCGGCAGACAGCCGAGCCCGCACGGCGCCTCGGCGGCACGCCAGGTGCGGCCCGCGAGCGTATCCGGCGAGTCCCGGCGCCGGTCGTGATCTACCTGGCCGGGCAGGCCTTCGCGGTCGGCATGCTCGCATTCCTGTGCGCGGCCCGCGGCCACTCGCTGCTCGGCAGCCTCACCGCGTGGGACGGGCAGCACTTCCTTCGCATCGCCACGCACGGGTACACGTTCTCCACCGCAGCCGACACGCCAGGCTCCCCGGCATTCCTCCCCGGATACCCCGGCCTGATCGCCGCCCTGCACACCGTCATCGGTGTGCCCGCGGTCGCCGTGGCCCTGGCGATCTCCTGGATAGCGGGGGCGGTGTTCGCCTGCGCCATCCCACACCTGGTGCGGCGCATCCCCGGCATGGATCACCGGGCCGGGCTGATAGCTGTTGCCCTGGTGGCGGTCTCACCGGTCAGCATCACCCTTGCCATGGCCTACAGCGAAGCGCTGGTCTGCGCGCTCGCATCCTGGGCGCTTGTCCACGCGCTGCGGGGCAACTGGTGGATCGCAGGTTTACTCGCATTGACGGCGGGAACGGTGCGGATCAGCGGACTCGCCCTGGCCGTGGCGTTCGGTATCGCCGCGATCGCGCTCGCCGTGGCCAGCATCCGCCAGCACCAACCGGCGATCCTCATCGCCTACGGCCTTGCCGCCCTGATGGAAGTCATTGCCAGCGCCGGCGTTATGAACTCCAAGATCCGGCTGCTGATCCCCGCATTCACCATCCTGCTACCCGCCGCAGCCTGGCTCGCGCGACAACCCGGCGCCCACGCGCGATGGGCGCTGGCTGTGATCGCTGTGGCCGGCAGCTGGCTCGGTGCCTACGCCCTCACCATCTGGACGCACGCCATCTGACGCGCGCCACCGCATGTCCGGAGGAGGCCTCGACCCGCGTCGGCCGATATGACGGCCCCGGCCCCCGAGCTGGTAGGGCGCGGCTGCCGCGCGAACCGCGTCATACCCGATTTTACATCCGTGCAAGCCGGCCTGCCCGCGGCTACGCGATGCCGCCGCCGACCACCAGCGTCGCGCCCATTGCGAGGAACCTACATCCCGAGGCTTCGGGCGATCTCGGGTTGGCGCCTGGCCCAATACATCTCGATCGTCCTTCGCGGCGTCGGCAGGCCCGGGTCGTCGTCGACGTCGCCGAAGTACCCGAGCGCGCGGACCGCTTGCAGGATGTGCTGGTCCGGTGTCGTCGGTCGGTAGCGATCGAGGTAGAAGTTCATCCCGGCCACGACGTCCAGATCGGTCTGTTCCTCGATGCGCATGAGGTCGAAATAGTCCCGCAGTTCGCCGCGGTCCATGACGACCTTGATCTTCATCGCCAGGATGTCCTCGACTCCGGCCACCCGGATGCCGGCAAGCGGCAGCGCGTTCACCAGGCGGCGCTGCGCCGACGCGTCGAGGAACTGCACCTTCGTGTCCCCGAGCACACCGTTCAATGTGCCCTCGGAGATGTCCGTCGGGGCAAAGTCGGGGAACGCGCCCAGAAGTACGTTCGCGTAGGCCTGAGCATCGAACGGCTGCTCGGTGAATAGGTCGAGATCTCGGCTCACCCGGTGGTGGAGGTGAATCGCGAGCGCGGTGCCACCGACCAGGTACATCCAGTCCGGCACCGTCGGTGCGAGCTTCATCCAGGCTTCTGCCGTCCGACCGGGGAGGAGCACGTCGGTGTAGGGATCGAGCGGCGTGCTCCCGCTCCCCGCCTCAGCACTGTGCGCGCCCTGGGCACGGCTGGCCCTGCTGCGGCCGCGTGAGCCGCCTCCGCGCGAATGCCTGCCTGCGTCGGACTCGGGCATCACGAGGACCCCTGTCGAGCGATCCAGTTGTGCACCAACGCCCGCGTCCGCTCGTCGGCGCCGCGACCCGCGACAGCCGCTTCCAGATCGGTGGACGAGATGTGCTCCAGCGCCCACTGCGCCGCCGCCATGCTCGAGCTGGTCAGCATCCGCCGAGCGATGTAGGCGCCGTCGCCCGACACCCGCAACGTCGCGGGTGCCGCGTTCCAGAACAGGTGCCAGAACTGCTGTGGCACCCGCTTTGCGTTAGCGACCGGACGATCCGGCAGTCGAACGGCCCGGACGGCGGACTTGACGGCTGGCCATCTCTCGCTCCGCATGTTCAGCGCGTAGACCGTACCCGGGCCGACCCGCCCCGCTCGGATCGCCCGGCACGACTTTCGCGTCACCAGGCCGACGTCGACCAATCGCTTCAGCGCCGATGACGCGGTAGTGGCGCTGATGCCGGCGATCTCGGCGACCCGGCGCACCGAGCTCAACCCGAGGGGGCTCACGGACAGCGCGGCGAGGACCTGGATCTCGGTAGGCCGGTACCCCGGAACCCGTTTCGCGATGACGCGCTCCGCGACGTCGCGCGGCGCGCGGCGTTCGACCCCGCGCCCGGTTCTCGCGACACCCTCGCGATCGAGCATCGCATGAGCCGTCGGCAGTGACACTCCAACACGGCGCGCCATCTCGACCACGCTCATAGTGTCCATGTTCTTTATTCTAGGGCGCGCACGGCAGCGAACGAGCAAAAATCGCCCCGATGCCGGCCGGGCGTGCTGGTCCGGTAGCCACCAGTCACGAGGCCCTTGGGGGGACCGTGGTTACGGTGCGATCACCACTTTGTGTGCAGTGGGGTCGGACGAGACGGCGGTGAGGGCGTCGCCGAAGCGTTCGAGCGGGAAACGGTGCGTGATCAGTCCCTCGGTTCGCACCCGCCCGTTGCGCAAGGCGGTGAGGGCATCCGGGAATGACGAGATCTGCGCGAACGATCCGATGATGGGTGGCTCGCCGACTACCGCAACCGGCTCGACGCGCTGCGCAACCGCGCCGAACGGGCGCAGGAGGAGAGCGGCGCGATCAGCGCCACCGCATCCTCCTGGCTGCCCGCCACGACCGGCCCGATCACCCGGCCGCGCCCCAACCGCCGGCACAGGGCGAACCCCGTGATCCCTCCATCCTGCTCGATCACCGTGCCGTCCGACATGGGGAGCAGCCGGTCGAACAGCGCACGGCGTTCGGCCGAGAAGGCGGCGGTGTCGAGGGCGCGGATCGCCGCCTCATCCGCGGGCCGCATCTTCCGAGCACCGGGGGGCACGGAAGGTGCACGGACGGCAATGCCCTGGTGCTGCCAGACCGTCAGCCCGGCCAGGAAGCCAAGCGACTGGTAGAGCTTGAAGGCGGCGCGCGTGGAGTTGAGCACCATGTCGCGCCCGGCCGTCGCGCCGAGGATATGATCCATCATCCAGCGACCGGCGCCACGTTCCTGAAGGCGCGGCGTGATGATCACCATGCCGATC
>OFTX01000143.1_pt1 | contig 44529 bp, 42 predicted proteins | sample 1775051 | NCBI WGS metagenome assembly OFTX01 (sample SAMN08195772, study PRJEB24354) | sludge metagenome | isolation source: sludge from phenol fed wastewater aerobic bioreactor A | place: India: Nagpur | collected 2016-09-15 | reverse complement strand
AGAGCAACTGCGAACGGATCCGATCCATCGTCGCCTGGCCGTGGATTATTGATGCGCTATTGAATTAGAAATGGAATTACAGCAGCACCGGCTCGTCCGGCAACTCGTTCGCAGGGCGCGCCGCGCCGCCATCGGCGGCCGGAAACAGGGCGACCAGCCGGGACGACACGTCGTCCACCGCCTGCGACAGGCCTTCCTCGACCTGGCCGGCATGCAGGCTGCGGCCCAGGCGATCGGTCAATGCCTGCCAGGCGGTGGCGTCGACGGCGCGCGCCACGCCCCGGTCGGCCACCACCTCGATCGCGCGCTCGGCCAGCAGCAGGTAGATCAGCACGCCGTTGTTGTGCTCGGTGTTCCACACGCCCAGCTTGGAAAACATCATCAGCGCGCGCTCGCGCACGATGCGCTGCATGGGCAGGTGCCGGCGCAGGTGCCGCCACAGGTAGCTGGCGGGCAAGCCGGCCTCCACGCAGATGCGCAGCTGCCCGCTGTGCCGGGCCTCGCTTTTGGCCACGCGCCGGCGCAGGCGCTCGACCGCGTCCGGCGGCACCAGGCGGCGCGTGTCGCTCTCGTCCATCCAGTGATGGCGGCACAGGCGCTGCAGGGTGGCCAGCATGTTCACCAACTCCCGCTGGCGCCACCGCCACCAAAGTCGCCGCCGCCGCCCGAGCTGAAGCCCCCGCCGCCGCCACCGAAGCCGCCGCCCGAGCCGAAGCCGCCGCCCCAGCCGCCGCCGAAACCCCCGCCATGCGAGCGTCCGCCGGGCAGGCCACTGGCCAGGTTGCCGATCAGGGCGAACAGGAAGGCGCCGGCCCCCGCCAGCGCCGCCAGCACCGCGCCCAGGCCGATCCAGAACACCAGGGCGCCCACGCCCAACCCCATCGCCAGCGCCCCCAGCTTGCGCCCGAGGATGCCGCGCAGCAGCGCGGCCGCGATCGGCGCGGCAAAGAAGGCGAACACAATCAGCTCGAAGTGGCCGCCGCCCAGCTGGGTGTCCCGCGCCGCGGACGGGGCCGGCACCGGCGGCAGCGGCTCGCCCCGGATGCGAGCGCTCAGCTGGTCGACCGCCGCGTCCAGTCCGCCGGCGAAATCGCCGCGCCTGAACGCCGGCGTCATCACCTCGTCGATGATGTGGCTGGCCGCGATGTCGGGCACCGCGCCCTCCAGCGTCTTGGCCACCTCGATGCGCATGCGCCGGTCGTTCTTGGCCACCAGCACGATCAGGCCGTCGCCGACGTTCTTGCGGCCGATCTTCCACGCATTGCCGACGCGATTGGCGTACGAGGCGATGTCCTCGGGGGCGGTGCTGGGCACCATCAGCACCACCAGTTGCGCGCCCTTGTCGGCCTCCAGCGCAGCCAGCTTGGCCTCCAGCGCCGAAGACTGCGCGGCATCCAGCGTGCCGGTGGTGTCGATGACGTGGCCGGTGAGCGGCGGCACCGGCTGCACGCCCTGCGCCTGCGCCGATGCCCATCCGAAAACTACGAAAACAATAGCTATCAGCGCCCGCTGGATATGCGCAAACAGCATTTTTGTTCCAAAAACCCTGGGGTCAACGCGCGGGCGTCGAGGCCGGTGCCGGACCGGGCCCGAAGTTCACCTTGGGCGCGGTCGAGATCGCCGCCTCGTTGGTCACGGTGAAGTTCTCCTTGGGCTTGTAGCTGAACACCATGGCCGTCAGGTTGCTGGGAAAGCTGCGCACCAGCACGTTGTATTCCTTGACCGCCTCGATGTAGCGCCCGCGCGCCACGGCGATGCGGTTCTCGGTGCCTTCCAGCGCCACCCGCAGGTCGGAGAACGCCTTGTTGGCCTTCAGGTCGGGGTAGCGCTCCACCGTCACCATCAGGCGGCTGAGCGCGCCCGACAGTTCGCCCTGCGCGGCCTGGAACTGCTTGAACTGCTCGGGGTTGTTCAGCGTCTCGGGCGACACCTGGATGCTGGTGGCCTTGGCGCGCGCCTCGATCACCTTGGTCAGCGTGTCCTGCTCGAAGTTGGTCTCGCCCTTGACGGTGTTGACCAGGTTGTCGATCAGGTCGGCCCGGCGCTGGTACTGGTTGACCACCTCGCTCCAGGCCGACTTGGTTTGCTCGTCCAGGCGCTGGAAGTCGTTGTAGCCGCAGCCGCTGAGGGACAGCGCCAGGGCCAGGAGGGTGCTGAGGCGTATGAGCCAGTGTTTCATGAGCCGGACTCCGGTCGTGTAGTGATTCAGAACAGCGCGCAAGATAGCACGCCCGTGGCCGCCATGCCCGCCAGGGCCGACCCCCGTGCGGGCACAATGGCAGCGTCGATCGCCCGCCGCCCGAACGCCCTGAAACGTCGATGCCCAAATCCCGCCAACGCGCCGCCGTGCTGGGCGGCTCCGCCGACGACGTCGAGGCCGCCTTCTACGAGGCGCTGCAGCACGGCGACCTCGACGCCCTGATGGCCTGCTGGGCCGACGAGGACGAGATCGTCTGCGTGCACCCGGGCGGCCCGCGCCTGGTGGGCGCGCAGGCCATTCGCGGCGCCTTCGAGGCCATGTTCGCGCAAGGCAGCATCCGCGCCACGCCCGAGCGCGTGCGCCGCATCGAGGCGCTGGGCGCCGCCGTGCACAACGTGTTGGAGCGCATCGACCTGATGACCGCCGAAGGCCCGCAGCACGCCTGGGTGGTGGCCACCAACGTCTTCGTGAAGACCGCCGAAGGCTGGCGCCTGGCCGCGCACCACGCCAGCCCCGGACGCAGCGAGGTGGTGGAGGTGACGGTGCCGGGGCAACTGCTGCACTGACATCCAGCCCCGAGTTTTTTATTGAAAAATGGTTGCAGCGCCCGCCCATCCTGCGCAAGCAGCTATGTAAATTGAAGTGATCGCCGGCCATGCATCGGCCTGGCGTCCGGGCGGTCACCTGCAGACGCTCGGGTTGGCGCCGCACGCGCGCTCGGTGGCTGGCCCGCGCATCGCCTGACGGAGCATGCACTGGGACAGGTCCGACGGCGACTTCGTCGATGTTGACCGGCTGCTGGCGCAGGTCGGCGGGACGGCTGCGGCTTAGCGGGCCTGCCGGCGCTGGTCCTGGCGGTGCAGTTCGGCCTTCAGCTTTTGCTTGGCACGAATGTCCGCGTCCAGACGCTTCTCGGCTTCCAGGCTGATGCGGTGCATCATGGCGGCGTCCGGGTCCTGCCAGTCGCCGCCCGATTCGCGCGCCATCCAGGCCACGGCACGCGAGAACTCCTGCAGCGTCAGCTTTTCGTCGCCGCCCTTCGCCGGCATGGCGCGCACGCCGACGAAGGCGTGCGCGCTCAGCACGTGCTGGCCTTCTTCGATCAGGGGCTTCCAGGCGGCGGCGTCGCCTTTCTTGGGTGCATGGGCCACGCCGGTGTCGTGGCAGGCCATGCACACCGACCGGTACACCGACTCGCCCGTTTTCGGCTGCGCCAGGGCTGGCGCGCCAGCCAGGCAGACCGCCGCCACGAGCGATGTGGCGCGCAGCAGGGTGAGCTGAGGTGGTTTCATAACGACAATGAATGAGGTTAAAACAATAGCTATCGCCAATTTTATGTGAGGCGTGCCGCGTGCGCCGGGGTCGACCCATAATGCCTCGATGGACGACATCGTCAGGCAGGCCATCGCCAAATGGCCGAACGTGCCGCACTGCTACGGCTGGCTGGGGCTGGACGCGCGTGGCGACTGGTGGCTGCGCGATGCCGCCGCGCAGGCGCTGGGGGCGTTTGCCAGCGAGGTGCCGGGCGCGCGCGGCGCGCGCCTTGAGCACCAGGGGCTGAAGGCCTTCATCGCGCGCAACTACCAGGCCGACGAACTAGGTCGCTGGCATTTCCAGAACGGCCCGCAGCGCGTGTACGTCGAACTGCAGGCCACGCCCTGGGTATGGCGCGTGGCGGCCGACGGCGCGCTGGCCTCGCACACCGGCGTGGCGGCGTCGGCGCGGCGCGTGCTGCTCGATGAAGGCGGCCGCCTGTACGTGGACACGCCGCTCGGCCTGGGCCTGGTGCACACGCTGGACATGGAAGCCGCCGCGCTGCAGGTGGAGGGCGGCCACTGGCAGCCCGAGCCCGTGCGGGCGGGCGACTTGCCGGCGCGCTTTGGCTACGTGCCGAACCCGCGGCCGGCCGCGTCCGTCGGTTGATCTGCCGCCCAAGCCAAAGAAAAAGGCCGATCGACGATCGGCCTTTTTGCAGCGGCGCAGGCGCGCGCTACTTCGCCGCGTCCACCAGATAGGTCACGGCAGCCTTGAAGTCGGCGTCCGACGCGGTGGAGCCGCCCTTGGGCGGCATGGCGCCCTTGCCCTCGGTGGCGATCTTCAGCACCTCGTCGAAGCCGGCCGCCAAGCGCGGCGCCCAGGCCGCCTTGTCGCCGAACTTGGGCGCACCGGCCACACCGCTGCCATGGCAGGCGACGCAGGTGGTGTCGTAGATCTTCTTGCCGGCGGCCAGGTCGACGCCGCCGCCCGCGGGTGCGGCGGCTGCGGCCGCTGCAGGGGCCGCGGCCGCAGCCGCAGCCGGTGCCGGTGCCGGTGCCGGAGCGGGCGCTGCCGCCGCAGCGGGTGCAGGGGCCGCCGCAGCCGTTTCGGTCGCCGCCGCGGCGGGTGCCGCCGGCTCGTCGAACTTGGCGCCGCCGTGGTTGGCCATGTAGACCACGGCACGGCCGATCTCGACGTCGGAATAGTTGCCGCCGCCTTGCGGGGCCATCGCGCCCTTGCCCGCCAGAGCCGAATGCAGCAGGGTGTCGTAGCCCTGCTTGATGCGCGGCGCCCAGTCGGCGGCGTTGCCGAACTTGGGCGCGCCCGACACGCCGGTGCCGTGGCAGGCGATGCACTGCGTCTTGTACACGTCCTCGCCGCTGGCCAGCGGGCGGTTGGCGTCGCGGATCTCGACCGTGCCGACCTTCTGGATGCGCGCGGCGATCTTTTGCGCCGCGTCGGTCTCGCCGGGCGACTGGTCCTTGCCCGAGCTGAAGTAGGTGACCAGGCCGATGATGGTGAAGATGGGGATGACGAAGGCCGCGGCGCTGACCCAGAACACCTGGGATGGCGTCTTCATGAGGCCGGTGTGTTCTTCCTCGTGCATGCTCTCGCTCATGGCGTCCTCGGGGGCTTGTTCGTGAATGTTCTGCGGACGGCGCGGGGCGGCTGCGGCCGCCCGCGCACGGCGGTTTTCGATTATAGGGCGCGCCTGACGACGCTCCATTCACGCGGCGCCGATGACCCCTTCGCGCCGGACGCGCGGCCGCGTCAGTGCGCCGCGGCGGTGGCGGCCGGCGCCGGCTCGCTCCAGCCGCCGCCCAGCGCCTTGTACAGCTGCACCTCGTTGACGCGCTGCGCCAGCCGCACCTGCGCCAGCGCCTGCTCGGTGGCGAACAGCGAGCGCTGCGCGTCCAGCAGATCGAGCGAGCTGGCGACGCCGTTGCGGTAGAGCAGGTCGGCCAGCCCGAAGCGCTCGCGCTCGGCCGTGGCCTGCGCCTGCAGCGCCGTCAACTGGTCGGCCAGGGTGGCGCGGCCGGCCAGGGCATCGGCCACCTCGCGGAAGGCGCTTTGGATGGCCTTCTCGTACTGCGCCACGGCGATTTCGCGCCCGGCCTTGGCCGCGTCCAGCCCGGCCTGGTTGCGGCCCATGTCGAAGATCGGCAGCAGCAGGCTGGGGCCGAAGGACCAAGCCTTGCTGCCGCCCGAGCCGAACAGGCCGTCCAGGTCGCTGCTGGTGCGCCCCAGCGAGCCGGTGAGCGAGATGCGCGGGAAGAAGTTGGCGCGCGCCGCGCCGATGTTGGCGTTGGCGCCGATCAGCTGCTGCTCGGCGGCGCGGACGTCGGGGCGGCGCAGCAGCAGGTCGGACGGCAGGCCGGCCGGCACCGCGGTGAAGGTGGGCAGTTCGGCCGGCGGCTGAACGGCGGGCGTGGGTTGCGACGGATCGCTCGGCGCGGCCGGCGTGGCCACCGGCGGCAGCGGCGGGATCAGCCGCTCGGGCAGCGGTTGGCCGACCAGCAGCGTCAGCAGGTTGACGTCCTGCGCGCGCAGGCGCTGCTGCTGGGCGCGCGTGGCCTGCGCGCTGGCGGTCAGCGATTCGGCCAGGCGCAGGTCCAGCGCCGACGCGGCACCGTGGTCGAAGCGCAGCTTGGTTAGGCCCAGCGACTGCTGGCGCGTGCCCAGCGTGCGCTCGGCCAGCAGCAGCAGTTCGGTGTCGGTCTTGAGCTGCAGCCAGCTGCTGGCGACGGTGGCCACCAGGCTGATCTGCGCCGCCTTGCGCGCCTCCTCGGTGGCCAGGTAGTCGGCCAGCGCCACGTCCTTGAGGGCGGCGACGCGGCCGAAGAAGTCGAGCTCCCACGAGGCGCCGCCGACCATGATGCTGGCGGAGGATGCCACGCTGGGCGCATTGCCACCGGCCGGGTTGGGCGCCGAGCGCGAGGCCGAGGCGCTGACGCCGATGGTCGGGAACTGGTCGGCGCGCCGGATCTGGTATTGCGCCCGGGCCTGCTCGATGTTCTGCACCGCCACCCGCAGGTCGCGGTTGTTGTCGATCGCCAGCGCGATCAGCTCGCGCAGCTGGGCGTCGTGCACGAAGTCCTGCCAGGGCAGGTCGGCGGCGGCGGTGCCGCCCTCCGCCGACGCACCGGCGCTGGCGGGCCAGGCGCTGGCCACCGGCGCGGCGGGGCGTTCGTAGGGGGGCACCAGCGAGCAGCCCGCCAGGACGGCCAGGGTCAGGGCGCCGAGGCCGGTGCGCAGGCCGGGCCGTGTCATCCGTGTCATGGGTGTCGTCATGGGATCAGGGCCTCGTTGGGGTCGTTTTCACGGCCCGATGAATCGTCGTCGGATGCGATCGTGTGCTTGTGCTTGTCCTCCGGCTTGCCGCGGAACAGCGAGCGCACGATCAGGAAAAATACCGGCACCAGGATCACCGCCAGCGAGGTGCCGATGGTCATGCCCCAGAACACGCCGGTGCCGATCTCGCGCTGGCTGCCCGAGCTGGCGCCGGTGGCGACGTACAGCGGCACCACGCCCAGGATGAAGGCCAGCGAGGTCATCAGGATCGGCCGGAAGCGCAGTCGGGCCGCGGCCAGCGAGGCCTGCACCACGCTCATGCCCTCGGCCTGCAGGTCCTTGGCGAATTCCACGATCAGGATGGCGTTCTTGGCCGACAGGCCGATCACCGTGATCAGGCCGATCTGGAAGTACACGTCGTTGGGCATGCCGCGAAACCAGACGCCGAACAGGGTGCCCAGCACGCCCAGCGGCACCACCAGGATCACCGCCAGCGGGATGCTCCAGCTTTCGTACAGCGCGGCCAGGCACAGGAACACGGCCAGGATCGAGAACGCGTACAGGATGGCCGATTGCGCGCCGGCCTTTTTCTCGTCCAGCGAAATGCCGGTCCATTCGTAGCCGAAACCGGGCGGCAGCTGCGCGGCGATGCGCTCCATCTCGGCCATGGCGTCGCCCGACGAGTAGCCCGGCGCGGCCTGCCCGGCGATCGACATCGACGGATAGCCGTTGTAGCGCTTGAGCTGCATCGGGCCGGTCGACCAGTGGGTGCTGACCATGGTGGACAGCGGCACCAGCTGCCCCTGCATGTTGGGCACCTTCAGCGCCTGCACGTCCTCCGGCGTCATGCGGCGGTTGGCGTCGGCCTGCACCGTCACGCGCTGGATGTAGCCCTTGTTCGGGAAGTCGGTCACGTAGGCCGAGCCCAGCGCCGTGCCCAGCGTGTTGGCGATGGCCGCCACGCTGACGTTCTGCGCCGCCGCGACATCGCGATTGATGTCGACCTGCAGCTGCGGCGCGTCTTCCACGCCCTCGGGGCGCACGCCGGCCAGGATCTTGCTTTGCGCGGCCATGCCCAGCAGCTGCCCGCGCGCCGCCACCAGCGCGTCGTGGCCCATGCCGTTGCGGTCCAGGAGGCGGAAGGCGAAGCCGCTGCCGGTGCCCAGCTCGGGGATGGCCGGCGGCGTGATGACGATCACGAAGGCGTCGCGGATGCTCTGCAGCGCACCGGTGGCGCGCCCGGCCAGCGATTGGGCGCTTTCCCCCGGCTTGGTGCGCTCGCTCCAGTCCTTCAGCGTGGCGAAGGCCAGCGCCATGTTCTGCCCGGTGCCGGAGAAGCTGAAGCCGATGATGCCGACCATGTTCTCGACCTCGGGCTGCTTCATCATGTAGTCCTCGACCTGCTTCATGACCGCGACGGTACGCTCCTGCGTGGCACCCGGCGGCAGTTGCACGTTGACGATCACGTTGCCTTGGTCCTCGGTCGGCAGGAAGGCGGTGGGCAGGCGCATGAACAGAAAGGCCACGCAGGCGATGATGACCGCGTACACGCCGACCATGACCCAGCTGCGGCGCATCACGCGCACCATGCCGCCCTCGTAGCTTCGCGTGGCGCGGCCGAAAACGCGGTTGAACCAGTTGAAGAAGGGGCCGAAGAAGCCGGTCTTCTTGTCGTGCGCGTGGCCCTTGGGAATGGGCTTGAGCAAGGTCGCGCACAGCGCCGGCGTGAGCGACAGCGCGAAGAAGCCCGAAAACGCGATCGAGGTCGCCATCACGATGGCGAACTGGCGGTAGATGTTGCCGGTGGCGCCGCTGAAGAAGGCCAGCGGGGTGAACACCGACACCAGGATCACCGTGATGCCGACCACCGCGCCCGAGATCTGGCTCATCGCCTTGATGGTGGCCGCCTTGGGCGGCAGCCCTTCCTCGGCCATGATGCGCTCGACGTTCTCCACCACCACGATGGCGTCGTCCACCACGATGCCGATCACCAGCACCATGGCGAACATGGCCAGGATGTTGATCGACAGGCCGGCCGCCAGCATCACCGCGAAGGTGCCCAGCAGCGCGATCGGCACCACGATGGTCGGGATCAGCGTGTAGCGCCAGTTCTGCAGGAACACGAACATCACGATGACCACCAGCACGATGGCTTCGAGCAGCGTGTGCACCACCTTGTCGATGGAGATTTCGACGAACTTGGAGGTGTCGTAGGGCACCGACCAGCTCACGCCTTCGGGCAGGAAGGCCTGCAGCTCGCTCATGCGCTGCTTGATGGCCGCGGCCGTGGCCATGGCGTTGCCGCTGGACGTCAGCTGCACGGCCACCGCCACCGCGGGCTGGCCGTTCTGGCGCGACTGGAAGGCGTAGGTTTCCACCCCCAGCTCGACGCGGGCGACGTCGCGGATGCGCACCGTCGAGCCGTCGGCGCGCGCGCGCAGCACCACGTTGCCGAACTCCTCGGGCGTTTCCAGCTGCCCGCTCGGCACGTTGATGAGAGCGTTGATGCTCTGGCCCGGCAGGCTGGGCGTGTCGCCCAGCGCGCCGCCGGCAATCTGCATGCTCTGGCTGGTGATGGCGGCGTTGACGTCCGCCGGCGTCAGGCCGTAGCCCTCCAGCTTGGCCGGGTCGATCCACACGCGCATGGCGCGGCCGGAGGCGAACAGCTGCACGCCGCCCACGCCCGGCACGCGCTGCAGCTCGGGCAGGATGTTGCGGTTGACGTAGTCGGCCACGTCGTCGCGCGTGGCGCTGCCCTTGGACTCGAAGGACACCACCATCAGGAAGTTGGCGGTCGCCTTGTCCACCCGCACGCCGGTGCGCTTGACCAGGTCGGGCAGGCGCGGCTCGGCGCGTGCCAGGCGGTTTTGCACCTCGACCTGGGCGATGTTCGGGTCGGTGCCGGGCTTGAAAGTCAGCGTCAGCTGCGCGAAGCCGCCGGCCGGCGAGGTGGACTCCATGTACATCAGGCCTTCGGCGCCGTTCATCTCGCGCTCGATGAGCGAGATCACGGTCTCGTCGATGGTCTCGGCGCTGGCGCCGGGGTAGGAGGTCATCACGCGGATGGTGGGCGGCGCCACCGACGGGTATTGCGACACCGGCAGCTGCGTGATCGAGACGATGCCCGCGACCACCACGAAAATCGCGATGACCCAGGCAAAGATGGGACGGTGGATGAAAAACTTGGGCATGATCGGTCGCTCGTGTCCGATCAGCGCGACGCGGCGGCGGCAGGGGCCGAGGCGGCGACCGCCGCAGGCGGTGTGGATGCTGCAGAATCAGTAGCTGCTGGCGCTTGTCCAGCGCCGGCTGAGGGCTGATTTGGCTTGAAAGGAACGGGCTTGACGGCTTTCAAGCCGGGCGACAGCTTCATGAAGCCGTCCACCATCACCTGCTCGCCGGCCTTCAGGCCGTCGAGCACGATCCACTGCGTGCCCTGCGCCTCGCCGATCTTGACGGTGCGCGGCGCGAACGAGCCGTCCGCGCCCACCACCATCACCGTGTCGCCCTTGGGGCCGCCGCGCGTGACGGCCTGTTGCGGCAGCAGGATGGCGTTGTCCACGTCGGCCTGCTGCAGGCGCGCGCGCACGTACATGCCCGGCAGCAGCAGGCCCTGCGGGTTGGGCACTTCGGCGCGCAGGCTCACCTGGCCGGTGGTCGGGTCCACCGTCAGGTCGGTGAACAGCAGGCGGCCGGGCTCGCCATAGGTCTGGCCGTTTTCCAGCAGCACCTGCACGCGCGCGGCCTCGGTCTTGCCCGAGCGCGCCAGCTGGCCAGAGCGCAGCGCCTCGCGCAGTTGCAGCACCTGGGTGGCGGGCCGGGTGATGTTGAGGTACAGCGGGTTGATCTGCTGGATGGTCGCCAGTTCGGTGGCCGACTGCGCGCTCAGCAGGGCGCCCTCGGTCACCAGCGAGCGGCCGATGCGCCCCGAGATGGGCGCCGTCACCGTGGCGTAGCCCAGGTTGATGCGCGCCGTGCGCACGGCGGCGCGGCCGGCGGCCACCTGTGCCTGGGCCGCCTTCTCGGCCGCCACCGCGGCGTCGTAGTCCTGCTGGCTCACGGCGCGGGCGGCCACCAGCGGCTTGTAGCGCGTGGCCGTCGCGCTGGCCTGCGCCAGCTGCGCCTGCGCCTGCGCCAGCTGCGCCTGCGCGCTTTGCAGGGCGGCGTCGTAGGGCGCCGCGTCGATCTGGTAGAGCACCTGGCCGGCCTTGACGTCGCTGCCCTCGACGAAGGTGCGCTTGAGCAGGATGCCGTTGGCGCGGGCGCGCACCTGCGCCACGCGCGAGGGCTCCAGCCGGCCCGGCAGCTCGGTGCTCAGTTGCACCGTGCCCGGCTGCACCGTCACCACGCCCACTTCGGGCGGCGGGGGTGCGCCGCCGCCGCCGTGATCCGCGGCCGCGCCGGACTTGTCGCCGCACGCGGCCAGCGTGGCGGCCAGCACGACGAGGGCGCCGGCGGCGGCCAGGCGGTGCGTCGAAAAAGAGCGAGCGGCTTGAGGTTCGGACGTCATGGTGGTCTTGATGAAAGTCAAAAAGGAACCGCGCCTGAAACGGTCGGGGGCGCGATGCATGGGCGTGGCCCGAGGGCACGCGGCTTGGGCGGCTGGCGGGCGAAAGGGACTATTGTGCGGCGTGCAGCAGGGAAATTATACATACATTCATGGATGTATATAATCAGTCGATCAAAAATTCTTCCGCCTTGTTGCGGCTTGTTCTCATTCCCGCCAGCATCCGCCATGGCCCGTCGCACCAAGGAAGACGCCCTTGCCACCCGCACCGCGCTGCTGGACGCGGCCGAGCGCGTGTTCCTGCAGCAGGGCGTGTCGCGCACCTCGCTGGCCGACATCGCCCACGCCGCCGGCGTCACGCGCGGCGCGCTGTACTGGCACTTCAAGGACAAGGCCGCGCTGTTCAACGCCATGCTGGACCGCGTCACGCTGCCGCTCAGCGCCGAGCTGGAAGAACTGCTGACCCGCGAGGGCGACGTGCTGGCGCCCTGGTGCGAGCACGTGCGCCACGCCCTGCACCAGATCGCGCACGACGCGCAGACCCGCCGCGTGCTGCAGATCGTCATGCAGAAGGCCGAGCACGCGCAGGACCTGGCACCGGCGCTGGAGCGCCACGTCGCCCTGCAGCGCATGAGCACCGACTGCCTGCGCCAACTGCTCGAGCGCGCCGCCGCCGCGCGCCGCGTGCGCCTGCCGGCGCCCGCGCTGCAACTGGCGCACGGGCTGGGCGCCATGATGCATGGCCTGATCTACAACTGGCTGCTGGACGGCGGCTTCGACCTGGAAGACACGGGCCAGGTGGCCATCGCGGCCTACCTGCGCGGCATTGGCCTGACCATGGCGCCCGGCGCCGGCGCTTGATCGGCGATAATCCCCGGCTCCACTTCAAGCGGCTGTAGCTCAGTGGATAGAGTATCGGCCTCCGAAGCCGAGGGTCGTGGGTTCGATCCCCGCCAGCCGCACCAAACAACGCTCCCCCTATGGCGCTGACGCGCCACGTGCTCGCCGCCAGAGGCGACGGCTCTTCGGTCCGTCCAGACCTGAGCAGGCAGGTCTGGAGCCGCGGACCTCAGCCCCCGGAGGGGGACAACGCCAGTGGCCGGGGCAAGCCCGCTCCGCGACGTTCCCGGAAGGCCTGCTCCGCAGCCTTCGGACATTGAATGCGCAGTGAAGACAGGAAAAGCCTTGGTTTTTGACCAAGGCCTTCTATTTTTGCTACTCTTTCAGTAGCTTCTTGCGCAGGATAGACAGGGGCTGGAGGCGATTTCCATGTGGAAATCGCCGCAGGCGATCGTCAGACCGGCAGCGCCACCAGCGGGTTGCCGAACATCGGGTCGTCCTTCTTCGAGGCCAGCGCCTTGGCCAGGTCGAGCCCCAGCGCCTTGGCCACGCCGGCGCCGTAGGCCGGATCGGCCGCGTTGCAGTTGCGGATGTGGCGGAACTTGATGAACTCGGGCGCGTCGCCCATGGCGCGGGCGGTGTTGCCGAACAGGGCTTCCTGCTGCACCGGGCTCATCAGGCGGAACAGCCTGCCCGGCTGCTCGAAGTAGTTGCTGTCGTCCTCGTGGAAGCTCCAGTGCCTGGCGTTGCCGGTGATCTTGAGCGGCGGCTCGGCAAAGTCGGGCTGGCCCTGCCACTGGCCGAAGCTGTTGGGCTCGTAGTGCGGCAGGCCGCCGTAGTTGCCATCGACGCGGCCGGGGCCGTCGCGGTGGTTGCTGTGCACCGGGCAACGCGCCTGGTTGACGGGAATCTGGTGGTAGTTGGCGCCCAGACGGTAGCGCTGCGCGTCGGCGTAGTTGAACAGGCGGGCCTGCAGCATCTTGTCGGGGCTGGCGCCGATGCCGGGCACCAGGTTGCCGGGGGCGAAGGCGACCTGCTCGACGTCGGCAAAGAAGTTCTCGGGGTTCTTGTTCAGCTCGAACTCGCCGACCTCGGTCAAAGGGTAGTCGCCCTTGTACCAGACCTTGGTCAAATCGAACGGGTGCAGCGCGTACTTCTCGGCATCGGCCTCGGGCATGACCTGCACGTACATCTTCCACTTGGGGAAGTCCCCGCGTTCGATGGCCTCGTACAGGTCGCGCTGGTGGCTTTCGCGGTCCTTGCCGACCAGGGCCTCGGCCTCGGCGTCGGTCAGGTTCTGGATGCCCTGCTGGGTGCGGAAGTGCATCTTGACCCAGAAGCGCTCGCCGTCCTGGTTCCAGAAGCTGTAAGTATGTGAGCTGAAGCCGTGCATGTGGCGGTAGCTCTTGGGGATGCCGCGGTCGCTCATCACCACGGTGACCTGGTGCAGCGCCTCGGGGATCAGCGTCCACCAGTCCCAGTTGTAGGTGGCAGAGCGCAGGTTGGTGCGCGGGTCGCGCTTGACGGCCTTGTTCAGGTCGGGGAACTGGCGCGCGTCGCGGATGAAGAACACGGGCGTGTTGTTGCCCACCATGTCCCAGTTGCCCTCCTCGGTGTAGAACTTGAGGGCGAAGCCGCGGATGTCGCGCTCGGCGTCGGCCGCGCCGCGCTCGCCGGCCACGGTGGTAAAGCGGGCGAACATTTCGGTCTTTTTGCCGACCTTTTCAAAGATTTTGGCGCGGGTGTATTTGGTGATGTCCTTGGTCACCGTGAAGGTGCCGAAGGCGCCCGAGCCCTTGGCGTGCATGCGCCGCTCGGGGATGACCTCGCGCACGAAGCCGGCCAGCTTCTCGTTCAGCCACACGTCCTGCGCCAGCAGCGGGCCGCGCGGGCCGGCCGTGAGGCTGTCGCGGTTGGTGGGCACGGGGGCGCCGAAGTCGGTGGTCAGGTGGGTGACGGGGCACTTGCGGGGGGCGTCGGTCATGGCGATCTCCGGGTGATGGATGGGAAAAACCGGGCGCGGCGCACCCGATGAGCCCCATTCTGGAGGACGATCGATGATTTGCAAACCCAATCGTATCTATCTTGTCGATAGATTGACTGAGTGGCCTGGATCGCCGCTCAGGGCGCCGCCAGGTCGGTGACGCGGCGCGGCGTGCCGATGGGCGGGCCGGCCTGGCCGCGCTCGACGGCCTTCATGTCTTCCTCGCTGGGCACCAGGCCGGCCACCCAGTAGTCCATCACGCGGCGCACGATGGGGGCGGCGGCGGCGGCGCCGAAGCCGGCGTTCTCGACGATGGCGGCGACGGCGATGGTGGGGTGCTCGGCCGGTGCGAAGGCGATGTACAGCGAGTGGTCGCGCTGGTATTCGGCCAGCTTGGCGGCGTTGTAGTGGGCGTTCTGCCCCACGCTGATGGCCTGCGCGGTGCCGGTCTTGCCGCCCGACAGGTAGGGCGCGCCGGCGAACACGCCGCGCGAGGTGCCCTCCTGCGTCACCGCCACCATGGCGCGCAGGATGGTGGCCACGTGCTCGGGCTTGTAGCCCATGGACTGGCCGGCGGGCTCGGCGTTGGCGTGGAACTGGCCGCTGTGCGGGTCCTGCTCGGCCATCAGCAGGTGCGGCGTGTGGTGCACGCCGCCGCCGGCCAGGGTGGCGGTGGCGTTGGCCAGCTGCAGCATGGTGAAGTTGTTGTAGCCCTGGCCGATGCCCAGCGAGATGGTCTCGCCCGCGTACCACTTCTGCTGTTGCGGGCGGCGGTAGGTGGCGCGCTTCCAGGCGGTGGAGGGCAACACGCCGCGCACCTCGCCCGGCAGGTCGATGCCGGTGATCTGGCCGAAGCCCAGCGGCTTCATGAAGTCGTGGATGCCGTTGACGCCCATGTCGTTGGCCAGCTGGTAGAAGTACACGTTGCTGGACTTGGCGATGGCGCGGTGCAGGTCGACCGGCCCCAGCGCGTGGCCCGAGCGGAAGGTGTGGCCGCCGAAGGTCCAGGAGCCGCCGTCCATCACCACGGTGGACGGCACGCGCTTGCCGGTCTCGAGTGCGCCCAGGCCCATGAAGGGCTTGTAGGTGGAGCCCGGCGGGTAGGTGCCGCGCAGCGCGCGGTTGAGCAGCGGCTTGTCGAGCGAGCCGTTGAGCTCGTCCCAGTTTTCCTGGTCGATGCCGTCGACGAACAGGTTGGGGTCGAAGGTGGGCTTGCTGACCAGCGCCAGCACCTCGCCATTGCGCGGGTCGATGGCCACCAGCGCGCCGCGGCGCCGACCGTACAGCTCTTCGACCATCTTCTGCAGGCGGATGTCGATGGTCAGCTTGATCGACTCGCCGGGCACCGCCGGCTGCGTGGCCAGGCGCCGCACGGCGTAGCCGCCGGCCGAGGTCTCCATGCGCTGCACGCCGGTGGTGCCATGCAGCAGCTTTTCGTAGCTGGCCTCCACGCCCAGCTTGCCGATGTAGTCGGTGCCGCGGTAGTTGGCGGCGTCGTCCGAGTCCTCGATGCGGTCCTTTTCCTTCTGGTTGATGCGGCCGATGTAGCCGATCAGGTGCGCGCCGGTCTCGCCCAGCGGGTAGTCGCGAAACAGCCGCGCCTTGATCTCCACGCCCGGAAAGCGCCAGCGCTGCGCGGCAAAGCGCGCCACTTCCTCGTCGCTCAGGTGCATGCGGATGGGCAGCGACTCGAAGTTGCGCGAGTCCTCGCGCAGGCGCTTGAAGCGGCGCCGGTCGCGCGGCGAGATCTCGACCACCTGGCCGATGGCGTCGATGGCCTCGTCCACCGGGCGGCCCAGGCGCGAGGGCGTGATCTCCAGCGTGTAGGAGCGGTAGTTGGACGCCAGCACGATGCCGTTGCGGTCGAAGATTTCGCCGCGGTTGGGCACGATGGGCACCGCCGCCGTGCGGTTGGTCTCGGCCTGGCGCGCCAGGTCGTCGTGGCGCAGCACCTGCAGCACGTACAGCCGCCAGCCCAGCAGCCCGAAGGCACCCAGCATCACCAGCGCCACCACCAGCAGGCGCAGGCGAAAGCGCGTCAGCTCGGCTTCGAGATTGCGCAGTTCGGTCATTGCTCTGAATAATATAGCTTATCGCGCTTGTTGCGCAAGGGCTGGAGGCTTGTTTGGCTTGAAAGTCACAAGGGTCGGTTCTCGTCCGGGTCGGGCGCGCGGCGCTGCGGCGCCAGCAGCAGCACGCTCACCGGCCACCACAGCGCGGCCTCCAGCACCGGCGCCAGCAGCAGCGACCAGCCCGGCAGCGCCGCCCCGCCGATCAGCCGCAGCACGGTGGTGATGGCGTGCGCCGCCGCGAACAGCGGCAGCAGCTGCACCGCCTGGCCGGGCAGCCCGAACCACAGGATACGCCGGTGCAGCATGATCGCGAAGTAGATCAGCACCGTGTAGGCCAGCGCGTGCTGGCCCAGGCGCGCGGCCTGGTGCACATCCAGCAGCAGCCCGAAGATGAAGGCCGCCGCCATGCCCACGCGGCGCGGCTGGTGGATGGCCCAGAACACCAGCACCACCGCCAGAAAGTCGGGCATGCCTGGCAGGCGCCCCAGCGGCAGCAGGTCCAGCATCAGCGCCACCAGCAGGCTGCCCCAGATGAAGCCGGGGCGCGCCGGCAGCAGCAGTTGCTGACCACGCGGCATGATCATGGCGCGCTCCTGCGGTTGGCGGGCCTGGCCGCCGAGGCGGCGCCGCTCTTGCCCGCGGCCTTGGCGGCCGGCTTGCCGTCGGCCTTGGTCACCGGCTGGGCGGCAGCCGCCGGCGGCGCGGCGGGCGCGGCGGCGATGGGCGGGGGCGCCACCTGCGCCATCGGCGTCAGCACCATGACGTGCCTGGCGCCCTGCAGCTGCGCCAGCGGCTGGCACAGGATGCGGGCGAAGCTGCTGTCGCCCTGCCGGTCGACGCTGACCACGCGCGCCACCGGCAGGCCGGGCGGATACACGCCGTCGATGCCGCTGGTGCTGAGCAGGTCGCCCTCCTTCACGTCCTCGCCGGTCGGCATGTAGCGCAGCTCCAGCAGGCCGCCCTGCGCCGTCGGGTCGCCGAAGGCCACGCCGCGCGTGCCGGTGCGGGTGTTGACCACCGGGATCACCTGGTTGCGGTCGATCAGCAGCGTGACTTCGCTCACGAAGGGGTAGACCTGCGTCACCTGGCCCAGCACGCCCTCGCCGTCCAGCACCGGCGAGCCGGGCGCGATGCCCTGCAGCTGGCCCTTGTCGATCACCACGCGGCGGCTGTAGGGGTCGGTGGCGTCGTACAGCACCTGCGCCGCCTGCGACGGCACCTGAATGCGCTCGCGCAGCGCCAGCAGGCCGCGCAGGCGGGCGTTTTCCAGCAGCAGCTGCTCCACCTGGCCGGCGCGCTGCGACTGCTCGACCAGCTTGCGGCGCACCGCCTCCTCGGTCTTGCGCGCGGTCTTCAGGTCGGTCAGGTAGCCGCCGAACTCGCGCGCCGCCTGCACCGGCTGCAGCGCCAGCCACTGCGCCGGATACAGCACGGTGGCGATGGCCGCGCGCAGCGGCTGCACCAGGTGAAAGCGGGCGTCGGCCACCATCAGGAACAGCGCCAGCGCGCTCAGCAGCACCAGCTGCGACAGCGCCGACGGCCCCTGCTTGAAGAAGGGCGGCGGGGTGCGGTCGAGCGTTTCGAGCGGCATGGCGGATCAGCGGCGCGGCAAGCCGTTCAGAAGGCCGCGGAGCAGGCCACGCCAGAACGCCGTGGTCGGGCTTGCCCCGGCCACCAGCGTTGTCTCCCTCAGGGGGAAGGCGCGCCGCGCCATAGGGGGAGCTTATTCATTCGTGAAGATGTTGCCCAGCCGCTCCATGCGCTCCAGCGCCATGCCGCAGCCGCGCACCACGCAGGTCAGGGGCTCCTCGGCCACCAGCACGGGCAGGCCGGTTTCCTCGGCCAGCAGGCGCTCCAGGTCGCGCAGCAACGCGCCGCCGCCGGTCAGCATCATGCCGCGCTCGGCGATGTCGGCGCCGAGCTCGGGCGGGGTTTCCTCCAGCGCCTTTTTCACTTCCGAGACGATGGAGTTCAGCGGCTCGGTCAGCGCCTCGAGGATTTCGTTGCTGCTGATGGTGAAGCTGCGCGGCACGCCCTCCGACAGGTTGCGGCCCTTGACCTCCATCTCGCGCACCTCGCTGCCCGGAAAGGCGCTGCCGATCTGCTTCTTGATCGACTCGGCCGTCGGGTCGCCGATCAGCATGCCGTAGTTGCGGCGGATGTAGTTGATGATGGCGTCGTCGAACTTGTCGCCGCCCACGCGCGCGCTGCCCTTGTAGACCATGCCGCCCAGGCTGATGACGCCCACCTCGGTGGTGCCGCCGCCGATGTCCACCACCATCGAGCCGCTGGCCTCGGACACCGGCAGGCCGGCGCCGATGGCGGCCGCCATCGGCTCCTCGATCAGATAGACCTCGCTGGCGCCGGCGCCCAGCGCCGATTCGCGGATGGCGCGGCGCTCGACCTGGGTCGAGCCGCAGGGCACGCAGATGATGATGCGCGGGCTGGGCTTGAACAGGCCGCGCGGGTGCACCATCTTGATGAACTGCTTGAGCATCTGCTCGGTGACGGTGAAGTCGGCGATCACGCCGTCCTTCATTGGGCGGATGGCCTCGATGTTGCCGGGCACCTTGCCCAGCATGGCCTTGGCCTCGGCGCCCACGGCCTGGATCGCCTTCTTGCCCTGCGGGCCGCCTTCGTGGCGGATCGAGACCACCGAGGGCTCGTTCAGCACGATGCCCTTGCCCCGCACGTAGATCAGGGTGTTGGCGGTGCCCAGGTCGATGGCCAGGTCGGTGGAGAAGTACCGACGGAATGCTCCAAACATGAAAAGTCCTTCTGGGCGCGTCGGTGGGCACCAGCCTTCGCCGCCCCTGCGCGAATGGGTTCGAGATGCGAAATGGGAGGGGGTTGCGCTCAAAAGCGGCCGTTTTCAGGCCGTTTGGGCGAAGGCGGGATAATACTTCATCGCCCCGCCGGCGTCACCGGTGCGCGGCGGCCCAATACCTGAGCTTTTCCCTGATTTTTCGGCTTGTTACATGGCTTTGACCCTGACTGACATCGACCGCATCGCGCACCTGGCGCGTCTGGCGCTCCCCGACGGCGAGCGCCAGCCCTTGCTGGAGCGCCTGAACGGCTTCTTCGGCCTCGTCGAGGCCATGCGCGCCGTCGACACCACCGGCGTCGAGCCGCTGGCGCACCCGCTGGCCGCCGTGCAGGACGTGCAACTGCGCCTGCGCGAGGACGTGGCCAGCGAGCCCGACCAGCGCCAGGCCAACCAGCAAAGCGCCCCGGCGGTGGAAGACGGCCTGTTCCTGGTGCCGCGGGTGATCGAATGAGCGGCGCCGCCCTGCACCACCAAAGCGTGGCACGGCTGGCCGCCGCCCTGCGCGCGCGCGAGGTCTCGGCGGTCGAGCTGGCACGGCACTTTCTGGCCCGCATCGCGCAGCACGCCGAGCTGGGCGCCTTCCTGGCCGTCGACGAGGCCATCACGCTGGCGCAGGCGCAGGCCGCCGACGCGCGCCTGGCCGCGGGCGACGCGCCGCCGCTCACGGGCGTGCCGCTGGCGCACAAGGACATCTTCGTCACCCGCGACTGGCCCACCACCGCCGGCTCGCGCATGCTGGCGGGCTACCGCTCGCCCTTCGACGCCACCGTGGTGCGCAAGCTGGCCGAGGCCGGCATGGTCGGCCTGGGCAAACTCAACTGCGACGAGTTCGCCATGGGCTCGGCCAACGAGAACTCGGCCTTCGGCGCCGTCAAGAACCCCTGGAACCCGGCGCACGTGCCGGGCGGCTCGTCGGGCGGCAGCGCCGCCGCCGTGGCCGCGGGCCTGAGCCCCGCCGCCACCGGCACCGACACCGGCGGCTCGATCCGCCAGCCGTCCAGCTTTTGCGGCGTCACCGGCATCAAGCCCACCTATGGCCGCGCCAGCCGCTACGGCATGATCGCCTTCGCCTCCAGCCTGGACCAGGCCGGGCCCATGGCGCGCACGGCCGAGGACTGCGCCTTGCTGCTGTCCGTCCTGTGCGGCCCCGACCTGGACCGCGACTCGACCTCGCTGGACGTGCCCACCGAGGACTTCACGCGCGGCCTGAACGACTCGCTGGACGGCCTGCGCATCGGCGTGCCGCAAGAGTTTCTGGGTGACGGCCTGGCGCCCGACGTGCGCGCCGCGGTCGAGGCGGCGCTGGCCGAGCTGGAAAAGCTGGGCGCGCGCCGCGTGCCCATCTCGCTGCCGCGCACCGAGCTGGCCATTCCGGTCTACTACATCATCGCCCCGGCCGAGGCCAGCTCCAACCTGGAGCGCTTCGACGGCGTCAAGTTCGGCCACCGCGCCAAGGACTACGTCGACCTGGAGGACATGTACAAGAAGACCCGTGCCGAAGGCTTCGGCGCCGAGGTCAAGCGCCGCATCATGACCGGCACCTACGTGCTCTCGCACGGCTACTACGACGCCTACTACCTGCAGGCGCAAAAGCTGCGCCGCATGATCGCCGACGACTTCCAGGCTGCGTTCCAGCAATGCGACGTCATTGCCGGCCCGGTGGCGCCCACCGTGGCCTGGGCACTGGGCGCCGCGCGTGACCCGTTGGCCGACTACCTGGCCGACGTCTACACGCTGCCCGCCAGCCTGGCCGGCCTGCCCGGCATGAGCGTGCCGGCCGGTTTTGGCGCCGGCGGCCTGCCGGTGGGCCTGCAACTGATCGGCAATTATTTGCAGGAAGGGCGGCTGTTGAACGTGGCGCACCGCTTGCAGCAGGCGACCGATTTCCACCTCCGCCGTCCGGAGGGCTTTTGACAATGTGCCCCCACGTTCCTCACTTCGTGTATTCACTGCCCCCCGAGGGGGCGGGCCTCCCTTGGGGCGGCCCGGCGGGAGTCCGGCCATGAGCGCCCCCAAACTGATCCAGGGCTACGAGGTCGTCATCGGCTTCGAGACCCACACCCAGCTGCAGACGAACAGCAAGATCTTCAGCCGCGCGCCCACGGCCTTCGGCGCGGCGCCCAACACCCAGGCCTGCGCGGTCGACCTGGCGCTGCCCGGCACGCTGCCGGTGATGAACCGCGAGGCGGTGCAGTGCGCTATCAAATTGGGACTGGCGCTCGGCTCCCACATTGCGCCGCGCAGTGTTTTTGCCCGCAAGAACTATTTTTATCCCGACCTGCCCAAGGGCTACCAGATCAGCCAGTTCGAGATTCCCGTCGTCCAGGGCGGCACGGTGTCCTTCTTTGTCGGTGACGAGAAAAAAACCGTGCGCCTGGTGCGCGCCCACCTGGAAGAAGACGCCGGCAAGTCGCTGCACGAGGACTATCAGGGCATGAGCGGGATCGACCTGAACCGCGCCGGCACGCCGCTGCTGGAGATCGTGACCGAGCCCGACATGGGCAGCAGCGACGAGGCGGTGGCCTACGCGCGCGAGCTGCACAAGATCGTCACCTGGATCGGCATTTGCGACGGCAACATGCAGGAAGGCTCGTTTCGCTGCGACGCCAACGTCAGCGTGCGCAAGCCCGGCGCGCCGCTGGGCACGCGGCGCGAGATCAAGAACCTGAACAGCTTCAAGTTCATGCAGCAGGCGATCGACTTCGAGATTCGCTGGCAGATCGAGCAGCTGGAGGACGGCCACGCCATCCAGCAGGCCACCGTGCTGTTCGACCCGGATACCGGCGAGACGCGCGCCATGCGCACCAAGGAAGACTCGGCCGACTACCGCTACTTTCCCGACCCCGATCTGCCGCCGCTCTGCATTTCAGAGCAATGGATCGAGCAGACGCGCGCGCGCATGCCCGAATTGCCGCGCGCCATGGCCGAGCGCTTCGTGCAGCAGTACGGCCTGCCCGAGTACGACGCCAGCACGCTCACGCAGTCGCCGGCCATGGCGGCCTACTTCGAGGCGGCGGCCCAGGCCAGCGGGCAGCCCAAGCCGGCCAGCAACTGGGTGATGGGCGAGCTGTCCAAGCGCCTGAACGCCGACGAGATCGGCATCGAGGCCGCCAAGGTGTCGGCCGCGCAGCTGGCGCAGCTGATCGGCCGCATCCAGGACGGCACCATCAGCAACGCCGCCGCGCGCCAGGTGTTCGACGCGCTGTGGTCGGGCGCGGGCAGCACGGTCGATGCCGTGATCGAGGCCAAGGGCCTGCGGCAGATGAATGACACCGGCGCGCTGGAAAAAATCGTCGACGCGGTGATCGCCGCCAATCCAGGCAACGTAGAGCAGTTCAAGGCCGGCAAGGACAAGGCCTTCAACGCCCTGGTCGGCCAGGTGATGAAGGCCAGCCAGGGCAAGGCCAACCCGCAGCAGGCCAGCGAACTGCTCAAGGCGCGGCTGGCCTGACGCGCCCGCCGGGGGCGGTTTTCAGGGGCGGCTGGCGCCGCCGTCCTTGGGCGTCGCGCCGATCCACAGGGTTTTCAGGTGCGCCGCCTCGGCGTCGAAGCGGTCGTTGATGCGCGCTTGCTCTTCCAGCTGGCCGGCAATGGCGCGGCGCTGCTCCTGCTGGGCCTGCTCGTTGTCCTCGATCGCGCGGCGCACGCGCGCCGGGGCCTTGGCGGGGTCCTTGCGGTAGAACTCCATTTCCTCGTTCAGCGCCGTGCGCTCGGCGCGCAACTCGGCCAGGCGCTGCTCGGCCGCGTCCATCACCGCCTGGCTCTGGGCCAGCGCCTTCTTGCGCTCGATGTCGTGCGTGGCGGCATCCGGGTAGCGGGCCAGCAGCACCTGGTCGCGCCGGATGGCGTCGCGCGCGCGCTGGCGCGCCAGCGCCGCCTCGCGCTCGCGGGCGCGCTGGGCCTCGTGCTCGGCCGCGGTGGGCGTGGGCGGGATGACGCGCAAGGTGGCGCCGCTGTTGCTCAGCTCGCGCTGCGGCCGGTCGATGCAGGCGGCGATCGGGCGGTCGGAGGTGATGCGCCGGCCCTGGGCGTCGGTGCAGGTGTAGATGGCGCCCTGCTGCGCCCAGACCGGCCCCCAGCCCAGCAGGGCCAGGGCGGCGATGCACCGAAGGCGGCGCAGGGTCGGGGCGGTGTTCATGCGTTTGCGGGGTTCAATCCACGCCGTAGCGGCTGCGGTACGCGGCCACGGCGTCGTAGTAGGGCAAAAACGAGGTTTCCGTCTTCAAAAGTTGCAATAAATGTGCCAGTTTGGCAATGGCGCAGACCTGCAAACCCAGCTGATCGCGGACGTAATTCACGGCGCTCCAGGGCACGTCCTGGCCATTTTCGGTCGCCTTTTCCTGCCGGTCCAGGGCAATGGCCACCGCGTGCGGCGTGGCGCCGGCGGCCCGGATGAGCGCGATCGACTCGCGCACGGCGGTGCCGGCCGAGATCACGTCGTCGACGATCAGCACCCGGCCGTGCAGCTTGGCGCCGACCAGGGTGCCGCCCTCGCCGTGGTCCTTGGCCTCCTTGCGGTTGTAGGCAAAGGGCTTGTTCACGCCCAGGCGCGCCAGCTCGACGGCGACGGCCGCGCCCAGCGGAATGCCCTTGTAGGCCGGGCCGAAGATGACGTCGAATTCGATCCCCGAGTCGAGCAGGGCGCGCGCATAAAATTGCGCCACGCGGCCCAGCTTGGCGCCGTCGTCGAACAGGCCGGCGTTGAAGAAATAGGGTGACTGGCGCCCGGCCTTGGTCTTGAAGTCGCCAAAGCGCAGCACCCCGCTGTCGATGGCGAACCGCACGAAGTCGCGCGCCAATTGGTCCTGCACGCTGCCCGCCTGTGTTGCGCTCATGGGAGACGTCCTTTTGTTCAAACTCACCAGCCTCAACCTCAACGGCATCCGATCGGCCGCCACCAAGGGCGTCGAAGCCTGGCTGGAGCAGCACGCGCCGGATTGTATTTGCGTGCAGGAGGTCAAGGCCCAGCAGCCCGACCTGGCCGGCCGCTTCGAGGTGCTGGCCGGCATGCAGGGGCACTTTCACCTGGCCGAGAAAAAGGGCTACGCCGGTGTCGGCGTTTACACGCGACACGCGCCCAGCGATGTCGTCACCGGCTTCGGCATGGCCGAGTTCGACGCCGAAGGCCGCTACGTCGAGCTGCGCTTCGACACGCCCAAGCGCCGCTTCTCGGTCATCAGCTGCTACTTTCCCAGCGGCTCGTCCGGCCCCGAGCGGCAGGAGGCCAAGTTCCGCTTCCTGGACGGCTTCTACCCCGTGCTGCAGCGCCTGAAGGCCGAGCGCGAGTTCATCCTGTGCGGCGACGTCAACATCGCGCACCAGGAGATCGACCTGAAGAACTGGAAAAGCAACCAGAAGAACAGCGGCTTTCTACCCGAAGAGCGCGCCTGGATGACGCGCGTGCTGACCGAAGGCGGCCTGGTCGACGTGTACCGGCGCCTGCAGCCCGAGGCCACCGACGCCGCCTACACCTGGTGGAGCAACCGCGGCCAGGCCTACGCCAAGAACGTGGGCTGGCGGCTGGATTACCACCTGGCCACGCCCGCCATGGCCGAGCGCGCGCGCCGCGAGGCGATCTACAAGGAGCAGAAGTTCAGCGACCACGCGCCGATCACGATCGAGTACGACTGGAAGCTTTGAGCACGCAGTTCCAAAAACTATAAATACTATAGCTGTTGGCGCTTCCTGGATAAGCGCTGGAGCCCGATTTGATTCAAATCGGAAAACGCCCGCGTCCACCACGGCCCATCCAGCTGCTGCTGCAGCCAGGCGATGAAGCCGGTGACCTTGGCCGGCACCAGTTTGGGCGAGGGGAACACGGCGTGCATTTCCTGCACCGGTAGGGCGTATTCATCCAGCAGCGGCACGATGCGGCCTTCGTCCACCGACTCGCGCGCCACGTACCAGGGCAGCATGGCCAGGCCCATGCCGGCGCGGCAGGCCGCCAGGATGGCCGACAGGTTGTTGCTGCGCAGCGGGCCGCGCACGGGGATCGACAGGTCCGCGCCGCCCGGGCCGTGCAGCAGCCAGCGCGCGTCGCCCTGCACGCTGCTGTAGATCAGGCAGGCGTGGGCCGACAGCTCGGCCGGCGTGCGCGGCGGGCCGTGCGCCGCCAGGTAGGCCGGCGCGGCCGTGAGCACCCAGGGGTTGATGCCCAGGTGGCGCGCGCCCAGGCTGGAGTCGGCCAGCCGGCCGATGCGGATGGCCACGTCTACCCCTTGCTCGACCAGGTTGACGTACTGGTCGTCGAAGCCCAGCTCGATCTGCAGGCCGGGGTGCTCGGCCATGTAGCGCAGCACCAGCGGGATCAGCACGCGCCGTCCGAAGGCCACCGACGAGTTGATGCGCAGCGTGCCGCTGCTGCCCGCCTGCGCCAGGCCGGCCAGGGTGTCGGCCTCTTCCACCTCGCGCAGGATGGCCTTGCAGCGCTCGTGATACAGCGCGCCGGCCTCGGTGGGCGTGACGCCGCGCGTGGAGCGGTGCAACAGGCGCACGCCCAGGTGGCGCTCGACCTCGGCCACCGCCTTGGTGGCGGTGGGCTGGGTGCTGCCCAGCTCGGCCGCGGCCTTGCTGAAGCTGCCGGTCTCCACCACCCGCACGAAGATCTGCATGGCCTGAAAGCGATCCATGCGCGCATCCTAGCGCGGTGCCGGCATTTATTCCATGGCGGAATGGGTCATATGCGCCCCTGGGCCTTCCCCCGCGCGGCCATCGCCGGCACCATCGACGCAACCCCAACTAGGAGCAAACGATGGCAAAGATGAAGGCTGCGATGGCCGCCGTGCTGGTGATGGAGAAGGAAGGCGTGACGCAGGCCTTCGGCGTGCCCGGCGCCGCCATCAACCCGTTCTATGCCCAGATGAAGGAGCGCGGCACCATCGCCCACGTGCTGGCGCGTCACGTCGAGGCCGCCTCGCACATGGCCGAGGGCTACACCCGCGCCGTGGCCGGCAACATCGGCGTCTGCCTGGGCACCAGCGGCCCGGCCGGCACCGACATGCTGACGGGCCTGTATTCGGCCCAGGCCGATTCCATTCCCATCCTGTGCGTCACCGGCCAGGCGCCGCGCGCCAAGCTGCACAAGGAAGACTTCCAGGCGGTGGACATCGCCAGCATCGCCCGCCCCGTGACCAAGATGGCCACCACGGTGCTGGAGCCGGCGCAGGTGCCGCGCGTGTTCCAGCAGGCCTTTCACCTGATGCGCTCGGGCCGCCCCGGCCCGGTGCTGATCGACCTGCCCTTCGACGTGCAGATGGCCGAGATCGAGTTCGACATCGACACCTACGAGCCGCTGCCGGTCTACAAGCCCGCCGCCTCGCGCAAGCAGGTCGAGAAGGCCCTGTCCATGCTGATGGCGTCGGGCAAGCCCTTGATCGTGGCCGGCGGCGGCGTCATCAACGCCGACGCGTCGGAACTGCTGGTCGAATTCGCCGAAACGATCGGCGTTCCGGTGATCCCCACGCTGATGGGCTGGGGCGCCATCGCCGACGACCATCCGCTGCAGGCCGGCATGGTGGGGCTGCAAACCTCGCAGCGCTACGGCAACGCCAACCTGCTGGCGAGCGACTTCGTGCTGGGCATCGGCAACCGCTGGGCCAATCGCCACACCGGCTCGACCGAGGTGTATTGCAAGGGCCGGACTTTCGTCCACGTCGACATCGAGCCGACCCAGATCGGCCGCATCTTCACGCCCGACCTGGGCATCGTCTCCGACGCCGGGGCCGCGCTCAAGCTGTTCATCGAAGTGGCCAGGGAGTGGAGGCAGGCCGGCAAGCTGCGCGACTTCTCGGCCTGGACGGCCGAATGCCAGGGCCGCAAGAAGGACATCCGCTACCTGCGCAAGACCAATTACGACAACGTGCCGATGAAGCCGCAGCGCGTGTACCAGTGCATGAACAACGCCTTCGACCAGGACACCTGCTACGTGTCGGTGATCGGCCTGTCGCAAATCGCCGGCGGCCAGTTCCTGCACGTCTACAAGCCGCGCCACTGGATCAACGCCGGCCAGGCCGGCCCCCTGGGCTGGACGCTGCCGGCCGCCCTGGGCGTGCGCGTGGCCGACCCCAAGCGCAAGATCGTCGCGCTGTCGGGCGACTACGACTTCCAGTTTTTGATCGAGGAGCTGGCCGTGGGCGCGCAGTTCAAGCTGCCCTACATTCACATCGTGGTCAACAACAGCTACCTGGGCCTGATCCGCCAGAGCCAGCGCGGCTTCTCGATGGACTATTGCGTGCAGCTGGCCTACGACAACGTCAACTCGCCCGAGGTGAACGGCTATGGCATGGACATCGTCAAGGTCACCGAGGGCATGGGCTGCAAGGCGATTCGCGTGCACACGCCCGACCAGGTGGCCCCCGCCATCCAGAAGGCCGAGGCGCTGATGGCCGAGTTTCAGGTGCCGGTGGTGATCGAGATGATCCTCGAGCGCGTGACCAACATCTCGATGGGCACGGAGATCGACAATGTCACCGAGTTCGAGGAGATGGCCGCCGGCCGGCAGGATGTGCCCACCGCGACCGCCGTGTCCCTGCTGGACTGAACCTTTGCCAAGATCGGAGTGACTGACATGCCCAAGCTCGCCGCCAACCTGACGATGCTCTACAACGAAGTGCCGTTTCTCGACCGCTTCGCGCTGGCCGCGCAGGACGGCTTCCAGGCGGTGGAATTCCTGTTTCCCTACGCCTTCAAGGCCGAGGACATTCGCCAGCGGCTGGACGCCAACGGCCTGCAGCTGGTGCTGCACAACCTGCCGGCCGGCAACTGGGATGCCGGCGAGCGCGGCATCGCCTGCCATCCCGACCGCACGGCCGAGTTCCGTGACGGCGTGGCCAGCGCCATCGCCTACGCCAGGGTGCTGGGCGTGGGCCAGCTCAACTGCCTGGCGGGCAAAGTCCCCGCCGGCGTGGCCGACGCCACACTGCACAAGACCCTGGTGGAAAACCTGCGCTACGCCGCTGCCGAGCTGAAAAAGGCCGGCCTGAAGCTGCTGGTCGAGCCCATCAACACCTTCGACATCCCGGGCTTCTACTTGCACGGCAGCGCACAGACGCTGGCGCTGCTGGACGAGGTGGGCGCCGACAACGCCTTCCTGCAGTACGACATCTACCACATGCAGCGCATGGAGGGCGAGCTGGCCGCCACCCTGCAAAAGCAGCTGGCGCGCATCGCCCACCTGCAACTGGCCGACAATCCGGGTCGCAACGAGCCGGGCACGGGCGAGATCAACTACGCCTTTTTGTTCGCGTTTCTCGATCGCATCGGCTACGACGGCTGGATCGGCTGCGAATACAAGCCGGCCGCCGCCACCCGCGCCGGCCTGGGCTGGATCAAGGCGCTGGCGCAATGAACCAAGGAGAAACCATGAGCACTCAACCCCTCCACATCGGCTTCGTCGGCCTGGGCATCATGGGCACGCCCATGGCAGGCCACCTGATCAAGGCCGGCCACACGCTGCACCTGCATACGCGCGGCACCGTCCCGGCCGAACTGGTGCAGGCGGGCGGCAAGGCCTGCGCCAGCGGGCGCGAAGTGGCGCAGGCGTCCGACATCGTGATCATCATGGTGCCCGACACGCCCGACGTGGGCGATGCGCTGTTCGGCAAGGGCGGTGTGGCCGAGGGCCTGACCAAGGGCAAGCTGGTGATCGACATGTCCTCCATCTCGCCGGTGGAGACCAAGGAATACGCCGCCCGGATCGAGGCCTTGGGCTGCGACTACATCGACGCGCCGGTCTCCGGCGGCGACGTGGGCGCAAAGAACGCCACGCTGTCGATCATGTGCGGTGCCAAGGAAGCGGCGTTCGAGCGCGCCAAACCGGTCTTCGAGCTGATGGGCAAGAACATCACCCGCGTGGGCGAGATCGGCGACGGCCAGACCTGCAAGGTGGCCAACCAGATCGTGGTGGCGCTGACCATCAACGCCGTGGCCGAGGGCCTGCTGTTTGCCGCCCGCGCCGGGGCCGACCCGGCCAAGGTGCGCCAGGCGCTGCTGGGCGGCCTGGCCACCTCGCGCATCCTGGAGATCCTGGGCGAGCGCATGATCAAGCGCACCTTCGATCCGGGTTTTCGCATCAAGCTGCACCAGAAGGACTTGAACCTGGCGCTCACCGCCGCGCGCCAGCTCGGCCTGGCGCTGCCGGCCACCTCCAACGCGCAGCAGCTGTTCAGCGCCTGCGTGGCGCACGGCGGCGCGGCCTGGGACCACTCGGGCATGGTGCGCGCGCTGGAGAAGCTGTCCAACTTCGAGATCGGCCAGAAGCCGGCTTGAGGGCGCGGCGTTTTCGACCGCATCAAAACAGCCGAACGCAGAGGACGCAAAGATTGCGCAGAGGACGCAGAAGATTCAAAAAATCATGGGTAAATGTGATTCAAGCTGGCACGGAACAAGCGCCAAAAGCTATCATTTTCAAAGTGATTCCATACTGTCTTTTTTGCGCCCTTTGCGATTCCTTTGCGCCCTCTGCGTTCGGTTTTAAACGTTTGAGCACCCTGTGGAGCCCTGCATGACGGCCAGCCCGAATCCGCGTGAGCTGCTGCGGCGCATGTTCGACGCCGCCGTGGCCAGCGCCCAGCCGGCGCTGTGCGTGCCGCCGCACCTGCCCACGCCGGCGCAGCTGGGCGGCGGGCGGCTCATCGTCATCGGCGCCGGCAAGGCCTCGGCCGCCATGGCGCAGGCGGTGGAAGAGCACTGGCCGGGGCCGCTTACCGGCCTGGTCGTCACGCGCTATGGCTATGGCGCGCCCTGCCAGCGCATCGAGATCGTCGAAGCGGCGCACCCCGTGCCCGACGCCGCCGGCCTGGCCGCGGCGCAGCGCATGCTGGCCTTCGTCAAGGGCCTGACGCCGCAGGACCTGGTGCTGTGCCTGATCTCGGGTGGCGGCTCGGCCCTGCTGCCGCTGCCCGGTCCGGGCCTCACGCTGCAGCACAAGCAGGACGTCAACCGCGCGCTGCTCAAGTCGGGCGCCACCATCAGCGAGATGAACTGCGTGCGCCGCCACCTGTCGGGCATCAAGGGCGGGCGGCTGGCGGCGGCCTGCCATCCGGCGCGCGTGCTGACGCTCTTGATTTCGGACGTGCCGGGCGACGACCCGATCGACATCGCATCCGGCCCCACCGTGGCCGACCCCAGCACTTGCGCCGACGCGTTGGCCGTCATCAAGCGCTACGGCATCGAGGTGCCGCCGCAGGTGCGCGCGCTGCTGGACAGCGGCGCGGGCGAATCCGTCAAGCCGGGCGATGCGCGCCTGGCGGGCAGCGCCGTGCGCATGATCGCCGCACCGCAACTGGCGCTGGAGGCCGCGGCCGCCGTGGCGCGCCAGGCCGGCGTCACGCCCTACATCCTGGGCGATGCGCTGGAGGGCGAGGCGCGCGAGGTCGGCAAGGTGCTGGCCGGCATGGCACTGCAGGTGGCGCGTCACGGCCAGCCCGTGCCCGCGCCCTGCGTGCTGCTGTCGGGCGGCGAGACCACCGTCACCCTGCGCGGCCAAGGCCGCGGCGGGCGCAACGTCGAATGCCTGCTGTCGTCGGCCATCACACTGGGCGGCCAGGCCGGCGTCTACGGCATCGCCTGCGACACCGACGGCGTCGACGGCGCCGAGGACATCGCCGGCGCGCTGATCGACCCCAGCACGCTGGCGCGCGCCTGGGCAAAAGGCATCGCGCCCAAGGACGCGCTGGACCACAACGACGGCCACGGCTTTTTCCAGGCGCTGGGCGACTCGGTCGTCACCGGCCCCACGCGCACCAACGTCAACGACTTCCGGGCGCTGCTGATTGAAGCCGCACCCGCCCAACCCTGAAGCACAAGGCCCCCATGCGCCGCACCCGCAACGCCAAGATCGTCGCCACCCTGGGCCCCGCCAGCAGCGAACCCGCCCTCATCGAACAGCTGTTTCTGGCCGGCGTCGATGTGTTTCGTCTCAACTTCAGCCACGGCGTGGCCGACGACCACCGCGCCCGTGCGGCCGCGCTGCGCGCCGTCGAGGCCAGGCACGGCCGCCCCATCGCCATCCTGGCCGACCTGCAAGGGCCCAAGCTGCGCGTGGGCACCTTCGAGGGCGGCCCGGTGCAGCTGGCCGAGGGCCAGGCCTTTCGCCTGCAGCTCGATCCCATCGCCGGCACCGCGCAGGCGGTCCAGCTGCCGCACCCCGAGATCTTCGCCGCCCTGCTGCCCGGCGCCGAGCTGCTGCTGGACGACGGCAAGCTGCGCCTGAAGGTCGAGCGCTGCGATGCCAAGAGCGCCGACACCACCGTGCTGGTGGGCGGCAAGCTGTCCGACCGCAAGGGCGTCAACGTGCCCGGCGTGGTGCTGCCGATCTCGGCGCTGACCGAGAAAGACCGGCGCGACCTGGCCGTGGCGCTGGAAATCGGCGTCGACTGGGTGGCCCTCAGCTTCGTGCAGCGCCCCGAGGACATCGACGAGGCGCGCGCCCTGGTCGGCCAGCGCGCCAGCCTGGTGGCCAAGCTGGAAAAGCCCGCCGCCATCGAGCGCCTGGACGAGGTCATCGCCGCCGCCGACGCCGTGATGGTGGCGCGTGGCGACCTGGGCGTCGAACTGCCCGCCGAGAGCGTGCCGCCGCTGCAAAAGCGCATCGTGCGCGCCTGCCGCAAGAAGGGGCGCCCCGTCATCGTCGCCACGCAGATGCTCGAATCCATGATCGACAGCCCCGTGCCCACGCGCGCGGAGGCCTCCGACGTGGCGACCGCGGTCTACGACGGCGCCGACGCCGTGATGCTGTCGGCCGAATCGGCCAGCGGCAAGCACCCGCTGGAGGCGGTGCGCATCATGAACCGCATCATCGAGCGCGTCGAGGCCGACCCGCTGTACCGCCAGTTTCTCGAAGCCTCGCAAAGCGCCAACCTGCCCGGCCAGACCAGCGTGCCCGACGCCGTCTGCTGCGCCATGCGCCGCGCGGTGGCGCTGCTGCGCCCGGCCGCCATCGTCTGCGCCACGCATTCGGGCGCCACCAGCTTTCGCGTCGCGCGCGAGCGCGCCGAGGCGCCCATCCTCAGCCTGACGCCGCAGCGGTCGGCCGCGCGCCGCCTGGTGCTGGCCTGGGGCGTGCATTCGCTGCACGTGAGCGAGGTCACCGAGTTCAACGAAGTGCGCATGCTGGCCGGCGACCTGGTGCGCCGCGAAGGCTTCGGCCAAGCGGGCGACCCCTACGTCGCCATCGCCGGCGTGCCCTTCGGCCAGACCGGAACCACCAACCTGATGCACATCGGCATCGTGTGATCTTTTCGGGCTGCAGCGCCCGCCAAATCAGCGCGGGCAGCTACGCTGGATATAGCAAGTCGGGCCTCGTGCGATGGCTCGCAAGCGGCGGCCCAGCCGTGGCGCACACCACCGCTCAGGAGTGGGCCGGCGTCGCCGACAGCTTGATGCCCAGCGCGTGAACCAGCTTGAGCAGGGTGTCGTAGCGGGGCTTGGCACCCGGGGCCAGTGCCTTGTACAGGCTCTCGCGACCCAGGCCTGCATCCTGGGCCAGTTGGGTCATGCCGCGGGCGCGCGCGACATCTCGGATGGCGACCAGGAAGACGTCGGGATTGGGATCTTCCAGCGCCGCGCTCAGATAGGCCGCGATGGTCTCTTCGCTGTCCAGATAGTCGGCCGCGTCGAAGGGGGCGAGCTTGACCATGGTTTTCACTCCTTGCTCAGGGTTCGCGCCATGGCGATGGCGCGTTGGATGTCCCGCTTTTGCGAAGCCTTGTCGCCGCCCAGCAAAAGCAGGTAGACCACCTCGGCCCGGCGGGTGAAATAGATGCGGTAGCCCGGACCGACGTGCACACGCATCTCCGAAACCCCTTCGCCCACCGGCTCGCAATCACCGAAGTTGCCCTGTTCGGCCGAGCGGATGCGATGGACGATGCGTGCGCGGCCGATGTTGTCTTTCAACCCCGCAAGCCAAGCGTCGAATTCGCCCGTTCGCAAGAACGCGTTCATCGAAGTATTGTATCCAAGTGGATACGATGATGCGAGTGCTGCGAAGAGGCGCAGAGGAGCGAAAGGAGTGCCCAGGGCGTCGGCCAGACCGGCACCACCAAGCTGATGCACATCGGCATCGTGTGATCTTTTCGGGCTGCAGCGCCCGCCAAATCAGCGCGTGCAGCTACGCTTTATGCAGCAAACTGCGCCGCACGCGGCGCCTCACGCGCCGCTGGCGGCCGGCGGCGACTTGCCCTTGTCGCTCCACAGCACGCCGCCGGTAGCCCAGTCGCCGCGGGCGATGTCGAAGAACAGCACGTCCACGCTGTCGGCCGAGCCGCCCAGGGTGCGCACGGTGGCTTCGGTCAGGGCGGCGGCCAGGGCGCGCTTTTGCTCGGGGGTGCGACCTTCGAACAGTTCGACGCGGATGGTGGGCATGGCGGGTTCTCCGTGGGTCAGTGTTTGAAATCGGGGTGCAGGCGCTCGACGCGGCGCAGCAGGGCGGGCCATTCGAGGTCGCCGTCCCATTCGCTGCCGTCGCCCACCCATTGTTGGTAGGTCAGCTGCGCCAGCTCGGGCGTGGCCTGCATCACGCGCCCGCCGGCGGCGGCCATGGCACGCAGCTGGGCCTGGGCGGCGCGCTCCAGCATGTGCATCAGCATCCAGGCCTCGGCCACCGTGCGGCCGACGAGCAGCGGGCCGTGGTTGTCCAGCAGCAGGCCGTCCAGCGTGCCCAGGGCGGCCACCAGGCGCTGCTGCTCATCCTTGCCCAGCGCCAGGCCTTCGTAGGGGTGGCGGCCCAGGCGCCGGTGCAGGCGCATGGCCCATTGCGAGGTGGGCTGCAGGCCCTCCGGCAGCATCGACAGCGCCACGCCCCAGGGCGTGTGCAGGTGGATCACGCATTCCACGTCGGGCCGCGCCGCGTGCACCGCGCCGTGGATGGCGAAGCCGCTGGGGTTGACGCGCGCGCCCGAGCCGTCCGTCACCCGCCCGGCGACGTCGACCTTGACCAGGTTGGACGCCGTGACCTCGTCGAAGCCCAGGCCGAAGCGGTTGATCAGGTAATGCCCCGGCTCGCCCGGCACGCTGGCCGACAGATGGGTGTAGATGGTGTCGTCCCAGCCGTTGGCGGCCGCCATGCGGTAGGCGGCGGCCAGGTCGATGCGCACCTGGGTTTCGGTGCGGGGCGGGCGCGGGGACATGGGGCGATTATGGCGACGGCGGCGCGCCGGAACCGTGGACAATGGCACGAAGTGAATCACCGCCCGCCATGACCTCCGCCGCCCGCCTGCATTACCAGACCATTCCCGTCACGCCCTTCCAGCAAAACTGCTCCATCGTGTGGTGCGAGCAGACCATGGAAGCCGCGGTGATCGACCCCGGTGGCGACCTGCCGCGCATCGAGGCGGCGGTGAAGGCGCTGGGGGTGGACCTGCGCCAGATCTGGCTGACGCACGCGCACATCGACCACGCGGGCGGTACGGCCGAGCTGGCGCGGCGCCGCGGCCTGCCCATCGTCGGGCCGAACGAGGGCGACCAGTTCTGGATCGACGGCCTGGCCGAGCAGGGCCGCATGTTCGGCTTTGCCGCCGCCGAGCCCTTCGTGCCCACGCGCTGGCTGCACGACGGCGACACGGTGCAGGTCGGGCAGTGCGTGCTGAACGTGCGCCACTGCCCCGGCCACACGCCGGGCCACGTGGTGTTTCATTCGCCGCAGGCCGAGCGCGCCTTTGTGGGCGACGTGCTGTTTGCCGGCAGCATCGGGCGCACCGACTTTCCGCGCGGCAACCACGCGCAGCTGCTGGCCAGCATCCGCGAGCGGCTGTGGCCCATGGGGGACGAGACGGTGTTCATCCCCGGCCACGGGCCCGAGAGCACGTTTGGCCAAGAGCGTCGGCACAACCCCTTCGTCCATGACTGAGGCGGCCGGCGCGCCCACGCCGCGCCCCCGCTGGCGCGACACGCTCAAGGTCTACCTGGCGCCCGAAAGCCTGCGCATGCTGACGCTGGGCTTTGCCGCCGGGCTGCCGCTGCTGCTGGTGCTGGGCACGCTGAGCTTTCGCCTGCGCGAGGCCGGCGTCGACCGCTCGACCATCGGCCACCTGAGCTGGGTGGGCCTGGCCTACGGCTTCAAGTGGATGTGGGCGCCGCTGGTCGACCGGCTGCCGATTCCGCTGCTCACGCGCGCGCTGGGGCGCCGGCGCTCGTGGCTGCTGCTGGCGCAGGCGGGCGTGGCCGCCGGCCTGGTGGGCATGGCGCTGACCGATCCGCGCGTGTCGCTGACGGCGGTGGTGGGGTGGGCGCTGCTGGTGGCCTTTGCCTCGGCCACGCAGGACATCGCGCTGGATGCCTTTCGCATCGAGTCCGCCCCGCCCGACGAGCAGCCCGCGCTGGCGGCCACCTACCAGACCGGCTATCGGCTGGCCATGATCTGGGCCGGCGCCGGCGTGCTGTGGCTGGCCGCGCGCGCGCAGGGCGCGGCCGGCGGCTACGACGACGCGGCCTGGCGGCTGGCCTACCTGGTCATGGCCGCTTCGATGGTCGTCGGCATGGTCACCGTGCTGGGGGCGCGCGAGCCGGCGCCCCGGCCCATCGCGCCCGCACGCAACCTGGGCGAGTGGCTGCGGGGCGCGCTGGTCGAGCCCTTTGCCGACTTCTTTCGGCGCTACCGCTGGCAGGCGCTGCTGATCCTGGCGCTGATCGCGCTGTACCGCATCAGCGACGTGGTGATGGGCATCATGGCCAACCCGTTCTACGTCGACATGGGCTTCAGCAAGGACGAGGTGGCCGCCGTCACCAAGGTCTACGGCGTCATCATGACGCTGGCCGGCGCCTTCGTGGGCGGCGCGCTGGCGCTGCGCGTGGGCGTGATGCGCGTGCTGCTGCTGGGCGCGGTGCTCAGCGCGGCCACCAACCTCGCCTTTGCCTGGCTGGCCGGCGTGGGGCACAACGTGCCGGCGCTGATCGTGGTGGTGTCGGCCGACAACCTGGCCTCGGGCATCGCGTCGGCGGCCTTCATCGGCTATTTGTCCAGCCTGACCAACATCAGCTACTCGGCCACGCAGTACGCGCTGTTCAGCTCGATGATGCTGCTGCTGCCCAAGTTCGTCGCCGGCTTTTCGGGCGACTACGTCAACGCCTTCGGTTACGCGCAGTTTTTCACCAGCACGGCGCTGCTGGGCCTGCCGGTGCTGGTGCTGGTGGCGCTGGCGGCGCGGGTGCACAAGAGCGGTTCAAGCCAAATCGGGCCGCAGCGCGCATGAATCAAGCGCAAACAGCTATGAAAATAATAGTTGAATGCGGCGTCGATGCACGACCGGTCGGCGCCCGCCGTTTACCTATCTTTACCCGCGCGACAAGCCTTGGGGCCGTGCCGGCGCGATGATGGATCGCAACCCCTTCTGTCCAAGCCGCGCATGAGCACCGCCCACCTGTTGATGATCGAAGACGACGCCCGCCTGGCCGCCATGGTGAGCGAATACCTGCGGCAGTCGGGCTACGGCGTGGCGCACGCGGGCGACGGCGAGTCGGGCCTGGCGATGCTGCAGGACGCGCCGGTCGACCTGGTGGTGCTCGACCTGATGCTGCCCGGCATCGACGGGCTGGAGGTGTGCCGGCGCATCCGCGCGCTGCCGGGCGATGCGGCGCGCGTGCCGGTGCTGATGCTGACGGCCAAGGGCGACCCGATGGACCGCATCATCGGGCTGGAGTTGGGCGCCGACGACTACCTGCCCAAGCCCTTCGAGCCGCGCGAGCTGCTGGCGCGCATCCGCGCCGTGCTGCGCCGGCGCCAGGGCGGCGCCGCGCCCGAGCAGCAGCGCATGAGCTTCGGCAGCCTGGAGATCGACCGCGATGCGCGCACCGTCACCGTGGGCGACGTGCCCTGCGAGCTGACCAGCTACCAGTTCGACCTGCTGGTCACGCTGGCCGAGCGCGCCGGCCGCGTGCTGACGCGCGAGCAGATCATGGAGGCTGTGCGCGGGCGCGAGCTGGAGGCGTTCGACCGCTCGATCGACGTGCACATCGGCCGCATCCGCGCCGCCATCGAGCAGGACGTGAAGAACCCCAAGCGCATCGTCACCGTGCGCGGGGTCGGCTACGTCTTTGCCAAGCAGCAGGATTAGGGCCGCCGCGCCGACGGTGCCGGGGCCGCGATCGCCATGGCCAATCCCATCGCCCGCAAGCTGTACGTGCGCATCTGGCTGGCCGTGGCCGGCAGCGTGCTGCTGCTGAGCCTGGTGCTGGGCTGGGCCTGGCACCGCGCCGAGCGCGAGCGCGAGCGCATGCGCCTGCTGCAGCCGCCGCGCGAGGTGGTGGTGCGCAACGAGGGGGGCGAGCGCATCGGCAGCGCCGCGGCGCTGATTCGCCGCGGACCCGGCCACGGCACCGAGTTCGCCGTCACCCTGGACGACGGCGAGGTGCTCAACCTGGAGCTGGCGCCGCCGCGCGCGGCGGCCGCGCGCGCGCGCCCGGCCGGCTCGCGCCGGCTGCTGAGCTGGCTGCGCCCGCCCTACGGCTTCATCTGGATCGTCGGGCTGGCGGGGCTGGCCGTGATGGTGGGCGTGTTTCCGATCGCCCGGCGCCTGACCCAGCGGCTGGAGAGCCTGCAGCACGGCGTGCAGCGTTGGGGCGAGGGCCATCTGGACGAGCGCGTGCCGGTGGTTGGCAGCGACGAAGTGGCCGACCTGTCGCGCCACTTCAACGCCGCCGCCGCCCGCATCGAGGAGCTGATGCAAGGCCAGGCCGCGCTGCTGCAGTCGCAGAAGTCGCTGCTGGCCAATGCCTCGCACGAGCTGCGCTCGCCCTTGGCGCGCATCAGGATGGCCCTCGAACTCATGCCCCCACGCTCCGCGGCTGCGCCTGCTGCGCTGCCCCCCGAGGGGGCCGTCGCCGCCTTGGGGCGGCCCGGCGGCGGCGAGTCCCTCGGTTCGCAAGGGCTGGCGGTTGCGGAGATCCAGCGCAACATCGCCGAGCTGGACCAGCTGGTCGATGAAATCCTGCTGGCCAGCCGGCTGGAGGCGCCGCAGACCGACCTGGGCACGCTGGAGCTGATCGACCTGGCTGGCCTGGCGGCCGAGGAGGCGGCGCGCGTGGATGCCGAGCTGAGCCTGGCGCCCGGCACCGGCGAGGTGCTGGTGCGTGGCGTGTCCAAGCTGCTGCGGCGTGCGGTGCGCAACCTGCTGGAGAACGCCGCCCGCCACGGCCGGCGCGCCGGGCAGCAGCTGGCCGTGGACGTGACGCTGTCGGTCGCTGACGCGCAGGCCGTGCTGCAGGTGGACGACCACGGGCCGGGCGTGCCGCCCGAGCAGCGCGAGCGCATCTTCGAGCCCTTTTACCGCCTGCCCGGCGCCAGCGAGCGCGAGGGCGGCGTGGGCCTGGGCCTGGCGCTGGTGCGCTCGATCGCCCAGCGCCATGGCGGCAGCGTGCGCTGCGGCGAGCACCCCGGCGGCGGCGCGCGCTTCACCCTGCGCCTGCCGCTGGCCGATCCCGGTTGAGCATTAGTTCACGATCGGTGGGTGTTTGTACCAAGAACGGTTGTCGAATCGATACACGTTTGTTTACAATCATCTCAACGCTGCTGTCACGCGCCTGGCGGTTCAAGAATGCCTCGCCCCTGCGACCCGAGCATTCACCACCATCTTCATTTTCCAGCCACCCCTCGGGGTGGCGTTCTTTTTGGCGGCGTGTCAGCGCGCCGGCGGCTGAAACAGCGCCAGGTACTCGCGGCGCATGCGCTGGCGGTCGAACGTGGCCTGCACGTGGCGCCGGCCGGCGGCGGCGATGCGGGCGCTGCCGGGCGAATCCTGCAGGCGCTCGGCCAGCAGCTCGGCCAAGGCGGCGGCGTCCTGGTGCGGCACCAGAAAACCGGTTTCGCCGGGCGTCAGGATTTCCTGCACGCCTTCGACGTCGCTGCCGATGCCGCAGCAGCCTGCGGCCATGCCCTCGATCAGGCCCAGGCCCAGGCCTTCGTAGTGGGTGGACAGCACGCACAGCTTCACGCGCCCCAGCAAGCCCGGCATGTCGCGCACATAGCCCAGAAAGCGCACCTGCTTGGCCACGCCCAGCTCGCGCGCCAGCCGTTCGGCGCGCGCGCGCCAGCTCGACTTGCCCTCGCCGGCCAGGTACACCACCGGGCGCAGCCCCCGCGCCGCCAGCAGGGCGGTGGCGCGGATCAGGGTGAAGTGGTCTTTCTGCCCGGCAAAGCGCGCCGGCATGACGAGCGCGTCCTCGCGCTCGTCCCAGGGCCGTCCGCCCTGCCAGCGTGCCAGGTCGATGCCGTTGAGCACCACGGTGCAGCGCTCGGCCGGATGGCCGCGCGCCACCAGCGCGTCGCGCACCGCGCGCGACACGCCGATGATGCGCTCGGTGCGCTGCGCCAGCCACAGCGACTGGCGCAGGCGCCACCAGCCGTAGCGTTCGCGCGTGTTGTGCTCCACCTGGATCAGGCGTGGCACGCCCGCCCACAGGCCGGCGTAGCGGCCCCACAGGTGCTCGCTGAAGCCGTGCGCCACCAGCACGTCGGGCCGCCAGTCGCGGCACAGGCGCATCAGCGCGCGGATGGTGGCCCAGTGCGACCAGCGCGGCACCACCTCCACCTGCAGACCCTGGGCGCGCAGCTGGGCCACGCGCGGCGCCGGGTCGATCGAATGGCGCCGGCGCAGCACCAGCAGGGTGTCCTGCCCCGACTGCGGCCCGCACAGGTCGATGGCGACCTGGGTGGCGCCCGAGAAGCCGCCCGAGACGAAGTGCAGCACGCGCAGCGCCCGCGCGGGCGAGGCAGCGTCCGCGCCGCCGGGCGGCGTCATGGCTTGGGCTCCGTGGTCGGGCGGGACGGCTCGCCCGCGCCCGGCCAGCTCACCGCCAGCCACAGCGAGACGGTCAGCAAATACATCAGGTTGCCGTTGTTGTGGGCGAACATGACCTGCGTGACGCCGAAGCCGAGATAGGCCAGCACCGTGGTCAGCCCGCACAGCGCGGCGGCGCGGCGCGTGCGCTGCGCGGGCGTGTCACCGCCCGCCTGGCGCAGCGCGCGCCAAAACAGCACGCCCGGCACGGCATAGAACAGCAGCAGGCCCAGCACGCCCAGCAGGCCGCGCTTGGCGAACATGTCCAGCCATTCGTTGTGCGCGTGGTTGTAGCGCACGGCCAGCGCCGGCATGGCGCCTTGCTCCACCGCCGCGCGCTGGCGCTGCTCGTAGCCCAGCTGGCCCACGCCTACCCAGGGGTGCTCCAGGCCGTCGGCCCAGGCCTGGCGCCAGAAGGACACGCGCAGGCCGACGGAGGTGCCCGCGCCCTGCTGCGCCTGCTGCTGCAGCTCGTCGGCCGCCAGTTCGGCGCGCTGCTGCACCACCGGCAGCGTGGCCAGCACGGCCGAGACGACGGCGGTGACCAGCACGGCGCGCAGCGCCCGCCGCCCGGCCGGTGCGGGGCTGGGTGCGCGCTGCAGCCACAGGATCAGCAGCAGCAGCGGCGGCAGCATGACCCAGCCGCCGCGGCTGGCCGAGGCCAGGCTGGCCACCAGGCCCATCGCCGCGCCCGCCCAGCCGACCAGCGCGGGCGCGCGCGGCGGGCGGCACTGCAGCACCCAGATGGCGCTGCACAGCCCCAGCAGCAGCGCCAGGTTGCCGAACTGGATGGCGTTGGTGTAGCCCTCGGCCCGATCCAGGTGCTGCACCTGCACCTGCCACAGCGCCGTCAGGCCGGCGCCGATGGCGCCCAGCGCGCAGCCCCAGCCCAGGGCGGCGGCCGTGGGTCGGCGCACCAGCAGGGCCGGCAGCATGAGCAGGGCACCCAGGTACTTGACGCAGCGGTCGAGCCCCAGCGAGTCGGTGATCAGCTGGCCGTTGGCGTCGACGATGTGCATGCTCCACACGCCGCCCATCAGCGCCACCGCGCCGGCCCAGGCCGCCAGCGGCGGCGACCAGCGCACGCGCCCCGTCAGCACGCCGGGCCAGGCCGCCAGCCCCAGCGTCAGCAGCAGCACGGCGCCCAGCGAATAGCCCGAGCGCAGGCCGAGCGACAGCGCCAGCAGCAGGAATGCCGCCGCGTTCATCAGGGCCGTGGCGGGTGGCACCCCCCGGAGCAAGGCCATGGGTGCGAACGCCCCCGGACGATCAGTGATGCGCGTGCGCGTGCACGTGCGCCAGCGCCTGGTCGGGCTGCACGTGGTATTCGGTGCCGCAGTAGGGGCACTTGGCGTGGCCGGTCGCGCTCAGCTTGAGGAACACCCGCGGGTGGGTGTTCCACAGCTTCATGTCGGCCTTGGGGTTGGGGCAGAAGATCTCGCCGTCGGGCGTCAGATCGGCGGCCTGCAGTTCGATCACGGGGGCGGTGCGCATGTCGTCGGTGTCCCCGCTCAAACCTGGGCCAGCCAGTGGGCGTACTTGGCGTTGCGGCCGTTCACGATGTCGAAGAACGCGCCCTGGATTTTCTCGGTGACCGGGCCGCGCTGGCCGGCGCCGATCTGGATGCGGTCGTATTCGCGGATCGGCGTGACCTCGGCCGCCGTGCCGCTGAAGAACATCTCGTCGGCGATGTAGCACTCGTCGCGCGTGATGCGCTTTTGCACCACCTTCAGGCCCAGGTCCTCGCAGATGTGCAGCACCGTGTTGCGCGTGATGCCGTTGAGCGCGCCGGCCGACAGGTCGGGCGTGTAGACGGTGCCGTCCTTGACGACGAACAGGTTCTCGCCCGAGCCTTCGCTGACGAAGCCGCTGCTGTCCAGCAGCACGGCCTCGTCGTAGCCATCGTCGGTGGCCTCCATGTTGGCCAGGATGGAGTTGGTGTAGTTGCTGACCGTCTTGGCCTGCGTCATGGTGATGTTGACGTGGTGGCGCGCGTAGCTGCTGGTGCGCACGCGGATGCCCTTCTTCATGCCGTCCTCGCCCAGGTAGGCGCCCCAGGACCAGGCCGCCACCATGGCGTGGATGCGGTTGCCCTTGGGCGAGACGCCCAGCTTCTCCGAGCCGATCCACACCAGCGGGCGCAGGTAACAGCTCTTCAGGCCGTTGGCGCGCACCACCTCTTTTTGCGCGGCGTTCAGCTCTTCGGCGCTGAAGGGCACCTTCATGCGCAGGATCTTGGCGCTGTTGAGCAGGCGCTGGGTGTGGTCCTGCAGGCGGAACACCGCCGTGCCGGCGGCCGTCTCATAGGCGCGCACGCCCTCGAAGGCGCCGCAGCCGTAGTGCAGCGTGTGGGTCAGGACGTGGATCTTGGCGTCGCGCCAGTCCACCATCTGGCCGTCCAGCCAGATCTTGCCGTCGCGGTCGTCGAGCGAAGGTGCGGGAGAGCTCATGATTCGGGTGTTCCAGAAGGAAGAGTGCCATCACGGCGGCGCCGCGTGGGGCGTCGGCCACAAGCCGCTGATTTTAAGCCTCGCCCGGCGGCTCGGCGGCGGGGTCGGGGGCGGCCTCGGGGGCCGGGCGCTCCAGCTTCCACTGCAGCAGCTTGCCGCCCCTGAATTCGGCCGTCACGAACGAGCCGCCCGGGTCGGTCCAGCGGTACACCTCGGGGTCGACGCCGACCTCGGTCAGGGGCTGGCCCAGCGCGCGCGTCATCGCCAGCACCTTGAGCAGCGGCTGGCCGGCCTGCAGCTTGGCGTTGAGCATGACCGCGCTGCCGACATAGCCCACCGGCCGGTCGGCGGCGCGCCGCATCACCGTCATGATCTGGTTGTAGTACAGCAGGGCCCACAGCACCAGCGCGCTGCCCATCAGCGCCAGGCCCGACCAGCCCCCCGCGCGCCAGGCGCCGGCGCCCAGGGCCACGGCCAGAAGAATTGCAAGCAAGCGTCGCCAGGTCATGCCGCTATTGTCGCCGGCTGCCGCAGGGCGCGAAATAACTATCAAAAAAATAGCTGCTCGCGCTTGCTGCACAAGCGCGAGCAGCCGATTTGGCTTGAAGTATGATTTTTTGGTTGTGCTCAGGACTTGGCCGCCGCCCGGGCGTCGGCGATCCACTGGTCGAAGGTCTTCTGGTGCGCCTTGATCCAGCCGTCGACATGGCGCGCGATGTCGGCCGGCTTGTTGGCGCCGTCGTGCATGGCCTTGTTCTGGGCGTTGATGTCGGCCACCGGCAGTTTCATCTCCGAAAACAGCTTCTTCACGTCCGGGTGCGCGTCGACGAAGGCGCGGTTGGCCAGGATGCGCTGCGTGTTGACCACGAAGCCGTAGTTCTGGCCGCCCGGCAGCCGGGTGTCGATGCCCTTTTGCTCGCCCGGCAGCGACGAGAACGGCACCTGCAGCCACGTCACGTCCCGCCCCGGCACCAGCACGTTGCTGACCCAGTAGGGCGTCCACGTGTAATAGAAGATCGGCTGGCCCTGCTGGTAGCGCGCGATGGTGTCGGCGATCAGCGCCGAATAATTGCCCTGCACGTGCGTCACCGTGCCGCGCAGGCCGTAGGCGTCCAGCTGGTGCTCGATCACGCGCTCGCAGCCCCAGCCGGGGTTGCAGCCCGTCAGGTCGGCCTTGCCGTCGCCGTCGGTGTCGAACAGCTTGGCGATCTTGGGGTCCTTGAACTGCTCGATGTTGGTGATGTGGTACTGGTCGGCGGTCTTCTTGTCGATCAGGTAGCCCTGCAGCGCGCCGGTGGAATAGGCGTTGTCGCGCCACAGCTTGGCGTCGCCGCCGGCGTTCTTGTAATAGTCGTTGTGCAGCGGGTCCCAGTGGTCGGCCAGAAAGGTGCCGTCGCCGCTGGCGATGGCCAGGTGCGCGGCGGGGTAGTCCACTTCCTTGATCGGCTGGACGTCGTAGCCCAGTTTTTCCAGCGCCTTCATCACGATCTCGGTCTGGAAGGTTTCCTCGGCGATGGTGCTCTTGAGCGGCTGCACGACGACGCCCTGGCCGGGCAGCTCGCCCGCGGCCAGCGCGGGGGCGGCCACGGCGGCCGCGGCCAGGCCGAGGGCGGCCAGCAGGCCGCGTCGGGTGGTGGATGACGGGATGGAGGTCATGACAGGGGTCTCCTTGTGAGGAAAAAAACAGGGCGCGCCGTCAGGCGTGGGAAGGCGAGGCGGCAGGCGCGGCGGGGGCAACGGGCGCAGCGGAAGCGGCCGGCAGGGCGGGCGCCGCGGGGCGCGCGCCGACCAGACGCCGCAGCAGGCCGACCGGCCCGCGCTGGAACCAGCGCTGGCGCTGGTCGCGCCGCGGCTGGCCCATGGTCTGGGTGATGCGGTCGAGCACGATGGCCAGGATCACGATGCCCAGGCCGCCCACGGCCGCCAGGCCCATGTCCAGCCGGCCGATGCCGCGCAGCACCATCAGGCCCAGGCCGCCGACGGCGATCATCGAGGCGATGACCACCATCGACAGGCTCAGCATCAGGGTCTGGTTGATGCCGGCCATGATCGAGGGCATGGCCAGCGGCAGCTGCACCTTCACCAGCAGCTGCCAGGGCGAGGCGCCGTAGGCGCGCGCGGCCTCGACCAGGTCGGGGCGCACCTGGCGGATGCCCAGGTTGGTCAGGCGCACCAGCGGCGGCAGCGCGAAGATGATGGTGACGATGACGCCCGGCACATTGCCGATGCCGAACAGCATGACCACCGGCACCAGGTAGACGAAGGCCGGCGTGGTCTGCATGGCGTCCAGGATCGGGCGCACCCACTTTTGCGCGCGCTCGCTGCGCGCCAGC
>OFTX01000142.1_pt1 | contig 44693 bp, 42 predicted proteins | sample 1775051 | NCBI WGS metagenome assembly OFTX01 (sample SAMN08195772, study PRJEB24354) | sludge metagenome | isolation source: sludge from phenol fed wastewater aerobic bioreactor A | place: India: Nagpur | collected 2016-09-15 | reverse complement strand
ACCCTCGGCCCCGCCCCCCGGCCCGCCGCCCTCATCGCGGCAGCGCCCGCCGGCGCCGAGATGGTCGGGCAGGCAGGGCTGGTCGAGCGCATTCGCGTGGTCAAGGACGCCGAGGCGATCGCTGCGCTGCGCGCGGCCTGCGCGATCGCCGACCAGGCGCTGGCCGGGATCATCGTCGCCGGCGGGATCAGGCCGGGTCGTACCGAACGCGACGTCGCGCTGGACCTGGACGAGCACATGCGCCGCCTCGGCTCGGAGGACATCTCGTTCCCGACGATCCTCGCGGCCGGCGAGAACTCCGCCGTCCCGCATCACCATCCGGGTGACCGCGAGCTCGCCCGGGGTGACCTGGTCAAGATCGACTTCGGCGCGGTGGTCGACGGCTATCACTCGGACATGACGCGCACTTTCGTGCTCGGTCGGCCGGCGGCCTGGCAGGCCGAGCTGCACGCCCTGGTGGCGCGCGCGCAGCAGGCCGGCCGGGCGGCCATCCGTCCCGGCGTGACGGTGGCCGAGGTCGATGCCGCCGCCAGGGCCGTCATCCGGGCGCGGCGAGCGCATTCCTGAGCCCGGCCGTGGTCCTCATCGGGGCATTCGTACTGGTCCCGATGGTGCTCACGTTCTGGATCAGCTTCCACACCGGCACCATGTCGACCCCGCTCGGCGAGATGCAGTGGGCCGGCTGGTCCAACTACACCGACGTGTTCCGGGATCCGACCCACCGGCAGGCGTTCACCAACACGGCGATCTACGTGGGCTTGAGTCTGCTGATCACACTGCCGATCTCGTTCCTGATCGCGATGCTCGTCTACGCGCCGAAGCTGCGCGGTAGCGCGCTGCTCCGCGTCATCCTGTTCAGTACCTATGTGATCCCGACGGTCGCCATCGTCATCATCTGGAGCCAGTTGTACTCGCCGCAGTACGGCCCCCTGGACGTCATGCTGCGGGCTGTCGGCCTTCCCGAGCCCGGCTGGCTTTCCAGCCCGAACAGCGCCCTGATCTCACTGGTCATCTTCAACGTCTGGCAGATGATCGGTTACTACGTCATCCTCCTGGTCGCGGGCCTCACCCAGATCCCGCAGGAGGTGTACGAAGCCGCATCGATCGACGGGGCGGGCGCCGTCCGCCGGACGACGAGCATCACGATTCCGTTGCTGCGCAACACCTTCGTCTTCGTCGGTTTGATGACGGTGATCAACTCCGTGCAGGTCTTCGACCCGATCTACCTGCTCACGCAGGGCGGCCCCATCAACTCCACCCTGACGATCTCCTTCGACATCCAACGCACCGCCATCCAATACGGGCTGGCGGGCCAGGCCAGCGCCATGGCCGCCGGGATGCTCGTCATGATCGGCATTGTGGGCGGGCTGGTCGCCGTCGCACTCCGGAAGAGGCCGTGATGACGGACCTCGCGCATCGCGCCACCCGCCGCCGCGCACTCTCCCCCAAGCGCGCCGTGCTGTACGCGTGCATGGTGCTCGTCGCCGTCGTCATGATGTTCCCGCTGTACTGGCTCGTGATCTCCAGCCTGAAAAGGCCCGAGGAGTCCGCGCGGATCCCGGCGACCTGGTGGCCGCACGCCCTCGACTTCAGCGCCTACGTCAGGGTTTTCGAGGACGTACCGTTCGCCCGGTCGTTCATGAACAGCGTCCTGTTCGCCGGCGTGTGCGCGACCACCGTCGTCGTCACGAGTGTGCTCGCCGCGTTCGTCTTCGCCAAGTACCGGTTCCGCGGCCGCGACGCGCTGTTCTGGGTGCTGGTGCTCACCATGTTCCTGCCGCCGATCGTGACGATCGTGCCGCTGTACAACATGATGAGCGCACTCGGCCTGAACGATTCCTATCTCGGCGTCATGTTGCCGTGGTTCGCCAACGCGTTCGGAATCTTCCTCATGCGGCAGTTCATCGCCGACGTGCCAGACGAGCTCATCGACGCCGCCCGGATCGACGGCGCGGGCGAACTACGGGTGGTGACGCAAATCGTTGCGCCGCTTCTGAAACCGCCGATCGTGACGCTGTTCGTGTTCGCGGCGGTCTACTACTGGAACAACTTCCTGTGGCCGCTCACCATCCTGCAATCGACCGAGAAGTTCCCCATCACAGTGACTCTCGCACAGCTATTGTCGTACAACACGACGGTCCAATATCAGAGCGTCGTCATGGCCGGGGTGCTCATCGCCAGCCTGCCGACACTCATCATCTTCCTCATCGCACAACGTGTGTTCGTGCAAGGAATTTCGCAGAGCGGGGTGAAATAGGTGGCCGGCAGCACCTGCCTGATCGGCGTCGACATCGGCGGCACCCGGCTGCGGGTCCGGGCCGAGGATACGCACTCCCGCAAACGAGGCGAGGCGCTGGAAGTGCCGGTGCCACAAGCCACATCGGATCTCGTGGAGGCCGTCGCGTCCCTGGCCGGCACGGCGGCCGAGGGTCGCGAGATCGAGTCGCTCGCCGCCGGCCTGCCCGGGCACGTGCGCGGCGACTATTGCGTGTGGATACCGAATCTCCGCTTCCTGGACGGAATGGCGCTCGCGGATCTGCTCGCCGATCGCACCGGCGCACCGAGCCACCTGATCAACGACGCGCAGGCCACCTTGCTGGCCGAGACGCACGAGGGCGCGGCGCAGCACCATGCGAATGTGGTGCTCGTTGCGGTCGGCACCGGCATCGGCGGCGCTTACCAGATCAACGGGGAACTCGTCGTCGGTGCGAACGGGTGCGCCGGATCCTTCGGCTGGTTGCCGTTCTCGGGGTCCCGGCAGGACGACGACCACGGGCAATGGGAGCTCGCCGCGTCCGGGCAAGCACTGGAAGCCATGGCCCACGAGTTCGGCGGGGCCACGGGTCTCATCGCCGCGGCGCACCGCGGGGACGGCGCGGCCCTGCAGATGATGAACCGCTACGGCGCCCTGCTCGGTGAGGGAATTGCCGGCCTGACAAGCATTCTCGATCCGAACGTCGTCATACTCGCCGGCGGATTGGTCAGCGCGTTCGATCTCTTCGGTGCGGCGCTCGCCGCCGCCGTCGCCACGCACGGGTCGCCGACCGGCCGAACCGTGCCCGTCATTCCCGCCGCGCTGGGCAGTTCGGCCGGGATCATCGGCGCGCTGCTGTGGGCCAGACGCCGCCTGGAGGGGATCAGCCGATGAGCAAGCCGTACCAGCGCGTGGACACCACGTCGCCGATTCCGATGTACCTGCAGGCGTCCGAGATCCTGCGGCGCCGGATCATGAGCGGTGAGTGGCCGCATGGGGCGCGCATCCCGACCGAGGCGCAGCTCTGCGAAGCCTATGATGTCAGCCGCATCACCATTCGTCAGGCGATCGCTCTCCTCGTTCGCGATGGCCTGCTGACGCGGTCGCGCGGACGCGGAACCTTCGTCTGCGAACCGAATCTCACCGCGGTGCCCCGGTCGGTCACGTCGTTTTCGACCGAACTCGCGGCCTACGGAATGAAGCCGGGATCAAGGATCCTCGCCGCACGCATCGTGCCCGCATCCGAGGCCCAGGCAGCCGATATGAACACGACGGCGGGCACCGAGCTGGTCAGCCTATGCCGGTTGCGGACCGCCGACGGACGACCGATCGGCATCCAACGGACGCTGATCATCGCGGCGCGGGTCGCAGGATTGTTGGACGTGCTCGGCGACGACATGTCGCTCTACGACGTCCTGCGAAAGTTCTACGGAATCACGGCATCCGGCGCCACTGAGGTGTTCCACGCGGTCGCCATCGACCGCGACGATGCCAAGCTCCTCGACTGCCGGATCGGCCAGCCGGGATTCCACGTCACGCGTGTGACATTCGACGACAAGGGCGTCTTCGAACACACCACCAGCGTGCTGCACGGGGACCGCTATCAGATCAAGATCGCGCTGCAGAAGGCGTGACCGAGGAAAGGAATGCAGTGAAAACCGAACCCACCTACACCCGGGCTATCGTCAAACTCCTTGACACCCTTGCCACCTCGCAGGACGACGTCCTCGACGCCGTCGCGCACCGCTGTGCCGAGACGCTCAAGAACAAGGGGCTGATCCATCTCTTCGGCAGCGGCCACTCGGTGATCCCCACACTCGAGGCCTTCCCGCGGTACGGCAGCTTTGTCGGCCTGCACCCGCTCAACGATCCACGACTGATGTGGCACAACGTCCTCGGCCCGGGCGGCGTCCGCGAACTGCTCTGGTTGGAGCGCACCGAGAACTACATCGACAAGTTCCTCGACCACGAGCCGCTGAATGCCGGCGACGTCATCGTCATCTATTCCCACAGCGGGAAGAATGCCGCGGGAATTGACGCTGCCCTCTACGCGAAGGCGAAGGGCCTGTTCGTGGTGGCGGTCACGTCGAAGGCGAATATGACGACGCCCGGCCGCCACTCGTCCGGCAAGCACCTCGCCGAGATCGCTGACGCGGTCGTCGATACCGGCGCGCCGATCGAGGACGCGGTCGTCTGGGTGGACGGATGGGATCGGCCGCTGGGCGGGTCGTCGACCGTGATTGCGTCCGTTGTCAGCCACGAGATCATCGCGCGCACCGGCTCAGTGCTCGCCGCGGAGGGTCATCCTGCGATCCCGACGTTCGTGTCCCCCACGGTGGCGGGCGCGAGTGTTTCCTCGAACGACGAGGTGTTCGCGGAGCACGCCCGATACCTGCATGCCGCGCGCGGACGGGCCCTCGAAGCCCAGGCGTGAGGTTGCGGCCGGTGCGCGGCGGCGGTCACCCCGGGCACCGGCCCCTCCCGATCCCGATGCCCGCACCGGCGGGTCCGCACCACCGAGTATGACGGCGAAGACGCGATCGAACCGCGCCCCTCGCGCACTGCGATACCCGCGTCAGGGCCGGGTGGTCACGTGGATGGCAGCGGCGAGCGCGGCGAACCATTCTGCGTCCTGCGGAAGGGCGAACACGCGTGTGTCGGGGTGCGTCACGTCGACGCGCAGCGAGCCCGGCTCCAGCCGGTCGCCGAACAGGCACAGCGCCTTCCCGCTGTGGTAGTGGCGGCTCAGGTAGGTGACGCCGCGACGGAGAAGTCGCGCACCACCCGCCAGGCGGAACCGGCGGGGCGGCGGGGCGTCATCCTCGGGCAACCCTCACCCGGCACCAACGGGAGCAACTACCGTGATATCCATGCGGTACTTCGCCGATCGGCAGCGGCAGAACCGCCGGCAGATCCACTGGCCCAACCGATGGCAGATCACGGTGCTGGCGACGGCGGCGGCGCTCGTTGCCGGATGCACGGCGGCCAGCACCCCCGCATCCAACGCTGCCGCCCATGCCGGAGCAGCAGGCGCAGCGGCAAGCGCCGCATCCCAAGAAGTCTCGGCCGGAAGTGCACCCATCGGCCCGCCCGCGGGGCACCAGCCGGCGGTTCCGCCCAGCCGCACGCCCGTCAGCAACGGCACCGACACCGGAACGACGGCGCCGCACTGCGCCCACCCGGCGCCGGATTGGGATCAGGTCACGACGAAGACCACCGAACACACCAAGGCGACCGAGGGGTACGCGTCCGTCGACAGCGCCCTCGCCGGAACAACAGTCGACCTATACATCTCGACCCCCGCGAAGAGCTTCCGCGTGGACGCCTACCGCATGGGCTACTACGGCCCCGGGCCACAGGCATGCGCTGTGTGGCGATCCAGTCCATTCAACGGCGGCGTCCAGCCCGCCGCCGTCATCGTCGGCAAGGTGCACGAGTCGACCGCACCATGGCGCCGCAGCCTCACCGTCCCGACCGCCGGATGGCAACCCGGGAACTACCTACTGCGCATCGACGGCGGCACCCCCGCGCAGCGCAGTTTCATTCCGCTGACCATCCGGTCGGCATCGTTCGCCGGCCGCGTGGTGCTGGTGATGCCGGACACCACCTGGCAGGCCTACAACACCTGGGGCGGCTACTCGCTGTACTTCGGCCCCGACCATAGGTCCGCGGATCGCTCTCGCATCGTCTCGTTCGACAGGCCCTACGGGTACGGACGGGGGGCGGCGGATTTCATCGATGACGACCTTCCGCTCGTCACACTGGCGGAAAGCCTCGGCATTCCGCTCGGCTATGCGACAGACGTCGACCTGCAACGAGATCCGGCCGCCTTCCGGCAAGCAAGGGCGATCATCTCGGTCGGCCACGACGAGTATTATTCGCCGACCATGCGCGACGCGCTCACCCGGGCGCGCGACGCCGGGGTCAACCTGGGATTCCTCGGCGCGAACGACATCTACCGGAAGATCCGCTTCGCGGACAGCGCGATCGGCGCAAACCGCCGGATCATCAACTACAAGGACGCCACCGACCCCATCGGGGTGCCGTCACTGGTGACCACCCAGTGGCCGGATCCACCGTCCAACGATCCGGAAAGCTCCTTGACGGGCGTCGCCTACCGATGTGCATCGGACACGTTCTATCCGATCGTCGTCGCCGACGCGGGGAACTGGCTCTTCGCCGGCACCGGGGTCCGAGACGGCACCGCACTCCCGGGCATCGCGGGCCACGAGTTCGACGGAGTCAACCTGGCCAAGCCGATGCCGCACCCGCTCGAGGTGCTGTTCCACAGCCCCGCGCGCTGCAAAGGCCGTGCGACACATCAGGATTCCACCTACTACACAACACCGTCGGGTGCCGGAGTCCTCGACGTCGGCGCGTACTTCTGGACCTGCGCCATCGCGAACACCTGCCGGATCCCGATCGAGCCGGCCTCGACGCGCATCATCACGCAGGTCACCGCGAACTTCCTCTGGGCGGCCGCCGCGGGCCCGCTCGGCCGCGCGCACCCGGCGAAGGACACCGTGCGCGCGTTCTACCCGAAGCCGACCTGGCCCCGCTGGCGCTGATCGGGATCGCCCCCGAGGCCCGTGCTGCACGCCGCACGCCGTGTCTCGCTCCGCTCGCCGGATCAGCGGGTATGACGAGGTTCTCGCCCGCACCACGTTCCGCAACATCAATGCTGATAGCGGTCGCGCAATTGCGGGTCGTCCAGAAACCATGGCCGTGTCGAGGCCGGGGCGTCCCGCTCCTCCGCGTCCAGCCGGGCATCGACCGCGGCGGCCTCGGCCGCGTCGACGCGGCTCCACCGGATCATCAGCAGCACGACGAAGGGCAGGTCGAGGACCTCAGCCGCCATCCACAAGAGGCCACCCGCATCGTGTTGCGCGTGCAGCCAGCCGCCCGCCCAGGCCGGTGTGTGCGCCACGAAATACCCGATCACCGGGTGGCCGATCAGGCGCAGCACGATCCCCGGGAACACGTCCACGATCAACTCCACGAACCCGACCGCAAGCGCCAGGCCGACGCCGAGAGATGTTCGCATGCGCCCGGTGTCGACGAGCGGCAGCGCGATCGCCGCGCCCAGCAGCAAGAGGGCAAGGTGCAGCAGCCAGCCCAGGGCGGGTGACGTCGCGGCCGATTGGCCGACGCCGCCGAAGAGCAGCACCAAGAACACGATCGGAACCAGTGCAGGCCCGATCAGCGGGTGGCTGATGGCCCGCACGAATCGACTGTCGACGATCCGATGAACCGGTCCCGCGTCGCCCGCCACGTCCCGGGACAGTTGCACGGGCTGGCCGGCCAGCACCACGAGGGGCACGACGAGCAGCAGCCCCAGGAGTTGCGCCATCCAAATCCACTCGACCTGCGCCGCGCGCACCTGGGCCACGCCGCAGCACACCCACACCGTGGCGAGCAGCCCGACCGTGAACGTCACATCCCGGCGCCGTGCCCAGCCGATCCCGCTGCGCCGCGCCCGGACCCGATACCAGGCATAGCCGACCGCAACCGTGATTACCAGGGTGATGGCGATCGGATCCGGCCGCCACTCGGTGACGAGATCCGACCATCGCAGCGGGCCCGGCGGCACCGAACTCGGCGCTGCCACCGCGGAGACAGGAACGGATGCCGAAAGCGCGTGCATCGTTCCATAGTCCGCCTACCTGCCGGCCAACCGCCGGTCAGGCCGCATCGCCGGCGCAACCGACTGGCCGCCCGGGGACCAGACCCGCGGCCGAGGGTGCGGTCGGATGCCACCGGACCGCTTGCGCCGCAACGGAACCCCACCCGCTCACCAGGAGGCTGCCGAGCGAGATCACGCGGTACAGCAGCACGGCCGCGACGGCGACCGACGCCGACACGTGCCCACCCGCGGTGAGCGCGAACACCACGATGCCGTCGACCACTCCGACTCCGCCGGGGACCGGTGACACCCCGGCGCTCGCCATGGCGAGCGCGTAGCTGGCGAGCAGCATCCATGGCGGTAGGTGGATTCCTAGGGACAGTGCGCACGCCCACAGGCACAGCAGGTCCAGCAGCCAGTTGGCGACCGCCGCACCGCCGGCGAACAGCCAGTCCGCGCTGCGCGGCCGGACGGCGCGCAGGTCCCGGGCCGTCGCATGGAGCGTGCCCAGCCCCGCGTCGGGCGAGCGCCGGAGCAGGCGGTTGCCGCGGCGCACGATACGGACGACGATCGCCTCGACCGCGTCGGGGTGCCGGACGACCGCGGCCGTCGCGGCGCCCGCGGCCAGGGCGGCCAGCGCCGGCGACAGGAGTCCCGTCCATGACGCCAGATCGTCGATCGCGAATCCGCCGACCCCCACCAGGATCAGGCCCGCGGAGCTGAGGATCCCGGTGACGGTGAGCGACCAGGTGACCGCGCCGGCGGAGACTCCACGCCGTTGCAGCCTCCGGAAGGCGTAGGCCGTTGAGGCGACCACCCCGCCCGGCGTCGTCATATGGATGGCCCCCGCCGCATAGCTGACGGCGACGGCCTCCCGCAGCGAGAGCCGCCCACCGGCCGCGCGAATCGTCCGCTGCCGCATCAGCCCGAACGCGATCATCGACGCGACCGCCAACAGGCTCGCGGTCACCAGCCACCCGCTCGACGCCCGCCAGGCGTCCACCAGCGCGGCCGCGGAGATGTTCCGAAGCTGCGGGAAGTCGATCACGACGATCATGACGAGAGCCGCCACCAGACTGAGGCGTAGCCACATCACGGGGCGTGCACGTGAAGCAGGTACCTGCGGCGCGAGGGGATCGATCTCGGAGATCCGCGGATCGGCTCGCACGGTCGGCACTGTCGACACCGTGGGCACCGTTGGCACCGCGCCTATGCCGGGTCCCGCATCGCGCACGCCAGCAGCTGTCATGCCAGTACTGTCACGCCGCTGCGTGAGGGCCGTCGTCGGAGAACCTCAGAATTTCCTAAGACGGCTCGGCGCTGCACCGCCCCAAGTGGCGCGAGTATCGTTAGCTACGCGAACTTTATGGGTGCTCTCCCGGCGCGTCACAGGCGGGCCGAGGGACCGCTGGGCGGGAAGTGATGATTCACGACAATGGCTGCCACACAGGAACTCCCCCGCGAATCCGTGCCACGCAGAGGTGCTCGGCGGACGTCATATAAGTGGATCGTGCTGTCGAACACGACGCTCGGCGTCCTGATGGCGGTGATCAATGCCTCGATCGTCACGATTGCCCTTCCCGCCATCTTCCGCGGGGTCGGCCTGAACCCGTTGCAGCCGGGCAACATCGGCTACCTGTTGTGGATCCTGATGGGCTATTTGCGGGTGACCGCGGTGCTCGTGGTCGGTCTCGGCCGGCTCGGCGACATCTTCGGCCGGGTCAAGGTGTACCAGGCCGGGTTCGTCGTCTTCACAATCGGCTCGGTCGCGTTGGCGCTCGACCCCCTGGCCGGCGGCGGCGGGGCGCTGTGGCTCATCATCTGGCGGCTGGTCCAGGGCGTCGGCGGCGCCATGCTGTTCGCCAACTCGACGGCCATCATCACGGACGCGTTCCCCGTCGAACAACGCGGCCTGGCGCTCGGCATCAACCAGGTCGCCGCCCTGGCCGGCACCTTCATCGGCCTCGTCGCGGGCGGCCTGCTCGCCGAGATCGACTGGCGTCTGGTCTTTTTCGTCTCCGTCCCGATCGGTATCGTCGGCACCGTCTGGTCGTACCGAAGCCTGCACGAGGTCGGTGTGCACCGCGCCGCCCGCATGGACTGGTGGGGCAACGCGCTGTTCGGCATCGGCCTGACGGTCCTGCTAATCGGAATCACCTACGGCATCCAACCGTACGGTGGCGCGACCATGGGCTGGCTGAGCCCCATGGTGCTCGGCTGCATCGCCGGCGGAGCGGCGCTGCTCGTCGTGTTCTGCGTCGTGGAGACGAAGGTGGCCGCCCCGATGTTCCATATGACGCTGTTTAGGATCCGGGCATTCTGGGCGGGAAACCTCGCGAACTACCTGGCCAGTGTGGCGCGCGGCGGCATGCAGTTCATGCTCATCATCTGGCTGCAGGGAATCTGGCTTCCGTTGCACGGCTTCACATTCGAGGCCACGCCGCTGTGGGCCGGCATCTACATGGTGCCGTTGACCATCGCGTTCCTGCTGACGGGCCCGCTGTGCGGGGCGCTGTCGGATAGGTTCGGCGCCCGCGCGTTCGCATCCGGTGGCCTGGCCCTGATCGCCGCGAGCTTCGTCGGATTCGTCCTGCTCCCGGTCAATTTCAACTACTGGGCATTCACGGCACTGCTGGTGCTGAACGGGATCGGCTCGGGCATGTACTCGGCACCGAACACGACGGCCATCATGAACAGCGTCCCGGCGGATTCCCGCGGCGCGGCCAACGGCATGCGCGGAACGTTGCAGAACTCCGGCTTCGCGCTCTCGATCGGCGTCTTCTTCTCGCTCATGATCGTCGGACTCGCCGGCACGCTGCCGACGGCACTGCGGGCCGGTCTGCTCGCGCACCATGTTCCGGCCGCTGCGGCGGCAACGGTGGCCGATGCGCCACCGGTCGGCAGCCTCTTCGCGGCGTTCCTGGGCTACAACCCGATCCAGACGTTGGCGGGTCCGGCGCTGAAGTCCATCCCGGCGGCGGATCGCGCCACGCTCACCGGAAAGACGTTCTTCCCGAACCTGATCGCCGGCCCGTTCCACCACGGCCTTGCCATCGCGTTCGGTTTGGCGATCGCCATGTCGCTCGTCGCGGCGTTCGCGTCCATGCTGCGCGGAACCCGGTTCGTCTACGCCGATCTGCCCGCCGCGATGGCGTCCCGCCCCATGGGCGCCGATGTGCGAGATGAGCTGCGGCTCAACGGAAGCCGACCACCTCGTGCGGGCGATACGGCGCTTCGAGCGCGGCGATCTCGGCGTCATCGAGGGTGAGATCGACCGCGGCGAGGGCATCGTCGAGATGGTCCGATTTCGTCACTCCGACGATGGGCGAGGTAACCAAGGGATTCCGCAGCAGCCAGGCCATCGCTATCCGCGCCGGCGAGATCCCGCGCCGCGCCGCGAGATCCACCACGACATCGACGATGCTTCGGTCGTCATCTCGGTAGAGGGACTTGCCGAACTCGTCGGTGCGGCTGCGCAACGTCGTTTCCCCCCACGGCCGGGCCAGCCGGCCGCGCGCGAGGGGGCTCCACGGCAGCACGCCGATCCCCTGATCCGCGCACAGCGGCAGCATCTCGCGCTCCTCCTCACGGTAGATCAAGTTGTAGTGGTTCTGCATAGACACGAACCGCGCCCAGCCGTTGAGGTCGGAGACGTAGAGCGCCTTCGTGAACTGCCAGGCGTGCATGGAGGAGGCGCCGATGTAACGGGCCTTGCCCGCGCGTACCACGTCGTTGAGCGCTTCGAGCGTCTCCTCGATCGGCACCTCGGGATCCCACCGGTGTATCTGGTAGAGATCGACGTAGTCGACCTGCAGCCGGCGCAGACTGTGGTCGATCTCGGTGAGGATCGCCTTGCGGCTCAGGCCCCGCCCGTTCGGGCCCGGCCGCATCCGGCCGTGCACCTTGGTGGCAAGCACGACGTCATCCCGGTGCGCGAACTCGCGAAGCGCCCGCCCGACGAACTCCTCACTGGTTCCCGCGTTGTAGACGTTCGCGGTGTCGATGAAGTTGACGCCCGCGTCCAGCGCCCGGCGAATGATCGCTCGACTCGAGTCCTCGTCGAGAGCCCAAGCGCGCTCAGTGGTCTCGCCGAAGCTCATGGCCCCGAGACAGATCGCCGATACCTGCAGTCCGGTGTTTCCGAGTCGCCGATAGCGCATGTCGTCCTCCATTCGCCGCGGGCGCGATCGTCGCGCATGCCTGGCCCGGCGCATCGCCAAGCAGGCACACTCGCGAATCTACGCGCCCGGCGGCGCGACGTGCCCGGCTCGCTGCGCGGCCGTCACTACGCCACGCAGGTGTCGATGAGCTGCGTGTGCCGCATCGCCCAGCGCGCGGCCGAGGCCGCGGCATCGACGATCGTGAAGCGGTCGAGGCCGCTGTCCATCGGCGGGAATCGCCTGTCCCGCTCGTAGTCCATCACCCAGCCGATGAGCTCACCGATCTGTGTCGTGCGGTCGAACACGGCGTCATGCAAGCGAGGCGGGATCTCCAACATCGCCGGCAATTTCAACCGCGGCACGCCCAAGAGCAGGTCGAGCGCGGAGAACATGCCTGCGGTGAAAGCGAAGTCACCTTTCCCGTGATACAGCTTGTCGGCCAACAACTCCACGGTCCGGGCCCTGGTCAGCACGGCCTGCAGGTTGGTGTCCCTGGCCCGGCCTACAGGGCGCAGCGACAGCGCGGGGATCCAGCCGCGCAGCCGGTTGAGGCCGATCCACACCAACGCCTGGCGCAGACTCTGTACCTCGCGCCGGGTTTCGCCGAACCGGCCGATGGACGCCAGTTGCACGAGCTGGTAGGAGAGCTCCGGTTCCGGCCGCAGGATCTGCTCGATCACCGCGTAGTCGACGTCGTCGTCGAGCACCGCGCTGGCCAGCCGCATCACCGCGTAGCGTGAGGCGCCGAGCGCTGGTCCGCTGATGGTGGTCGGCCGCCCGAGGAAGTAGCCCTGGAACAGATCGAAGCCGTACTCCTCGCACGTGGCGAGTTCGCCTGCGGTCTCGACCTTTTCGGCGAGTAGTTGGACCCCGTACGGCCGGCACTGGTCCATCAGCGCCGGTACCTCGGCGGGCGGCGTCACCCGCAGGTCGATCTTCACGATATCGACCAGGTCGAGCAATTCCTCGGCGCCGGTGAACCAGGTGAAATCGTCTGCCGCCAAACGGTATCCCGCGGCTTTCAGCGCATGGCACCCGGCGAGGATCTCGTCATCGACGGTCACCGACTCCACGATCTCGATCACGGTCTGCTTGGGCGGCAGGCTGATCGGGAGTTGCCCGGTGAGCACGCCACGATCGGCGTTGCAGAACATGTCGGCACCGCCGGTCACCCGCTCGATCCCGAGCCCCAGCGCGCTGAAGATGACTTCGTTCGTCATCTGGTCGCCGTCGAAGCGATGCGGGGCCGCGGGGTCGTCGGCGCGTTGGCTCGACGGCAGCGGCCGGTAGAGGAGTTCGTATCCGGCTAGTTTGCGCTCGCGGTCGAGGATGGGCTGTCGCCCCACCACGGCCGTGATCGCTGGCACCGGTTTCCTCCGTATGTGCTTCGGATCGGCGGCGACGCGGCAGCGTTCCGCCCGACCTCCTGATCGACAAGGCGGCAGGCAACTTGACCGATCCTGGTGTGCGTCACCAACAGTGACGACGCTCGGGGCTTGCTGAGCGAGAGTCGCTACTGTGCGTCACCAATATCCGGATCATCGAGGCATGTCGCCCAGTGCTCATCGCCGCCTATGACGATGTTCGTGTCCTTTCACCGTCCGGAAACCGATGCCTCCGGGGTGCGGACTCCGACTCGTCATGGGACCCGCCACCCGGCGAGCCGAGCACTCGTCGTGGCGTGCCGCGGAGGGACGGTTCACGGCCTGGCAGGCGTGCGCCTCCTAAGCTTGACAGGTGGCGGCAACCCGGGTCTTCGCGGCGCGTGTCAACGGCATGCCTGTCATCAGCCCGAAGGGCGAGCCGGTCGGCAAGGTCCGCGACATCGTCGTCACTCTTCGCCTCGACCGCCAGCCGCCGCGCGCGCTCGGTATCGTGGTGGAGCTGCCCGACCGGCGCACGATCTTCGTGCCGATGGGTCGCGTCGTATCGATCGACGCGCATGGCGTCACCCTCTCGACCGGGTCGGTGAACCTGCGCGGATTCGAACAACGACCGGCGGAGGCCCTGTTGATCGGGCAGGTGATAGGCGCCCGGGTGCGGATCGCCACGACGGCTACCGCCGCGACCGTCGTCGACACGCGCCTCGACCAGAACCGTTCGCGCGACTGGCTTGTCACGCAGGTCGCGGTTCGGGAGCACACTCGGCCGTTCGCGCGCCGCGCTCCGGTTCAGGTGCTGGGCTGGCCGGACGTCCGCGGCCTGACCGGGCCGGAGATCCTCGGCACGCTGCCGCGCGACATGCACGCGCTCATCGCGTCGTTCGAGGGACTCAAGCCGGCGGACGTCGCGAACGTGCTGCACGATCTCACCCCCGCGCTGCGTAAGGCGATCGCCGCGTCGCTCAGCCTGGACCGGCTGGCCGACATCGTCGAGGAGTTGTCCGAGTCCGACCAGACCGAACTCCTCGGCTCGCTCGAAGAGTCCCGTGCCGCAGATGTTCTCGAAGCAATGGACCCGGACGACGCGGCCGATCTGCTCGGCGAGCTGCCGTCCACCATGAAGGACCGCCTGCTGGAATTGATGGAGCCGGAAGAGTCCGAACCGGTCAAGCGGCTGCTGAAGTATTCCTCGGATACCGCGGGCGGGCTGATGACGACGGACCCGGTGGTGCTCACCCCGGATGCGACCTTCGCGGAGGCGCTAGCTCGCGTGCGCAACGAGGAGCTGACCCCCGCGCTCGCCTCTATGGTCTTCGTCTGCCGTCCGCCGCAGTCGACCCCCACCGGCCAGTATATCGGCTGCGTGCACATCCAGCGGCTGCTGCGGGACGCCCCGTTCGAGCTGGTCGCCGGGGCCGTCGACCGCGAGCTCCCGCGCCTCTCCGAGGACGCCTCGCTCACCGAGGTCACCCGATTCTTCGCGACCTACAACCTGGTGTGCGCGCCGGTCGTCGACGACGAGGGCCACCTGGTGGGGGCGGTCTCCGTCGACGACGTGCTCGATCACCTGCTGCCGAGCAATTGGCGCACCATGAGTCTCGGTGAGATGCCCGACGCGGGCACCACCACCATGGCCGCGGCCCCGTCGGATGGAGGTGACGCACATGGCTGACGCACGTCCCGGGCGGCTGGATCAACCCAAGACCGGCGGCCGCCTCTCGCTGGAGATCGACCCCGACGCGTTCGGAAGATTCGCGGAGGCGATCGCGCGGTTCATGGGCACCGGTCGTTTCCTGTTCTGGCAGTCGATGATGATCGTCGTCTGGATCACCCTCAACGTCCTGCCGTTCGTCTTCCATTGGGACCACTACCCTTTCATCCTGCTGAACCTGATGTTCTCCGTTCAGGCCGCGTACGCCGCGCCGCTGATCCTGCTCGCCCAGAACCGGCAGGCCGACCGCGACCGGGCGAACCTGCAAGAGGATCGCAACCGCGCGGAGCGAACGACCGCCGACACCGAGTTCGTCGCCCGAGAACTCGCCGCTCTCCGTGTTGCGATCGGCGAGGTCGCGACGCGCGATTACCTGCGTGCGGAGATCGATCGGTTGAGATCGGAACTGGCCCCGATGGTCTCGGCGCAGGTCGCCGGTGCGCCTTCGGGTGGACGGGGCAACACGCCTATGACGACGTCCGTGACCAAACCCGGTTCGTGACCGTCACACGCGGCGTCACGGCCGCGGCGAGAATGACGACCGCCGCGGCCATCTCGCGGCGTGACCGCTGGGGCGGCTACCGGGAGCAGCGGGCGCGCCGGCCGCACCGGCGGCCGACGGAATCGATGAGGAAACCGAGCGCCATGCCGAGCATCCAGGTGTCCTTGGCCAGGGCCGTGCCCTGGTCGCTCGGCCGGATGCTTCCGGGAAGCCGCGTCCCCGGCGAACGGAAGTACATCGTGACGAGAGCCCCGGAGAACGCGGCCAGCGCGGCCCCGGCGACAGCCGTCGGGACCAGGGGATTGAGCAACGCCGCGCCCGTCACGATCTCGGCGGTGGACAGGCGGCGCACGAACGTCTCGGCGGGTATGTCCTTCACGATAGGGAACGCCGACGCGGCCATGGTGTGCAGTCCCGCCGCGCGCTCGGGCGTGGCATCTCGTTTGCCGATCCCGGCGTTGAGGATGTAGGCGCCGGTCGCGATCCGACCCGGCATATCGTGCCATCGAACGCCTGAGAACATGTGTCTTCCTCCTCGCGTGCCGTACGCACTTCCACTACCGACGTTACGCCGCAGGCCGCCGAAAGCCGCGGGGCCGGCTTAGCTGGTGACGTCCTTACCGCCGAACCTCGCCCAGGCGCAGCTGTACGCGACGGCGAGGTACGCGAGCGCTGTGAGCGCGCCGCGCAGAGCCCCGTCCCACAGGATGGGCGTTCGGAAGAAATCGGCGAAGCTCATCCACCAATGCGTCAACAGGTACGGTGCGAGCCACGACAGCTGCGGTATCGCGTCCATGATGAACATGCCGACGTTCAGGATCACGATCGCGATCATCGCGCCGATCGGTTGTTCGGTGAGGGTCGAGATGAACAGACCCACTGCCCCGAGGGCGGCGAATCCGAGCGCCAGGTAGCCCACGGCCAGGGCGGTGCGGACAAGGCCCGATGCGAGCGAAACCTGTTCCCCCGACAGCATCGTCATCGTGCCGCCCGGGAACAGCGCGAGTCCGATCGCCGCGCCGACCACGGCCACCAGCGCCGTTGCCGCGAGCGCGAAGATGGCGACGGCTACGTACTTCACTGCGAGTAATCGGCTCCGGCCGATGGGTGCGGTCAGCAGGTTTCGCAGGGCGCCGACGTTGGCTTCGCCGGCCACCGAATCGCCGGAGATGGCCGCGACCGCGAGCGGCAGGAACAGCGGCAGTTCGACGGTCAGTGCCGCCAGGGCGACGAACATGCCGTTGCCCGTGATGTCGCGGAAGAAATCGGCTCCGCCCGGGCCGTGGCGCGGCAGTGCCACCTTCACCGCGATCGCGATGATCACCGGAACGACGGCGAGCACCCCCAATCCCGCGATGTTGCGGCGGCGCCGGAAGATGAGCGCCAACTCCGAGCCGAGCAGCCGTGTCACCGGCCATGACGCCGCCTGGGGCACGGTCCGGGTCGCGGTCCGGGCCACTGCGTCATCCACGGACATCGAAGCCCTCCCCGGTCAGCCCCACGAACAGGTCTTCCAGCGAGGGACGCTGCACCCGAAAGCCGAGCACCGGGACGCCCGCCCGGACCAACGCCGGCACCACCTGCGCGGCGGCGACGTCGCCGAGCAGGGCCGCGGCCCCGCCGGGAACCGGCGAAGGATCGCCCAGCCCCAGGGCGCCGAGCGCCCGCACCGCGTCGGCCGGACGGTCCGTCTCGACGACGACCCGGGCCGGGCCCGCGGCCGCGCGCAGCTCCGCGATAGGCCCCTGCGCGACCAGACGCCCCGCGCTCATGATGCCGACGTGACTGCACACCTGCTCGACCTCGCTCAGCAGGTGGCTGGACACGAGCACGGTGGCTCCGGCGGAGTGCAGATCGCCTATCAGAGCGCGGATCTCGCGGGTGCCCTGCGGGTCGAGACCGTTGGTGGGCTCGTCGAGCACCACCAGCTCCCGCCGCCCGCGCAGGCAGGCGGCGATCGCCAGTCGCTGCCGCATGCCGAGCGAATACGCCCGGTACGGCTTCGCTGCGGCGGCCAACAGCCCGACCCGATCTAGGGCGGCGTCCACCCGTCGCGCCGCGGTACGCCGGTCCGCGAACATGTCGGCCGCGTCGAGCCGCCGCAGGTTGGCGCGACCGGACAGGTACGGGTGGAAGGCCGGCCCCTCGATGAGGGCCGCGACGCGACCGAGCACGGCCGGGGCCGATCGCGGCATCGGCTGCCCCAACAACCGGTGGTTACCCGCCGACGGCCGCACCAGCCCGACGAGCATCCGGATCGTGGTGGTCTTGCCGGAGCCGTTCGGCCCGAGGAATCCGTAGACGCTGCCGGTCGGCACGGCGAGATCGATGCCCGCCACCGCGGGCCGGCCACCGAACAATTTGGCCAGGCCGGCCGACTCGATGGCGAGACCGACTGCGGCGCCGGAGGTGCTACTCGTCGAGGCGTCGACCCCACCGAGAGAGTCGGCCTCACCGGCGGCACCGGACGCATCTACTGCGCCCCGTACGCCGACAGAACTCGGTGCGCTCAGCGCGCGCGCTGGGCCCGGCGCATCCGATGTGCTCAATGCGCCAGGGCCGCGGTAACGACCCCTTCCGTCGCGGCACCCGCCGCGATCGTACCGTCGTCGGCAATCACCACGGTGAACAGGGTGCCGGCCAGGACGCGCCCGCTCCCCCAGCTCCCGCTGATGCGTGGCAGGGACCTCAGCAGGGCGCCCCATTCGCCCGACGCGCCGCCGGGGGCGGTTCGCGTCGCGCCTGTCTTCGGCGCACCGATGGCGCCGGGAAGCCCGCTCGAAGTGCCACTGGCAGCGCTGCTGCCGGGGCGTGCGACGAGCACGCTGGTCCACCCGGAACCGACCACGCGAGCACCCGCCAACGAGGGCAGGCCAGTGGGAATGCCGTGGCCGAGAGCAGCGTCATGGGAGGTGATCGTGGCTCCCGGCGGCGGCGTGAAGGCGAACTGCGCGGGGTCGATCGGGGCAAAGGAGACCTTCTCGAAGCCGATCGTGAGCGCAGCGGCTCCGGTGCGCGCCGAGTCGACCACCACGCGCAGCGGCACATAGGTGGAACCGTCCACCGCGATGCGAATATCGGAGATCAGCGATCCGGTCCCCTTCGGTGTCAGCACCAGTTCGTAGGCGGCGTGGTCGGCGACCTTGGTGGTGTCGACGCCGATCGTCGTCGTGCCGCCGATCAACTTCAGCGCCATCTGCGCCGCCGCGGCCGGGTTGGTCAAGGCCTGGGGCAGCGGGCTGCCGTCGCCCACGCCCCCCGTCGAGTCGGCCTCATGTCCCGCGGGAAGCGTCTGGTGCGACACGGAGTTGTCGGAACTGTTCCAGGTCCACAACTCCGTGCCGTTGTGGATCAGGTCGGTCTCGCCGAGCGTACTGAGCAGCGCCACGCGTTGCCGGCTTGGCCCGTCGAACCAGACGCGCGCGGTGTGCGAGCCGCTGGCGAGGCCGAGCAAGCTGGACGACCCCGCACCGGACAAACCGCCGGCCGACCCGATACCGGTCAGATCCGGCAGGCCGAGGTCGGCCGACTCGGTCACGATGCCGGAGACCGGAGTCCCGATCGCCCCGGCGACTTTCGCGACCAACTGTTCCGCGGTGATATCGGGCAGGCTTCCGGCACCGACCTCAGCGGCCGCCACGTGCGCAAACGTCGCAGAGCCCGCGACAACCGCGGCGACAGCGACCGGGGCGAACCAGCGCAATGCCGGGCGCGTCATCGTACGTTCCATATCCCCATTGTGCCCGTGGGTCACGACCGGCGGTTAAGACTTTGATGAGAATCCGCCGCCCGCTCCGACACCCGCCTCAGTCGCGGGCGTTGAGTGGGAGTCCTGCAGAGAAAACGGCACCCGTAACTCTGCAGGACTCCCACTCAACGGGGAATTCGGTGATTTTGAGCTGAGACAAGAGCCTAGGCTGGCGTGGGCGGGGCGGGAACGACAAGGAGTGCATGGCTGTGTCCGCTGGAATGTCTACCGGGAAGTCCACCGGAGTGTTCACCGGCATCGCGCATCTCGACCTCACCGTCACGGACGCCGAGGCCAGTTGTGAATGGTATTGCCGCGTACTGGGTTTGCAGCGGTTGAGGCGTGCGGATCTCGATACCCGCACGATGATCGTCATGCGGCATCCGGCGACCGGGCTCATCATCGGGGTGAACCAGCATCACGAACTCGCCGCGAACCGGTTCAACGAGCGCACGCCGGGCCTGGACCATGTCGGCTTCGGCGTCGAAAGCCGCGACCAGCTCATCGAACTCGAAAAACACCTCACCGCGGAGGGCGTCACGCATTCACCGGTCACCGATGCGCCGTCCGGCACCGGAACCGCCCTGGTGTTCCGCGATCCGGACAACATTCAGCTCGAGTTCTGGTGGTCCCGGCATTGATCGTCCAGGCGCGCGGCGCCGCGCGAGGGGTCAGTTCCAGCCGCGGGAATCCTGCTTCAGCGCGGTGTCCACGGTGAGGGCAGCGGCCACGACGAGTGAATGCATCGGGTCCGCGAGCGGGACATGGATGTCGACGAGATAGTTGTCCGCCGTGGTGAAGACCGTGGTGAGCAGACCCTCCCAGGTCTTCGTGATGCGGGCGACCTCGGTGCCGGTGTGGTCGAGGATCGCAAAGTTCCAGGCCCGCCAATTCTCGGCGTTGAGCGAGCCGATTTCCGTTCCGCCGACTTCCATCCCGAAGCGGATCTTGCCGAACACGTTGCGCTGCACCAGGCGTCCGATCTCGACGCCGTTCGGTCCGGACACCACCATCGTCGACTTGAACACCTTTGCCGGCCTGGTGAGGGCGAGCAGCATCCGGCCCTGAGAATCGTTGACCTGCACGGTATGTGTCATGAATTGGTCCAGGCTGGTCAGCAGCCGGGCGGCCTTCTTCAGGCTGCTCTGGCCGGTCTCCGTGACCGCCCCGATCTGCGTGCCGTCGACGCCGAAGACGGCGTACTCGTTCGTGAGCTCGATGAGTTTGCGCTTCTGCGACACGAAGAGGCGCTGCTCCGTCATCGGCGAACGCGGGCCGGCCGACTGACCGGCCGGCTGCCCCGCCACCTGCCCTGCCTGCGCAGCCGCCTGACCGGTCGCCGGCGAGCCGCCCGATCCCATCGCCCTTGCCGCGACACGTTGCTGCCACTCCGTTGCCGCGCCGGGCAAAGCCTGTTCCGGCTGCTGCACGTGTTCGGTCCACTGCACGCCGTCCCACCAGCGCACCGCGCCGGAACCCGACGGATCTGAATACCAACCTGGGGCAGCTGTCGTCATGTCGCATAGTTTCGCACGCATCGGCAGGGCAAGATATTCCCATGACACACGAACATCCGGTGGCGAGCGTCCCACCACGCTTGTTCGACGACCCGTCGGCGGAGAAGCGGTGGCGGGGCAGGTTCACTGCGCCGCGGCTCTCGCTGCCGGAGCTCGCGCGCGACGATCCGAACCACGCGGTGTTCGTGTCGAATCAGACGGGAACCTTCGAACTTTTCACCTGGGACGTGGCGAGCGGCGCGACTGCGCAGGCCACCGACCGCGCCGACGGGACGACGCTGGGCACCTTGTCGGCCGACGGCCGTTCGCTGTGGTGGTTCGATGACGACGGTGGCAGCGAGTTCGGCTCCTGGCGACACCAGATGTTCGGTGCCACACCGGGTTCCAGCGGCGAGGCGCTCCCGGGTGTACCCCCCGGATACTCGGCCGGCGTGGAGGTCGGCCGAACCCTCGCGCTCGCCGGATTCTCCGATGACGACGGGACGCGCATCCACCTCGCGAACGACAGCGGCATCACCACCGTCTACCGGCACGAGGCGGACGGCGGCGTCGGCGCCCTGTCGACCGACGAAACCGTCTGGGTGCTGTCCCATTCGGAGCGCGGCGATTCCCGCTATCCGGCGCTGCGGGCCTACCAGGTCAGCGGCGGGTCCGTGGTCGCGGAACTGGACGACGGCCCCGGAAAGGGCTTGTCGGCCTTGGACTTCTCACCCGTCGCCGGCGACCAGCGTTTACTGGTGGGTCATGAGCGTCGCGGCAGGGACGAGTTGGGGATCTGGAACATTCAGACCGGCGAATTCACGGAACTGAGTATCGACCTGCCCGGCGATCTGGACGGCGCGTTCTACCCCGATGCAGGGGCTGTCCTCGTCGTGCACACGCACCAGGGCCGATCGACGCTTCATCGACTCGACCTGTCGTCCGGCTGGCTCGCCGCGCTTCCGGCCGAAACCGGCGTGATCGCGGGCGCTCTCGCCCGGCCCGACGGGACGGTCTGGTACCGGCATTCGAGTGCCGCGAGCGGCTGGCAACTGCGGGCGCTGCCCGCCGGCCCCGAGACCGCGCACAGCAGAGTCCTTCTCACACCGCCGGGCGACGCAGCGGCACCCTCGGAGCCGGTGACGGACCTGTGGGTGGACGGTGCGGGCGGACGCATTCATACGCTGTTGGCTCGGCCGGCCGGGAGCCAACCGGTGTCCGGCGAGGCACATAGCAATACCGCGGTCCCCACCGTGTTCATGATCCACGGCGGGCCGAGCAGCGCCGACGAGGACAGTTTCGATGCGTTGCGCGCCGCATACCTCGATTGCGGAATCGCCGTCTGTCAGGTCAACTACCGCGGATCGACCGGTTACGGCTCGGCCTGGCGCGACGCACTCACGGACCGCGTCGGGCACACCGAACTGGCCGACATCGCCGCCGTGCAGGACTATCTCGCCGTACACGGGCTCATCGATCCGGATCGCTGTGCGATCGCGGGGCACTCCTGGGGGGGCTTTCTCACGTTGCTCGCGCTCGGCTCACAGCCGACCCGTTGGGCGTGCGGAGTCGCCGGGGTACCGGTCGCCGACTACGTCACCGCGTACGAGGACGAGATGGAACCGATGCGGGCGTACGACCGCGCCCTGTTCGGCGGCTCCCCGGCCGAGAAGCCCGACGCCTACATCGATTCGTCCCCACTCACGTGGGTCGACGCGGTGACGGCGCCGGTGCTGGTGATGGCCGGCGAGAACGACCCACGCTGCCCGATCCGGCAGATCGAGAACTACCTGAGCGCGCTGGCCGCGCGCGGAGCCGACTACGCCGTGTACCGGTTCAACGCCGGTCACGGCTCGATGGTGGTGGAGGAACGGCTTCGCCAGGTGGCCTGCGAGGTCGGGTTCGTCCGGGACCACCTGTTCCCCTGACGCGGCCCGGAGTCGCCCGGGCCCCGTCTCTGGCGACTCGGCTCAACGGAGTTCCGGGAAGTCCTCCAGGCGGAACTCGCCCGGGGTCGCCTCTCCCGCCCCGTGCAGTTGATCCTCCCTGCCGCGCAGTTCCACTCGCCGAATCTTGCCGGAGATCGTCTTCGGCAGTTCCGAGGTGAACTCGATCCGCCGGATCCGCTTGTAGGACGCGAGGTGGCTGAGGCAGTACGAGAAGATCGAGGACGCCGTGTCGCGGTCCGGTGCATGCCCGGCCGCCAGCATCACGTACGCCTTCGCGACATTGAGCCGCAGCGCATCCGGCGAGGGAACCACCGCGGCCTCGGCGACCGCCGGGTGTTCCAGCAGCACGGACTCGAGCTCGAACGGCGAGATCCGGTAGTCGGAGGCCTTGAACACGTCGTCGGCCCGTCCGACATAGGTGATGTACCCGTCCGAATCGCGCGATCCCACATCGCCGGTGTGATAGAAGCCGTCGTGCATGGCCCGCGCCGTGCGCCCGCCGTCGCCCTGGTAACCGGACATCAGGCCGACGGGACGATCGGCCAGGGAAATGCAGATCTCCCCCTCGTCACCGATCTCGTCCGTCGCCGGGTCGATCAGCGCGATGTCGTAGCCGGGCAGCGGACGCCCCATGGACCCCGCCTTCACCGGCTGGCCAGGCGAGTTCGCGATCTGCGCGCACGTCTCCGTCTGGCCGTATCCGTCCCGGATGGTGACGCCCCACGCCCGCCGCACCTGCGCGATCACCTCAGGATTGAGCGGCTCCCCCGCACCCAGCGCCTCGCGCGGTGGATGTGTCAACTGCGTCATATCGGCCTGGATCAGCATGCGCCACACCGTCGGCGGAGCACAGAACGTGGACACGTGGTGTTCCCCCATCACCCGCATCAGCGCGGAGGCGTCGAACCGGTCGTAGTTGTAGAGGAACACCGTGGCGCCCGCGTTCCACGGCGCGAACACGTTGGACCACGCGTGCTTCGCCCAGCCCGGCGACGAGATGTTCATGTGCACGTCGCCGGGCCGCGCGCCGATCCAGTACATGGTCGATAGATGCCCGATCGGATACGAGATATGGCTGTGTTCCACGAGTTTCGGCAGCGCCGTGGTCCCGGACGTGAAGTACAGCAGCAGCGGATCGGAGGAGGGCGTCACACCGTCGGGCTCGAAACCCCTTACCGCAGATGACGAGTCGGCGTAACTCACCCATCCCTGGGCCGGTTCGCCGACAACGATACGCACGAAATCCCCTGGCACATCGGCGAACTTCGGAACGTCGACGTCGCGTGCGATCACGAACGTCGCATTGCCGCGATCCACCCGGTCGCGCAGATCGGCGGTTGCGAGCAGCGTCGACGCCGGGATGATCACGGCGCCCAGCTTGATGGCGGCCAGGATCGACTCCCACAGTTCGACCTGGTTGCCGAGCATGAGGATGATGCGGTCCTGGCGCCGCACTCCGAGCCCGCGGAGCCACGAGGCGACCTGGTCCGATCGATCGGACATCGTGCCATAGGTCCACGTTCCGGCGGATCCGTCGGCCTCGACCAGCGTCAGCGCCGCCCGATCGGGGTTCTCGTCCGCAAGCACGTCGAACCATTCCAGCGCCCAGTTGAACTCGGCCGGCCGCGGCCATCGGAAGCCGCCGCGCGCCGCACCGAGATCATCGCGATTCGCCTGCAGGAAGTCCCGGGCCGCCCGGAATTCCGCACCCGCCGCCGTCCGCTGTGCCGTCATGCCGTGCCTCCGTGTCACTGGATCCCCGTGACAGGATCCCCGTCACGCAAGAATGGCACTGCCGGCCGCGCGACGCTACCGATGCCGATGCCGATGCCGACATCACAGCACTACCGACACCACGGCGATGTCGACACTGCAGCGCTACTGGATACCCGCGACGACCTCGGCGATCTGGATCGTATTGAGCGCCGCGCCCTTGCGCAGGTTGTCGCCGGAGACGAAGAGCGCCAATCCTCGCCCGTCCGCAACGGACTGGTCCTGCCTGATCCGGCCCACATAGGAGGGGTCGGTGCCGGCCGCCTGCAACGGGTTCGGCACGTCCGCCAGTTGGACGCCCGGCGCGTCCGCGAGCAGCATGCGCGCCGTGTCGGGATCGATGGGACGCTCGAACTCGGCGTTGATCGACAGCGAGTGTCCAGTGAAAACCGGTACCCGCACGCAGGTTCCGGACACGAGCAGGTCCGGAATACCGAGGATCTTGCGAGACTCGTTGCGCAGCTTCTGTTCTTCGTCCGTCTCTGCGGAGCCATCGTCGACCACGGACCCCGCCATCGGCACCACGTTGAAGGCGATCGGCGCGACATACTTGACCGGGTCGGGGAAGTCGAGCGCAGACCCGTCGTAGGTCAGTTCGGCCGCACGCGCCGCGGTCGCCTGCGCCTGCCCGGCCAGTTCCCGGACGCCGGCCAGCCCGCTACCGGACACCGCCTGGTAGGACGACACGATCAAACGCTTGAGGCCCGCCGCGCGATGCAGCGGCGCCAGCACCGGCATCGCGGCCATCGTCGTGCAGTTCGGGTTCGCGATGATGCCGTGGCCGCCCCGCGCCGGATCCGCTCCGAACGCGGCCTCGGGGTTGACTTCCGAGACGACGAGCGGGATCTCGGGGTCCTTCCGCCAGGCAGAGGAGTTGTCGACGACAATCGCCCCGGCGGCCGCGAACTTCGGCGCGAGTTCCTTCGAAGTCGTCCCACCGGCCGAGAACAGTGCGATATCGATGCCCGCAAGGTCGGCCTCCGACGCAGCCGCGGCGTCCTCGACCACCACGTCCTCGCCGTTCCACGGCAAGGTGGTCCCCGCCGATCGCGCCGACGCGAAGTAGCGGATCCGTCCGATCGGGAACTTCCGCTCCGCCAGGATCTGTCGCATCACCCCGCCGACCTGTCCGGTCGCGCCGACCACGGCGACGGTCAATCCGCCGTCCGCCGGGTCCTTCGTCAGTCGACCCACGCCGCTTCCCGCCGCGACGCCCATCGCCGCACCGTGCACCACAGCGCCTTCCATCACAGCCCACTCCCCGCGTACACGACGGCCTGCTCATCGCTGCCGAGATCGAACGCCGCGTGCAACGCGCGAACAGCGTCATCCAAGTCGACATCCCTGACCAGCACGGAGATTCGGATCTCCGATGTCGTGATGATGTCGATGTTCACCCCGGCATTCGCGAGCGCCTCGCAGAAGGTCGCCGTCACACCCGGGTGGGATCGCATACCGGCGCCGATCAGCGAGACCTTACCGACGTGATCGTTGTAGATGATCTTGTCGAAGCCGATTTCGTCGCGCCGGGATTCAAGGGCCGCAACGGCTTTCGGCCCGTCGGCCTTCGGGCAGGTGAACGTGATGTCGGTCCGCCCGTCGGCCGAACCGGAGATGTTCTGCACCACCATGTCGATGTCGATCTCGGCGTCGGCGATCGCGCGGAAGATCTTCGCCGCCTCGCCCGGCCGGTCCGGGATCGAGGTGACCGTCACCTTGGCCTCGCTCCGATCGTGCGCGACGCCCGTCAGAAGTGCCTGCTCCATGGAAAGTTCCTCCATCGATCCGGTGACGATCGTTCCGGGCTTGTCCGAATACGACGAGCGTACGTGGACCGGAACGTTGTAACGGCGGGCGTATTCGACGCACCGCAGCATCAAGACCTTGGCGCCCGAGGCGGCCATCTCCAACATCTCTTCGTAGGTGACACGGTCCAGGCGGGCAGCATCGGGCACGATCCGCGGGTCGGCGCTGTACACGCCGTCGACATCCGTGTAGATCTCGCAGACGTCCGCCCCGAGAGCCGCCGCGAGCGCCACCGCGGTCGTGTCGGACCCGCCGCGCCCGAGTGTGGTGATGTCCTTCGTATCCTGCGACACCCCTTGGAACCCCGCGACGAGCGCGATGTTGCCGTTGTCCAGCGCCTTGCGGATCCGCCCGGGCGTCACGTCGATGATCCGGGCCTTGCCGTGCACCGACGTGGTGATGACGCCGGCCTGCGATCCGGTGAAGGAGCGCGCCTTGGCGCCGAGGGCGTCGATCGCCATCGCCACGAGTGCGTTGGAGATGCGCTCGCCGGAGGTCAGCAGCATGTCGAGTTCCCGCGGCGGCGGCACCGGCGAGACCTGTGTCGCCAGATCCAGCAGGTTGTCCGTGGTGTCGCCCATGGCGGAGACCACTACAACAACCTCGTTGCCGGCCTTGCGGGTAGCGACGATGCGTTCGGCGACACGCTTGATCCGCTCGGCACTCTCGACCGACGAACCGCCGTACTTCTGCACGATCAGCGCCACCGTGGCCGCCCACCTTTCCGACATGCGCGTGCCGACAGCAGCGACCCTCGGGGTCTTCCCAGAGATCTCACAGCAGGATGATCATCGAGCCGTATCCCGGCTGCCGGATCGGCACCGACCGCCGCCGATTCTACCGGTGCGGAGGTGGCTGGATTTCACCGTATGACGCTGTTCACGCCGTGGTGCGAGGCCCCTGTCGCAGTGGTGCCACGCATGGCCGGGGTCGGGCGCAGAACGCCGGCGCGGGCACGCCACGTACGCCGCGGTGTCGCCGCACCAGGGATGGGAGTACAGTGCGTGACGTGGTGCCGAGCGCAGCGCCCCGCGGTCTCGTCGCGGTGGGCCTGCTCCTTAGTCGCCGCGACGGGGCCTGGTAAGACCGGCCTCTCCGTCGCGGGATCTTGTGTTGCGCCGGTTGTCTTGTCCGTTCCCCATTCCGAGATGTCTTGCCGCGGGCGCGTTCCCGCGCTTCGTGCAGCGGAGACTCGAGATATGACGACTGAAGGATCCGACCGACATGAGTACGCCACAGATCTCCCACATCCGTAAACCCGCCGGAGACATTCCGGCCGACCAGCCGACCTGGAACAGGCAGCGCCCGTCGCAGATGCCGTTCGGCCGGTACACACCGTTCCCGCCCATCGATCTGCCGGATCGCACGTGGCCGGCGAAACGCATTGAGAAGGCGCCACTGTGGTGCGCGGTAGACCTGCGCGACGGCAACCAGGCGCTGATCGACCCGATGTCCCCCGCCCGTAAACGGCGCATGTTCGACCTTTTGGTCCGCATGGGCTACAAGGAGATCGAGGTCGGCTTCCCGGCCGCGTCGCAGACCGATTTCGACTTCGTGCGCGAGATCATCGAGCAGGAGGCCATTCCGGAGGACGTGCGCATCCAGGTACTGACGCAGGCGCGGCCGGAGCTCATCGCCCGCACCTACGAAGCGGTGGAGGGCGCGCACTCGGCGGTGGTGCATTTGTACAACTCGACGTCCACACTCCAGCGCCGCGTCGTCTTCGGCCTGGACCGCGCGGGGATCACCCGGATCGCCACCGACGGCGCCGAGGAGGTCGCCCGTTGGGCGGAGAAATACCCCGAGACCGATTGGCGCTTCGAGTATTCCCCCGAGTCGTACACCGGTACGGAGCTGGAATACGCCGTCGAGGTGTGCAACTCGGTCTCCGCGATCTGGGGTCCGTCCGCCGAGAATCCCATGATCGTGAACCTGCCGGCCACCGTCGAGATGGCAACGCCGAACGTGTACGCCGACTCGATCGAATGGATGCACCGGAACCTGGAGCGACGCGACGCGATCATCCTGTCGCTGCACCCGCACAACGATCGCGGGACCGCGGTCGCCGCAGCGGAACTCGGCTATATGGCTGGCGCGGATCGCATCGAGGGGTGCCTGTTCGGCAACGGGGAGCGCACCGGCAACGTGTGCATCGTGACGCTCGGGCTGAACCTGTTCTCGCAGGGGATCGACCCGCAGATCGACTTCTCCGACATCGACGAGATCCGCCGGACCGTGGAGTACTGCAACCAGCTGGACGTGCCCGAGCGCCACCCCTACGGCGGTGACCTCGTGTACACGGCGTTTTCGGGGTCGCACCAGGATGCCATCAACAAGGGCTTCACGCACCTGAAGCGCGACGCCGCAGCGGCCGGTGTCCCCGTGGACGAGTTCCGTTGGGAGGTACCGTATCTGCCCATCGATCCGAAGGACGTGGGGCGCAGCTACGAGGCCGTGATCCGGGTGAACTCGCAGTCCGGCAAGGGCGGCGTCGCCTACATCATGAAGACCGAGCACGGGCTGGATCTGCCGCGCAGGCTGCAGATCGAGTTCTCGCACGTGGTGCAGAAGCACACGGACAACGAGGGCGGCGAGGTGTCGCCCGCGGCGATGTGGTCCTATTTCGCCGACGAGTATCTCGGCCGGGTCCAGCCTCTCGAACTCATCCGCTCCCGGACCGACGACGCCGAGCAGGAGGGTGAGGTCAGCCGCGATCAGATCACGGCGACCGTCCGCGTCGACGGTGTCGAGTCGGTCGTGTCCGGGTTCGGGAACGGCCCGGTCGCGGCGTTCTGCGATGCACTGTCTTCCACCGAGCACGACGTCCGAGTCCTGGACTATGTGGAGCACGCGCTCTCCGCCGGCGGCGACGCGAGGGCCGCCGCCTACGTGGAGTGCGCTATCGACGGACTCGTCGTGTGGGGCGTGGGCATCGATTCCTCCATCACCACCGCATCTTTGAAGGCAGTGGTCTCCGCCGTGAACCGGGCGGCTGCCATCTCGGCCCGCGGTGACGACGACGAGGACCAGCGCTAGGCACACCGACGATCTCCCGGCGGCCCGCACCGCTCCCAGCAACCGCGCATCTTATGTCGGCCATTGTGGGCCGTCGGGGGCGGGGCGAGCCGGGTCCGGCACCGGCTCGCCCCAGGTGACGGGCATTCCGTGCGCCGGCGCCTCCCCGAAGATGGCGTGCGCCGCTTCCTTGTCACGGCCGGGCCAGGTTTCGGCGGTGACGAGGTACCTACGAACGCCGTCAGTGGTGAGTCGCCGCGGCTCGAAGGAGATGTGCGCGAAAGGCGCCAGATCTGTTGCAGTGGAGCCGATCTGGCCCAGCCGATCGACAATTCGCACCTTCTCGGCGGCATCCAGATACTGCAGCAACACCGAATGCCACAGCACGGTGAGATGACCGTCCACCGGCTCGATCGCGTCGACGAGGTCTGCGGCCGTGGACGTTTCGAGCTGCACCGGGTACTGCCCGGCGACCAGGAGCGCTCCGCGCAGCCGCTGCAGTCGATCCGCCTGGTCCGGCCACACGAACGACGTCAGCCGCGCGGCACCGTCGGGCGTGGTCGGGTCGATCGGGGCCAGATCCGCACCGCGCCGCTCGACCACGTGGACCGGACCGGGTGAGGACACGGGCATCGTCATCCACGCCGGATCCAGGTCGACCGGCGACAGCGGGCCTTACCGATGGCCGTCTGCGGAGCGGTAGCAGAACCGGTCGGCGCGCAGGTTGAGCCCGCCCGATGCACCGATCTCGAAGAGCCGGACCGGCAGCGGGTCCGGCCCGGCAACCTGCAGCAGCGCGCCGAAAAGCGCTGCAGAGCGCCCGGGTTCATTTGTCTGCGGTGCGTGGTGCAGCCCGGCCGCGAGTTCCAGCGGTGCGGAACGAAACAGATCGCGCAGCGCCGGCCAGGTGCGCACAGGATCTCCGTCGCCACCGACCGACGGGAAATGCGCGGCAAGGTCGGGAGCCTCGCCGGTGAGCACCAGGTAGTGCACCGCGCCCATCAGACGCAGCGCCAGCGCGGAGGGGCCCGGATCGTCCTCATGACCGGCCAGCACCGCTGCGCTCGGTCCGTCAGCCAGGATGTCCTTCGCGATGCGCTGCAACAGCACGCCGTAGAACCGCGAGCCGAGGGCGTCGCATGCAGACGCCTGGATCTGGAACATCTCGGCCATGTGCTGCGGGCTCACTCTCGTGAGCGTATCGCCCCGGTGTCCGCGCGCCGCTGTGATCCCCGTCGGCGAGCGGTCGTCATCTCGGGCGGGGGGGCGTTGTTCCGGGTGCGCGGTCCTATCGCCGCTGGTCACCTCGAACACCCCCTGCTCACCCAGGTGGCTTCTCAACCTTTTCGCCGACGTCGGCGTGGGAGAGTGGTGAGCACCATTGATGCGCCCGAGCGAACCCGCCGGAGAGGTGAGCCGCCCGCCGTGACGCCGCCCATGACGCCGACAACGCCGTCCGGGGAGGCACACCGTGGCGGCGCGCCGGGCGCGGATCGGGGCTCTGGACCTTTCGAGGCACTGTTCCGCGCGGAGTTCGAGACGATGTTCCGGCTGGCCCACCTGCTCGGTGCCGTCGACCCGGAGCACATCGCACAGGAGGCCTTCGCCCGGCTGCACACACGCTGGCGGGGTCTCACCGACCCGGCACGGGCCGGCGGCTACCTGCGGACGACGGTGGTGAACCTATGCCGCTCTGCGGCGAGGCACGAGGCGGTCGAGGCGAGGTACGACGCCGCGCAGCCGGTGCAGCGCGCCGAATCGAGCGCGGAAGACGCCGCGCTGCAATCGGTCTCGGATCGATCACTCCTTACCGCATTGGGCGCGTTGGCGCCGCGCCATCGCGAGGCGCTCGTGCTGCGCTTCTGGCTCGACCTGTCCGAAGCGCAGATGGCCGAGGCGATGGCCTGCTCGGTCGGATCCGTGAAATCCCATGTGTCCCGGGGCCTCAAGGCCCTGCGCGCGGCACTGGAAGACACTCCAGAAGGACAGCGGTGACCGTCATGAATACCGACAACAACGAGTATGACGCCGTTTTCGGCCGGCGCCTGTCCGCGGCGCTGCACGCCGAGGCGGATCACATCGAAGCGCCGGCGGCCGCGTGGGCGCGGTTCCAGGAACGGGCCTCTGCCGCGAACATCGTCATCGGCGAATCCGAAGGCCTCGACGCCGCAACGATTTCGGTGATCGGACCGCCCCGCGACCGAAGGCATTCCTGGCGTGTTCCGCTCATCGCCGCGGCCGCGGTCGCGGCCATCGCGGTCGCCACGTCGGCCATCGCCACCGGCGGATTCGGCGCCACGCATCAGGCGGCGGCGCCGGGAGCCGGCGCGGATCCGGCCACACCCGTGCGGGTGCCGGTCGACACGTCGTACGAGATCTACGCCGTGGCAAGCGGTTCCGCGGGCAACGCGCCGGCGTCCCGTCCGCTCGGATCGACGTCGGCAAGCACTGCACTCGGCCCGGAGGCCATTTCGATGTCGTTCGTTGACGGGACCCCGCCGAACGCCTCGCTCAGCGGGCGCTACGTAGATGGTCGAGGGGAAATGACTCCGGTTCAGGACGCGCAGAGGCAGCGGCCGGACGGGACACCGCTGGGCTACGTCACCAGGGGGACGAGCGTCATCGGTGACGCACCCGGTGCCACGGCGTGGACGTCGACCACCCTGTGGGGCGCGGTCGGGCCGGATGTGGCACAGGTGCAGATCATGACCGCGCTGCCACCTGGCCCCGATACGGGTGGCATCGACCCGGGGTTCGGCGGCGCGCAGGCGCACTGGATCATCGACACCGGGAAGGGGACGGCGTTCTCGGCAGCGGGCTCTGAAACGTCCACGTGGACACCGCTTGTCGACGGCTGGAGCGGGTTCGCGGTCCAGTTGCCGAAGGATGCGACCTCGGCCACGGTCATTGCCCTGGGCGCGACCGGGCAGGAACTGCAGAGCCGCCGATTCGATCTGGACACTGGGCAAGTGACGGACGATCCGATCGCCACCGGCACCGGACTACCGCCGGCGAGCGCCACCGCCACGCTGTCCCCCACGGCCGACCCCGCCGCGACCGGCCGCGCCCCGAGTTCCACGGTTTCGGCGGACTCACGCGCCGCGGCAGCACAATCGTCCGCTGCCGCGGGGGCACCCTCGGTCGAGACTGGCACCAGCGCACCGGTCGGCGCCCTGCCTGCTCGGAGCAGCGGCGGCCCTCTTGTCGCCGTCTACCCCGATGTGCCGGGTCAGCCCGCCCACGCCGCGCTCCTCGAAGGGAAGGTCAAGGTCCGCAACGGCTGCGTCGTCATCGTCAGCGCCGACGCAGCGACCACCGCGATCCCGGTCTTCCCGCTGAGCCAGGTGAGCGAGGCAACATCCCCGGCAGTGCTCCGTTGGCGCGGGAAGGACTACGCCGAGGGCGACACCATTGCTGTCGGCGGTAGTTTCGCCGCGGACGGCTATCTCGAAAGCCAGCCCGGCTGGCCGGCCCAGTGTGTTGGAAAGCCCCGGGGAGTGAGTCCCTACAACTGAATCCCCACACCACCCTTGGCCGTGGCAGAGTAAGAGCCATGCCCGAAGGTCACGTACTACACCGGCTCGCGCACTCCGTCATGGACGAATTCGGCGGCCGGCCGGTCACCTCGTCCAGCCCGCAGGGCCGCTTCAGCAGCGAGGCCGCGGAGATCACCGGGCATGTGCTCTCCGACGCCGAGGCCTACGGGAAGCACCTGTTCATCACCTTCCATTCGGTGCCGCGGCACGTGCACGTGCACCTCGGCATGGCCGGCCGCATGGAGTTCGGCGCAGGCGATCCGCCCCCACCCAGAGACACGATCCGCTGGCGTATGGTCGGCGACCACGGCTACACCGATCTGCGCGGACCAGCCGCGTGCGAACTGCTCGATGAACCGGGTATGACGAAGATCCTGGCCAAACTCGGGCCGGACCCCTTGCGCGACGACGCCGATCCGGACATCGGCTGGGCGAAGGTGCACCGCGCCGCGAAACCCATTGCCGCCCTGCTGATGGACCAGGCGGTGACCGCAGGGGTAGGCAACATCTTCCGCGCGGAGGTGCTCTACCGTCACCACATCGACCCGCACATGCCGGGCAAGCTCCTCACGCGCGAGGAGTGGGACGCGATCTGGGACGACCTTGTCGAGCTCATGCACAAGGCGCTGTCCGTCGGCCGGATCGACACCGTGTATCCGGAGCACATGCCGGAGGCCATGGGCCGCCCGCCGCGCGTCGATCCGCACGGCGGCGAGGTCTACGTCTACCGCCGCGCCGACCAGCAGTGCTACGTCTGCGGATCAGACGTGCTGACCGAGGTGCTCGAGGGGCGAAACCTGTTCTGGTGCCCCACGTGTCAGCCGAAGACGCAACGGCGCCTCGCGCCCTGACCTGCCGATTAGCGGGCCGCAGGCGCCCCTGTAGCGACCTGTGTCCCGGCCGCAATACGCGCCGACGCCGCCGCACTCGCCCGGTACAGCGGCGTCACCTGGAGGAACGCCGTTACCGCCGCCGCGATCGCACAGCCCGCCGTTACCCAGTAGGCCGTCGACGCCGGGTTTCCGTCCACGATCACGCCCGCAATCGGGGAGGAGATCGCAAGCCCCACAGCCAGTCCCGCGGTCGGCCAGGACATCGACTCCGTCAGCCGCGATGCCGGCACGATCCGTTCGATCAGCGAAACACCGGAGATCAACACCGGCGCGACCGCAACCCCGGCCACCAACGCCCCGATCGCCAGCAGCCAGATCGACCGCAAGAACGGCAGCGGGAAGACGACGATGCCGAGCAGCGCCAGCATGAAGAGGAACTGACGCAGCAGCGAAGCACGGAGCTTCAGCGCCCCGAATACCAGGCCACCGGCCAGCGAGCCGAGTGAGTTCATCGCGAGCAGCAGCCCGGCCACGCCCATGTGGCCGTGTTGGCCGGCGAACGCGACGGTGGTGACTTCGAAGGACCCGAAGATACTGCCCACGAAGACGTAGATCAGCGCGATCGCCGCGACGCCGGGCAGCGCGATCGCCGGTCGCCGCCTCGCGTGCTGCGCGCCGCGCCCGATCGCGTTCGGCTCACTCTCCTTCAGGGAGGCGAACCACCACGTCCCGATCGCCAGGATGACGGTGGCGACAATCATTGCCGCGCTGGGGAAGACGGCGATCACCAGGAACGTCGCCAGCGGTGGCCCGGCGATGAAGATCACCTCGTCCAACATCGACTCCCACGCGAACGCTGTTCGGAGTTTCCCGCTCCCGGTCAGTTTCGCCGACCAACGCGCCCGCACCAACGCACCGAGATTCGGCTGGACCCCACCGGCGAAGAAGGCCAAAACGTACAGCACCCAGGTAGGCGCCGGAGACATGGCGAGCGCGATCAACGCAGCCATCGCCGGCACATGGAGTGCGATCTGGATCCGCAGAACCCGCCGCTGGCCGAAGATATCGATCAGCCGCGCAGCCTGCGGACTGATCACAGCCATGGATATCGCGTAGATCGCCGACACGGCGCCGGCGATCGCGTAGGAGCCGCGCTCGGCCTGCAGCAGCAGCACGGCACCGAGGCCGATCATCGACATCTGCGCGCGACCGAGGAACGCGGCAGCCGAGAACCGCGCTGCCCCGGGCGTTTTCAGAACCGCGACGTACGTGCCGAACATGGGACCGGTGCTTCCATTCCCGCACCGCTCTGGTGGCCGGCGACCAGCGCTGGCGGTGCTCTCTGTCTATACCGTCCGGCCGGTACAGTCTACGTCATGGCCTCCGACGCTCGCGACAGAATTCTGCGCGCCGTGCGCGATCTGCTCGTGGCCGGCGGCCCGAGCAGCGTCACGCTCGAGGCCGTCGCGGACCGGGCCGGACTATCGAAGGGCGGCCTGCTCTATCACTTCCCGTCCAAGTCGGCGCTGTATGTCGGTCTGCTCGAGCAGGTCCGCGATGCGGTGGACGACGAGATGACGGGCCGCGCCGCGCACGGTGATGCGGCACGCGCGTTCCTCGAATACGCACGACCTGAAAGTGCCGACGAGGGCGGGTTTTTCACGTCTCTCCTGGCGGCAGTGCGCACCGGAGAAGATGCCGACCCGCAGGCGCTCGCCGTACTCGCCGAGTCCTTCGAGGCATGGGAGCGGCCGATGCGCAGTGCGATCGCCGATCCCGTCCGGGCCGAGATCATTCGCCTGGTCGGGAACGGGCTCTATCTCTCGGCGATCGCCGGGCTCCCACAGCCGGACCCCGAACTCCTCGAACAGGTCTTCGACCGTCTCCTTACGGACGCTTGACGTCTCCGCCGGTCAGCGGCGGAACGAGAGCGGGCCAGCGGTCACCGCGGATCGATCACGATATCGGCTCGGTCGCGGGTTCCATCAGCCGCGAAATGCGCCGCCTCGTCGACCTGCCAGCGCGCCAAGTACGGGCGCATCGCCTCGCCGTCGCGCGCCACGGCCCGCTCCAGTCGCTCGCCCACATCAGGCACCTCCACCCACACCAGCGCCGATAGACGGCCCGCCACCGCCGACCGCCCCGACGACACCCCCTCCAGGACCAGCACCTCCACAGGCGGCACCACGATCGACCCGCCCGGCCGCGGATTGCCCGATACCCATTGCATCACCGGCATTCTCGCGACCTGCCCGGCCGCGACCGACGCCAGCAAGAACTCCTCCATGACCGCCCACCAGTCCAGTGGATGCTCCCAGGTCGCGAGCAGATCGGTGGACACGACGGCCACCCGTGGAACTGCCGCATCGGGACGGGGAACCGCGTATGACGCTGTTCCGGGGTGGGCGCCGTTCGCGGCGGCCACGCTCTCGGGGGCGCCATCGCCAGCAGGGTCACCGTCACCATTACGGGCGTCGCGCCCTGCCGCAGCACCCACTCCGGCACCATCACCGGCGCCGCCCGACCCGCGACCGCCGGTGCGTCTCGGCTGGATCACCACTCCGCCCATAGCGCCCGCGATCGCGTCCGCCAGCGGCCCCGCGAGCGACGTCTTCCCGGAGCCGCTCGGCCCGTCAACGGCGACCAGCCGAGTCGATCCGAGCCGCGCGGGCCGCACCAGCACAAGGCGCGCCGCCGCCGCGATACCCGTTGCGGCGTCCAGACTCTCGTGCACACCACGAGCCTGACCGGACACGTCAGCCGACGGAGCGTCGCCCGGACAGCGCCCGCCCCAGCGTCACCTCGTCCGCGTATTCGAGGTCGCCGCCGACGGGCAGCCCGCTCGCGAGCCGCGTCACCGACAGGTCGGGGAACGTCGACAGCAGCCGCACCAGGTAGGTCGCCGTCGCCTCGCCCTCCAGGTTCGGGTCGGTCGCCAGGATCACCTCGCGCACGTCGGGCTCCGCGATCCGCGTCAGCAGCGGGGCGATGCGCAGTTGGTCGGGCCCGATCCCGTCGATCGGCGAGATCGCACCGCCGAGCACGTGGTACACCCCGCGGTACTCGCGCGTGCGCTCCACGGCCGCAACGTCTTTCGGCTCCTCGACCACGCAGATCACGCCGGCGTCGCGCCGGGCGTCGGCGCAGATGCGGCACAGATCACCCTCGGATACGTTGCCGCACCGGTCACAGAACCGGACCTCGGACGCCATCTTCTGCAGCACCGTGCACAGCCGGTCGATCTCGGCGCGGTCCGTCGAGAGCAGGTGAAATGCGATGCGCTGCGCCGACTTCGGGCCGATGCCGGGCAACCGGCCGAACTCGTCGATCACATCTTGGACGGGGCCTTCGTACACCGCGGGCCGTTAGCCTTCCGGACGGGCCGAATCGGCCGCGTCAGCCGCATCGGCCGGCTCGACCACATCGGACGCGCCGGTCAGCCCCGCTAGGCCCGGAATGCTCCCGATGTCCGGCAACCCCGACAAACCCGGTACTCCCATGCCGCCCATCAGGCCGCCGGCCACCGATCCCATCGCCTTCTGGGCGAGGGCCTCCGCCGCGCGGGCACCGTCACGCACCGCCGCGATCACCAAGTCCGCGAGCGTGTCCACATCGTCCGGGTCGACCACCGACGGGTCGATCGTCAGCCCCACCAGCTGCCCGTTGCCGTCCATCTCCGCGCGCACCAGACCGCCGCCCGCGCTGCCCGTTGCGCGCACGTCGCCGAGCGACGCCTGCGCCCGCGCCATCTCCGCCTGCACCGCCTGTGCAGATTGCAGCAGTGCGCCCATATCGAACCCGCCGGCTTGCATAGAACCCGGTCCCTTCCTCGGCGATCGCAGTCTGACAGGGCCCAGCGTAGTGGGCCTGTCGGCAAACCGGGCCATGTGCTGGCACCCTGGAACAGTGCATGCTCGCTCGCCCTCCGCTCGCCCGCCCTTCGTCCGCACAGCTGCCGTCGCCTGGACCGCCGGCTGCGTCGCCCTGCTGCTCGCGGGTTGCGGCCCGGCGAGTATGACGCTGCCCTCGTCCACGCCCGCTCCGGCGGCTGGGGCCTCGGGGTCTTCCGACGCCGCCCCCGACGCGGCGACGCCCCATACGGCGACCTGGGGACCCGCGACTCAGGGAGCCTCGATCACGGTCCTACCGCCCCCATCGACCAGCGACCCGGCGTCCACTGCGGTGTCCACCACCGGGGTCACCAGGACGTCGCCGTCCAGCACGGGCACCACCGAGCCCACCTCGACATCGCCGTCCCGGACCGCCGCCGCCACTACCCCGCCGGCCGATCCATCCTCCGTCGTCGAAACCACGCGCACCGCACCGGCTTCGCCGATCGTCATCCCGGCAGGCACCGTCGTCGTCATCGATCCAGGCCACAACGGGGCCAATGCGAAGCACCCCGAGATCATCAACAAGCAGGTGCCGGCCGGGTTCGGCCAGTTCAAGGCGTGCAATACCACCGGCACCGCGACCAACGCCGGTTATCCGGAGCACGAGTTCACCTGGAACGTCGCGGTCGCGCTACGGGAGCTGTTGCAGGACAAGGGCATCACCGTCGTGATGACGCGGGACTCCGACACCGGGGTGGGCCCGTGTGTCAACGACCGGGCCGGGATCGGGAATAAGGCGCACGCAGCCGCCGTGATCTCCATCCACGGTGATGGCGAGGCGGCCGGTGTCCGCGGGTTTTACGTCATGACGGCGGCACGCGCACCGGCCGGGCCCGACATCACCGCCGGTACCGAGAAACTCGCGCGGGACGTCCGGAACGGCATGGCCGGCGCCGGCTTCCCGATCAGCAACACCCTGGGCTCCGACGGACTGTGGCAGCGCTCGGATCTCGCCGGCCTCAACCTGTCGCTCCGGCCGACCATCATGATCGAATGCGGCAATATGCGGAACGCGTCCGAGGCCGCGACGATGTCGTCGGCGGCGGGCCAACAGAGGTACGCCGAGGGCATCGCTGCCGGCGTCGAGGCGTTCCTCGGCCGCTGACCGCCATCGACTGAAAATCGACGCCCAGATTCGCCCGCCCCGACGTTTCCGCTCGTCGAGTTGATCTTGGTCGAATCGAGACGTCGTTTTTCGACCGCCACGGCGGTACGCCGACGCCCGGCGGCTACCGTGGACCATGCCGATTCACCCTCGATGAAAGGCCCGCTATGACCGCCACCGAAGCCGCCGCCAGCACAACATCGCTCACCCCGTGGCCCGGACACAACGCGCCGCTCGCCGAGGCCGATCCCGAGGTCTATGAAGCGATCACCGCCGAGCTGCACCGTCAGCAGCAGACCCTGGAGATGATCGCCTCGGAGAACTTCGCCCCGGTCGCCGCCATGCAGGCGCAGGGCTCGGTAATGACGAACAAATACGCCGAGGGCTACCCGGGCCGGCGCTACTACGGCGGATGCGAGAACGTCGACGTCACAGAGCGTCTCGCGATCGCGCGTATCAAGGATCTGTTCGGCGCGGAGTACGCCAACGTACAGCCGCACTCCGGCGCGCAGGCCAACGCCGCCGCCTACCAGGCGCTCATCAAGCCCGGCGATACCATCCTGGGCCTGTCGCTCGCGCACGGCGGGCACCTCACCCACGGCATGCGCATCAACTTCTCCGGACTGCTCTACGAGGTCGCCGCGTACGAGGTGTCCAAGGAGGACTACCGCATCGATATGGACGCGGTCGCCGAGATGGCGCGGACGCACCGGCCGAAGGTGATCGTCGCCGGCTGGTCCGCGTACCCGAGGCACCTGGACTTCGAGAGATTCCGGGAGATCGCGGACGAGGTCGGCGCGTATCTGTTCGTCGACATGGCGCATTTCGCGGGTCTCGTCGCCGCAGGCCTGCACCCCTCGCCGATCCCGTTCGCGCATATCACCACCACGACCACGCACAAGACCCTGGGCGGCCCGCGCGGCGGCGTGATCCTGACCAACGACAAGGATCTCGCGAAGAAGATCAACTCCGCGGTGTTCCCCGGTCAGCAGGGCGGCCCGCTGGAGCACGTGATCGCGGCGAAGGCGGTCGCGTTCAAGATGGCCGCCGCACCGGAGTTTAAGGACCGCATGGAGCGCACCCTGCGCGGGGCGAAGCTGCTCGCCGAGCGCCTGGTGGCCGACGACGCCACCGCGGCCGGGGTGAACGTGCTCACCGGCGGCACCGACGTGCACCTGGTTCTCGCCGACCTGCGCAACTCGCCCCTGGACGGCCAGCAGGCCGAGGACCGGCTGCACTCGATCGGCATCACGGTCAACCGCAACGCGGTGCCGTTCGATCCGCGGCCGCCGATGGTCACCTCGGGTCTGCGTATCGGCACCCCCGCGCTCGCCACCCGCGGATTCGGCGACGACGACTTCCGCGAGGTAGCCGATGTCATCGCCGCCGCGCTCATCGCCCCGGCCGGAGATCTGGACGCTGCGCTGGCATCGTCACTACGCGCGCGCGTCGCCGCACTGGCCACGAAACACCCCCTGTATCCGACCCTGGGCTGAGCCGAGAACGTCGTCATATCAGGCATTTTCACCCGTTTATGACGAGGTTCGCGCGGGCTGCGCCCGCGAGAGGCCCGCGACAAGCCCGCCCCGGCTGGCCGAGGCCGTCAGCCCGTCCGGGTGATTCCAGCTGCCGGTCGCGGCGCCGTCCCCCGGGCTCACCACGCGCACGAGCGACCGCAGCGACTATCGACATCGCCGTTTCGCCTCTACAGTGATCCGTTCACGACCCGACGTGCGACAGGTGGGGTGTGCAGGACGAAACCGCCGACTGCGCCACCCACGGCGCAGCCGAAGACGCCGAACTGATCTCCCGCATCGCCGCGGGGGACCAGTCGGCGCTGCGCGAGCTGATGGACCGGCACTCCGCGTGGCTGCGGATCCGGCTCGCCCGCCGCACCCCGGACGAAGATCTGGCCGAGACCGCGCTGCAGGCAACGTTTGTCGCCGTGTGGCGACATCCGCGCCGCTACCGCGGGCATGGTGCCGTCGGCGCCTGGCTGTGGGGCATCGCCATCCGACAGCTGATCTCGGCACTGCGGGTCCAGCGCCCACCGGCACCCGTTCCGCACCAGGTGGTGTCGGCGCTCTCCCCGATCGTCCGCAGCGCCGAGGACGAGCTGCTGCTCGCCGTGGAACACGGCGATCTCGGTGCCGCGCTCACACGGCTCAGCCCGCGGCTTCGCGAGGCATTGCTCGTCACCGTGGTCGACGGGCTGTCAGTACGTGAGGCCGCGCTGCTGCTGGGCATCCCGATCGGCACGGCGAAGAGCCGCATCCGGCTTGCGAAGGCGCAATTGCGTCGGCACCTGGTGGGAGAAATAGCATGACATGGCATGTGCCCCGGGAACTCTGGGAACGATTCGCCTCGGGGGCGCTCGACGGCCCCGGCCAGGCGGCTGTCGAGGCGCATCTCGTCGAATGCAGCGACTGCCAACGACAGGCGTCCCGGTTCGTCGGCGGGAGCGAGCGCCTGTGGACCGCGGTGCACACCGAGATCTCGCATCCCCGTCCACGGTGGCCACTACGGTGGGCCCATTACCTTGGCCTTGACGACGCCGACACCGTGATCCTCGCGGCCTGCGACAACCTGCGCCTGCCGTGGGCCGTCGCCATTGGCGGCGCGCTCGCCAGCGTGAGCGTCGCCGCCAACCTCGGCCGCTTCCAGGACCTCGGCTTCATGCTGATGAGCCCGCTGATCCCCTTGCTCGCCGTACTCGCGGCATTCGACGCGACCGACATACTCCGCGAGCTCGCCGCGGCCACGCCGCTGTCGCGACTCCGGATCGGGCTGCTCCGCACGCTCGCCACGCTGCTGGTCGCCCTACCCGCGCTCAGCTGCCTGGCAGCGCTGGTGCCGGGCCTGCACGCACTCACCTGGGTGTGGCTGCTGCCGTCACTCGGGCTCACCGCGGGCGCGCTGGTTGGGCTGCGGTGGCTGCGCACGTGGCAGGTGGCCGCCGTCATCGCCGGAGGCTGGACGGTTGCGGTCCTCGCGATTGACGCGACAGGACAGCTCGGGCACGTCGGCGGGGGCTCCGGGCAGGCGATCTTCGCCGCCTTCGCCGTGGGAACCGGCATCTGGTACTGGACCTCGTCGCGCAGCACAGCGCAGGCAGGAGTGACGCGATGATCGCAACCCTGACGGACGCCGCCAAGTCCTACGGCCGGACCTGCGCGCTTCGCCCGACCACGCTGCACCTCGATACCGGGGTGATCGGCCTGCTCGGCCCGAATGGCGCAGGCAAGACGACCATGCTCCGCATGCTGGCCACCGTCCTCGCGCCGACCTCCGGACGCATCACGGTCGCCGGGTACGACGTCACCGGGGCGTACGGCGAGCGGGTCGAGGCCCGGCGCCGGATCGGCTACCTGCCCCAGGAGGTCGTTTTCCCGCGCGGCATGACTGCCGCCGGCTTCCTCGATTACATTGCGGTGCTGAAGGAGTGGCGCAATACGGCGTCTCGGCACGACGAGGTGCAGCGCGTGCTCGCGCTGGTCGACCTAGCCGATCGCAGCACCACCAAAGTGCGCGCCCTGTCCGGCGGCCAGCGGCGCCGGCTCGCCATCGCGCAGGCACTGATCGGGTCGCCGAGCCTGCTGATCCTGGACGAACCGACCACCGGTCTCGACCCGGAGCAGCGCATGGGGCTCCGCAACATCCTGTCGAAACAGCCTGGCGCGGTGCTCATCTCGACGCACCAGACCGAGGACGTCGCCGCGCTGTGCGATCGGGTGATCGTGCTCGACGACGGCGCCGTCCGGTTCGATGGAACGGTCGCCGATCTGCTGGCGACCGCCGACGGCCTGGTACATCAGGGTGCCGAGGCCACCGTCGGCGCCATCCAGACCTGGCGCACCGGAACAGGTCTCATCAGGTCCGTCGGTGGCGAGGCCGCCGCGGGCATCGAGCGTGTCACTCCCACCGTCGAAGATGCCTACCTGCTGCTCCGGCAACAGTCGTAACGGAGAACGACCATGACAACGCCCCCCGCACAGTTCGAAGCGCAGTCCCGGCCACAGCGGCATTCCGACGCGAGTGCCGCGACGCTGCGTACTCTCGCCTGGCGGGAGATCGTCCAGTATGCACGGTCCTGGCTGTTCCTGATCGGCGCCGGCGGCACCGCCGCGCTCACCGTGGCGGGCTTCGTCCAGGACGACGGCTCCTCCTCCACGATGAGCATGATCGCGCCGGCGGCCCTGCTCGGGCTACTCGGCATGATCGTCATGGCAAACCTCACGGCGCGATCCGACCGCGCCGCCGAGGCCGCCGGAGCACTCGCCGTCGGCCAGAGCACGCGAACGAAGGCACTCGCCGCCGCCGCCTGCGTGCCCGTCGCCGCGGCGCTGGCGTGGTTCGTCGCCGCGATCGTGCAATACCACGTCCAACCCGCCGAGCCCTGGGCCGTCCCGTTCGGACCCGTCAGCGACGCGCACGTGTGGGCGGTGATGTTCGCCCTCGGTGTCGTCCCGGCCGCGAGCGGCCCCATTGTCGGCCTGCTCGTTGCGCGGTGGCTTCGCTGGCGCGGCTCCGCGGTGGTGGTCGCCGTCGTCGTGGTGGTGGTCACCATCGTGATGCAGGGCAATTTCCAGTCGACCTGGCGCTGGCACGTGGTGTGGCCGTGGACGTACTGGTACGGCCCGGTCGGCTGGGGGGACAGCGGCGGCGACGGCGCCCCGTGGAAGGAACTGCCCGGCTCGCCGTTCTGGTGGCTCGGCTACCTCATCGCCTTGTGCGTGCTCGGAGTGCTCGTGGCGCTCTACCGCGACCCGGAGGCGAGCAGCGCACGGCGCCGGCTGCAGATCGTGATCGTCGCCGCGGTGGCCGTGGCGACGCTGGTGGCCACGATGATGACGGGCCTGCCAGCCCCGGTGATCAACCCGCTCATCGGCACGGCATTCTGACCGTCGCATGAGCCGATTCAGATGAGAAGCTATGCGGCGCGGGCAATCCCGTGGCGACTGCTTGGTGCCTGCACCGCCCTGCTCGGCACGCTGATGGCGCTCGTCCGGGTGCACCCCTGGACCCTGTGGCCACTGCAGGGTCTCGCGGTCGGGCTGCTCGCCGGGGCCGTCGGCTGGTGTCTCGACGAGCCGGCGGCTGCCGTGGTAGACGCCGCGCCGCGCGGCCTACCCTGGCGCACTGCCGCTCGCGCGATAGGCATAGCCCCGCTCGCCGCGGTATGGCTACTGCTCGTGTGGTGGGCGCGGCCGGCACTGTTTGGCCACCCGGGAACCATTGCGGTGCAGGGTCTTTCGGCCTCCGCGATCGCCAGTGCATGGGTCACCTGGCGGCGCGCCGGGGCTGCGGCGACGCCCGGCAACCGCTTCGCGACCGCGGTAGTGCCGCTCGCCGCCGCGTGGGCGTTGGCGCGGCCGCTCGAGACGCGACTGCCGATCTTCCCGTACGGGCCCGCCGGGCCAGCCGCGAATTGGGCCGGAAGCACCTGGTTGTGGGCCACAGCCGGTGCCACGGCGCTCGTGTTCACCACCGTGCTACTCGCCCGGGACGGTCGCCTGCCGCCGATCAGGGGCCTTCGTCGATGGGGTGCGCCCCGAGCTTCGCGGTGAGCAGGTCGATCGCGGCCCGGCTCGGATCGATCGGCTGATATGACGCTTTCCATACTCTCGGTCGCTTCGGAAGCGGTCCCGTTGATCAAGACCGGCGGCCTCGCCGATGTTGCCGGCGCGCTGGAATGGCCGGTGGTCAACGCGGTCAATGGCGTGAGCGTCGCGGACGGCGGGCTGGCCGTGACCCAGGAATATAGCGGCGGCTATTCCGCGCAGTTCGCGCTCAAGGCTCCCGTGGTCCTGGGCGTCCAGACCGCGTCGAAGCCGCCGCGCTACGTTTCGGGCAGCAAGCTGCGCCAGGCCAGCTCCGCGACTATCGGTTCCATGGAAGCGGCCCTTC
>OFTX01000141.1_pt1 | contig 44747 bp, 31 predicted proteins | sample 1775051 | NCBI WGS metagenome assembly OFTX01 (sample SAMN08195772, study PRJEB24354) | sludge metagenome | isolation source: sludge from phenol fed wastewater aerobic bioreactor A | place: India: Nagpur | collected 2016-09-15 | reverse complement strand
GCGACTTTCTTTCCTTTTCACCACTTGATGCGCCGTCAAGCGGCGCAAAGCGAGCATTAATGACGTCGGAACTGTCCCTTTTCCCGGGCTGGCCGCCGGCGCCCGATCCCGTTTTCTTCGCCGGGCTGGCACTGGTATTTGCCGGCCTTGCGGGGGAAATCTGTTTCCGGAGACTGCGCCTGCCGCGCATCACCGGTTACGCGGTGGTCGGGCTGGTCGGTGGCACCCTGGGTCTTTCATCGATGCTGGATGCGCAGACCAGCGCTGCCATACGGCTACTGATCGACCTGGCGCTCGGCCTGCTGCTGTTCGAGCTGGGCAGTCGCCTCAATCTGAAGTGGATGCGGGCCAATCCCTGGATCATCGTCACCAGTGCGCTCGAAGCTTTGCTCACGTTCATCGCGGTCTATGCCGTGCTGCGTGTCTTCAGCGTCTCTGCCCTGACGGCGGTGCTCATCGCGTCCATCAGCATGGCGACCTCGCCGGCGGTGGTCATCCAGTTGAAGAACGAACTTCGTGCCGAAGGCCAGGTCACCGAGCGTCTGATGGCCCTGGCGGCGCTCAATAGCGTGTACGCCGTGGTGGCGGTCAAGCTGGTCTATGGCTGGATGCACCAGGCGTACCACTCCAGCTTCTGGGTGGTGCTTTTCCACCCGCTGTACCTGCTCGTCGGCTCGATCGTGCTGGCGTTCGTACTCGCCAAGGCCTGCAATCTGGTGTTTCGCAAGTTCGGCAGCCAGGATCATCACGCCTTTGTGATGCTCATCGGTCTGATCATGCTGATGGTCGCGCTGGTGCACATGCTCAAGCTGCCGAACTCGCTCACGCTGCTGCTCGCCGGGATCATCTTTCGCAATCTCGACGAGCGCCCGCAGCTCTGGCCTGCCTACTTCGGTACCGCCGGCTGGCTGCTTGCCGTGGTGCTTTTCGTGCTCACGTCGCTGGCGTTCCAGTGGGAGTACCTCGTGCTCGGCGGACTCGCCGCACTGGCGATCATCGTCGTGCGCGGCCTGGCCAAGGTGGTCGGCACGGTGGCCGTGGCCCACCAGGCGGGCATCAGCTACAGGCAGGCCGTCGCGCTAGGGATGTCGCTGTGCCCGATGGCCAGTCTCGCGTTCGTACTCGTTGCCGACACGTACGACATCTACCCGCAGTTCGATCCAATGCTCAAGGCCGTGGTGATGTGTGCCATCGCGCTGCTGCAACTGGCCGGACCGCTGGTGGTCTATTGGGCATTGGCCCTTGTCGGCGAACGGAAGGATTAAGCCATGTCATTAGAAGAATTCATTCCTTCGAAGCCTTGCACGTTCGGTGTGGAGCTCGAGATGCAGCTGGTCAATCGTCACGATTACGATCTGACCAAAGCGGCCGCCGACCTGATGCGCCTCGTCGCCAAGGAGACACACCCCGGCGAGATCAAGCCCGAGATGACCGAGAGCATGATCGAGTTGTCGACCGATATCTGTCATCACCACAGCGACGCCGTTACCCAACTGCGCAGGGTGCGCGACGTGCTGGTCGGCGCCGCCGAGCAGCTCAACGTCGGCCTGTGCGGTGGCGGAACCCACGCGTTCCAGCGGTGGAGCGAGCGCACGATTTACGACTCGCCACGCTTTCACTTTCTCTCGGAACTGTATGGCTACCTGGCCAAGCAGTTCACGGTCTTCGGCCAGCACGTGCACATCGGCTGTCCGGACCCGGACAGTGCGCTCTACCTGCTGCACGCGATGTCCCGTTACATCCCCCATTTCATCGCGCTGTCGGCCTCGTCGCCGTATGTCCAAGGGGTGGACACCGGGTTCCATTCAGCCCGTCTGAACTCCGTTTTCGCGTTCCCGCTGTCAGGTCGCGCGCCGTTCGTGCTCAAGTGGGAAGACTTCGAGACGTATTTCGACAAGATGGTGAAGACCGGCGTCGTGGAGAGCATGAAAGACTTCTACTGGGACATCCGTCCCAAACCGGGTTTTGGGACGATTGAGGTCCGGGTGATGGATACCCCCCTCTCGGTCGACCGCGCGGCCGCCATCGCCTGTTATATCCAGTCTCTGGCCCGTTATCTGCTCGAGGAGCGTCCGTTCGTGCTCAGCGAAGACGATTACCTCGTCTATACGTTCAACCGTTTCGAGGCCTGCCGTTTCGGTCTGGAAGGCGCATACGTGAATCCACAAAGCGGTGAGCGCACCACGTTGGGGCAACACATTGCGCAAACGCTGGAGATCATCAAGCCCCATGCAGCGGTGCTCGAGGCCGAAGCGGCCTGCGACGAGATCGCGCAACTGGTGTCATCGGGCAAGAACGACGCCGTGTGGTTGCGCGAAGTGCATGCCGACGCGAAGTCGCTCAACGAAATGGTGCGTCAGCAGTGCCTGCGATGGGCTGCATGACCTGAAGGCACCGCAAACCGTGGGGTTCACGCCCGGTTTGTAGTCGGCAGTGCCGGTGGTTATGCCGTCGGTGTGAGGAAACCCCGCCTTGGCGGGGTTTTTTATTGCCAGGGCGTCGCCGGCCCTGCCGTTTGTGCGGCACCCGGCAGGAAGTGCTTCCGTTTTGTGCCGCGTGGGGGCTCCGGTGCGCTGGACAGGCTCGAATCACGCATCGCGAGCGCTGCGTTTTCCACCGTTCAGGCAGCACCGGTTTTCCGCTTTTCGCGTCGCTCGTAGCAAGGTTTTAAGGTTTTAATAGGTTTACTGTATGTATACATAGTAGTAGTTAACAAAGGCGGTCCATTCCTGTGGATAACCACAGTTAACGCTGTGTAAACAGGACATTGGAGTAATGAGAACTGGATGGACAAACAGCGGGTATCCCGGGAACAACTCGGAACAGTTTTTGGCCCCTGTGGAAAGATTCGGAAGTTATCCCGAACCCGTGCACATCTAGTCCGACAACTTATCCAGAAAGTTATCCACAGGCGCCTATTTTTTGTGCATCGGGGTGCCGAAAACACGGTTTTGTGGATAATTTTGATGTTTTTGCGTGACCCGTCTGGTTCGCGGATACAATCTCGCCACTTCGATTTCCGACTTGCCGTGCGTGGTGTAACAAATGATTGATGCTGGTTTTGCTGGCGGTAACGAGCGAAATCGCCGGTACTGTCAAATTTCTCTTGCTGCGTGTCCCGAAGCGTTTTCGGCGGACGCGCGAATCCGACTTTTTTGCTGATCGCGGCCTTCGGTCACTGACGACTGACGGTTGCGTTTCGAATCATTTGCGTTCTGTCCGAATCGCAGGACGGTTGGTGCGCGCCCGAAAAAGTGGGCGACGCGCGACAGGGCGCTTCGAGGATCGAGAGAAATTTCCGCGCGGCGCGTGCGGGAACGCAGGGTGGGTGAAAGGATCGCCAAGGGCTGTGAGCCATGCCTGGCGAGGCTTCGCACGAAGACGGGATTTTGGTGAGGGATACGAGGCGGTTCTGCGTGACGTCGTGCGGCGCATCTGTTTGACGCCTCATGTCGTTCGCATGGGATGCGAAGTGTTTTCGGACATGCGACGCGGCTCGACGTCAGTGCGCAGGACACCAATATTTTGTAAACATCCTGAGTAGGATTTGGGAGATCAGTACAAGAACTGATACGCCAAAATCCAACTCAGAACACACAATGGAATCGTGGTGGGGCGGCAGGTTCAACAGCGACTTGCCGTCGCGTATCGACACGGAAGTGGTCGTTTAGGGTTTCCCCCGGGCGGGGCGCCGAAATATCAGGAAAGTTGTTGATGAGACGTGTGATGCACCGCCTGTGAGTTTATTTGACAAGCTGTTTTACCGACGTATAGTTTTTAGAAATCCTAACGAAAATCATGGCTACTCCGACCCCACTAGATGAAGCGCTCTCCAAGCGAGTGACAGCAGGTTTGTTGCGTATGGGGACCGCGTTACGGAGCCACGCCTGGGAGGGCGCGGCATTGGCTGGATTGACACCGACACAGGGGGAGATCCTCACGCTCTTGCTCATGCGCGGCGTGCCGATGCGTTTGGGCGAGATCGCGGAGGACGCCGCGCTCACGTCGGCCACGGTCAGCGAGGCCGTGAGCACGCTGGAGAACAAAGGGCTAGTCGAGAAACGACGTGATGCCAATGATGGACGCGCCCTGGCGCTGCGCCTGACCGCGCGTGGCAAGACGGCGGCCAAGAAAGCGTCGCAATGGCCGAACTTCCTGACGAGTGCCTCGGACTCGCTTGGCGAGAAGGAGGGCGCTCAGCTCTACCGTTCGCTCGTGAAGATGATCTTCATGATGCAGGAGCGCGGCGACATGCCGCCGCAGCGCATGTGCCTGACCTGCAGCCACTTCGAGGTGTCGGCGCGTGGCAAGGCGCAATACCACTGCAATCACTTCAACGTCACATACGACGATTCGCGATTGCCGCTCGATTGCAACGCGCACGAGGGCGCCGACATCGTCACGCAGCGCAGGGTCTGGAAGCTGTACAGCAAAACCTGAGTTGCGCCGCGGTCGTCCCGGCGCACGCAGGGCGCCACAGAGGGGGGAGAGAACGTCATCCGCAACCGGGTGACGTTTTTTTTCGTCGCGACTTGTCACGCACATGAACGTCGCGTGCCTGTACACTGCGCTTTTTTGCATCCACGAAACCTCGTCGCATACAGATGGCAGCCAAGCGCAGAATCGAAGTCAGGAAATCGGGCGTCCACGGGAAAGGGGTGTACGCGGTCAAGCGGCTCAAGAAGGGCGATCGCGTGATCGAATACAAGGGCGAGATCATTTCGTGGCGCGAAGCCTTGCGCCGACATCCGCATGATCCGGCGCATCCGACGCACACCTTCTATTTCAGCCTGGAAGATGGCCGTTGCATCGACGGCAAGGTTGACGGCAACAACGCCCGCTGGATCAATCACGCCTGCTCGCCGAATTGTGAAGCGCGGGAAGAGGGAGAGCATGTCTACATCTACGCCACGCGCGACATCGAGCCGGGCGAAGAGCTGTTCTACGACTACGGTTTGGTCATTGACGCGCGGTACACGGCAAAGCTCAAACGCGAATACGCCTGTCATTGCGGCAGCAAGAACTGCCGCGGCACGCTGCTCGCGCCGAAGCGCTGAGCCTGTGACTTCGCCCGGCGGCGCTCAGCTCGAGGCGCGGTCGCCGGCGAACTGGTCGATTTCACGTGCGAGATCGATGTCGCGCTGGGTCAGGCCGTCGGCGTCGTGCGTGGAGAGCGTAATGTCCACACGGTTGTAGACGTTGAACCACTCGGGATGATGATTCATCTTCTCGGCGCTCAATGCGACCTGAACCATGAAGCCGAAGGCTTCCCTGAAGTCGTGAAACGTGAAACTACGCTGGATGGCGTCGCGGCCGACCACCTGGTGCCACTCGGGCAGCACTTCGGCCAGGCTCGCGCGTGCCTCGGAAGAGAGTCGTGTTGTCATGGCATTCCTTTCAAAGACCGGCGGGGGTGCCGATTCATGCGATCTATTGTTCCACAGGCGGATGTGGCGCGTGTGTAAGCGCCTTCTGATAGTGTGAAACCGGGATCGCGCCGGGCAGCCCGGGTGGACGGAGTGGGCGTGACGGAAAATTCGGCCCGGACGACCCGGGCCGTGCCATCATGCCGGCAGCAGGATTGGCGTGTCGTCGACGCGACGCTCGCCGGCTTCGAAAGCCGCGGTTTGGGCAAATGCCCCGAACAGCGCGGGCAGGTCGGCGCGCATGGCCTCGAACAACTGCGCGAAGTCGTCGATCACGAAATAGGTTTGCTGGAAGGTGTCGATACGGTATTGCGTGCGCAGCACCCGTTCGAGCGAGAACCCGATGCGGTTCGGCTCGCGCGAGGTCAGCGAGAATTCTGTCTCCGCGCGGCTTGAGACGATGCCCGCGCCATAGATGCGCAAGCCGTCGCCGTCACGCATCAGACCGAATTCGACCGTGTACCAGTACAGGCGTGCCAGCAGCGGGAGCGCCCCCAGCGATTGCGCCACCTTGCCGGCTTTGCCGTAAGCCTGCATGAAGTCGGCAAACACGGGGTTGGCGAGCAGCGGCACGTGGCCGAACACGTCGTGGAAACAGTCGGGTTCCTGAAGGTAATCGAGCTGGTCGGGACGGCGCATCCACCACGTCGCCGGAAAGCGCCGGTTGGCAAGATGGTCGAAGAAGACATCGTCGGGCACCAGGCCGGGCACGGCCACCACTCGCCAGCCGGTGGCGGTCATCAATTTTTCATTCAGACGTTCGAACTCCGGCACGCGGCGTGCGTCCATGTCCAGAGCGCGAATACCGTCCATGAAGGCATCGCAGACGCGGCCCGGCAGCAAGGCTGTCTGACGTTCGTAAAGCTGCTGCCACACCGCGTGATCGACTGCGCCGTATTGCTCGACGGGCTGATCGATGGTGAAGTCGGGCCGGGTCGTGAGACCGGCGGCGAATTGCTCTTCGAGCATGGCAGTAAGGGACATGATGCGAACGACTCAATCAAGCGGTGACAATGATTGAAAGTGTAGTGCGCATGGCATGCGAAATGGGCGCATAATGCGCCTGTGGTGAAAGGCGTTTGCATAAATTTCGCATAAAAACATGATTTATTGCGGAGATTCGTCATGCTTGATCTGGATAGCTTCGATTTGGCCCTTCTGGATGCGCTGCAGAAGGAGGGGCGTGCCACCCATCACCAGTTGGCGGAACACGTGGCGCTCTCCGCGTCGCAGATCGGCCGCCGCCTGCAACGGCTTGAAGCCGCGGGCGTGATCGAGGGGTATCGCGTGGTGTTGCGACCCGAGGCATTGGGTCTGGCTGTGACGGCATTCACCACGCTGCGCTTGCAGCATCATGGCGATCAGGTGATCGAACGATTTCAGGCGGAGATCGATCTGCTGCCCGAAGTGCTCGAATGCCACGCGGTGGTCGGCGAAGCCGATTACCTGCTGCGGATCGTCGTTCCGGACCTGAACGCCCTGTCGGCGTTCGTGATGAAGCGGCTGATGCAGGTGCCGGGGGTCGAGAACGTGCGCTCGAACATCGTGCTGAGCGCTTTCAAACGCAGTAATGCACTGCCGCTGCACTATCTGGCGAACCGACAGTCGCAGCGCTGAAGGGAGGCGGCGAGGACCTGTCCGGGCTTCTTGTAGCGTCTGCGAGCCCAAGGCTCGATCACGCAACGAGACGGTCCGACATCAGTCGGCGGGCATCAGCCATGGCTTCACGTAGCGGCCATAGACCAGCGACTGGATGAGGGCGACGGTCGAGCCGACCAACACCTCGATCACGCGCAGCATGGCGAGGCTGAGCTCTTCGTGCAGTCCTTGTCCCTGACCGCTCAGGGCGGCCGACATCAGAATCACGACCGTGGCCGGCCCGAGGCGCCAATTGGCGGGATAGTTCTGCACCAGCATCGCCGCGAGCGTGGCGACGGTGATCCCCACGAGCATTGCCGCCAAACCCGGCCCCATGATGAGCAGCACCGCACAGGCCACGACCGCACCGGTGATCGTGTTGATCGAGCGTGCCTTGAAGTTGCTGCGCGCCTGCAGGGGATCGGGTTCGGTCACGATGATGAGCGAGATCATGGCCCAGTACGGCTCGGGGAAGCCGGCGGCACGAAGGCCGAACCACACGATCAGCGACCCGCTCAGTATCTTGACCAGATAGACCAGCGCGTTTTTCTTGGGATGGAGAAAGGCGATGGACATGAGGGCGCACAGTCAGGCACGGGAAGACGCCAGTGTGACATAGCCCGACTTCGGACGCAGACTATTCCGAGGGGTCCATGCCACGAATCCCAAATGTCGTTTTCCGTCTCACATTGCTTGGGAAACGGTTCGAGATGCCAAAGACTGCGAGTTAGAATCGCCTCACCTGAACTCGAGAGGAGTCCGGCATGTACAGCCGATCGCAACGCGTTTGGCCGGCCGCGCCGCTGGCGTGGGCAGCACTGTGTCTGGGAATGTGGGTCACGCCGTTCGCGCATGCGGCGCGCGTTGTCAGTGTCAGCCCGCAAGGCGAGGTGGCAACGGTCGATCAGGTGGTCGTCAAGTTCGACGAAGCCATGGTCCCGGCGGGCGACCCGCGAGCCCAGGCGCCGGCCACCGTGCGCTGCGCGGATGCATCGCTCACCGGCGACGGCCATTGGCTCGACCCGAAGATCTGGGTCTACGATTTCAAGCAACCGTTGCCGCCGGGCGCGAAGTGCTCGGTCGAGATGCGCAGCACGTTGGCGGCGGTCTCGGGCACGGCGCTTTCCGGCACGACACGCTATGGCTTCAACACGGGCGGCCCGGCTGTCACGTCTATCCGTCCGTCGTACGGTCCCATCGACGAAAACCAGATTTTCATCCTCACGCTCAATGGCGAGGCTGCGACCGAGACGGTGCGCAAGAACGCCTGGTGCGAGACCGAAGGGTTGGGCGAGCGCATCGGGGTGAAGTCGATCGAAGGCGACACGCGCACGGCCTTGCTCAAGCGATTCAACCTCGAAAAGCAGGCGCCGCGCGTCGTCATGCTGCAATGCAACCGCACCCTGGCTGCCGGGGCAAAGATGCATCTGGTATGGGGTGCGGGGATTGCCACGCCGTCGGGGGTGCCGACGAAGCAGGCGCGCCGGTTCGAGTACGAAGTGCGCGAGCCATTTACCGCCAGCTTCAGTTGCGAGCGCGAGAACGCCAATGCACCGTGCACGCCGTTGCGGCCGCTGCGTCTGACGTTCAACTCGCCGGTCGCGCGCGACATGGCCGCCAGGATCCGCCTGCAGGGCGCCGGGGCCGAGCGCTCGCCCAAGTTCAGCGACACCGACCGCACGTCCAGCGTGAGCGACGTGACATTCGATGCCCCGTTCCCCGAGAAAGCCGAGCTCACCCTCACCTTGCCGAAGGGGTTCACCGACGATAGCGGTCGCGCGCTCGACAATGCGGGCGAATTCCCGTTGAAGACGAAGACGGCGACCATGCCGCCGCTGGCCAAGTTTGCCGCGGCGCCATTCGGCATTGTCGAGCGCTTCGCGGAGCCGGGCATGCCGCCGATGCTGCCGGTCACGCTGCGCAAGGTGGAGCCGGCATTGCAGATCCAAGGACTCGGCGTGTCGGGCCAGGTGGCTGCCACGGCAGCGAACGGGCGCACGATGCAGTTGCGCGTGGATGACGATGCCGAGGTCATGAACTGGCTCTCGCGGGTGCGGCGTTTCGACGAAACGACGATGACGCGCAAGCAGATCGCTCAGGAGATGCCCTCGATCCTAACCGCCCCGGCGGCGAAGGAGGCGTTCGGGCCGAACGCGGCGGCGATCGTCCAGGACAAGGTCACCCGCTACGACACGCGAAGTCTGTCGCTGCTGTCCGGCTTGCCGGGCGTGCAGGCGCTGACGTTGCCGGTGCCCAAGGAGAACAATCCGCGCCCGTTCGAAGTGGTTGGCATACCGTTTCAGAAGCCCGGCTTCTACGTGGTGGAACTGGCTTCACCGTCGCTGGGCGCGGCACTGCTCGGCAAGTCGTTGCCGATGTACGTGCGCACCACGGTGCTTGTGACCAATCTGGGCGTGCATTTCAAGATGGGCCGCGAGAATGCCGTGGCGTGGGTCACAACGCTCGACAAGGGGCAGCCCGTGGCCAACGCAACGGTCCGGGTGCTCGACTGCGACGGCAGCGAAGTGGCCACCGCCGTGACCGACAAGACCGGTGTGGCGAAGATCGACAAGTCGCTCGAGAAGTACCGATATTGCGAGAAGACGATGCGTTCGGGCTACTTCGTGGTGGCGCGCACGCAAGGCAGCGACCCCGACATGGCGTTCGTGTCGTCCGACTGGAATCGCGGTATCGAACCCTGGCGCTTCCACGTGCCGACGGACGGCGGCGACAGTCCCACGATTCGCGCGCAGACGGTTTTCGACCGTATGCTGTTCCGCGTAGGCGAAACCGTCTCGATGAAGCACTTCATTCGCCAGGAAACGATGCGGGGACTGGCGTTGCCCGCCAGCCTGCCGTCGCAACTGACGATTACGCACGAAGGCTCCGGGCAGACCTATACGCAGCCGGTTCAGTGGCGTAACGGACGCCTGGCCGAAAACACCTTCCAGATCCCGCAAGGCGCGAAACTCGGGGAGTACTCGGTCACGCTCGATTACACCGACACTGATTCGCGTCCGAAAGCGTATCCTTCGTCGCTCGACGCCGGGCATTTCCGAGTGGAAGCCTTCCGCTTGCCGGTGCTGGCCGGATCGATCGGCGTGCGTGACGCGGCGAAATCGCCGCTCATCAACAAGACCGAAGCGCCCGTGAACGTGCAGGTCAATTACGTGGCCGGCGGCCCGGCCGGTAACCTGCCGGTGCGGGTGTCGGCACTGTTGCGCGTGCGTGACCTGACGTTCGACGGATACGACGACTTCAGCTTTACGCCGTATCGGCCGCCTCAGGCGCAGTCGGGAGCCGGCGACGATGAGCCGGGCAACGACGAGAGCTCGGGGTCGAGCGACCAGAAGCTGGTGGCCGACAAGCAACGTCTCGTGCTCGATCGCAACGGTGCGGGCAGCCTCATGCTCAAGGACCTGCCGAAGGTCGACCGTCCGAGCGACCTGGTGCTCGAGGCCAGCTTTGCGGATCCGAACGGCGAGATTCAGACGCTTCGCGGCAACGCAACGCTGTGGCCCGCGAACCTGATCACCGGCGTGCGCAGCGAAAGCTGGGTGTCGGTGACGAACAAACTGCCCGTCAAGGCATTGGCGCTCGATCTGCAAGGCAAGCCGAAATCCGGCGTGGCGATGGACGTACGCGCCGAGGCGCGTATCACCACCAGCAGCCGCAAGCGCATGGTGGGCGGCTTCTATGCTTATGACAATCGAACCGAGGTGAAGGACCTCGGCACGGTATGCAGTGGAAAGACCGACGAGCACGGCCTGTTGTCGTGTGATGTCTCGCTCTCGCAGCCGGGGGAAATCACGCTGGTGGCGCAGGCGAAGGACGACAGGAACAACCTGAGCACGTCGACAACGAGTGTTTGGGTGACAGGGCGCGGCGAGGTGTGGTTCGGGGGCGACAACACCGACCGCATGGACGTGTTGCCCGAGCGCAAGACCTACGAGCCGGGCGAGACCGCCAAGCTTCAGGTACGCATGCCGTTCCGGTCGGCCACGGCGCTGGTTGCGATCGAGCGCGAAGGTGTGATGGAAACGCGCACGATGGAGATCTCGGGCAAGGACCCGAACGTTTCGCTCAAGGTCGAGCCATCGTGGGGACCGAACGTTTACGTGTCGGTGCTCGCGGTGCGCGGGCGGATCCACGAAGTGCCCTGGTACTCGTTCTTCCAGTGGGGCTGGAAGCAACCGCTGGAATGGTTCCGGGCGTTCTGGTACGAGGGACGGGAGTATCAGGCGCCCACCGGCCTCGTGGACCTGGGCAAGCCGGCCTATCGCTTCGGCTTGACGGAATTGCGTGTCGGCACGGCGGGGCAGCGGCTCGGCGTGGAAGTGAAACCGGATGCCGCGACGTATCCGGTGCGCGGCCACGCAAAAGTGCGCATCAAGGTGACCCAGCCGGACGGCAAGCCCGTTGCGGCAGGCACCGAGGTCGCGGTGGCGGCCGTTGACGAGGCGTTGCTGGAACTGGCGCCGAACACGAGCTGGAATCTGCTCGACGCCATGTGGCAACGCCGCAGTTACAGCGTGACGACCGCCACGGCGCAGATGGAGATCATCGGGCGCCGGCACTACGGCCGCAAGGCGGTACCGGCGGGCGGCGGCGGTGGCAAGAGTCCCACGCGCGAATTGTTCGACACGTTGCTGTTGTGGCAGCCGCGCGTCGTACTCGACGACAAGGGCGAGGCGAGCGTGGACGTTGCGCTCAACGACGCGTTGTCGAGCTTCCGCATCGTGGCCGTGGCGGACGACGGCAAGCCCGGCGCGCAGGCGCTCGGCTGGTTCGGTACGGGCTCGGCGACCATCCGCACCACGCAGGACCTCCAACTGATCTCCGGCTTGCCGCCGCTCGTTCGCGAGGGCGACAACTACCGGGCGCAATTCACCGTGCGCAACACGACGCAACACGCCATGCAGGTGCAGTTGACGGCGCGTGCGACGCAACTGACGCTGGCGCCGCAACGCATCGATGTACCGGCCGGCGAGTCGCGCGAAGTGGCGTGGGAAGTCACGGCCCCGACGGGCGCGGCCGACACGCGCGCGCAGCGGCTGGTGTGGGAAGTCAGTGCGCAGGCACCCGCGGCAGGGGGCGCGCCCGCCGCAAGCGACGCGATCAAGGTTGGCCAGGACGTGCAGCCGTCGTTGCCCGCAAGCGTGCAGCAGTCGGTGCTCACCCAGGTCGAAGGCAGTCTCACGCTGCCGATGGCGCCGCCTGCCGGCGCCGTGGCTGACAGTACGGGCAAGCTGCGCGGCGGCGTGCGCGTCAGCATGCAGCCGCGTCTGTCGCAGGGGCTACCGGGCGTGAGGCGCTGGTTCGAGCTGTATCCGTACGCGTGTCTGGAACAGCAGGCCTCGAAGGCGCTCGGCCTGCGCGACGTCGTCCAGTGGAAGCGCGTCATGGGCATGCTGCCGTCGTATCTCGACGACGACGGTCTGGCGAGCTATTTCCCGCCGCAGGATGGGTTTGCGAACCAGGGCAGCGACACGCTGACCGCCTACCTGCTGGCCGTGAGCCATGAGGCGAAAGCGCTCGATCCCGCGTATGGACTGCCCGACGATGCGTTGGCGCGAATGGAAGACGGTCTGACGGCGTTCGTGGAAGGGCGTCTCACGCGCCGCTTCTGGGCTCCGCGCGACGACCTGACCCTGCGCAAGCTCACCGCCATCGAAGCGCTGTCGCGCTATGGCCGGGCGAACGCGCGCATGCTGGGCTCGCTCACGCTCGCGCCGAACGACTGGCCCACGTCCGCCGTCATCGACTGGTATGCAATCCTGCAACGGCTGCCGGATGTGCCGCAACGGGCCGAGCGTCTGGCGCAGGCCGAGCAGATCCTGCGTGCGCGCCTGTCGTATCAGGGCACGCGTGTCGGGTTCTCGACACAGGGCAGCGACGGCCTGTGGTGGCTGATGGTGGGTCCGGAAACGAATGCGGCCAGACTGGCGCTTCTGATGAACGCGAACCCGGCGTGGAAGGACGAGATGCCGCGCCTGGTGATCGGCCTGCTGGGATTGCAGACGCGAGGGGCCTGGGCGACGACGACCGCCAATGTCTGGGGCGGTCTGGCGGTCGATCGCTTCTCGGCTCGGTTCGAACGCGACACGCCCACGGGGCAGACGGCGATTCAGTGGCAGCGCGACAACCAGACGACTGGCGGTGTGCAAACCGTCGACTGGGACAAGCTCAAGGCGGGCACGCTGCCGCCTGCGGTGTCGCTGCCCTGGCTGGGCCACGCGACGGCTGGTTCGGATTCTGCGCGCGACGTGCTGCGTCTCGAGCAATCCGGTGCCGGCAAGCCGTGGGCGACGATTCAGAGCCTGGCCGCCGTGCCGCTCAAGGCGCCATTCTCGGCAGGCTATCGTGTGACGCGCAGCGTTCAGGTGCAGGACGCCGCCGAGCGCTCGGGAGAGAGCTTCGTACGCGGTGCCGTGCTGCGCGTGCGTCTCGATATCGACGCGCAGGCCGACATGCGTTGGGTAGTCGTGAGCGATCCGCTGCCGGGTGGCGCGACGGTGCTGGGCGGCGGGCTGGGACGCGACTCCGCCATTGCCACACAAGGCGAGAAGAGCGAAGGCGCCATGCCCGCGTTCGAGGAGCGCGCGCAGGACGCTTACCGCGCGTACTACGATTACCTGCCCAAGGGACAGCACCGCATCGAGTACACGGTGCGCCTGAACAACGTTGGCAAGTTCGCCACACCGCCGACCCGCGTCGAAGCGATGTACGAGCCCGCCATGTATGGCGAGACGCCGAACCCGCCGGTGCAGGTGGTGCCAGCGAAACCGTAATCAGGGGAGCCCGAGCGTCATGACGTCGAAACTCCTTGCACCGGCGGCGGCGCTGCCTAGCGAAGCACGCCGCTTCTGGTGGCTCGCCGCAATGGCCGGCGTTGCGTATGCGGTGTCGTTGCGCGGCGCGCCTTATGCGGATCAGGCCGTCGCGAAGGTCCTCATGTGTGCATTGTTGCTGTTCTCGGCGATGTATCACCGCGCGCCGGGCGAACGGGGGTGGCTGTGCGCCGCGCTGATCTTCTCCGGCGCGGGCGACGTGCTGCTGGCGCTGCCCGCGCTCTCGCAGGGGTTTGTGTTGGGGCTTGGGGCATTCCTGCTGGCCCACGTCGCGTACTTCGTGCTGTTCTGGCGGGTACGGCGTCGCTGGCGGCAGGTGCCTGGCTGGCATCGGATCGCCATCGTGCTGGTCTGGGTGGCGGCAGTGCTGGCCTACGTCATGTACTGGCCGGGCATGGGAGAACTCAAGGCGCCGGTGGCGTGTTACGTGGTGGTGCTCTCGATGATGGCATCGGCGGCACTGCTGGCCGATCTCGAAGGCGAATGGGCAGCCGTGGGCGCACTGCTGTTCACGGTCTCCGATGCGCTTATCGGCACCACGCGCTTCGTGGGGACGATCCCCGCTCAGGACTACGCCATCTGGATCTTCTATGGGCTGGCGCAACTGCTGCTCGTCGCGGGCATCATGGCGGTGCGCACGCCACGGTTGCCATACCATGCGCAGCGAAAGTTGCCGCAACTGACGAATGACAAAGGATGAAGCGAATGTGGGCGTGGTCTGAGGGGCGCGGCCGTGGCGCCGCGCGTCATGTGGTGTTGAGCGTTTCGCTCGCGCTCGGACTGCTGCACGCGTCGGCGCCGGCGCGGGCGGTGCCTTCGTTTGACGAAGTGCGTCACGACTGGCGTGCCTCGGATTGGATTCTGCTCGATCGCCGGGGGGAGCCCCTGCAACGCCTGCGCGCGGACATGCAAGCGCAACGTGGCGACTGGGTCACGCTCGCCGACGTCTCTCCCGCCTTTCGTCAGGCGTTGGTCGTCTCGGAAGACAAGCGCTTCTACGAGCACAGTGGCGTGGACTGGCGCGGGGTGGCCGCAGCAGCCTGGGGCAATCTCTGGCACTCGCGCACGCGCGGCGCGTCCACGCTGACGATGCAGCTCGCCGGCCTGCTCGACGACGATTTGCGTCCCAGCGCGCGCAATCGTTCCGTCACGCAGAAGATCGGGCAGGCCGCAACGGCCCTGTGGCTGGAGCAGCGCTGGCGCAAGGACCAGATTCTGGAGGCCTACCTCAACCTCGTGCCGTTTCGCGGGGAACTCGTTGGTATCTCGGCGGTGTCGCAAACGCTCTTCGGCAAGCTGCCCAGCGGGCTCGATGCGCGCGAATCGGCACTCGCCGTGGCGCTGCTGCGCGCGCCGAATGCGCCGGTCGCCCGCGTTTCCCAGCGGGCTTGCGGCATTCTTCGCGACGTGGGGCAGAGCGCGGACTGCAACGGTCTGGACGGCTACGCGCAACTCGTGTTCTCGCGACCTGCCAGCGTGATGACGACGCGCGACGCCGTCAATCTCGCTCCGCACTTCGCGCGCCGCGTCTTCAGCGCAAGCCGTCCGCCGCCGGGCACGACGATCACCAGCACGCTCGACGTGAATCTTCAGCGCATGGCAGTTACGACGCTGCAACAAACGCTGCGCGAACTGGGCACGCCCGGCCGCTCGCGCAACGTGCAGGACGGCGCGATCGTCGTGATCGACAATGCGAGCGGTGACATCCTCGCATGGGTCGGTTCCTCCGGCGTACTGTCGGCCGCGGCACAAGTCGATGGCGTGACCTCGCTGCGTCAGGCCGGCTCGACACTCAAACCGTTTCTCTACGCGCAGGCGATCGCGGAACATCGCCTGACGGCGGCCTCGCTGCTCGACGATTCTCCGATCGACCTGCCCACGGGCGGCGGCCTGTACATCCCGCAGAACTACGATCGTCACTTCAAGGGGTGGGTCAGTGCCCGTACGGCGCTGGCCTCGTCGCTGAACGTGCCGGCCGTGCGCACGCTCGTCATGGTCACGCCGCGCCGGTTCGCCAATACGCTCGTGTCGCTGGGGCTGCCGCTCACGCAAAGCGGTGACTATTATGGCTTCAGTCTCGCGCTGGGCAGCGCCGACGTCACCCTGCTGTCGCTCGCCAATGCCTACCGTGCGCTGGCCAACGGCGGCATCGCCAGTGGTGTGAACGAACGCATGCCCGAGACGGTGCGCGCTTCCAGCGCCCCCGGCGCCGGTACGCCAGGCACCCCCGGAATGCGCTCGTCGCCGCGCGATACGGCGCGCACCACGGTCTTTTCGCCGCAGGTCAGTTTCATCGTGTCCGACATGATCTCCGACCGACAGGCGCGCACGCGTACCTTCGGCCTCGACAGTCCCCTTTCGACCCGCTACTGGACCGCCGTCAAAACGGGGACCAGCAAGGACATGCGCGATAACTGGGCCGTTGGCTACTCGCGTCGCTACACGGTCGGTGTGTGGGTCGGCAACGCCGACGGTGCGCCGATGTGGGATGTGTCGGGCGTGTCGGGCGCGGCGCCCATCTGGCACCGTGTCATGGACTATCTACATCGCCGCACGGCGAGTCTGCCACCGCCCGCACCGCAGGGGCTGGAACATGTCGCGGTGCAGTATGCCGAGCACGTGGAGCCGTCCCGCGAAGAGTGGTTTCTGCCGGGCACCTCGCAGCGCACGATTGCGTTGTCGTCGCTGGCGATCAAGGCGCCGGGCGGTCCCCTCTGGCGCATTGCCGGACCCACGGACGGCACGATCGTCGCACTCGATCCCGATATCCCTCCCGCGAACCAGCGATTGTGGTTCCAGGTGGCCGCCGCCTGGCCCAAGGGGGCGGCATGGCGGCTCGACGGCAAGCCGTTGGCGGGCGCCGCGCGCGTGAGCTGGTTGCCGTGGCCGGGGCGTCATACGCTCGAACTCGTCGATGCCGCAGGAGCCGTGCGAGACAGCGTGCGTTTCGAGGTACGCGGTGCGACGCTCAACGACGGCAAGCGCATGCGCAATGCGAGTCGCTGAGCGCATGTGCGCATTGATCGTACGAAATGTCGCCAAAAAATTTTGATGTGGCAGACGCGTTGACGCGATGCGCGCTACACTGAATTCAGACTTGGCAAAGCGTGACGCAATGTGACGGCGACGAGTGCGAATTCCGCCGCCGATGGCGCACGCCTCGGAGCGGAGACATATCGATGATCACGCTGGACGCGCATCAGACCGCGCAGCTATTGCCTTATCCCCAATTGGCCGACGGCATCGAGGCCATGCTCATGGAGATGCGCTCGGGGACTGCCCGTGCCCCGGAGCGTCTGCATTTTTCCCTCACCGAACCGGAACGTGGCCGCCGAGGTGGCGTGCTGCTGGTCATGCCGGCCGTCAATCGCGATGTCGCGATGACCAAGCACATCACCGTGCATCCCGAGAACTGTCGCGTGGGCAAACCGTCGATCATCGGCGAAGTGATGGTGTTCGATCCGCACACGGGCGAGCGCCTCATGTTGCTCGACGGTCCGACCGTCACGGGACGGCGTACGGCCGCCGTCACGCTCTTCGCCGCACGGAAGTTCGCGCCGCGACCGAAGGGGCCGGTGCTGATCGTGGGCGCGGGCGTACAGGCGCGGGCGCACCTCGAGGCGTTTGCCGCCGGCATGGGCACGCGTCACTTCATGATCTTTTCCCGCAGCCCGGAGCGCGCGCATGCGCTTGCCGAGCACGCCGCGGGTCTTGGCGTGGAGGCGACGGTCGTCGATGCGATCGAGCCGGTGCTTAACACCGTGAGCGTCGTGATCGCGGCAACGACCAGCAGCGAGCCGGTACTGCCCGACAGCGATGTGATGCGCTGGCGCGACGATATTTTCGTGGCGGGCGTGGGCGCATTTCGTCCCGATATGCGCGAGTTGCCGCCCCAGCTCTGTCGCGATGCTGCCGTGCGTGGCACGCTCGTGGTCGACACATGGGAGGTCAAGCACGAGGCCGGCGACCTCCTGCATGCCGCGATCGACTGGGGCCGCGCGGCGCCGCTCATGGACGCAATCATCACGCCCGACCGTTTTCGCTCCAGTGGGCCTGTGCTCTTCAAGAGCGTGGGCTACGCGTTGTGGGATCTGGCCGCCGTGCTGTGCGCGCGCGCCAATCTGGAAAAGGACGGCGTGCCCGCTGCCTGACAGGCGCGGCGCAGCGGGTTACCACCGACAGTCGGCCGTCGTGCCCCTTTGTGTGTCGCTGTGTATCGCTGCTTATCGCTGCTTATAGCTGCGTATCGCTGCGCATCAGGCGGGCAGCGCGAACGGTACGCCCGAGCCTGCGCCGGAAAGCCCGGGCGACATCCCGGGCGTGATGACGTGGACCGGCAGTCCCAGCGTCGATTCGATGAGATCCGCGCGCATGACGTCGCGCGGCGCGCCGGTGGCGAGAATGCGTCCGTCGGCAAGCAGGGCCATGCGGTCGGCATGACGCGCCGCGAGGTTGATGTCATGCACGATCGCCATCGCGCCGAATCCCCACGATTTCGCGAGCGATCGCGTGAGCGCGAGCAAGTGGTGCTGATGGGCGAGATCCAGCGCCGCCGTCGGTTCGTCCAGCAGGAGATAGCGAGGCACGCTGGGGGCGACGGCGGCGGCGTCGGGCCACAGTTGCGCGAGCACGCGCGCGAACTGCACACGCGCCCATTCCCCACCTGACAGTGTCATCACGTCGCGCCCGAGCAGTGGCAGGGCGCCCGCGCGCTCCAGCGCGAGCGTGGCGATTTCGACATCGCTTTTCGCGGGTTGTCCGGCGCGCGCTCTCGATCTCGGAAACGGCAAACGCCCCATCGTCACGATCTCCAGTGCGCTGAACGGAAACGACAGCTGTGCCGTTTGCGGCAGAACGGCGCGCAACCGGGCCAGCGCCGCCGCACTGTATTGCGTGAGCGGCGAGCCGTTGAGCGTGACCGCGCCGCTTACCCGCGCGCGGGGCGGCAACGGTTCGCCCGCGAGCGCCTTGAGCAGGGTGCTCTTGCCGGCGCCGTTGCGCCCGAGCAGCACGAGTAGCTCACCCGGTCGGATATCGAGTGACAGGCCGTCGAGAACGGGCGAATCGGTGTGCGCAATCGTCAGGTCGTGGGCACTGAGCATGGCGAAGTCCTGTGTCGTCGGTGCGGCGGCGATTTCGTGGTTCCGTATCGTGCGGACATCACAGTCCGAACTCGCCACGGCGGCGCCATAGCAGCATGAGGAAGAAGGGGGCGCCGAGCAACGCCGTGAGAATGCCCAACGGCAGCTCGGCAGGGGCGACCCACGTGCGTGCGACGAGGTCGGCGACCAGCGTCAGGAAGGCCCCGAAAAGCGCCGCCGCCGGGAGTACCGCGCGCGGATCGGGACCGACAACCAGACGCACGATGTGCGGCGCGATCAGTCCGATGAAGCCGATCATGCCGCTCGAGGCGACCAGCGCTCCCACGCACAACGCGCAGGCCACCATCACGCGACGTTTGACCGACTGGACCGCAACGCCTAGGTGCAGCGCCTCCGCCTCGCCGAGCAGCAAGGCGTTGAGCGAGCGGCACTGCGTGCCGAGCGCAGCGATCCCCAGCGCGACCGGCCACACGATCACTCCCAGCATCGGCCATTGCGCGCCACCCAGACTGCCGAGTGTCCAGAAGGTGAGTGTTCGCAGTTGGGTGTCGTTGGCGAGGTAGGTCAGCAATCCGATGGCCGCACCGGACACCGCGTTGATTGCGATGCCGGCGAGCAGCAGCAGCGGCAGTGCCAGACGTCCTCGCCCCGCGGCAAGCCGGTAGACGAGCGCGGTCACGCCAAGTGCGCCGACGAAGGCGGCCGTGGGTAGCATCCAGAGGCCGAGCGACGCGCCGAGCGCGGCCGGCAACATGGCGCTGCCGAGCACGATGACACCTGCCGCGCCGAGCGCGGCGCCGCTGGCCACACCGATCAGGCCCGGGTCGGCCAGCGGATTTCGAAAGAGCGCCTGCAACGCGGCGCCGGCCGCGCCGAACCCGGCGCCCACCAGCACGCCGAGCACGATGCGTGGCAGACGTATCTGCAACATCACGCTGCGCGCCTGGTCTTGCGCAAAGTCCCCTGTCGCGCCGCGGAACAGCGCCGCCACGGCGTCGCCCGGGGCGATGCGATACGCACCGCCGCACAACGCCGCCAGGACAGCGAGGGCCAGCAGTCCCGACAGCGCCGTCATGACCACCCATCGGGGCGCACGGCGGCGAGTCACGCGGGTCGCGTGGGTCGCGCCGCGAGGGCCACCGCGGTGGCTCGGGGGCGCGACGCCGCCCGGTATGCCCGGCGAGGTGGACGGCGTCGTCTTGGGGATCGAAGGAGCGGCTGACATGGCTTCGTTGGCTGGCGGGTGACGGGATACGGTTGGGATTCGGACGGGACCGGTGTGGTCGGGGGGCATCGGGCGATCCCCTCAGGCCACGCCGGGCGCATTCACACGGCGTGCACGCGTTGCGCGAGATCGGTCACCGCCTGCGGCAGGCGAGGGCCGAAGCCGAGCAGATACAGCGCGTCGAAGCTCACGACACGCTTTGTACGCCCGGCGGGCGTATTGGCGAGGCCGGGCTGTGCCAGCAGCGTCGCGGCCGGATCCGCAGGCGATGGCCCCGTCGTGGTCGTGAGCAACACGTCGGGTCGTGCGGCAACGGCCGCCTCGGCCGTGAGCGGCCGATAGCCGGTGAAACCTTGTAGCGCGTTCTCGGCACCGGCAAACGCGAGCATGGCGTCGGCCGCCGTGTCCTGTCCGGCAACCATGACCTGATTGCCGGTGTGTCCGAGGATGAACAGCACACGTGGTCGCCGCGCAATGCCGTAGCGCTGCTCGATTTGCTCGCGAGCGCGTCGCCAGTTCGACATGAAGTCGCCGGCGACACGATCCCCGGCGTCGGGCACGCGCAGCGCGGCGGCAACGCCGCGAATGTTCTGGTGCACCAGCTCGGCGGTGTAGCCGTGGTTAAAGCGTTTGACGGGCACGCCGGCGGCCGCGATCTGCGACAGCACATTGGGCGGTCCGGCCTCCGCGCCGGCGAGCAGCAGGTCGGGGTGGAGCGAGAGCACGCCCTCGGCGGACAGCGTGCGCAGATAGCCGATCTTGGGCAGCTTCGTGGCGGCTTCGGGATAGAGGCTAGTCAGATCGTTGGCGATCACACGGTCCTGCGCGCCGAGGGCGTAGACGATTTCCGTGAGAGCGCCGCCCGCGACGACGACCCGTTTCGGGCCGGCGGGCGCCGCGCCCGGCGCGCCGGCATGCGCCAGCGACGGCAGCCGGGCGCTCAGGCCAGCCCCCGCCACCAGCGCAACGCCTGCGCCCAGCAGTGCGCGCCGCGACGCGCCATGCGCATCGAGCCGCCCGTTCATGCGCGAGTCTCCGGCTCGGCCTGTGCGGCTTGTGCGACTCGCGCGAGCGTCTCGCGCCAACCGTCGAGTTCCGGTTGTCCGGGCTTGCGCTCGCCGAAGCACATGGCGATGACCATGCCCGAGGCGTCGAGCAGTTCGAGCGACGAGACGATGCCGTCGGATGTCGGCTTGCGCACGATCCACGCGGTGTGGACCAGATCGTCGCGCAGGTGCAGATTGAAGCCCGGATCGAGCACGTTGACCCACGGCCCCATCACGCGAATCGTCTTCACGGGGCCGGTGTGAATCTGGATCATGCCGGCATTGCCGACGAACACCATGATCGGCAGGCCGGTGCCGGCGGCGTCCTCGAGCAGGGCGCGCACCGACGCCGCGCTCACACGGCGGGCGTGCCCCTCGGGGGCGAGGCGCAATGCCTGAGCCCGCGAGACGCCGTGGCGTTTGAGCATGTCGAAGAACTGGTGCGTGTCGGTCATGGCCAGCCAGTCGCGCTGGAAGGCGGCAATATCGATCTGCGCGTCGGGCGTTTCGGGTTTCGGGGTGTCGGCGGCGCTCACGTGCTGGCCCGGTGTCTGATCGCTGGCGCGAAAGCGTGCGACGAGCGCCTCGTAGGCGGCCATGTCACTGTGATCGCGCAGGAACATCTTGTGCACGGCGGTGCCGGTCTTGTCGAAGAATTGCAGCGAGCGTCGCGGGCCCTGTTCCGTGGGCGTCTCGACGGCGTATCCGTATGCCCACTGATGGTAGAAGATGCGCAGATCGAGGTCCTTGCCCAGACCGAGACCGATGGTGCCCTGATGCGAGAGCTTCTCGTACTGGCCGTCCTTTTCGTGCACGGCCGCGGCGTTGCGTGTGAGTGCCATCACGCGGCCCAGCGCGGGCAGCGCTTCGACGATCTCCGGGAATTCGGGGCGCAGGCGTACCACGTGTTCGCCGACGAATGCCGCGACCGTTTCGCCCTCGGACACGCCGAGTGCCGCGGCGGCGTCGCGATCGCGCAGGTTCCGTTCGGTTTTCATGCGTTGAAATTCGCTGCGCAGACGGGCGACGTCGGCGAGCGCGGGAAATGCCGGGTGGGCGGCGGCAGTGGCGTTTTGAGCGTTCAGCATGGCGTTTGCTTGATGGCTTGTTCGCGGGCAGTGGCTGGCAGGCGTCGGGGCGGCCCCGTCTGGCGAAGGCCGGACCGCACCGACGCAGGTTCTGAAGTGAGACGACATTTAGTACTGGAGCTTCAGGCTCACGGCCACGCTGCGGCCGGGCGCCGAATACGCGTCCTTGAGCGTCGAGTTCTCGGCGAGGTTGCGAACGTCCGACCAGTTCCAGTACCGGCGGTCGAACACGTTGTAGACGCCGGCATAGACCGTGGCGTGCTTGTTGATGTGATAGCCACCCGACAGGTCGAGCACGACCGATGACGGAGGTGCCCAGCAGTTCTGGTTCTGCTGCGTGCCCGACGTACAGGTCTTCGCGATCTGGCCTTGCGACTTGGCGGCCTGGAAGAGCAGGTCGGCCTGTGCGAACCACGTGCTGTTCGGCTCGTAGCGCACGCCGAGCACCATCGAGAACGGGTTGACGGTGTTCAGCGGCTGGCTGGCCGATCCGTCGTCTTCGGTCGTGCCGTGCGTGTAGGCCATGGCGGTGCGCAACGTCACCCCTGACTTGAGCGCCCACGTGGCCCGGCCTTCCCACCCCTGAATGCGGGCGCGGCTGAAGTTCACGTACTGATAGATGAGGGGATCGTTCGGTCGACCCGAGCCGCTGATGTTCTGCTGCGATATGAAATTGCGGTAATTGCCCGCGAACACTGCCGTGCTGTACGTGACCGGGCCGAGCGTGGTGGCCAGGCGTCCGCGCAGACCCAGCTCGACCGTGTCGCTGGTTTCGGGCTTGAGGTTCGGGTTCGCGATCGACATGTAGCCGAAGATCGGATTCGAGAAGCCGTTGTTGACCTGATCCGGTGTGGGCGTGCGGAAGCCCCGCGCGTATTGCACGTACGGAATCAGCGAAGGGGCGATTTCGTACATGATCGCCAGGCGCGGCGAGAAGGCCGAATCGTTGGACGAAGTCGGTTGCACGCGCGTGCCTGAGCGCGTTTGCGACACGTACAGCGGGTCGTTCTGCTTGGGCGATAGCCAGTACGCGTCGTATCGGATGCCGGGCGTGACGGTCAGCGAACCATAGCGAATTTCATCCTGGAGATAAGCGCCGAAAAGCGTGTAGTCGGTGTCGGGGAAAGCCTTGTTCGGGAACGATTCGCCCACGCCCGGCACGGTGCCGTTTCGATAGCTGGTGATGTACGCGAGGCTTGCATCGGTGCCATACACGAGCTTGTGGGCGAGCGGGCCGGTCACGAAGTTGCTCTGCGCCTGCAGCGAGCCGCCCACCGTGCGTTCCTTATACGTGTTGTCGCGCGTTCGGTCGCCTGCCGTGCGATTCTCGTAGGAGTACTGACTGTTCTTGGCATCCTGAAAGTAGAGCAGGGCGTGAAGGTTCTGCACATAGGCCCGCGACGCGTCGTTGAAGTCGTAATCGAGGCTGATGCGATTGCGCTCGAGGCGGTCGCTTGTGGTCAGGCCGAGGGTGGTCGGCGGGTTGATCGCCGACAGCACGTTCGAATCCACGCGGCGGCGCACGTTCTCTCCCGTGAGCTTGAACGTCGAGAACGGCGAGGCCTTGAAAACCAGCTTGCCGAGTACCGAGTTGCCGTTGGTGTCCTGGGGATTGGCAGTGGTGCGTGCGGTGCTGGCCGAGTTGTTCGTGCCCTTGCCGTCGAGCTCGTGCCCCTTGTTGCCGTCGACGATCACCATGCCCTGCCATTGCTCGCCGCCCCACGCCGCCTGGGCCGTCGTGCCGAAGCTGCGGTCCATCGAGTTGTAGTACGGGCGCAGCGAGAAGTAGGTCGACTTGCCGAACACGTCGAGCAGGTCTTGCGGGTCCTTGGTGAGGAAGTTGACCACCCCGGTCAGGCCATCGCTGCCGTAGAGCGAGGAGGCCGGGCCGCGCAGGATTTCGATGCGACGCAGCAGGTCCATGCTCAGGTAGTCGCCGCGCCCCGCTTCGAGTGGGCCGAACGCATACGACGAGGGCATGCGGATGCCGTCTTCGAACAGCGCGACGCGGTTGCCTTCGAGGCCACGGATGTTGATGCTGGCGTTGCCGTCGCGGCCCCCGCCGGCGGCTGCGGAGGCGGGGCGATACGGCGCGCGGCGCACCGTCACGCCCGGCTCGTAGCGTAGCGCCTCCTTGATGTCCTGCGCCTGCTGCTCCTCGAGATCCTGATCGGTGATGACCGAAATCGACGCCGGCGTGCGCTCCGCTTCAGTGGGCGTGCGTGTTGCCGTTACGTTGACCTCGCGCAGGTTGGCTTCCGCGAGCTGCAACGATGCCGCGGGCGCCGTCTGGGCGAAGACGGCGGGCCACCAGAACGCGGCGAGCACCGCACCGGCCACCGGGTGAAGGCGCCGACGACCGGCGCGGTTCGGATGGCGTCGCGACGATGGTTCGGCGAAGCCCGGGTTCGCGCCGTGTCCCCGGCGCAAGGTCATGAAAAATGCGCGGCCCCCGCCGCTCGACGACTGCTTCACTGCTGGCTCCCAATGCTAGAAAACCCCGTTTCTGGCTGGCGAGCGCTCGTGGCAGTCTGCGTGCGAACAACGCCGGAATCGACGCTGTGAGACACGCTGGCAGGCGCGGCTGGCGAAATGTTTCGTGCCACCCGGCCGCGGATGTTCGGCCTAGGGACGAAATGCTTTTGATGAAACTCAAATGAGAATCATTTGCATTTTTAACGAAGATGCCCCGTCTCGTCAAGGGCGTTGTCGCACAAAGTCGACAGACGGATGGGATTGGAAAGGCGCGCCGGTCAGATCGGCAGGCTTGTGTCGAACTTGATCTCGCGCAGCACGACGCTCGTTTTCACGTTCGCCACGGCGGGCAGACGGAAGATGTGCTCGTGCAGAAACGCGTCATAGGCCTTGATGTCCGGCGCAACGATCTTGAGGATGTAATCGGCTTCCCCGGTGGTGCTGTAGCACTCCGTGACTTCGGGGCAGGTACGGATTTCCCGCTCGAACTGCTCGGTGCCGCCTTCCGTGTGGCGCGTGAGTTGCACGTGGGCGAGGGCGCATACGTGCAGGCCCAGCTTTTCGCGATCGAGCAGCACCGTGTAGCGCTGGATCACGCCGCTCTGTTCCATGTCCTTGATCCGCCGCCAGCACGGCGTCGCCGACAAGCCAACGTTTTCGGACAGCTCCTGCGCCGAGCGGCGTGAGTCGATCTGCAATAGCCGGAGAATCTGTCGAGCGAAGTTGTCGAGTAATTCCATTTTCCAAATCCGATTTTTTCGAAATGAACGTTTCTTATTGTGCGCCATCAGGAGTGAAATAGTAAAAATCTTTCTCCTGCCTCCCCATACACTGCTTGCATAACCGACGCGGCCGGGTGCGATGCGCACGCGGTGGGTCGAGATCAACAGAACATATGCCCCCGAAGTCCGGCCATTGCCCTCGTCTGTCCTGACCTGGTGCGCGCCGCGGGGATCAGGAGATACACGATGAACGCCCCCATGCGCGCCACATTGGCGACGCCCACGGCCAACCCCCTGGCCCATCCCGATTACCAGCTCTCCGACGCCCTCACGGCGCGTCGCGGGCAGATTTTCCTGACCGGCACGCAGGCGCTCGTGCGCATCCTGCTCATGCAACGCCAGCTCGACGCGGAGCGCGGCCTGAATACGGCGGGGTTCATCAGCGGCTATCGTGGCTCGCCGCTCGGCGGCGTGGACCAGCAACTGTGGAAGGCGAAGAAGCTGCTCGATGCGGCGAACGTCAAATTCCTGCCGGCCATCAACGAGGAACTCGGTGGCACCGCCGTCATGGGCACGCAGCGCGTGGAAGCCGATCCGGAACGCACGGTCGAAGGCGTGTTCGGCATGTGGTACGGCAAGGGCCCGGGCGTCGATCGCGCGGGCGACGCGCTCAAGCACGGCAATGCGTATGGCGCGTCGCGTCATGGCGGCGTGCTCGTGGTCGCGGGGGACGATCATGGGTGCGTGTCGTCGTCGATGCCGCACCAGAGCGACTTCACGATGATGTCGTGGAGCATGCCCGTGCTGAACCCGGCGGACATCGGCGAGCTCGTCGAATTCGGACTGTACGGTTACGCGCTGTCGCGTTTTTCCGGCGCGTGGGCGGGTCTGAAGGCCATCTCCGAGACGGTCGAGTCGCGAGGCACCGTCGATCTCGACAAGATTCGCACCGATTGGGCCGAGCCGCAGGACTACGTGGCGCCCGCGGGCGGGCTGCACAATCGTTGGCCCGACTTGCCGAGTCTGGCGCTCGAGGCGCGTCTTGCCGACAAGCTCGACGCCGTGCGAGCTTTCTCGCGCGTGAACAGCATCGACAAGTGGATCGCGCCGGCGCCGCATGCCGATATCGGCATCGTGACGTGCGGCAAGGCGCACCTCGACCTGATGGAGACGCTGCGCCGCCTCGACATCACCGTGAGCGATCTCGAAGCCGCCGGGGTGCGCATCTATAAGGTGGGCTTGTCGTTCCCGCTGGACATGTCGCGTCTGGACGCGTTCGTCTCCGGTCTCAGGGAAATCCTCGTGATCGAGGAGAAGGGCCCGGTCGTCGAGCAGCAGATCAAGCAGTACCTCTACAACCGCACGGCGGGCACACGCCCGATCGTGCTCGGCAAGACCGACGCCGATGGCCGTGCGTTGCTCTCGGCGCTTGGCGAGCTGCGTCCGTCGCGTGTGCTGCCGGTGTTCGCCGAGTGGCTCGCGAAGCATCGACCGACGCTCGATCGCCGCGAGCGCGTGGTCGATCTGGTGGCGCACGAGATCCTGTCGAACGCGGCCGACGGCGTGCGCCGCGTGCCGTACTTCTGTTCGGGGTGCCCGCACAACACGTCGACGAAGGTGCCGGAAGGCTCCATTGCGCAGGCGGGCATCGGCTGTCACTTCATGGCGTCGTGGATGGATCGCGACACGACCGGCCTGATCCAGATGGGCGGCGAGGGCGTGGACTGGGCGGCCCACTCGCACTTCACGAAGCGGCCGCATGTGTTCCAGAACCTGGGCGACGGCACGTACTTCCATTCGGGGCTGCTCGCGATTCGTCAGGCCGTGGCATCGAAGGCGAACATCACCTACAAGATTCTCTACAACGATGCCGTGGCCATGACCGGTGGCCAGCCGGTCGACGGTTCGATCTCGGTGCCGCAGATTGCGCGTCAGGTCGAAGCGGAGGGCATCGCGAAACTCGTGGTGGTGAGCGACGAGCCGGAGAAATACATCGGCCACGAAGGCCAGTTCCCCAAGGGCACCACGTTCCATCACCGCAGCGAACTCGACGCGGTGCAGCGCGAGCTGCGCGAAATCCCGGGCGCGACCGTGCTCATCTACGATCAGACGTGCGCGGCCGAGAAGCGTCGTCGTCGCAAGAAAAACGAATTTCCGAATCCGGACCGGCGTCTGTTCATCAACGAAGCCGTTTGCGAAGGTTGTGGCGATTGTGGCGTGGCGTCGAACTGTCTGTCGGTGGAGCCGGTCGAGACCGCGCTCGGACGCAAGCGTCGCATCGATCAGTCGTCGTGCAACAAGGACTTTTCGTGTGTGAATGGCTTTTGCCCGAGCTTCGTGTCGGTCAAGGGCGCGCAATTGAAGAAGGCGCTCGCCGCCGCGTTCGATCAGGCGGCATTCGAGCATCGTCTGAATGCGCTGCCGCAGCCGGCGGCACTTGCCGGTGATGCGCCTTTCGACATCATGGTCACGGGCGTGGGCGGCACGGGTGTGGTGACGATCGGCGCGCTCATCACGATGGCTGCGCATCTGGAGGGAAAGAGCGCCTCGGTGCTCGACTTCATGGGTTTCGCCCAGAAGGGTGGTGCGGTGCTGTCGTTCGTGCGGTTCGCGAACACGCCGCAAGCGCTCAATCAGGTGCGCATCGACACGCAGCAGGCCGACGTGCTGCTCGCGTGCGACATGGTGGTGGGCGCCAGTGCCGACGCGTTGCAGACCGTGCGCCGCGACCGTACGCGCGTGGTGGTCAACACGCATGCGATCCCGAACGCGACGTTCGTGCAGAACCCTGACGCCAGCCTGCACGCGGATGCCCTGCTCGCGAAAATGCGTCATGCGGCCGGCAACGGCAAGCTCGACACCTGCGACGCACAGGCGCTCGCGCAGCGCTTCCTGGGCGACACGATGGGCTCGAACATCATCATGCTCGGCTACGCGTGGCAACTGGGGCTGGTGCCGGTGTCGCTGCACGCGCTGCAACGCGCCATCGAACTGAACAACGTGGCGGTGCCGATGAACCAGCTGGCGTTGGCGATCGGGCGGCTGGCCGCTGGCGATCCGTCCGCACTGACCGAGACCACGGCCAAGGCGGCGCATGCGCCGATGCATGCGCCGGTCGCGGACGACATGACGTTCGATGCGCTCGTCGCGCATCGCGTGGAACTGCTCACGCAGTACCAGAGCGCCGCGTATGCCGCGCAATTCACCGCGTTCGTGAAGCAGGTGGTCGATGCGGAAACGCGTGTGGCCGGTGCACCGGGCCGCCTGTCGCGCGCCGTCGCGCAGCAGCTCTCGCGTTTGATGGCTTACAAGGACGAGTACGAAGTGGCGCGCCTGTATGCGCAGAGCGCCTTCGCCGATGCGCTGGGCGAGGCGTTCGAAGGCAAGCCGGGGCGCGATTTCCGTCTCGAGTTCCACATGGCACCGCCGCTCATCGCGCGCGGCAAGGACGGTGCGGTGCCAAAGAAGGTGACGATCGGGCCGTGGCTGTGGCCGGTGTTGCGTGGCATGGCGAAGTTGCGCGGCTTGCGCGGTGGGGCGCTCGATGTGTTCGGCTATACGCTGGAGCGTCGCATGGAGCGCCAGTTGATCGCCGACTACCGCACCACGATCGAACGCGCGTTGGCGGGGCTGACGGCTGACACGCTGGCGGATGCCGTGGCGCTTGCCGAAGTCCCCGCAAAGATTCGCGGTTACGGCCATGTGAAGCTGGCGAATCTGGCGATGGCCAAGCGCGTCGAGGCGACGATCGCCGCCCGTCTGGGCGTGACGCCGGCGACCGGCGACGCGGTCGAGCAGGCCCTCGCGCATGCCCGTCATACCGGAAAGTCGCTCAAGGGTATTCCGGTGGTGACGGCGCGCTAAGCGTATTCATCCGCGCTGAACCGGTGCATGAAACGGGGGCTTCGGCCCCCGTTTTTCATGGTTCTGCCGGAGGCACCGCCGTGTTCGGCGCGAGGGTTTCTGCACCATCACGCGGCCGACGCGATAACATTCGGGAGTTAAGGTTGATGCATCCGGGCGAACCGGATGTCCCATGGCACGGCTTCGGTAACATGCCGCCCACCGCCACAGGACTTCGCGTATTGCCATAAGCGCTTGATTACGGAGAGGAAAATGAGTGTTTCGAAGGCACCTGCGGATCGCAAGGTGATCCTCACGGGCGACCGCCCGACGGGGCCGCTGCATCTGGGTCACTACGTCGGCAGTCTGAAGAACCGCGTGGCCTATCAGAACGAGTACAAGCAGTTCGTGCTGGTGGCCGACGCACAGGCGCTCACCGACAACACGGACGATCGCGGCAAGGTGCACCGCAACGTCTCGGAAGTCGCGCTCGACTATCTGGCCGTCGGCATCGATCCCGACGTGACGACCATCTGCGTGCAGACCTGGCTGCCCGAGCTGACCGAACTCACCTTCTACTACCTGAACCTCGTGACGGTCGCGCGGCTCGAGCGCAACCCCACGGTCAAGCAGGAGATCGTGCTGCGCAACTTCGAGCGGGATATTCCCGCGGGCTTCCTCACCTATCCGGTGAGCCAGGCGGCGGATATCACGGCGTTTCGCGCCACGCTCGTGCCGGTGGGCGAGGATCAGTTGCCGATGATCGAGCAGACCAACGAAATCGTGCGTCGCCTGAACCGTCTGGCCGATCGCGAGATCCTCGTCGAAACCAAGGCCCTCGTGCCGCCCATCGGACGCCTGCCCGGCATCGACGGCAAGGCCAAGATGAGCAAGTCGCTCGGCAACGTGATCAACATTTCGTCGACGCCCGACGAAATTCGCGCCGCCGTGAAGAAGTGCTACACCGATCCGCTGCACCTGAAGGTGGAAGACCCCGGTCACCTCGAAGGCAACGTGGCATTCGCCTATCTCGATGCCTTCGACGAAGACAAGGAAGGCCTGCAAGCGCTCAAGGATCACTACGTGCGCGGCGGTCTGGCCGACTCGAAGGTGAAGGCGCGCCTGGAAGAGCGCCTGCAGGAGTTGCTGCGCCCGATGCGCGAGCGCCGCGAGCAGTTCGCCAGGAACCCGGACTACGTGTGGGACATGCTGCGCGCAGGCACGGAGCGCGCGCGCGAAACCGTCTCGCAGACGCTCGACGATGTGCGCTCCGTCTTCGTCACGCCGGGTTGGAAGAAGTAATGCTCAGGATGGCATAGTAAATATCGCCGGCAACGCTTCCGGCGAGGCTGACGATGAAAAGAGGGCAGGTCGTGATTTCACGGGCTGCCCTTTTTGCATGGGGCGCGACGTGACGAGGCCCGGCCGTGCTTCACTGCGCGGAAGGAGGCACTGGGCCAGCCTCGGTCCGGACATCGGTGTCGGTGCCGTTGGCGCTATCCGAATCGTCGTCGGAGTCACTTGCCGTGTCGCTGTCGGTATCCGTGTCGAGATCCAGTCCGGCGAAGGCGCGCCGAATCTGCTCGTTCGTCGGCAGGAGCGAGAACGCGTAATTGTTCAGTTGCTTGCACTCGGCCAGCGATGCCTGGAATCGCGCCTCCTGTTCCGGGCTCAGCGTTACGCCGCTGCGGGCCATGTCTTCCCTTTGGGCCGTGAGCGACGCGATCTTCTGGAGAATGACCTCCTGGTTCTCTCGGAAGCGGTTCAACTGCACACGGCATTGCATGATGTCGTCGGTCAGGCGCATGGCGCTGGCGAGCTGGTGACAACTTTGCGCCGCGCCGGACGGGGCGGGAGGTGGTTGCGGCGGCGGCAGGGCGTCGTTGATGTTGGGCATGGATAATCTCTCCGGTAAAGGGGAACGGACTCGTACATCATTTGCCTCGTCTGGGCGTCGTGCTCCCCAGCGCGCCGCCCAGATGGTCCAACTGCTCGACAACCCGCGTCTGCGTGCTCGACGCGGTCGTGATGTCGTCGTTGAAATGTACGGCCACGCGTCGTGCGGTGCCTTGCTCGTGATTCAGGTCGTACCGTCGGTGCGTTTCGATTTCGCGATGGATGTCGCGATGCAGGTGCTCGACCGTCTTGATGCATTCGGCCAACTCACTCCAGCCGGGATTGCGGGTGTAACCCACGATGCTGAAGATGCCGTTGCCGGTCGCCATCAAACCAGTGGCGGTCGCGCCGATCTTCAATCCGAGGCCTAGCCCAACCAGCGCGGGCAGCATTGGCGGCAGGAACATCGAGGCGATGCCCAGCGACGCCGTCACCAGCGCGAGGCCGAGCAGGATCGCAATCTTTGTTTTCCAGCGTCGCCGCTCCGGCGGAATTGCGGCCTCGGCCTTGGCGAGGAAGTTCTCGATGTGCGGCTCGGCCACGCGCAGAACCAGTCCGGCCGCGTCGAACGCCGCCGCGAGCTGGGCCCTTGCCCGTTTCGATGCCTTGCCGCGCGTACTGCCCCGAAGGGTGCGGCTTTGGACGTCGAGGCGACGCAACGCGCGCGCGGTCAGGCGGATCTGTGCCACCGCCCGGTCGAGTTCCGTGAGCACGCTCAGGGCGGCCTTTGCGTTGGGCGTCAGGGTGGCGTGATCGGTCGCGTGACGCTGGCCGCCCACCGAGCGCCACGACCCCCATGGGGCCTGCCGCGATCGATAAATACGGGCGATCGCTGTCTCGAAGCGAAGCATCAGGCGATCGATGCTGTCGGGGCCGTCGACCTGATGCGACTTCACGCTCGCGATCAATTCGCTGAGTTCGCCGAAGGCTTCCGGCAGCGGTGCGACCGCCAGATCGCAACGCAACTCCCTTGCCATGGCCGCCCAATCGTTGCCGATCTCGCGCAGGCCGCTCGTGATGGAGGCGCGCAACGTCTCCATGGTTTCGGGGTCCCGCGGCAGCGGCGTGTCCGGACTTCGCTGCCGCACGCTCACGCCCTGCCAGTCGTTGCGAGCCGGCGCGGCCGAGGCGTCCTTGAACCAGCCGTTGTCAACGACCGGAGGCATGCAGGGAAATTCGAGAGGCAACAGAACATTCGTCATGATCGGGGGCTCACGTTGTTCTTGTGATGCCAGACTAGGTCGCGATCCGTCGGGTCTCTTTCATTTTTCGCGCACCGCCGCGCGGTTGAGTCACAAAAAAAAACGCCGCGATGTTTTCACATCGCGGCGCTACGTCTTTCGCTTGTCGTGCTGTGTCGTCGCGGGGGTTCGAGACGCCCGTCGCCGAACGTCGCCCGAACGATTACTGCGGCTGCTTGGCGATCTTCCCGTCCTTGAACACCCAGCGAATGCCTTCGCCCTGGCCCGTGAGCACGTCGATCGATTCGAGCGGATTCCCATCCACGACCAGCACGTCGGCCAGCGCGCCGGCGGCGATCACGCCCAGTTCGCCCACGCGATTGAGAATCTCCGCGCCGATGACCGTGGCCGAGCGCAGCGTGTCGGCCGTACCGAGCACGTCGGCGCGAATCGTGAGCTCGTCGGACTGGTACTTGTGCATGTCGCCCAGCAGGTCCGAGCCAAAGCCCATCTTCACGCCCGCGTCGCGATAGATCGTGAGCGATTCGCGTCCGGCGCGTTGCACGCTTTCCACTTTCGCCACCGACTCCGGCGGCAGGCCCAGCGAGGCGCCGTCCTTGGCGAGCGCGTCGTAGGTCACGAGTGTGGGCACGACATACGCGCCCTTCTCGGCCATGAGCTGCGCGGTTTGCGCGTCGCACAGATTGCCATGCTCGATGGTGCGCACACCGCAGCGCACCGCGCGTGCGATCGCCTTCGGCGTGTACGCGTGGGCCATCACATAGGTCTGCGCGGCTTCCGCTTCGGCCACGGCCGCGCGGATCTCGTCTTCCGAATATTGCGTGTTGGCGATCGGATCGACCGGCGATGCCACGCCGCCCGAGGCCATCAGCTTGATCTGCGTCGCACCCTTCTGGATCTCTTCGCGCACGGCCAGGCGGATCGGATCGACGCCGTCGACCACGCGCCCGATCGCGCCCGCGCGAAACGCGCACGAGCACGGCTCGAGCGTGTCGCTGCGCGGACGGAAGTCGCCGTGTCCGCCCGTCTGCGACAGCGCCTTGCCCGACGGGAAGATGCGCGGACCCGGAATCACGCCCTGCTCGATCGCCTGCTGCAACGCCCAGTCGGCGCCGCCCGCGTCGCGCACGGTCGTGAAGCCGCGGTTGAGCATGCCCTGCATGATCGGCAGCGACTTGAGCACCGTCAGCACGTTCGGCTGGCTGGCATTGGTGCCGAGATTCGGGTGCGAGGCGAGCACGTGCACGTGGCAGTCGATCATGCCGGGCATGACGGTCTTGCCGGTGACGTCGATCACCGTCGCACCGGGAATGTCGAGCGGCGTGGCGCTGACCGCGGTAATGCGCGCGCCTTCGATGGCGACGTCGTGACGTTCGAGCAGACGGCCGGCAGCCGCATCGAGCACATTGCCGCCGCGAAGCAGGGTAATGGACATGGTGGGGTTCCTTGATGAAATGCAAAAAGGCGCGCCATTCGATGTGGCGCGCCTTTGGGGGGAAGACTCAGGCCTTGTTGACCTTGGGCAGGGGCTTCACGAAGCGCGTGCCGATCAGGCTGATGGCGGCCGCGACGATCACGTAGATCGCCGGGGCCATGTTGCTGCCCGTGCGGGCGATCAGCCAGGTGATGATCAGGGCGGCGAACCCGCCGAAGATCGTCACCGCGAAGTTGTAGGCGACCGACAGGCCAGTCGACAGCACCTTGGCCGGGAACAGCTCGGCGAATGCCGCGAGAATCGGACCGGTGTAGCAAGCGATGAGCAGGCCGAACACGATCTGGAACGCGAGCAGCGAGTGCAGGCCCGGCGCCACGTTCAGGTAAGTGAACATCGGCCATGCAAGCAGCAGGATCAGCAGTGCCGAACCCGACAGGAACGGGCGACGGCCGAAACGGTCCGCCAGGCGGCCCACGACCGGTGCGAACACCAGGATCATCGCGCCACCGACCATGCCGGCGGTGAAGCCGTACGACGCGGGCAGATGCAGCACGCGCTGGGCATACGTCGGCATGTAGAACAGCAGCACGTAGGTGCAGATCGTCCACAGCACGACCATGGAGAAGCTGGCGAGCGTTTCGCGCGGATATTGCGAGAAGACGTCGCGCAGCGGCGTGTCGGACTTCTCGGCGTGCTGGAACGTGGGCGTCTCGTCGATCTTGTTACGGATGTAGAAGCCGACCGGGCCGATCAGCATGCCGACGATGAACGGCACGCGCCAGCCCCACGACTCGAGCGACGCCTTGTCGAGCTCGGTCGTCACGAACGTGCCCACCGCGGCACCGAGCAGCACGGCGAAGCCGATGCTCGACTGAATCCACGCCGAATAATAGGCGCGCTGGTTGGGCGGTGCGTATTCGGTCAGGAAGGCCGTTGCGCCGCCCATCTCGCCGCCGGCCGAGAAGCCTTGCAGCAGACGAGCCAGCACGATGATGAGCGGGGCAGCCAGACCGATCTGGTCGTAGGTCGGTGCCAGACCGATCATCGCGGTGCCGGCGGCCATGAGCAGAATGGTGAGCGAGAGTGCGGCCTTGCGACCCACGCGGTCGGAATAGATCCCGAGCACGATGCCGCCGACCGGACGCATGAAGAAGCCCACGCCGAACGTCGCCACGGCGAGCAGGAACGACGACAGATCGTCGCCGGTGGGGAAGAACTGCTTCGCGATGATGGCCGCGAAGAAGCTGTAAACGGTGAAGTCGAACCACTCCAGACCGTTGCCGATCACCGTCGCCACGATCGCGTGACGGCGCTGGCGGGCCAGGTTGTCTTGAGGCACTGCGTAGGTCGCCTGCATCTGGGTCTCCCGGGGGATGGATGGCGTCCGTCGCGTGCTTTGCAATCACGTCATGCCGGTAATACGCCTGCTTTTGTCGAATCATGTGCGCTCGCGGGGCGAAGGCACATGCGCGGATACATCACACAAAGTAGTGCAGACAAAATGTCAGGCCAAACGATAATTCCGCATGTTGCCATGCGTACAGCGCATGGCAACTTTCTCTCGAGGGCGCCAACGCTATGCTGGGAAACGAGTCTCGGCGTAAATCCAGTTTCGAAAAATACGCGCTGCGGCATGCTCGTGGCGATCGGCAGGCCACACCAGATAGTATCCGCCGCCCAGGCTCGCGGTGGCGTCGCAGGCGGGCACGAGCAGCCCGGCGTCGAGGCAGGGATCGATCATGTGCCGCCAGCCCATGACCAGTCCGCCGCCTTCGATGGCCATCTGCACGAGCAACGGGTAGTAATTGGCGCTCACCATGCGAGGGAATTTCGGCACGCTCACGCCCTGCAGCTCGAACCAGTCGGGCCACGACATCCATTTGCGCTGACCGTCCTCGATGAACAGGAGCGTCTCGTTGACGAGATCGGCCGGCGCGAGCTTGCGTCCGTCGAGATACGCGGGGGAGCACACCGGAAAGACTTCCTCGTCGAACAGCCGTCGCCCGGCGAAATCGGGCGGCAGATCGTTGCGAACGTAATACACGCCCAGGTCGAATTCCGACGCGGCCAGCGTCGTAAGGCCGTCTTTGACGATCACCCGGATCTTGACGTCGGGGTGCGCCGCGCGAAAGCGCATGAGCTGCGGCGTCATCCACAGCACGGCCACGCCGGACGAGCATGCCACCGTGAGTTCGAGGTCGCCGCGCCGCTTCATCAGGTCGGCCGTCGCTTCGGCGCACTCGCCGAGCAGACGCTGGATCTGCTCGGCGTAGCGTTGACCGGCGACCGTGAGACGAAGCGTGCGGTGTTCGCGCGTGAAGAGCGCGCGCCCGAGAAACTCTTCGAGCTGCGCGATCTGTCGGCTCACGGCGCTTTGCGTGAGATTGAGTTCCGCTGCCGCCCGGGTGAAGCTCGCGTGCCGGACGGCGGCGTCGAACGCGATCAGACAATGCAGCGGCGGCAGCGGAGAGATAGGCATGCGCGGTGAACGAAGGGGGCGATCAGCGCTTGCCGACCATCTGCTCGGGGCGCACCCAGGCGTCGAACTGCTCTGCCGTCACATGACCCAGCGCCAGCGCGGCGGCCTTGAGCGTGGTGCCTTCCTTGTGCGCCTTCTTCGCGATTTGCGCGGCCTTGTCGTAACCGATGTGCGGATTGAGCGCGGTCACGAGCATGAGCGATTCCTCGAGCAGCGAGCCGATGCGCGCGCGGTTCGGCTCGATGCCGATCGCGCAGTTGTCGTTGAAGCTGACCGCGCCGTCGGCGAGCACACGCACGCTTTGCAGGAAGTTGTGGATGAGCATCGGCTTGAACACGTTGAGCTCGAAGTTGCCCATCGAGCCGCCGACGTTGATGGCCACGTCGTTGCCCAGCACCTGGCAGCAAAGCATCGTCATGGCTTCGCACTGGGTCGGGTTCACCTTGCCCGGCATGATCGAGCTGCCCGGCTCATTCTCCGGAATCTGCAACTCGCCAATGCCGCAGCGCGGGCCGCTGGCGAGCCAGCGCACGTCGTTGGCGATCTTCATCAGGCTCGCGGCGAGGGTCTTGAGCGTGCCGTGCGCGTGGACGATGGCGTCGTTCGCGGCAAGCGCCTCGAACTTGTTCGGCGCGGTGACGAACGGCAGTCCGGTGTCGCGCGCGAGCGTGGCGGCCACCTGCTTCGCGAAGTCCGGATGGGCGTTCAGGCCCGTGCCCACGGCGGTACCGCCCAGCGCGAGCTCGGCCACGTGGGGCAGGGCGTCGTCGACATGCTTCAGGCCGTGGTCGATCTGCGCGACCCAGCCCGAGATCTCCTGGCCGAGCGTGAGCGGCGTGGCGTCCTGCAGGTGGGTGCGGCCGATCTTGACGATGTCGTCGTAGGCGCGGGCCTTGGCCGCGAGCGTGTCGCGCAGTTGGCCCACGCTGGGCTTGAGATGGTTGACGAGGGCGTCGAGCGCGGCCACGCTCATGGCCGTGGGGAATACGTCGTTGGACGACTGGCCCTTGTTCACGTCGTCGTTGGGATGCACGAGACGTTCCTCGCCACGCACGCCGCCGAGCAGTTCGCTGGCGCGATTGGCGAGGACTTCGTTCATGTTCATGTTCGACTGTGTGCCCGAGCCGGTCTGCCACACGGCCAGCGGGAATTCGTCGTCGTGCCGGCCGGCGATCACCTCGTCGGCGGCCTGGATGATGGCGTCGGCCTTCTTGGCGTCGAGCACGCCGAGGCCCTTGTTCACCTCGGCGGCCGCGCGCTTGACCCGGGCGAGCGCGCGCACCAGCTCGCGCGGCATCTTCTCGGTGGAAATCTTGAAGTTCTGCAGCGAGCGCTGCGTCTGGGCGCCCCACAGGTGGTCGGCGGGTACAGCAATTTCGCCGAAGGTATCGCGTTCCATTCTCACAGACATGATCGACTCCTCGAAGACAGACTTGAATTCTAGAGCGTTGGGCGGGATATGGCTTGGCAGGCCGGCAAGGCGTGCCACGTCACGGGAATGATTTGCGGGGAACGTCGGCCGCTTAGCGTCGTTCGGGGCGGCGGCGAGCCGGGGGCCGTGGGCGAGGACCTGAGCCGCCTGGATTATGCGCCTGATTCGCGGCGCAGGGACGCCTCGATGATGTCCGGAAAGTGCGTGCCGCGGAGGGTCGGCGCATATCCCCGGTGAATGGCATCGCGCACGGGGCTTTCCGGCTCCCGGCATTCCGGGAGCCTTGTCACGCCCAGACGGCGGTAATCAGTTGCAGCGCGGCCGCGATGGCAGGTTCGTCGCGTCGCGTGGCGAGCGTGACGAACGTCAGCTCCGTGGGCACGCTCACGCCGTCGGCGATCACCAGACCATGGGCCTGCGCTTCGCGCAGCGCGATCGAGTCGCGCACCAGCGACAGGCCGACACCGGACTTCACCAGGTCGAGCATCGACGGCTCCTGATCGACTTCCGCCACCTTCACGGGCGATACGTCCAGGGCGCCGAATACCGCCGAGAGCAGGCGATGGTGGGCCGATTCGGGTGGTGTCCAGATCCACGGCAGTGCCGCGAGTTCGCGCCAGCCGCGACGCGCCACCCGCTCGCGCCAACCCGCGGGCGCGACCACCTGATACGCGAACGGCGTGAGCGTGATGGCATGGAAGCGCTCGGGATCGGGGCGCCCGAGGTAGAAGCCGACGTCCAGTTCGCCGCGCCCGAGTTGCTGGAGCACCGAACCCGACATGCCCTGGCGCAAAGCCGTTTCGATCTGGGGATACGATTCCACGAGGCGCTTCAGAAACGCGCCGAGGCGGGTGAATTCCGGGTCGAGAATGGTGCCGATGCGCAGGCGCCCCCGCACGGTGTCGCGCAGCGCGCCCGCGGCCTGCTGGAAGTCGGCAAGCGCCGCGAGCATGCGCTCGGCCAGCGGCAGCAGTGCCTGTGCGTCGCGGGTGAGGGCCAGACCGTGCGCCGTGCGGGTGAAGAGCGTGAGCCGAAGCGCCTCCTGCAGCGCCTTGACCTGAAGGCTGACGGCAGGCTGCGTCAGATGCAGACGCTGTGCCGCGCGGGTGAGGTTGCCCTCGCGGGCAATGGCAACGAAGGCGCGGAGGTGGGCGAGTTCCATGGGCGGAGGGCGTCCCGCAGAACGCCATTCGGAGGCAACATAAGGGAATCTTATATTGCTTTTGATAATTTCTCATTGGATCGCGTGAATCGGCGGCAGTACGCTTGGCCTATCGTGGCGTATGCCGTGGGGCACGCGTCTGGCTAATCGAATGGGCGAGCGCAGGAAGTTCGCCGAATTCCGAGGGAAACGAACATGAGCAACGCTGATATTCCGACGGTGCAGCACTTCATTGGCGGCCGGCGCGTGGCCGGCGACGGCGCGCGTTTTGCCGACGTCTTCAATCCGGCCGAAGGGCGCGTGAGTGCGCGCGTGGCGCTGGCCGGCGTGGGCGACGTGGACGCCGCGGTCGCTGCCGCCAGGGCCGCGTTGCCTGCGTGGTCGGAGACGGCGCCGCTCAAGCGCGCGCGGGTGCTCTTCAAGTTCAAGGCGCTGCTCGACGAGCATCAGGACGAACTGGCACGCATCATCACGCGCGAACACGGCAAGGTGTTCTCCGATGCGCGCGGCGAAGTCACGCGCGGCATCGAGGTGGTCGAGTATGCGTGCGGGGCGCCGAGCCTGCTCATGGGCAAGCACAGCGACAACATCGGCGGAGGCATCGACAACTGGCATTTGCGACAGCCGGTCGGGGTGTGTGCGGGGATCACGCCGTTCAACTTCCCGGCGATGGTGCCGATGTGGATGTTTCCGATCGCGCTCGCGTGCGGCAACACGTTCGTGCTCAAGCCGTCCGAGCGCGATCCTTCTGCCAGTCTGCTGATCGCCGATCTGCTGCGCGAAGCCGGGCTGCCCGATGGGGTGTTCAACGTCGTGCAGGGCGACAAGGTGGCGGTCGATGCGCTCATCGCGCACCCGGATGTGGAAGCGCTGTCGTTCGTCGGCTCCACGCCGATTGCCGAGTACATCTACAGCGAAGGCACGCGTCGCGGCAAGCGGGTGCAGGCGTTGGGCGGAGCGAAGAATCATCTCGTGGTCATGCCCGACGCCGATCTGGATCAGGCGGTCGATGCGCTGATCGGTGCGGCCTACGGATCGGCCGGCGAGCGTTGCATGGCGATCTCGGTCGCGGTGGCGGTGGGTCAGGTCGCGGATCGTCTCGTCGACGCGCTGGTGCCGCGCGTGAAGGCGCTGCGCGTTGGGCCGGGCGTGGACGATGCGTCCGAAATGGGGCCGGTCGTCACCGGGGTCCACAAGGCGAAGATCGAGGGCTACATCGCCGATGGCGTGAGCGCGGGCGCCACGCTGCTGGTCGACGGGCGAGGGTTGACGGTGCCGGGGCACGAACAGGGATTCTTCCTCGGCGGGACGCTCTTCGATCACGTCACGCCCGAGATGACGATCTATCGCGAGGAGATTTTCGGTCCAGTGCTGGCGGTGGTGCGCGTGCCGGATCTGGCGGCTGCCATTGCGCTGGTCAATGCGCACGAGTTCGGCAACGGCGTCTCGTGTTTCACCAGCGACGGTGGCGTGGCGCGCGCGTTCTCGCGTCAGGTGAAGGTTGGCATGGTGGGCATCAACGTGCCGATTCCGGTGCCGATGGCCTGGCAGTCGTTTGGCGGATGGAAGCGTTCGCTGTTCGGGGACCACCACGCTTATGGAGAAGAGGGCATTCGTTTCTACACGCGCTTCAAGAGTGTGATGCAGCGTTGGCCCGACAGCATCGGCAAGGGCGCGGAATTCACCATGCCCGTGGCGAAGTAGGGAGGCGGGGTAACGCCGGACCGACGCTTCGACGCTTCGATGCGAACAGAACGACAAAAGTGAACCTGGTGCGGGTGGCGGCAGTCCACCTCACTCGGGTGCCGCACCAGTGCCGGCACCGCACCCTGGCGAGTGCCGCGCCATCGACGGAGACATGCGGGAATGAGCAAGCAGGCCCCGAAGCAGGAAAGCTTCGATTACATCATCGTGGGCGCCGGATCGGCCGGTTGTGTGTTGGCCAATCGTCTCACGCAGGACCCCGACGTCAACGTGCTGGTGCTCGAGGCCGGCGGCAAGGACGACTATCACTGGATTCACATCCCCGTCGGTTATCTCTACTGCATCGGCAACCCGCGCACCGACTGGCTGTATCGCACGCAGGCCGAAGACGGGCTCAACGGCCGCACGCTCGCGTATCCGCGAGGGCGGGTGCTGGGCGGCAGCTCGTCGATCAACGGCATGATCTACATGCGCGGGCAGCGCGAAGACTATGACGTGTGGGCCGATGCCACCGGCGACGACGGCTGGCGCTGGGACAATGTGCTGCCGCTGTTCAGGCGCAGCGAAGATCACTACAAGGGCGGCACAGAGTTTCACGGCAGCGGTGGCGAGTGGCGTGTCGAGAAGCAACGGCTGTCGTGGCGCGTGCTCGATTCGTTCGCCGACGCTGCCGAGCAGATCGGCATTCCGAAGACGGACGACTTCAACCGGGGTGACAACTTCGGCATTGGCTACTTCGAGGTGAATCAGCGACGCGGCGTGCGCTGGAGTGCCGCGAAGGGCTTTCTGCGCCCGGCCATGCAGCGCCCGAATCTCACCGTGATGACCGGGGCGAGCGTGAGTCGACTGCTGTTCGAGGGCACGCGTTGCACCGGAGTGGCGTATCGCGGCGGCAATGAGGATTTCACGGCGCTCGCGCGCGCCGAAGTGATTCTGGCGGCGGGGGCGGTGAATTCTCCGCATCTGCTGGAAGTGTCGGGCATTGGCGACGGGGAGCGTTTGCGCGGATTCGGCATCGACGTGGTCTCGCATCTGCCCGGCGTGGGCGAGAACCTGCAGGATCATCTGCAGTTGCGCACGGTGTACAAGTTGCGCGGCGTGACCACGCTCAACCTCACGGCCAACAGTCTTTTCGGCAAGTTGAAGATCGGCATGCAGTACGTGTTCGCGCAGCGTGGTCCGATGAGCATGGCGCCGTCGCAGATGGGGGCGTTCGCGCGCAGTCGTGAGGACGTGACGCGTCCCGACCTCGAATATCACGTGCAACCGCTGTCGCTGGACAAGTTCGGCGATCCGCTGCACACGTTCAACGCGTTCACGGCATCGGTGTGCAATCTTCGTCCGACGTCGCGCGGGCATGTGCATCTCGCTTCGCCGGATGCGCGCGTCGCGCCGAGCATCGCGCCGCGATATCTGTCGACCGATGCGGATCTGCGCGTGGCGGCAGACGCGATCAAGCTCACGCGTCGCATCGTGGGCGCGCCGGCTTTCGCGCGCTACGAACCGCGCGAGTATCTGCCGGGACCGTCGTTCCAGAGCGACGAGGCGTTGATGCGCGCGGCGGGCGATATCGGCACGACCATCTTCCATCCGGTGGGCACCTGCCGCATGGGACGCGCCGACGATCCTGATGCGGTCGTGGATGCGGAGCTGCGCGTTCGCGGGGTGCGGAACCTGCGTGTGGTCGATGCGTCGGTGATGCCGGTGATCACATCCGGCAACACGAACTCGCCGACGATCATGATCGCCGAGCGCGCGAGCGACATGATCCGTGCGGCTCGCAAAGCCGGGCGGTAAGCGCGCAAAAGATCAGGACACCGCTGAGCCGGGGGAAAGGGGGCATCGGTGTCGGCGCCGACCGTCGTGCCCTGGTCCGGCGGAAAATTCGATGTTCGCGAGCCTCGTCGCGATTCCGGATTTCCGGACAATCGCCCAAATCTTACGTAGTAATACCTAATGCAGCGCGCGAGCACCCGCTCGCGCGCGCGGCGCACGACATTGAACGTGCTTTTGCGTATGCCGCAAAAGCCTTGTGCCATAAGGGCTTTGCGCATGCCGCCGGCATGTGACCGAACGTTCCTGAACGCGTGTGAACATGCGCGTTTCGAAGGGGGTGAGGCTTAGTGCAAATCCCAATGATCGCGTTGCAGCAAACCACACACAATAACGATTCCCTATGTGCGAACGAACCAAGAATTCGACGCCGCATGCGGGACGCGGGGCACCTCGCCGACGACGCAACAACATCGCGTCATCTGCCTGCCTTGCGGTTGTCACAGACGATGGTGCCGGGGCCCACTCATGCCTCGCACCGCCAACCAGGAATGTGGCAGGAGACATGGCGAACAACGATTACATTCTCGAAACCCGCGGGCTCACGAAAGAGTTCCGCGGCTTCACCGCCGTGAACGGGGTCGACCTGCGCGTCGCGCGCGGCACCATTCACGCACTCATCGGGCCGAACGGCGCCGGGAAGACCACCTGCTTCAACCTGCTCACGAAATTCCTCGTGCCCAGCGCCGGCAGCATTACCTTCAACGGTGAAGACATCACCCGCGAGGCGCCCGCGCAAATCGCCCGACGCGGCATCATTCGCTCATTTCAGATCTCCGCCGTCTTCCCGCACCTCACCGTGCTGGAGAACGTGCGCATCGCGCTGCAGCGGCGCCTGCGCGGCGCGTCCATGGACTTCTGGCGCTCCAGGTCGGTGCTCGAGGAGTACAATGACAAGGCGCTGGCGCTGATTGCCGATGTCGGTCTGTCCGACTATGCGCACTGGAATGCGGTGGAGCTGCCTTACGGCCGCAAGCGCGCGCTGGAAATCGCGACCACTTTGGCGCTCGATCCGGAAATGCTGTTGCTCGACGAGCCGACCGCCGGCATGGGCCACGAGGACATCGCGCGCATCGCCGATCTCATCAGAACGGTCGCCGAGGCGCGCACGGTGCTGATGGTCGAACACAACCTCTCGGTCGTCGCCGATCTGTCCGACACCATCACCGTTCTCACGCGCGGCCGCGTTCTGGCCGAAGGCGACTACGAGACGGTGTCGAACAATCCCGATGTGCGCGAAGCCTATATGGGGGTCGGCCATGCTTGATCGGACCGCGCCTCTTCTCCAGGTCAAGGACCTACAAGCCTGGTACGGCGAATCCCACATCCTGCACGGCGTCTCGTTCGACGTGCGCGAAGGCGAGGTGGTGACCTTGCTCGGGCGCAACGGCGCCGGCAAGACCACGACCATGAAGTCGATCATGGGCATTGTCGGCCAGCGTTCGGGCTCGGTGCTGTTCGAGAACCAGGACCTGATCGCCAAATCGTCGAATCAGATCGCGCGGACCGGCATCGCTTTCTGTCCGGAAGAGCGCGGCATTTTCGCCAGCCTCAGCGTCGAGGAAAACCTCACGCTGCCGCCGGTGGTGCGGCCCGGCGGCTTGTCGCTGGAGCAGATCTTCGAACTCTTTCCCAACCTCAAGGAACGCCTCGGCTCCAGTCAGGGCACCAAGCTGTCCGGCGGCGAGCAGCAGATGCTGGCGATCGGCCGCATCCTGCGCACCGGCGCGCGCATGCTGCTGCTCGACGAGCCGACCGAGGGCCTCGCGCCGGTCATCATCCAGCAGATCGGCAAGACCATCCGCGCGCTCAAGCAACAGGGTTTCACCATCCTGCTGGTGGAGCAGAACTTCCGTTTCGCCTCGACCGTCGCCGACCGCTACTACGTCATGGAGCATGGCCGCGTCATCGACCAGTTCTCCAATTCCGAACTGGAGGCGAATGTCGAGAAGCTCCACGAGTATCTTGGAGTTTAAATAAAAACAGCTTCGTACAAGAAGCGCAGAGCAAGCCAAAAGAACGGGAAACGCAAAAGATTGGGAGAGCAACGATGAGGAAGACGATTGGACTCGCGGCGGTGGCCGCTCTTCTACTGAGCGGCACTGCCTACGCGCAACAGATCAACGTCAAGATCGGCGTGCTGACGGATATGTCCTCGCTATATGCCGACGATACCGGCATCGGCTCT